>Ga0209102_1000232_pt1 | contig 38770 bp, 33 predicted proteins | sample ConPoolayeHmetaG_FD_185483 | JGI IMG/M metagenome (GOLD analysis project Ga0209102, IMG submission 185483) | Hot spring microbial mat communities from California, USA to study Microbial Dark Matter (Phase II) - Cone Pool mat layer H metaG... ...
CTCATAAATTTATTTTACCTAAAAAAGACCATGAAATCAAATTCATTTCGTAATCCCTCACTGAAGGGTGGAAATAAATTTAAGCCCGACAGGAGTATTTCCGAAACCCATAGAGTGCGGATCAATTTATATGTTTAAGGAATACGAATCGATCTATCGAAGAAATGGGTTTCTGATTAAAACAAACGGAAGTTAAGATTTCTATGGACCATTTAAGGTAGCCGCACTTCCGACCGAGTCGGATCCGCCTATGGCGGAATGGGTTTCTCCAATACCCCTCTCGGGCTTATCCCCCACTTCTGGGTGAGGGATTACTTCATTTCGTATTTTCCCATTAATCCCACCCTAAAGGGTGGAAATAAAAATGAGCAGTGATTAACCGATTGGAGGAACTCCTTTCCTCATCTACGGGAGAGCGATTTTGGGGCGAGTTAGGCCAATCAGGCTCGAATGGGCAATTCGATTAGAAATGTCGTTCCTTTTGGATGATTATCTCTTACATGGATGGTTCCATGATGATCAGAAATAATGGCATTCACGATGGTGAGTCCCAATCCCGTTCCCCCTTTTTTGGTCGAGAAGTAAGGCTCAAAGATCCGTCCTTTATCTTCGTCGGGGATCCCACATCCATTATCACTCACCTCGAGTTGAACCACCTGATGGTGGGGATCATAATGGGTTCGGATTTTGATTTCTCCCTGCGAATCCATCGCGGCCAGACTATTTTTAATCAAATTGATCATCACCCGTTTCATCTGATCCCGATCCAAATTCATCACAGGGAGCTCTTCAGGGATAAATTGGAAATGGACCTCCTTATGGGCTTCTTTGAAAAGGACAAGGGCCTCCTGGACAATCTCGTTCAGATGATTGGGAGTGGGGTTGGGGGCAGGCATACGGGCAAAACTGGAGAATTCGTTGACCATATCCCTCAGCTCTTCCACTTGTTTTACAATGGTGCGGGTACATTCGTCCAATACGACTCCATCGGGTTGAAGCCTTTCGAGATAGCGTTTTCTCAGTCGTTGAGCAGAGAGCTGAATCGGTGTCAGGGGATTCTTAATTTCGTGAGCAATTCGCCGCGCCACCTCTCTCCAGGCGGCTACTTTCTGGGCCTTGATCAACTCGGTAAGGTCATCGAATACGACCACAAATCCTAAGGGGTTTCCCTCTTCATCCTTCAAAGTCGCCAGATTGATCAGAAGAGAGAGAGATTTTCCCCCTGCCTGAAGGACCACCTGTTTTTCAATCGAATCCTTATGATTGGATCTTACCTCGCTGAGTAATTCCTCAAGATGGGCTACGTACTCCTTGTCCAGCACCTCATCATACCTTTGATTCAGAACCGCTTCCGCTTTTACTCCCAAAATCTGTTCACCAGAAGTATTCAGGGTAGTAATCCTTCCTTTATCATCGATGGAGAGAACTCCAGCCGCTACATTTTTAAGCACGATCTCCATATATTTTCTTCTCTGTTCCAGCTCCATACGACTGACCTGGAGATCCTCGGTCATCTGATTGAAGGACTGGACCAGCATTCCAATCTCATCCGCCGCCTTCATCCGAATCCGAAAGTGGAGTTCTCCATTGGCAATCCGATGGGTGGCTTCGGCCAATTCTTTGATAGGAACCGTGATATCTTTTGCCAGGCGTATCCCAAACCAGATGGCGGAGAAAACGATAAGAAGGGTCACCATAAGGAGAGCGATCATATAGCTGAATTTGATCGGCTTTTTTAAAAGCTTTAATTGTTTATAATCCACGAAGGCCTGGGAGATCTCCCGCATCTTCCCAGCCAAACTCTTTGGAATAAAATGGGTTGCAGCCACTACCCCTACGACCTTGTCTTTATCCTGGGAAGAGAGAATGGGGGCTACTCCGGTAATCATTTCGCCTTCCCCTACGGAGAGGATTCTGGAAACCTCTTTCCCTGAAAATCCAATCTCTAAGAGGTCTTTTGGAAGGGTAAAAGAAATCCATTTCAGGTTTTCATCCTCCACTCCAAACGCCTCCTCTCCCTTGAGAAAAACCTTGAGAGTGCTGAGATGATATTCCTTTCTCTTCCTCTCCAGAACCTCTTTCAGGAGCTTTCCATTTTTTTTATCGAGGGATTTCTCTTTGAGATCCTCGCTTACCTCACGAGCAGAAGAGACCGTCATCTTTGCAAAATCTCGATAATAGGTTTGGGCCACCTCAAGGGACCCCTGAAGGGATTCTTCCACCTGAGATTTAAACCAGTGCTCCACACTATTGGTGATAAACCCGGCAGCCACAAAGAACAGAAGAAAGGTGGGAACAAGGGAGAGGCTAATAAACGCTACCACCAGTTTCGTTCTAAGTTTTGCCCCAAGGATCTTCTGTCTTCGTTCTAAAATGAGTTTGACAAGATTTCTAATGACGAGAAAGATAAGAAGGAGGAGGAGGATGATATTGATATTGATCAGGCTAAAGAGGAGGATATTGTTTCCGATTGGGATCCAGGCCTGAACCTGGGGAATCTTCATTTCAATGGCGGTCAGCCCAATGATCAGGATGGAGAGGATCCCTATGAGGATCAACTCATTTCGTCTTCTTCTTCCCTCCGGGGTCATCTCTTTTCCCATCTTTACTCATCCATTTTTAATATGGGGAAATCGAAGGGGCCTGTAAGCCGAGTTCTGTCTCCCTCCTCGAGGGGGATGATCATTTATCTTGGATCCTGATTACTCAGGATCTCCAGCGACCAACCCGTCCCGTCTTCACTCTGAAGAGAATGAAGTTGAACGGGCCATTCTTCCTTCTGCTTTCGCAGAAGAACGGGACCTATTTGGTCTTGCTCCAGGTGGGGTTTGCCAAGCTATTCTGATCGCTCAGAATACTGGTGAGCTCTTACCTCGCCTTTTCACCCTTATCCCGCCCAAAGCGGGACGGTATCTTTTCTGTGGCACTTTCCTTATTCCATCCCTTACGAGATGGAACAGTCCGTGTTACGGACCACCTTGCCCTGTGGAGCTCGGACTTTCCTCCCCCCTTCACCCTACCTTAGGGTGTTGGGGAGCGATCATCCGACCCCTTCGACTCCCCCCTTCCCTTTGTCTCCCTAAGGAGTCTCCTTTCTATCGCTCGATTAGCTAAAAGGTCTGCCTCCTTGTTTTTTCCCCTTGGAATGGACTCTATCTGCACCCGGGGAAATTCCCTAAGGAGTTTCACCGCCTTTTGATGAAGCCTCTTTAAACGGGCCTCCTTTACCCGATACTCTCCATTGACCTGTTTTTCAATCAGTTCCGAATCCGTATAGATTCGAAGGGACTCTCCCCTTAATCGTTTCGCCTCTCTCAATCCTAAGAGAAGCGCTTCATATTCAGCTTCGTTATTGGTCCGATAGCCGAGGTAACGACTCACCTCAGCCATCCTTTCCCCACCTGGATTCTTGATTAGGACTCCCGCTCCTGCTCGACCTGGATTCCCTCTTGAGGCTCCATCGATATAGAGAAGGAGCTCGGGGACGCTTTCGATGGATCCCTCCCTTTCCAACCCCTCTACCTCTTCTCTCCGTCACCCTCAAAGTAGAGAATCCGATTACAGTTGGGACAACGGATCAAAGAATTGGTCTTTTGGACCTCAATAAACATCTGGGGCGGAACATGAACAAAACACCCCTGACAGGTCTCCTTCTTCACACTCACAATTCCAATCCCCTGCCTCTTCTCTTTCAGGGTGTTATAGAGTTTAATGAGGCCAGAATCGATCTGTTTGGAGAGAATATCTTTTCTTTCCATTTTCTCTTTCCAAATCCTCTCTCCCTCTGCGAGCCTTTCTTCGATCCTTTTTCTCTCGGCCTCGATCTTTTCGAGATTGGCTTTCATCTCCCTCTCTTTCTTCATCAAATGTTTCTTGGTCTCATCGATCTCTTCAAGCATCATCAGAATTTCTTCTTCTATACGCCCGGCCGATTCCTTAATCGTTTCAATCTCCGTGAGTAAGGCTTGATATTCTTTGTTTGTTTTTACTTCGGACATCTTCCCTTCGGCTTTTTTGATCTTGTCCTGTTCTACCAGAAGATCTCGCTCTCTCTTTCTTCGCTCCTTCTCCAAGGTTTCGAGTTTCTCTTTTTCCTTCTGAAATCTTTCCTTTTCAAGAGTCTGTTTCTCCTCCAGTTTTTTCATCTCTTTGGGGAACCGATCCCTTTCTTCCTTAATCTGTTTCAGATCGAGATCAATCTTTTGAAGTTCCCAAAGGAGCTCTAATTGTTCTTTCAAGGATGGCCTCCTTTTTCCTATAAAGTTTACTGAAAAAAGAAGAGTGTACCGGAGGGTACACTCTTCTCGAGCTCAAAAGATCAAAAATTTCTTTTTTTTCAAGGAGTTGAATGTTTTCCCCTCCTTCTCCCATCATGGGCCCACCTGGGTTCGAACCAGGGACCTTCCGGTTATGAGCCGGTGGCTCTACCAAACTGAGCTATGGGCCCTCTCTCTTCTCTACCTATCTATTATAGTTCATCCCTTGGAGGTGTCAACCTTCTCTTTAAGATTTTGTGAATCTGGGCTCTATTGGCCTAATTTTCAATAAAACTTCTTAATTGTCTGGCTCGGCTAGGATGCCTCAGTTTTCGAAGGGCCTTCGCTTCGATCTGTCTTATTCTTTCTCGAGTCACATCGAACTCCTGACCGACCTCCTCAAGAGTATGATCATACTTCTCGTCAATTCCGAAACGCATCCTCAAGACTTTCTCTTCCCTGGGAGTAAGGGTGGAGAGGACTTTCCGGGTCTGATCATAGAGATTGGCATTGATGACCGCATCCATCGGGGAAAGGGTCGATTTGTCTTCAATAAAGTCTCCCAAATGGCTGTCTTCTTCTTCACCGATGGGGGTTTCCAGGGAGATGGGTTCTTTGGCAATCTTCAAGACCTTCCTGACCTTCTCCAAGGGGATCTCCATCCTCTCAGCGATCTCTTCAGGGGTGGGTTCCCTTCCAATCTCTTGAACAAGAGATCTGGAGGTTCGGATGAGCTTGTTGATCGTCTCGATCATATGGACGGGAATTCGAATGGTTCTGGCTTGATCGGCAATCGCTCGGGTAATGGCTTGACGAATCCACCAGGTCGCATAGGTGCTGAATTTATAGCCTCTCTGGTATTCGAATTTATCCACGGCTTTCATCAGGCCGATATTTCCTTCCTGGATCAAGTCGAGAAACTGCAGCCCCCGATTCGTATATTTTTTGGCAATCGAGACAACCAACCTTAAGTTTGCTTTGATGAGCTCTCCTTTAGCCTCTCTGGCTTTGGTCTCCCCAAGGGTAATGGCCTGGACGGCCGCCCTGAGTTTCTGAGTGGATAGACCACATTCAGTTTCCACTTTGTTGATCTTCTTTTGGGCCATCTTGACCGAACGAGCCATCTCCTGAAGATCCGCTCGAGTGATCCCTCGGTTTCGGATCAACCCCTTTTCCCCTAACCTCTTCCCTTTCCATTTCTGGATGAACGCCCGGACCTCTTTGCTGGACATCCCGATTCGTTCTTCCCATCTCCTGATCTCATTCTCCGCCTTCTCAATCCGGTTGAGCATCTGTTTCATCTTCTGGACAATTTTATAAATCTGAGTATCTTTTAGATTGATCTCCTTCAGAAGATCGATGATTTCCTCCTCTTTCTTTTTGACCTGAATCTGAAGTTTTTTCTTGGACCCCGATCTTCGCTTCAAGACCCGGATCTTTCTCTCTGTCTTTTTAATTCGATCAATGAGATCCAAGACTCGTCTCTTTTGAACCTCCTCTTCTTCTGCATTGGAATCCTCTTCGTCGAGCTCATTGGTCACCTCTCGAATAGGAATCTTTCCCTCCTTGATTCCATTCCCTAAATTGAGAATCTCCTTCACCGCCATCGGGCAACTGAGCACGACACTGAGAACTTCCCGTTTTCCCTGTTCAATCCTTTTCGCAATTTCAACCTCTCCTTCACGGGTCAGAAGGGAAACGGAGCCCATCTCCCGAAGATACATTCGAACCGGATCGGTCGCCCTTGGATATCCTTCGACCTCTAATTCCTCCTCTTCCTCTTTCTCGAAGAGCCCTTCCTCATCCACCCTCAGCCTTTCCAGGTCGTCTACCCCCTCAAAATCCATTTCGTCAAACATCATCAGGACATCATCGATATGGTCAGAAGAAACGATATCCTCCCGAGGGATTTCATTCATCTCGTCGAAATTCATAAACTCCTTGTCCTCTCCCAGGGAGATCATCTCCTCTTCTATTCTTTTTAAATCTTTTCCCATTCCTTTTCCCCCTATTTGTATATAGGTTTATTTCTGGAGACCTTTCTCTCTCTTTGCCATTTCTTGGTGCCTGGAGAGGAGAGCCTCAAGTCCCTCTCCTCCTCTTCTCTTCTCCATCTCCTGGATCCTTTTGAGCAATTCCTTTCCCTCCCTCTTTAGCTTTTTTTGGCGGATTTTCTGGATGCAATCGTTAAATATTTTTTCTAATCGGTTCGCTTCGATTCCGGTCTCCTCAAAGGCATATTTTCGTAACCTCTCAGAAAGGTCCTTTTCCATAGTTCCTAAGGCCTCAGAGAGATTCAACCACCCTTTTTTCTGATAGAGATCCTCTAAGGCTAACCCTAACCTTTTTAATAGGGGATTTTCAAATTCGTGAAGGATCCCTTCCTTTGACCCTTTTGGAATGAGTTCCGGGTGATGGATGAGGAGACGGATGAGCATCTCCTCGGCCTTTGGGAATGGCTCCGGAGAAGGGAGTGGGGAGATGGAGGGTGGGGGCTTTGTTCGATCCTTTGGTAAGGAGGAAATGATCTCGTGAAGGGTGGATTCTTTGACATCCAGTCTCTCAGCCAGGGTTTTCACATAGAAATCTCTTCGAATCTTTTCAGGGATTTTTTGAATGAGCTTCATTCCCTCCTCTGCTATTTTTACTTTCCCATCCACCGAATTGGGATCATAGGTCTTGAGCAAATCATGGATGTAAAAGTCGATCAGAGGAAGGGCCTCCGCCACCATTTTTTCAAAAATCTCCAGATTTCCTTTTCTGATAAACGTATCAGGATCCTCCCCCCGGGGGAGGGAGAGCACCTTGGGTCCCAATCCTTCTTCTAAAAAGAGAGGTAAAGTTCGGAGAGCGGCTTTTGTTCCTGCCTGATCCGGATCGAATAGAAGGATGATATTTTTAGTCCATCTTTTCAAAAGATAAATCTGATTCTGGGTCAGGGCTGTTCCAAGGGTAGCGACACTGTTCTTCAGACCAAACTGATGGAGGGTCAACAGATCAAAATAACCTTCCACAATTATAACACAATCCCTTTCTAAAATGTATCGCTTTGCGACAGGAAGGCCGTAGAGAATCTCTCCTTTATGGTAGATCTCAGATTCTGAGGAATTCATATATTTGGGCAATCCCTCTCCAAGAAGCCTTCCTCCAAAGCCCACCACCCTTTGTTGGAGGTCGAAGATGGGAAAGATGATCCGATTTCGGAAGACATCATACCATCCCTCTTTTTTGTTCGATCCATTGCCCTTTTTGGTAGGGAGGATCAATCCCAATTGCCAGGCTCGTTCAAGAGGAACCCTCTTTTCTAAAAAGTACTCCACCAGAGCATCCCAGCGGTCAGTCGCATAGCCCAATCGATAATTCCGAATGATCTCTTCGGAGATTCCTCTCTGGGCAAGATATCTTCTCCCTTTCTCTCCCTCTTTCTTTTGGGTGAGAAGGTGATGATAATATTCAGAGGCCAGTTGATTGATATGGAAGAGAATTTCTCTCCTTTCCATCTCCTTCTTCTGGGCTTCTGAGGGTTCCCATCGAGGGAGCTTTACCCCATAGCGTTTAGCAAGTTCTTCTGCGGCCTGCCGGAAGGTGAGTTGGCCTATTTTCATCAGGAAGGTAAAGACATCTCCTCCTTCTCCACAGCCGAAACAATGAAAGATCTGCTTCTCCTCATTCACCATAAAGGAGGGGGTCTTTTCAGAGTGGAAGGGACAGAGTCCTCTATAATTCTTTCCAGCCCTCTTTAGACTTACATACTCGGAGACCACTTCGAGAATGCTAGCCCGCTGTCGAATCTCCGAGATCTTATCTTCCTGGAAAAACCTTTCTGCCAAATGAAGTCACCTCAACTCTACCACGGTGATCCCCAGTCCCCCTTTGTTTAGGTCCCCGGGACTATAATGTTTCACTCCCTGATGGGATTCGAGAAATTTTCCAATGGCCGTTCGGAGCCTTCCCGATCCTATTCCATGAATAATCTGCACCTTCTCCAATCCATGATAGAGGGCCTGATCAATAAATTTGTCGACGACGGAGAGGGCATCCTCTACCGTCAGTCCAATCACATTTAATTGGGAAGGAACCTCCGATCCCTTTTTTCTGAAGAAAGGCTCTGTTTCCGAGGTCGTCTTTTTCTCTTCTCGGTCTTCCATCCTTTTCAGATCGGACAGGGGAACGACGACCCTGGCCTGATCCAGAATGACTTCGGTGCGATTGGAGGGCTCTACGATCTTTAAGAGGATCCCCTCTTTTTTGAGACTCTCGATCCAGACCTGATCTCCAGGCTTCAAATTTAGAGGACCCTCCATGAAGGTCCTCTTTTTAGTGGAAGGGAAGTATCGTTCTCTTATTTCATGAATCTCCTTTTTTCGAATGGAGGTGGGAGACTTTTTTTCTTTTTGTTGCTTCAACCATTCCTTCAGTTCCTCTTCCACCGCTTGGGCTAATCTTCTGACCTTCGCCTCCATCTGGGAGTAGATCTCTTCGCGTCTCTTTTTGATTCGGTCAAGGGTCTCTTTCAATCGCTGACGGATTTTTTCCACCTCCTCCCTCATCCCCTGGAGCTTGAGCTTTTCTCCTTCTGCCTCTGCTTTTAATTTCTCGAGGGCCTGGAGGGCCTGAGAGATTTGCTCTCCTCCTTCTTCTCGATATTTCCTGGCCCTTTCAAGAACTTCCGGAGAAATCCCTAATTTTTCAGCGACCAGGAAGGCATTGCTCATCCCTGAGGCTCCATAGGAGAGGGTATACCGAGGCTCCATCGTCTCCTCATCAAAATCTACCTTCACATTCTCCACTTCCGGATGGAGATATCCATAAGCCTTGAGACCCTCAAAATGGGTGGTTACCACCACCGAGGCCCCTTTTTCTTTAAACCGATCTAAAAATCCCATGGCAAGGGCACATCCCTCGCTGGCATTGGTTCCAACCCCTAATTCGTCCAGGAGAACCAGGGTGTGAGGCCCTGACCTTTTTAAGACTTCATCGACATGAAGGAGATGAGCTGAAAAGGTGCTCAGGTTTCCTTCTACACTCTGTTCATCGCCGATTACAGCAAAAAGGTCTTTGAAGATCGGCATTTCACTCCCTTCTTCTACGGGGATCGGTAGACCCGATTGGGCCATTAAGATGAGAAGACCAAGGGTTTTAAGGGCGACCGTCTTCCCTCCTGCATTGGCTCCACTGATCACAAGAATTTTTTGGTGTTCTCCCAATCGGAGATCGACGGGAACCACTTTCCTCTCATCCTGAAAGAAGAGGAGAGGGTTTCTTGCCTTTTTTAAATCGATCTTCCCGGTCTGATTCAATTGAGGTCTTATTCCCTTAAGGTGAAGGGAAAAGCGTGCCATCGCATAGAGGAGGTCTAATTCACTTAATCTCTCCAAGTCATTCCAAAAAGAAGAGAGTTCTGCCCTTAGTTTTTCTGAAAGGGCTTTTAAAATCCGCTCCTCCTCCTCTTTTTCTTCCGCCAGGAGGATGGAGATCTCGTTATTTAAAGAAACCACCGAGAGGGGTTCAAAGAAAAGACTCTTCTGGCTATGGGATTGATCATGGATGATTCCCTCCAGACGATGCTTAAATTCAGATTTAAGGAGGACCACATATCTCCCGTTTCGGAGGGTGATGAGAGGTTCTTGAAAAAGGGGCTTCAGTTCTTCCTGTCGAAGAAGGGTTTCCAGAATCCCTTTCGCTTTCTCTCTCGCTTTCTCCAGATGGTGTCGTATTTCCGAAAGAGAGGGACTCGCCCGATCTAATAGCCCACCTTTAGGGTCGAGGTGATGGAGAATTTCCTTCTCCAGAGAGTTAAGATCAGAAAATTGGAGAACCTTTTCTTTGAGGGTAGGGGCCTTGACCTCTGATTTTAAGAAAAATCGTTTCAGCTCCCGGCATCGTTTGATCTGACCTTCAAGCTCCAGAATTTCTTGGACTTGAAGGACGGAACCCTCTACCTCTAATCTCCTGAGAATAGGCTCGATATCTTTTAACCCCTGGAGGGGAGGATCTTTCCCTTCTTTTAAGATGTCTTGAAATTCCGTAACCTCGGTCAGGCGGGATTCAATGATTCTAAGGTCTGTAATAGGTCTCAGGGCTTTTGCCCTTTTTTCCCCGAGAGGGGAGATAGAAAAAGAACTTAACAGGTTTAAAATGGAATAAAATTCTAATGCCCTGAGGGAACGATCATCCATAGACCCTAAGAAGGAGTGGATCCAAATCTAATGATTTAAAAAATTATGGGGAAAGCCTCTCTTTAACCAATTGATTGACCAATTTCCCATCGGCTTTCCCCCCGAGTTTTGGCATGATCGACTTCATGACCTTCCCCAGATCCTTCAGGGAAGTCGCTTTTGTTTCCTGAATGGTTTCATCAATCAATCTGACCAATTCCTCTTGCGAGAGGGGTTGAGGTAAGAAAGATTTTAGAATGTCAATTTCCCTCTTTTCTTTCTCTACCAGATCCTCTCTCCCTCCCGATTGAAACTGTTCAATGGCTTCCTCACTCTTTCTTATCATTCCCTGGATCACACGGATGATCTCTTCGTCTTCGAGTTTCTTTCTGAGTTCGATCTCTCTATTTTTAATAGAAGAACGAATCATACGGATCGTGGAGAGCCGAGTCTTATCATTGGCCTTCATGGCCTCCTTCATTGCCTCAAGAATTCTTTCTTCTAAATTCATCTTAACTCCTCTCCATCATCTTCCGGAGCCGTTTCATGGCCCTTTTCTTTGCAGCCAGGGCCTTCCTTTTTCGCTTTACACTGGGCTTTTCGTAATGTTCTCTTTTTCGAATTTCTGAAAAGATTCCAGTCTTTTCCACCTGCTTTTTGAACCGACGCAGGGCATTCTCAAAGGACTCGTTCTCTTTGATTTTAATGCCGGGCATCCATTTTTCCCCTCCTTTCACGAATTATTTTAAACGATTAATTATAGGATTTTTTTCATAAAAGTCAAATAGTTCTATTGATTTTTCGCAATCCCTCACTGAAGCGGGGAAATCATTTTAAGCCCGACAGGAGTATTTCCGAAACACTTAGAATGCGGATCAATTTATATGTTTAAGGAATACGAATCGACCCATCGTAGAAATGGGTTTCTGATTAAAACAAACCGAAGTAATGATTTCGATAGACCATTTAAGGTAGCCACACCATGGGTTTCTCCAATACCCTGTGCTAATCCCCCCACTTTTGAGTGAGAGATTACCTGTCGATTTTTTCATTGAAATTGAATTCAGTTTTATTTTATTATTCACCTGTTTCATTCTATTTCAAAGGATTCCATCATGGAAAGAATGGATAAAGAAAGAGAGATGGTGAGGGAACTGGCTACGAAGACCGCTCATAAGGTAATCGCTCCACATGCCTCTGAAATTGACGCCACTGAAGAGATTCCTAAGGTCCTCATCGAGTGTATGGGAAAGCAAGGGCTTCTTTCCATTTTTCTTCCCGATGAGTACGGAGGGATCAATGGAGATCTTCCTTCCCTCTGTATCGTCGTCGAGGAGATTGCCAAGGTTTCTGGATCGGTCGCCTTATTCATCCTTGCCCAAAATATCGGAACCCTTCCCATCTCGATTGGAGGAAGTGATTCCCAAAAAGAATGGCTCTATCGTAAGATCTCCCAGGAGAATACTCTTATGGCCATTGCCCTCAATGAAGGGGAGGGGGAGCTTCATCTTCCTTTCCTAAAGACTTTTGCCCGAAAAGACTCTGAGGGTTATCTCTTGAATGGAAAAAAATGTTCGGTCACCAATGGGGGGATGGCACACGTCTATACCGTTTTTGCCCAGAGCTTCCCTAAGACGGAGGAAGCCTCTCTTTCAACCTTTCTCATCGAAGGTCAGACCTCAGGGATTCAATTTGGTGAAAGAGAAAAACGGATTGGAATGAAAGGGGTCGTGACGGCCGATCTCATCCTGAAAGATTGTCGAATTCCTGGGGAAAATCTTCTTGGGAAAGAAGGGGAAGGAGAAAGGATGGTTAGGGAAATCCTTCTTCGTTCGAGACCTCCCATTGGCGCATTGGCTGTGGGTCTGGCTCAAGGAGCCATAGAGTATGCCATCCAATATGCAAATGGGAGGATCCAATTCGGTAAACCGATCTCCTCTTTTCAGGCTATCCAGTTTATGATTGCCGATATGGCCACCCAGGCGGAGGCAGCTCGAGTCTTGGTCTATCAGGCCTCCGAAGAGATAGAAGCCTATGGGGAGCATAGCGAAAGACTCTCTGCCATTGCGAAGATATTTGCCACGGATGTAGCCATGAAAGTGACGACCGATGCCGTCCAGATTCTTGGGGGATACGGATATATGAAGGATTATCCCGTGGAACGGATGATGAGAGATGCGAAAGTGACCCAACTCTATGGCGAGAGCAATCAATCCCAACGATGGCTGATTGCCCGACAACTCATGAGGGAATGACCCCTGGAGGGCGATGGGGATGAAGAGACTTCACCTTCCCCTCATTCCTATCCTCATCGCCTACCTATCAGGTCTCCTGCTTGGTGGTCATTCTCTTTCCATTTCTTCTCTTTCCCTTTTTCTTTTTTCACTCGCTGTTTTCTTATCAGGAACACTCTTTTTAATTTTGAAAAAGTTAAAATGGAGTTCTTTCATCTTTTTTATCCTTTTCTTCTTTTTAGGCCTATCCTCTATTCATCTTTACCTTCATCCTCCGCTTTCTTCGTTTCATATTTCCCGATTCATTGGCCCTGATCCCGTGGTCGTAGAGGGGACCGTGTATCGCTCTCCTCAAATCACGGATCGAGGAACTCAACTCCTGGTCAAACCCCAACGGGTCATTCTGGGGGACAATCATTTTCCTGTGGAAGGATATCTCCTTCTCTTTTTTAAGGAGAGAGAGGTCCCTATTCGCTATGGAGATCACCTTCGTTTCTTATGCCGATTAAAAAGGCCAGGGGGATTTCGTAATTTAGGCGGATTTGATTACGAACGTTACCTGGCCTTTCAGCGGATCTATTGTATTGGATTTCTCCCCAATGGAAGGGAATGGGTGAAACTGGGAATCCACTCTCCTCATCCCCTTCTTTTCCAGATCGAGAGATGGAGAGACTCTATCCGGGCCTTTTTAATGAGGGAGGCCGAATTTCCCTTCTCCTCCATTTTTCAAGCCCTTGTCTTGGGAGAACAGGGCAATATTCCAGAGGAAATAAGGGAACTCTTTATTATTTCAGGGATTGCTCATCTTCTGGCCATTTCCGGTGACCATCTCGGAATTGTCGCCCTCCTCTCCTTTTCCTTTTTCATTTGGCTTCTCAAAAGATCAGAGTTTCTTCTCCTTTCCTTTTCTGTAAAAAAACTGGCCTCTTTCCTGACCATCCCTTCCATCCTTCTCTATACCTTGATTGCCGGTGGAGGAATTTCAGTCGTTCGCTCAGCGATTATGGTCATCGTTCTTTTTCTCTCCATCCTTTTTGACCGTGACAGGAATCTCCTCTATAGTCTTGGATTGGCTGCTTTTTTAATCCTCCTTTTTTCTCCTCCTTCCCTCTTCGATGTCTCTTTCCAGCTCTCTTTTCTCGCTGTTCTCTCTATTCTTTACCTGGTCCCGCGCCTGCTCAAAGAGTTGAGACAGGAGGAGATTCCCATCATCTCCAGAGCTTCTTGGAAGGGGCTTTTTCTAAAATATATTAAAATCTCCCTGGTCACCACTGCGGTGGCTATCCTGGGAACCGCTCCTTTCGTTGCCCTTCACTTTAACCGTTTTTCGATCATTGGATTCCTCACCAATCTGATGGCCATTCCCTGGGTGGGTTTTCTGATTGTTCCTCTTAGTCTTCTGGCCTCTCTTTTTTCGTTCTTCTCCTCCCCTCTGGCCTCGTGGCTTATCACATTCGATATTTACTTAACCAGGGGGCTCCTGAGTTGGGTGAGCTGGATTGGGTCTATCCCCTATGCTTCCATCTATCTTTCCACTCCAACAGGAGTCGAAATCCTTCTCTTCTATGCCCTCCTTTTCTTCTCCGTTCATCTTAGAAAGAAGACCATCCGGTGGGCTTTCATTGGAGTCTGTCTCCTCTTTGTTCTTGATCTAATCTATTGGGAGACAAAGGATTTCTTTCGGAAGGACCTCCGGGTGACCTTCTTAGACGTGGGCCATGGGGATTCCATTCTGGTTGAATTCCCGAAAGGAAAGAGGATGTTAATCGATGGAGGAGGACTTCCCGATGAACGTTTTGACATAGGGAAAAAGGTGATTGCCCCTTTTTTATGGAAAAAGAGGATTCGAAGGATCGATGTCCTAACCTTAAGTCATCCCGATCCGGACCATCTGAAAGGTTTGATCTTTGTAGCCTCCCACTTTTCGATCGGGGAATTCTGGAGCAATGGGATGAGTGATGGGTCAGAGTCCTATCTCCAATTGGAAAAGATCCTTAAGGAAAAAAGAGTGAAGTCTTTCGTATTGAATGAAGAGACTCCCTCGATCTTCATCCAAGGAGTAGAGATCAAGGCGTTAAATCCTCCCTCTCCTCGGATCTATTCATCGAAACTGAGAGACGCCTCTTACCTTAACAACCAGTCCCTCGTATTGAGATTGAGATTTAAAGAGGTGGTTTTCCTATTTACTGGAGACATTGAAAAAGAGGCAGAAGCACGAATGGTAAGGATGGATTATCCCCTTCAGGCCCACATTTTAAAAGTTCCTCATCATGGGAGTGCCTCTTCGAGTAGCCCATTTTTTCTTGAAAAGGTAAAACCCCGCTATGCAATTTTGAGTGTAGGGGGAGATAGGACAAGACTTCCTCATCCCGAAGTAATCAGACGATACCTTTACATAGGTTCCATTCTCTTGAGAACTGACGAACAAGGGGCTATTACTGTTCTTACCGATGGAGAGAAGATCGAGATGGAGGCATTTTACCGTTGACATCTTTTGATAAATTCAATAAATTTTTATCATGACGCAAACGTTAAGTCCAAGTGCCGAAAAGGTTCAGGAGGCTCTTCAGAAGCTTGGGTTTAAAAATGAAGTCCTGGAGCTTCAGACGACGACCAGGACATCAGCCGAGGCGGCTAGGGCAGTGGGTTGTGAAGTAGGGCAGATTGCCAAATCGATTGTCTTTCGAACGATAAAGACGGATCGGCCCGTCTTGGTGATTGCCAGTGGACCTAATCGGATTAATGAAAAGAGAATAGAGGAAAAAGTTTCTGAACCCATAGGAAAGGCGGATGCAGATTTTGTCCGCGAAAAGACAGGTTTTGTGATTGGAGGAGTTCCTCCCGTAGGACATAAGGAGAAGATGCAGATCTTTATCGACGAGGATCTTTTGAGATATCAAGAGATATGGGCAGCGGCTGGAACTCCCAATGCCCTCTTCAAACTCACTCCTTCTGAACTTATAAGGATGACCGGCGGTGAAGTCATTTCGATCAAATAAAGGAGTAAAGGAGGGGAAAGATGGAATTAAGAACAGAACGATTGGAGATCCCAGAGGGATGTAACGTCATTTTTGGTCAGACCCACTTTATTAAAACCGTAGAAGATCTTTATGAGATTATTATTGGAGCTGTGCCTCAGGCCAAATTTGGTATTGGATTTTGTGAAGCCTCAGGTCATTGCTTGGTTCGTGGGGAAGGCAATGACGAGGCACTCAAAGAGCTGGCTATGAACCAGGCCTTCCGGATAGGGGCCGGCCATACCTTTATCATCTATATCAAAGACGCCTTTCCCATCAATATCCTGAATGCCATAAAGATGTGCCAGGAAGTCTGTAGCCTCTTCTGTGCCACAGCCAATCCAGTAGAGGTCATTTTAGCCCAATCTGAACAGGGAAGGGGGGTCCTCGGGGTCATTGATGGATCCTCGCCCAAAGGGATAGAAAAAGAGGATGGAGTGGCTTGGAGAAAAGAACTTTTACGGAAACTGAGATATAAATTATAAAGGAAATTCCAAAGGAGAGGTTAGATCTCGTTTTTTACCAAGCATTCAAGGGCATTAATATATTCTTCAGTCAGGCAAGTCGGAATCCGGTGTTTCTTTAAGCATTCGAAACATTTGCTGGGTTCATAGAGGGGGGTGCTTATATATCTTTCTCCTCCATCTGGAAAGAGGGTGACGATCAACCCCTCATCCATCTCTTTGGCTTTCTGGAGAGTTCCCCACATGGCAGCCCCTGAACTGATTCCGCAGAAGATCCCTTCCCGTAGGGTGAGGATCCTTGCCATTTCAAAAGCCTCCTCATCTGTCACTTTAATCTTTTCATCCAATCGGCTTGGATCGTAGATTTCAGGGACGTACTGGGAATCGAGGTTCTTTAGACCCTGAATCTTTGAGTTGGGATAAGGTTCGACTCCCACAATCTTGATCTCTGGATTGTACTCTTTGAGTCGTTTGGAGACGCCCATTAGGGTCCCTGTCGTCCCCAGACCGGCTACAAACATCTTCACCTTTCCCCGAGTGGCCTTCCAGATCTCCACTCCGGTTGTTTCGTAGTGAGCCAGGACATTGTATTGATTTTCAAATTGATGAGGCATATAGTATTTTGGGTCTTTGGCAATCTCTTCAGCCAAATCAATAGCTCCATCCATTCCTTTTGATCCATCGCTTAGAATCACTTTCGCTCCGTAAGCCGTAAGAATCTTTCTTCGCTCCACACTCATCGTCTCGGGCATGACAATTTCAAGCCGATATCCTTTGACGGCACAGACCATGGCTAAGGCAATCCCGGTATTGCCACTCGTCGGTTCGATCACGATTTTATCTTTAGTTAAGAGACCTTCCCTCTCCCCATATTCAATCATATATTTTGCAATCCGGTCTTTTACGGACCCTGCGGGATTATATTTCTCCAGCTTGGCATAGACCTTCACCTTCTTATTGGGAACAATATGATTGATTTTTACCAGGGGGGTATTCCCCACGAGATCCACCATATCTTTTGCTACTCGATACATCTTTCCCCTTTCGCCTCCTTTTTTAAAACCCACTCTTAGGGAAGGCGACTTAAGATTTCGGCCTCTCCATCCGTAATAGCAATGGAGTGTTCAAAGTGGGCAGAGCGTTTCCCATCGGCTGTGACCACTGTCCATCCATCGGACAATACCTTCACCTCATAGGTCCCTTCATTGACCATGGGTTCCAGGGCAAAGACCATTCCAATCTCTATCTTAGGCCCTCGCTGGGGGAGTCCAAAGTTAGGAATCTGGGGGTCCTCATGGAGGTTGGTTCCGATCCCATGACCTACAAAATCTCTCACTACTGAGAATCCATTGGATTCCACCCAGGTCTGGATGGCATGGGAAATGTCATAGAGGCGATTCCCAGCTCTGGCCTTTTCAATCCCGATATAGAGGGCTTTTTCTGTGACCTCCATGAGCCGTTTTGCCTCTCGGTCCACTTCTCCTACCGGTAGGGTAATAGCTGCATCTCCAAAATAGCCATTTAAATTTACCCCTACATCGATACTGACAATATCCCCCTCTTTAAGTTTTCGAGGTCCTGGAATTCCATGAACCACTTCTTCATTAATGGAAACGCAGAGGGTGGCTGGGAAATTTCGATATCCCTTAAAGGCAGGGATTCCTCCTCTTGCCAAGATGACCTTCTCTGCAATCTGATCTAATTCCCGGGTGGAGATTCCAGGAGCTATCACTTTTTTGAGTTCCTGAAACACCTCAGCGACAATGGCATTGGCTTTTCTTAACTGCTCAATCTCTCTTCGGGATCGAAGGACAATCACAAATTTAATATGCATTCCAAACCTAAGAATGTCAATGAGGGGGGGACAGACGAGCTCCTTTACTAAAAAGGTTTAAAAAAGAGAGGAAGAAAAGAGGGCTGCCCCATGGCTTAGCATCCCAAAGGGGAAAAACTCTACGGGCCTCAAGCAGATCAGGAGTAGAAATAGGCTTATAAGCGAAGGATTGGTCCCAACTTTCAATCCTATCAGGGCAATGGCGGTAACTCGGTGGTATAAACCATTTTTAGTTTTGGGTGTTTCTCATCCGCATCAAAAATCAGTTTCTTTGGACCCCCGATCTCATTGGACCATGGTTCCCAAAAGATACCAAGCTTCCTAAGTTTCCGGTTGTTAGGATCCCCAGTTCGTATAAAGGCCGCCAGACTAGCGATCATGGCATCGGAAAGGGCTATTCGACCGGTCTCATTAAATTTGCCAAACATGCATGAGAAAAGTTGCTTCTGAAAGTTACCAAACATAAATGGCATGTCCAGTACATGAACAGCTCCATAGATGGTCCTCCAGGGTTCGGGTTGGGTTTTCCATTCAAACCGGTATGCGTAGAGTTTGTCCTGCCACTTACGGAGTCGTGCCGCTGTTTCATCGATACGGTCTGTAAACCATTGGGTACCGATAAATGGCGGTGTGGCGTTTCTGGTGAAATACTCGAAATATTCTACCGAGCAATTTAAGATGTCCTCTGGCTTCAGGTTCGATGGGTTATCTGCATCGAACTCATACATCAATCTGAACCTTTCCGCATCACTGATCTTATAAAGGAACGGAACGAAAAGCTTTCCTTCATCCAGTGTAGCCCCGATCATGACAGGAACGTTTCGAAAATTACCCTTGTCTACTTCTCCATTCGAATCGAAGGGAATTACCGTCCCGTCAGCGAAGGTGTGCGGTGGACTCGTTAGGTTCCCATGGACTAAAGCCATTAAAATTTCTTCAGTAGATTTACCTCGCAGATAATCTGCTATTTCATCCCCAGTGTGACTTTTAATCCAATTATCTGCTTCATACTCAGGGAAACCTCCATCGATCAGAAGCTGTCGAAGAACTAAATTGGCGTAACTTTCACCTACGGCGAGTGGGGTTCCGTTGAGGCCTGGACCGCTCAATAAGACCGCCTTATCGAATAGATCCACGGTAAGGGATGAGACCATCAGGCTATAAACATTGAGACCCCCCGCTGATTGTCCCATGATAGTCACGTTGTGTGGATCTCCACCAAAGTTGGCAATATTTTTCTTAACGAACCTCAGCGCCTGAATTAGATCAAGGAGGCCGAAGTTAGCCGAATCATTTAGTGGATCGCCGGTTTTAAGAGCCGGATGGGCAAACCAGCCAAACACACCTAGCCGATAATTTACAGTAACCACTACGGCCCTCGCCTTTCTCGCCAGATTTGCGCCGTGCCACATAGGATCTGCCGCATAGCTCTGCTTGTTGCTTCCACCATGGATAAAAAGGATTACAGGGAGGGGCTCCTTTTTCTTCCAAGGGATGGGACGCCAAATGTTGAGGGTTAAGCAATCCTCACTCCCAGAAGGCAAATTTAAATAATCTAAGATAGAGAGCCCAAAAGGTTCCCCGGGTGCAGGAGGGCCGTATAGACCACCAACCTGGGCACATGCATTTCCAAAATTTTCAGTTTTTAAAATTCCAGACCATGGGTCCGGGTCTTGGGGTGGTTTCCAACGAAGCTCTCCAATAGGCGGTTTTGCATAAGGGATGCCCAGCCATGTGAAAGTGTGGGTCTCTTCGTCTATAAATCCTTTGACCCTTCCATACTCCGTCTTAACCACTACCCCTGTCGCACCACTCATTTGAACATTAAGCACTATGAGTGTCAATCCAAAAACACATAGTGAGGTTAATATTCTTTTTAACATTTCTCTCCCTCCTTTCTGATCTTTTCGTATGCCAATTTAATTTTTGTATCCATTGATTTCTTTTTAATCCTTTTCTCTTATGGGAGATTAGGCCTATAAATAGATCATTCCTTTCATAAAAAATAATATCGTTTACGGATTATTTAATTTATTGAGGAACTTAATTCTTGAATGAAATCCTCTACCATTTCCTTCAATCCGTATCGGATCGACCAACCCCATTCCTTCCGGGCATTCGTATCGTCAAGTTTTGTTGGAATACTCTGAAGAACCTCCATGGCCTTTGGATCGGGCCTGAAGGTGATCGAAGCACTCGGAAAATGTTTTCTAATTTCCTCTAAAAGTTCTCTTGCCGTTGGGGAAGGGATGATCTGGCCTACACAATAGACTCTTGTCTTTATCCTATCCTCTTCAGCCTCAAAGAGTTCTAAAAGGCAACGAATCGCATCCTTGATGTACATAATCGGAATAGAGGTTTCTTGGGATACCCACGCTTCAAAAGAAACACCCTTCAGGGAAGCCTCTATCATCTTAGGGAGATATTGCCCATACCCCTCTGATTTGACACCAGGGCCAATTAATTGAGGGAATCGAACTCCTCGAAAATCGATGCCAAACCGATGATGATAATAGAGACCAAGAAGCTCTCCAAAAACTTTTGTAACACCATATAGGATTTGAGGTCTTTGTATCGTCTCATCGTCCACCACCCCATTGGGAACCTTTCCATAAACTCCCATAGAGCTCGTAAAGATGACCTTTTTAATATTAAACAGTCTTGAGGCTTCCAGTACGTTATAGGTTCCTAAAACATTCACCTGGAAAGCGGCCCAAGGATTGGCTTCACATTGAGCGGAAAGCATTGCTGCTAAATGAAAAATATATTTAATTTTTTCCTCCTTTATCACATTCATTACTTCCGCCCAATTGGAAATATTTCCTTTGATAAAATAGATCCCTTTCCATTCTGTTTTAGGAGGGGTAATGTCAAAAAGGATGATTTTATAATTTTTTTCTAATAAGGCTCTGGCAAGCGCAGATCCAATAAATCCGCTTCCTCCTGTAATTAAGATAGCCATTCCTCTACTCCTTAATGGGAAAGAGAGTTAAGAGACTAAGTAATTTTTTATCCCTTTCTTTGAGAGGTAAATGGTTTTGTTGAGGGTATTGAAAAAATCCTTTTCCTGTTTTTATACCTAATTCATTTCGTTCGATCTTTTCTTTTAACAGGTTTTGGATATCTGATGAGCGGTCAATTAAAGGGTATAGATTTTTCATCCCTTTATAAATGAGGTCTAATCCCCCCATATCCATGGTTTGTAAAGGGCCAATGACTGCTAATCGAATTCCGATACTTCCCTTAATGGCTTCATCCATATCCTCAGGGGTAGCCACTCCTTGTTCTAATAATGAGAGAATTTCACGAAACATAGCCGTTTGAATCCTATTGACTAAGAAACCTGGGATTTCTTTCAAAATTTTCACTGGTTTTTTCCCAATCTGGCTTAATAGCGCTATCGTTTTCTCCATTACTTTTAAAGAAGTCATTTCGCTTGGCACGATTTCAACCACAGGAATAATATAGGGAGGATTAAACCAATGTGTAATTAAAAATCTTTCCTTTCTCTTTATTCTTTTTCCGATTTCATACCCCGGCAATGTGGATGTATTGCTCGCTAAAATGGTCGTTTCCGGGCAGAACTTTTCGATTTCCTCAAAGAGGGTCATTTTCAGAATCAAATCCTCAGGGACTGCTTCAATGAGGAAATGAGCGTTTTTTACGGCTTCTTGAAGATTAAGGGTGGTATGGATATTTAAAAGGATCTTCTCAATATTCTCCCCCTTTTCAAGACCTACTTCTACAAACGTCTCTAAATTACTCCTAATAGTTGATAACGCCTTTTTAAGGATTGTCTCTTTAAGGTCATACAACATCACGGTATAGTTTCTTTGTGCAAAAGATTGAGCAATTCCATGGCCCATGAGGCCTGCTCCGATTATGGAAATATTGGTTATCTCTTCCAAACCCATCCCCCTCTAGATCCAAAGAAATTAAGGTCTATAAAAATTTAAAAAATTTCTCCTTTAATTCTTTGAAAACACCTTCTCTAAAAGTCATAACAAAAAAGATAAATAGAAGACCTAAACAAAGTGGCCAGATATTGGTGTAGGTACTTAAAATATCCTTTAAAAGGACTATCGCCATTGCTCCTAAAATAGGCCCATAAAGAGTCCCTTTCCCGCCGATTAAGGTCATCAATACGATATCTCCGGAGGTATCTAAATTAAGGGTAAAAAGAGGAACAAAATTTTGTAATAGGCTATATAGACTTCCAGCTAATCCAGCAAAAAAGGCAGAGATGACGAAAGAGATGAGTTTGAATTTATTGGGATTATAGCCTATACTTCTTGCCCTTTCTTCATTTTCCCTTATGCATTCTAAAGTTTTTCCAAAAGGTGATTGAATAATTCGAATTCCCAGCATCAGGGAAAGAATGAAAAAAATCAGGATGAAATAATAAAAAATGAGCTCTGATTGTAAATGGATAAAGCCTAAAGGGGGTCTAGGTACTCCATGGAGACCATCATCTCCTCCTGTAAGGGCCCTCCATTTAAAAGCTATAAAATAGAGCATTTGAGCAAAGGCTAGAGTGACCATTGCGAAATAGATTCCTCGACGGCGGATGGAAAGATATCCAATAGGAAATGCCAAAAGGATGCTAATTAATATTCCGAACAGAATAGCTAAAAGAGTTGGAATGGATAGGTGAATGAGGGTGAGTCCGGTTCCATAAGCTCCAAGCCCAAAGAAAGCGGCATGGCCAAAAGATAATAAACCTGCATAGCCAAATACAATATCATAACCTATCGCAAATATGGCATAGATAAGCATTTGACTCGCTAAAGATCTATAGGGGGTTACAAAAGGAAGTAAAAAGAGAAACAAAACGAATAAAATAAGGATCCAAAAATTAGGTAATCTTTTTTTCTGCATGGGCTTTTCTAATCTATTCAAAAAAGGCCACTCTCCCCATGAACCCTCTCGGTCTAACAATTAAAATAATCACCATAAATATATAGATAAGCGTAGTGGAAATAGGGGGCCAAAAAATAATACCGATAGTGACTAATTCCCCTACAATTAGTCCAGCAAGAATGGAACCGCCTATACTTCCCATTCCTCCAACAATAACGACTACGAAAGTTTCGACTAAAAAATTCATACCCATTAAAGGAGAAACGTCTTGAATAGGGGCTGCTAATACTCCAGCGATCCCCGCTAACCCAGCTCCCATTCCAAAGACAAGGGTAAATATCTTAGAAATGTTGATTCCTAAAGCCTCTACCATTCCACTGTCATCTGTTCCGGCTCTGATAATGGCTCCTAACTTTGTTTTTACGAGGAAAAGCCAAACCCCTGCGGCTAGAATGGCTGTTAATGTAATGATAAACAATCGGTATTTGGGATAAATGATAAAACCTAAATCGATTGCTCCATCTAAAAATTTTGGTATATTGAAAGGTTCCCCCTCAGGACCGTAGATGATTTTAATCGCGTCTTGAATAAAATACATAATTCCAAATGTTAAGAGTAAATTATAAACATGGGGAAGTTTATATAGCTTACTGATTAAAAGACGCTCTAATCCCATACCAATTGCACCCACAATCATGGGGCATAGGAGGATGGCCCAAAGAAAATGGACATTTAGAACGGATACAAGCGTGTAGGCAGCATAAGCCCCTAACATGTATAGAGCTCCGTGCGCGAAATTAACTACTCCTAAAGTACCAAATATAACTGTAAGGCCTAAAGATAAAAGCACATAGATCGATCCCAAAATAAGGCCGTTAAAGAGTTGAATTAGAATAAAATGGAAATCCATGTTTATTTATAAGGATAAGTGATTTAGAAAATTTTTTACCCCTCACCCCTTCCTCTCCTCCAAGGGGAGAGAATCAAGGTGAGGGGATTTTTCATTTAAAATCCTCCCATCTTACAACCAAATAGACCTGGAGGACCATAGGCCTCTTCCGCAGGTACCGTCCCTACAATTTCAAAATAGTCATCCTTCTCCTTAATCTCTTCTGGCCGTTTAGCTCTTAGAAGATAGGCTTTTGCTATTTGCATATGATCTTCGGGCCTGATATAGCCAGGATTAGCAAACATATCTCTAAAGGTATATCCTTCAAGGGCCTTAATGACAGCTTCAGGATTTGTTGTTCCGGCTCTTTTAACCGCTTCTAAATATTGCCATGTTGCACTATACACGGCTGCTGCCATGAAATGGGGCCTTTCACCATATTTTTTAAAATATTTATCTGCGTATTCTCTGGCACCTGGGTTGTCTACTTTCCAATACCAAGAACTTGCCACATAATTGTCTGCAAAAATTTCTGGGCCAGCTGCTTTGATGTTGGGTTCGAATAATAATGCATGGACAATCTTAGCCTTTTTTTTAAGCCCATATTGAACCGCCGCTTTTGTAGAATTAATGGTATCTGGACCGACATTGAGAAGCACTAGAACATCGGGGTCTGCTTTCAATGCTTTGAGAATATATGGGCTATAATCAGCTGTTTGGAGGGCAACCATATCATTTCCAATGTGGATCCCCCCCTTCTTTTTCAGAGCTGCTGTAAAATGCTTTAATAAGTCATGACCCCATGCATAATCCGATGTAATGGTATACCATCTCTTCCCTAAATTTTCGGCTCCCCAAAGTCCTACTGTGGTAGCAAGCATATAGTCATTGTAATTCCATTTAATTACATATCGATTACACTTTTTTCCTATTAAATCAGTCGTTCCAGCTGAAGTAGAAATAAAAGGTTTCTTATAGATTAAAGCCTGTTGGGCTACAGCAAGAGCTGCTGCACTATTTGGACAAGCGATGATGACATCCACCTTTTCTTTCTCATAAAGTTCTTTTGCTTTTTCATTTGCTATTCCAGGGTTATAGGCATGGTCCCTTTTAATGAGTTCGACTTTCTTTCCTAAAACCGAACCATAATCCTCTACCGCCATCTCTGCGGACCACGCTTCACCATTTCCAATGGTGGCCAAGGGACCAGAAAGGACACTGATAACTCCTATTTTTACCGTCTCAGCTCCTTTTACTAGAGACACTCCCCCTAATAATATTAAACTCATTAACATGAATATAAGTATTAAACATGTTTTACGCATAGCGCACCTCCTTATGAAGATTTAATTAAACATTGGGTTTAAATTTACTATAGATTTAACTCCCACCTCCTTTCTTTTGATTAAAATTTTGCGGGGCCTTTTAACTGTAGATACCGATCTCATCCTTTCCGGTTCATGGTTTAGATTTCTCCTGAAGATTAAATTCCAAGATATTTTTTTTGAATTTCAAAATTATCTTTAAATCGTTCATTGCTTTCCGAATAGACCAATTCACCTGCATAAAGAATATAATGTCTATCTGCGAAATGGGTCACAAATTTTATATTCTGTTCTATCAAGAGAAGAGTAAGGCCGCTATTTTTAATCTCTTTAATAATTTCTCCAATACTTCTTACTAAGAGAGGAGCCAAACCCTCTGTAGGTTCATCCAAAAGGATTAAATCCATTTTTGCTCGTAATATCCTAGCAATGGCCAGCATTTGCTGCTCTCCACCACTCAATTGGGAGCCCTTGTTATTAATTCGAGCTTTGAGTGTAGGGAAAAAGCTAAATATTTTCTCATTGCTCCATCCTTCTGTGCCTATTCCCCAAACAGGAACCATTAAATTTTCAGAAACAGTAAGACTTGGAAAGATTCTTCTATCTTCAGGAATGAATCCAACCCCTCTTTTTGCAATTTGATGCGGAGATAATCCCACAATCTCTTCTCCATTTAGTTTGATGGTGCCAGACTTTGGGTGAAGAATTCCCATAATGGTTTTAATTGTAGTAGTTTTACCTGCACCATTTCTTCCTAAAAGAGTCACCAATTCCCCTCTTTCAATATTTAATGAAATACCTTTTAGAATATGGCTATCTCCATAAAACGTGTCGATTTTGGAAACTTCTAACAAATTTAATATCCTCCTAGATAAGCCTTATGAACCTGATCGTTCCTTTGGATTTCATCTGGAGTGCCTTGGGCAATTATACTTCCTTGATTCAGCACCGTAATGACGTCGGAGACGGAGATCACTAATTCGATATTATGATCAATTAAAACAATGGTAATTTTTTCAGAGATTTTCTTAATCAATTTAATCATCCATTCAATATCTCCTGCTGCCAATCCAGAAACGGGCTCATCTAAAAGTAAGATTTCGGGATCGGTGGCTAAAGCAATCCCTATGTCGAGAATGCGTTTCTCACCGTAAGAAAGATTTTTGGCTATCGTGTTTGATTTTTCACTAAGACCGATAAATTCAAGAATTTCATTTGCCTTTTGGGCGGTTTCTCTAAGCTGCCGATAGTGTTTTAAGAAATTTAGGGATTCTTTTTTTCTGGACTGAACAGAAACCCTTATATTCTCAAACACAGAGAGCGAAGGGAAAATACTTGTGATTTGGAAGGATCGGGCTACCCCCTTTTTAGAAAGGAGGTAAGGTGGGAATCCATTTATATTCTCTCCTTTTAAAAAAATATTACCATAAGTTGGAGAAATAAATCCGGTCAATAGATTAAAGAGAGTCGTCTTTCCTGCACCATTTGGGCCGATGATGGAGTGAATTTGTCCCGAGTAGATTTCAAGATTCACTTCATTAACAGCTCTCAATGCTCCAAAATCTTTTGTTAGCCTTTTTGTTTCAATAATAGGGTGGAGTTTTTGCATGAATCTCTATTCAATTTTTTTAGGCTTAGGAGGAAGATGTAAAATTTTTCGGGCTTCTTCAGGTGTCGCAATCTCCCGATCCAATTCTCTCCCTAATCGAACAATTTTCTCCACTAATTCAGCATTACTTTTTGCTCTTACCCCTTTAGAGATATAAATATTATCTTCAAATCCTACTCTTACGTGTCCACCCATTAGAATGGCAACAGTAGCCATTCTGAATTCTTCTAACCCAATAGCACAAACTGACCAAGGACTTCCTTGAGGAATGCATTTAGCCATATAAATAAGATTCTCTATGGTTGCAGGAATACATCCCAAAACTCCTAAAACAAATTGGAAATATAAAGGTTGTTCAAGGTATCCTAATTCAGCTAAAAACTTCGCATTATTGATCATTCCGATATCATAACATTCGATTTCAGGTTTAACCCCACAACGCTTCATCGTGTCAGCGACATACACCATATCAGGGAAACTGTGAACCATTACAAACTTTAAAAGAAAATCCTTTTTTTTCTGACTATAAATGTCAATTACGGGTGAACCTGCATTAAATGACGCTAGGTCAGGTTTGGTTAAGGGGTTTTTACATAATTCAGGGATAACTGATATTCTTCCTTTTACACTTTCTTCCGGAATTTCCTTATATAGCCATTCTCCATCTACTCGCCTTCCGGAGCCTCCCGTTGAGACATTAATAATGATGTCACACTGCTCTCGAATAGAAATGATAGCTTCCTCAAACCATTTAGCCTTATGCTCACCCTTCCCTGTTTCAGGATTTCGTGCGTGGATATGAACCACAGATGCCCCCGCTTCATAGGCTTCTAAAGTAGCCTTAACTTGTTCTTTTGGAGTTTTTGGAAGATAAGGATTGTCTTCTGGAGAAGCTCCACCTGTGATTGCAGCAGTGATGATAAGTTTTTCCATGATTCCCTCTATAAAAGTTTATTATTACTAAACTAATAATTTAAAAAAAATTATGCCCTTCGATAATTATATATAATACAAAGCATCTTTACCTTTTTATCACCTAATGCATGTCCAGAATGTTCGATTCCTGCATCAAAATATACACTGTCCCCAGGTTCTAATATATATCGCTCATTACCAAAAATGAATTCCAAAGTCCCCTCCAGAATATATAGAAACTCTTCCCCATCATGTTTGAAACTTCCCACGCTGTGGGAATCCACCGTAATCAGATAGGGTTCCATATTCTTTCCAGCCTTCTTATAGGCCAACGACTCATAACCATAACCCCGGCGAAGTCCACCCGGTGCCACTTTTTTTCTTTCCATAGGTTTCACAATCGTAATTTTTGAATCCACTTGCTCATCAGCGCTATCGATAAAAAAATAAGTGATATCTACCCCTAAGGCATAAGCAATTTTGTCGAGGGTTGAAAAAGGAGGCATTCTTGTGGAATGTTCGATTTGAGATAAATAACCCTTCGTTAAACCTGTCATTTTTGCGAGTTCCTCTAAAGTAATTCTCCTGCTCTTTCGAAGGGATTGGATTTTAGAGATGACTTCCTTTTCATTAAGCCGTGCCATGTAAATTTATTTGTATACCATTAGTAAACTTTTGTCAAGTAAAAATTGAAGAGTTTGAAAAAACCCTACTATTTTTAGGAAATAGCTCGCATAATTTGGTTAAAACTCTTATAGAATTAAAGAGTTAAGAGATCTTGAAACGACTTTTAGGATATCCAAAAATTAAATAACCTTGCTGGATCTATCTGCCTTGCCTGGGCTACGGTCTTTTGCCTAAATCTCCACCCACCCGCCTTTCCTGGAAACCTCTTTCGGCTCCAAGACTTCAAATAAGGATTCCATATTAATTCTCATATATTAATCTCAGAATGGATGTGATCAAAGCCTTGCACGGGAATATGGGTGTAATTTTTTATAGGCATTGTTCTTCTCTCCTGAGAAAGAGTTGAACTTTATATAAGGATACGGTAAAATGTTTTAAAAGATTAATGAAATAGAGGTAAAAAATGATTCCAAGATATACTCGTCCAGAAATGGCAAGAATCTGGACAGAAGAAAGGAAATTTGAGACCTGGCTCGAGATTGAGCTTGCCGTCTGTGATGTCCTGGCTGAATTAGGAGAGATTCCGAAGGAGGCCGCAGAAGAGATTCGGGCTAAGGCCCGTTTCGATGTGGAGCGGGTTCATGAACTCGAGAAGGTCACCAAACATGATGTCGTTGCCTTTTTAACCAATGTGGGGGAATCGATTGGACCCCTCTCGAGATATCTCCACTATGGTCTTACTTCCTCTGATATTCTCGATACCTCCCTTGCCCTCCTTCTCGGGGAAGCCTCTGAACTCATCTTAAAAGATATTCATCGTCTCCTGGAGGTGTTAAAAAAGAAGGCCTTCGAATATAAAGAGACCATCATGATTGGGAGGACCCACGGGGTTCACGCTGAACCGATTACGTTTGGCCTCAAAATGGCTCTCTGGTATGATGAGATGAGACGAAACCTTCTTCGAATGGAGAGGGCAAGAGAGACCATTCGGGTAGGGAAGATTTCCGGCGCAGTGGGAACCTTTGCCCATATTTCTCCTGTGGTGGAAGAGAGAGTGTGCCAACGTTTAGGGCTTCGACCTGCCCCCATCTCCACTCAGATCATCCAACGGGATCTCCACGGGGAATTTTTTACGACCTTAGCCCTTATCGCTTCCTCCATTGAAAAGTTTTCGGTGGAGCTGAGACATCTTCAACGAACCGAAGTCTTGGAGGCAGAAGAATTCTTCTCCAAGGGGCAGAAAGGATCCTCGGCCATGCCCCATAAGAGAAATCCCGTCTCTGCGGAGAATCTTTCAGGGCTTGCGAGACTGGTTCGATCCTATAGTCTTGCCTCCCTCGAGAATATCCCCCTCTGGCACGAGCGGGATATCAGTCATTCCTCTGTGGAGAGGGTGATTGCCCCTGATGCGACCATCCTTGTCGACTATATGCTTCATCGATTCACTTCTCTGATTGAGAACCTGATTGTCTATCCTGAACAGATGAGAAAGAATCTCGAAAAGATGGGTGGACTCATTTATTCTGAAGCGATTCTTCTCCTTCTCACAAAAAAAGGACTCTCCCGAGAAGAGGCCTATCAAGTCGTTCAACGTAATGCCATGAAAGCATGGGAGGAAGGATTGGATTTTAAGACCCTCCTTTCCCAGGACGAAACCATCCAGAACCTTCTCAAACCGGAAGAACTGGATCGCACCTTTGAGGTTCGAACCCATCTCAGACATGTCGAAGACATCTTTCATCGGGTCTTTGGAGAAAGATAGATGAAGAAATCCCAGAAGACTCCTCCAGATATCAGAGACCTCCTTCGAGTGAAAGAACCTCCAGATCGTGGGAGAAAACCAGGGTTGAAGAAGACCAGCTTCACGATCTGGTACTTCGTGATCGCCTTTCTGATCATCCTTTTTATCCAGCATTACATTGTCACGAAGAAGACGGAGGTGGTCATTCCTTATAGTGAATTTAAAGAATTGGTTCGGGAGGGAAAAGTAAGCGATCTGACCATTACCGAAGAGAGCATTACAGGAAAGATGGAAGGCCCGAAAGGGACGGTGAACTTTCAGACCGTGAGAGTGGCAGATCCGGATCTGGTAAAACAGCTTGATGCCAAACAGATTAAATATACCGGAAAGGTAGAAAGTAAATGGTTGACCAATATCCTTTCCTGGATCCTCCCTCTGATCCTGTTCATCTTCTTCTGGAGATTTCTCCTTTCCCGGATAGGACCTGAGACGAGTGTGATGTCTTTTGGAAAGAGCCGGGCGAAGATCTACGCTGAAAAGGATAAGAAAGTGACCTTCATGGATGTGGCCGGGATCGATGAGGCCAAAGAGGAACTGAAAGAGGTCGTCGAGTTTCTGAAGAATCCGGGCAAGTTTCAACGCCTTGGGGGGAAGATCCCGAAAGGGGTTCTTTTAGTCGGGGCCCCTGGGACAGGGAAAACCCTTCTGGCCAGGGCCGTGGCAGGAGAGGCCAATGTCCCATTCTTTTCTATCAGTGGTTCTGATTTTGTAGAGATGTTTGTCGGAGTGGGAGCGGCCAGGGTCCGGGACCTTTTCGCTCAGGCTCAGAATCATGCTCCTTGTATCATCTTCATTGACGAGCTGGACGCATTGGGAAAGGCCAGGGGGGTCAATCCCATTGGTCGACATGATGAACAGGAACAGACCCTGAATCAGCTTCTTGCCGAAATGGATGGCTTCGATCCTAATACAGGAGTCATTATCATGGCCGCGACCAATCGGCCTGAGATTTTGGATCCCGCCCTCCTCCGACCAGGGCGATTTGATCGACATGTGGTGGTGGATCGACCGGATATTGTGGGTCGGGAGGAGATCTTAAAGATCCATACCAAGAATGTGAAGCTGGCTCCGGATGTGGACCTGAAGGTCATTGCCTCAAGAACACCTGGATTTGTGGGTGCGGATCTGGCGAACATCATCAATGAGGCCGCTCTCCTCGCTGCAAGGAAGAACAAGGATGCTGTGGAGATGGCTGATATCGAGGAGGCCATCGACCGAGTAGTCGCAGGTCTGGAGAAGAAGAGACGTTTGATGTCAAAGAAGGAGAAGGAGATTGTCGCCTTCCATGAATCTGGGCACGCCATTGTGGCCTCCAGTGTTCCTAACGCCGATCCTGTCCGCCGTATCTCGATCATCCCAAGAGGAGTCTCCGCATTGGGGTATACCTTGCAACTCCCGACGGAAGATCGCTATCTCATGACCCGATCTGAGCTGTTAGACCGATTGGCAGTCCTGATGGGGGGTAGGGTGGCCGAAGAGATCATCTTTGGGGAAGTCTCTACTGGGGCCCATAATGATCTTCAGCGAGCCACCGATATTGCAACCAGCATGGTCAAAGAGTATGGGATGAGCGAAACCTTAGGTTACGTCTCCTTTGAAAAAGAAAAGAAACCCCTTTTCCTCTCCTCTCCCATCCCTTCTTCCAGGGAATACAGCGAAGAGACAGCCAGAAAGATAGACGAGGAGGTCAAAAAGATCATCGATCAGACCTATCGAAGAGCCAAGGAGATCCTCGAGTCTAAAAAAGAAAAACTGGAAGAACTGGCTCGATTTCTTCTTGAAAAGGAAGTCGTCGAGGAATCGGATTTAAAGAGAATTCTTTCCTCGGAAAATTAAAAGATCATGATGAAATCTCTCTTAAGACACCTTCGGGCTAAAATCTTTGCTGGGATTCTTTTGATCCTTCCTCTCGGGATCACCTTTTTTGTTCTCAAGTTTGTCTTCCAAACCCTGGATAACTTTCTCGGTCAACCCATGCTGAGACTCACCTGGTTTTTCTTTAAAAGGGAGGTCTCTTTTCCAGGGCTCGGAATATTGGCCTTCTTTTTTCTCCTCTACCTGTTGGGCCTCATTGCCACCAACGTGTTGGGAAGAAAACTGGTGGGCTGGACCGATCGCCTTTTTACCAATATTCCGATCGTAAAGAATATCTATCTCTCTTCCAAACAGCTCACCGATGCCTTTTCAGCCTCTCGAAAGGGATCCTTCCGTCAGGCCGTTTTTGTAGAGTTTCCCCAGGAGGGGAATTATGTCCTTGGGTTTATCACCAATGAACTAAAGGATCTCCAGGGGGAAGAACGGATCACTGTCTTTATTCCTACCGCCTTTTTCCCTCCACAAGGATTTCTTCTCTTTCTCCCCAGGGAGAGGATCATCCCTTCTCATCTTACCATCGAGGAAGCGATCAAGACGATTATGTCCGTTGGGATTGTCAGTCCTCAAAGTCTTTCAGTCCCTTTAGTGTTCAAAGACGGAAGAAAGGTTTCGGTTGAAAATTTAAAAGAAATACCGTATCTTCATCCAAAAATGGAAGGAGGGACATAATTTATGGAGGGAATTACTCTACTCATCGCTGTCGTGGCATTGATCATTGCCATTCTGGCCTATCAGCGGACAGGCGGGATTACAGAACTCCGTCATCAATTGGAGTCCAAAGCCTCCTCGCCCGATTTGAAAAAACAGATTGAAGCCCTTGCGGCCATGACTGAGGCTTTAAGAGAGAAAACAGCGGATGCCTTGGATCGTCTGGAGAAGATGATTCGAAAGACTGAAAAGGCGGAATAACTCCTCGGTTTTCGTCATTTCTTAAAAAGGCTTCACGAACAGGATTCGATTAATTCCATGGAAAAGATTACCGCCTGGCTCACGAATTCCGGGATCAAGATTTTTGGGATTCTGATCGGTTTACTTGTCCTATCCCAGATGTCCAAATGGATCCTGAAATGGATGGAGAAATGGATTCCAGAAAAAGACACGGTTCAGGCCCTTGAAGTAAAGAAGAGGGCTCATACCTTAGGAAATATCCTTCGACACGCCATCCTTATCATTCTTTTCTTCTTGGCTATTCTGATGATCCTTGGAGAATTGGGAATCCAGTTAGGCCCACTTCTGGCTACCGCTGGGATAGGGGCCCTGGCCATCGGGTTTGGGGCTCAGAGTCTGGTCAGAGATGTGATTGGTGGGTTTTTCATTATTCTTGAGAATCAGTATCGAATTGGAGATGTCATTCAGGTTGCAGGAGTTTCAGGGATGGTCGAATCCTTGAGCCTGAGGAGGACGGTGCTTAGAGATCTGGATGGGAGGGTTCACACCATTCCCAACGGCGAGATTAAGATTGTCAGTAATCTCTCCAAGGAATGGTCTCGAGCCGTCCTGGATGTGGGAGTCTCTTACCGGGAAAACATCGATCAGGTGATCGAGATTCTTTCTCAGATTGGAGAGGAATTGTATCGAGAAGAGCCTTTTAAGAGTGCTATACTTGAGCCCTTGCAGATCTTAGGGGTTGAGCAGTTTGGGGAATCCCAGATCATTATTCGAATGATGATCAAGACCATTCCACTTAAACAATGGGAGGTGGGAAGAGAGTTGAGAAGGAGGATCAAGATTCGGTTTGATGAAAAGGGAATCGAGATTCCCTTCCCGCATCGTGTCCTCCTTTGGGGAGAACCCAAAGAAAAATCGAATGGACCCTCGTCCGCTCCTTCCCCTCTAAAATAAAAAAAGGAGAAGTCATGAATCCATCCCTTCGTGTCCTTTTCGTCACTCCAGAGGCAGTTCCTTTTGCCAAAACCGGAGGATTGGCGGATGTAGCAGGGGCTCTTCCAAAATACCTTCAGCCTCTGGGGTGTGAGATGATTTTGGTGATGCCCTTTTATCGAAAAGTAAGGCAATCCGGTGCCCCTATCGAATTCTTAGGAGAGGAGTTGGAGATTTCTATTGGCGATGAGGTCTTCCAGGCAGAGATTTACCGAGGAAGCCTCGTTCCTGGAATTCCCGTCTATTTCATTGGACGAGATGAGTTCTTCGACCGAGAGTATCTCTATAGCACTCCCAAAGGGGATTATTTTGACAATGCAGAGCGGTTCATCTTCTTTTCAAAGGCCGTTCTTCAGCTTTGTCATCACTTAAATATTTCACCCGATATCATTCATCACCATGAGTGGCAGACCGGATTGATCCCTGCTTATCTTCAATCCACCCATCGCCATGATCCACTCTTTTCCCAAACCGCTGTCGTTTTTACGATTCATAATATTGCCTATCAGGGCCTCTTCAGGAAAGAGAAGTTTCATCTTACGGGGCTTCCCTTGGAGATGTATCATCCAGAGGGAATTGAATTTTGGGAGCGGATCAATTTTATGAAGGCCGGGATCGTCTATGCGGATGTGATCAATACGGTCAGCAAAAAATACAGCCAGGAGATTCAAACCCCTGAATTCGGTTACGGGCTGGACGGGATTTTGAGAAAGAGGAGAGAGGATCTTTATGGCATCCTCAATGGGGTGGACTATGGACAGTGGGACCCCTCCCGAGACCCCTATCTCGTAGCCCACTACGATGTGAATGACCTCTCCGGGAAAAAAGAATGTAAAAGGGATCTTCTCCAAGGGCTTGGGCTTCCCTCCTCCTTAGAGAAGGTTCCCCTGATAGGAATGATTTCGAGATTGGCAGACCAGAAGGGATTCGACCTCCTGATGGAGATTTTAGACGAATTATTCAGCCTGGAGATGGGTTTTGTTCTTTTAGGAACGGGGGAGCAGAAGTATCATGACCTATTCCATCAAGTCGCAAAGAAATATCCTGAAAAGGCAGCGATTCGAATTACCTTTGATGAGGCCCTCGCCCATAAGATTGAAGCGGGTTCGGACCTTTTTTTGATGCCCTCAAAATATGAACCCTGTGGACTCAATCAGATTTACAGCCTGAGGTACGGGACCATTCCAATCGTGCGAGCGACAGGGGGATTGGATGATACGATTACGAATTATGATCCCGCCACTGGGAAAGGAAACGGATTCAAGTTCATCCCATATGATGCAAAGGAGTTTTTAAATCAGATTAAACGGGCAATTCATTTCTATTTCCAACCTGAACACTGGAGCCGACTCATCCGAAATGCCATGACCTCCGACTTCTCCTGGCAGAGGTCGGCAGAGGAGTATCTTCAACTCTATCGGTTGGCCCTGAATAAGAAGAGAAATCGATAGGAAAGGAGTCCTTTATGAAAAGAAGAAAGATTGCCTCTCTCCTTGGTCTCCTATTACTTCTTTTTTATATTCCCCCCCTTTGGGCAAAATCCGTTCCTTTTAAAAACCTAAATTTTCCGAGACTGGTGGAGACATGGGAATTGGCCCCTCTCATTCATCATCCCTCCCTTCGGCTGGTTGATATGAGGAGTTCCCTTTTGGATTATCTTAAAGGGCATCTTCCGGATGCCCTTTATTTCCATTTTGAAAATCTTAGGGTTCCAAGGAATGGGATTCCCGCTCAGAATCCTGATCGCATAGCCCTGGAGAAGATCATGGGGGAATATTTAAGCATTTCTAACGATATGTGGGTGATCCTTTATTCTGAAAAGTCGAATCCCAATGCCACTCTCCTGGCCTGGATATTAGATTCCTTGGGGCACCGAAAGGTAGGAATCCTCAACGGAGGATGGGAAAAATGGGTCGTTGAAGGGCGTCCTATCACCCAAGCATATCCTACCCTATCTCCCAAGAAATTTTTTGGAAAGACCGTCGCCGAGACTCTAGCCGAAAAGAAACTGGTTCTCCGTCAGGTCAACACCAAAGGGGCCATCATTTTAGATGCTCGTCCCCCTAAGCAATATAGTGGAGAGGAAGGAGAGGAGATCCGAAAAGGTCACATCCCTGGCGCCAAAAATATATTTTGGGAGACCGTGCTTGAAGGAGAAGAGGTGAAAGTTTGGAAAAAGAAAGAGGATCTGGAAAAGATTTTTTCAGAAGCAGGAGTGGATCGACAGAAAGAGGTGATTGTTCATTGCCGAACCGGTCGAGAGGCCAGCCATCTTTATTTCACCCTCAAGTATGTGATGGGATATCATAAAGTTCGCCTCTATCGAGGATCTTGGGTAGAGTGGTCTGCAGATCCAAGCCTTCCGGTTAAAACAGGAATGGAGCCTTAACGGGAATATATATTGGCATAAAAATTGCTGAAAACATATTTGGTTTTTTATTAAAAATAGATTCTCGTAAGTACTGAATAGAATTTGAAAAATTTATACCCCTTTTTTGTGAAATAACAAATTTGTACACCTATTTATCTTTTTGCCATCAAAGACTTGACAACGAAAGAAGAATTGTGACATCTTTCTGAAAAAATTTTCTTTTTCTGATCGATTTTTTGAGGAGGGCGTTCATTGAAGGGAAAGATTGTTGGTATAGGAATCTTCCTATTTCTTTTCTCTTCTTGCTTTCCTCATCTTCATCCCCCTTCTCAAAAGAACCCTCCTCAACCTACTTCGTCCTCCCTATTTACTCCATCGGAATTAGAAGAACTCTTTTCCAAAGAGTCATTGCCTTGTCCTTCGGAACCTACCCAATCCATCCTCCTCTCTTCGGGGTCTTCAATGGCAAGAGGGTTAGAGCTGCCCATTATGGATGAGGCGAGTGATGATTTTAGATTAGATCCATTTTTAGGAGATCCTCGAGGGAGAAAGAAAGATTTCGATATCCCGATTGTCATTAATTCCAAGGTGGAACAATTCATCCATTATTTTCAGACAACTGGAAGAAATCGGTTCTCCAATTGGCTGGCCCGTTCTGAGAAGTACATCCCTTTTATGACCAATGTGTTAAAAGAGAACGGGCTACCGGAAGATTTGGTATATATGGCACTGATCGAGAGCGGGTTTAATCCTTATGCTTATTCGAGGAGTAAGGCCTCGGGGCCATGGCAGTTTATCTATCTCACAGGGAAAAAATACGGGCTTAAAGTCAATTGGTGGGTGGATGAAAGAAGGGATCCCGAAAAGTCTACGATTGCGGCGGCCAAATATCTCAAAGACCTCTATGATCTGTTCGAATGCTGGTATCTCGCTGCGGCTGGATATAATGCAGGAGAGAAAAAGATAGCCACTGCGATGAAACGTTACCGAACCGAGGACTTCTGGGAACTGACCAAATATCGATATCTAAAACAGGAAACAAAGGACTATGTTCCCCAGATGATTGCTGCCGCTCTCATTGCGAAAGACCCCGAGAAGTATGGTTTTACTGATATAGAATATGAGGAACCTTTAAGATATGAGAAGGTCAATGTCCCTCCTGCTACTGATCTCAACCTCATAGCCAAAGCGTGTGAGATTTCCATCGAAGAACTGAAAGAACTGAACCCCGAGCTTTTAAGATGGTGTACCCCTCCTGATGATCCAGCCTATGAAATTAAGATTCCCTTAGGAAAGAAGGAACTCTTTTTGAAGAATTTTCCCCTCCTTTTACCCAATGAAAGGAGAGGATTCCATGTCCATGTTGTAAAGAAAGGAGAGACTGTTCAACGGATTGCAAAACGTTATAGAGTAGATACGACTCCTATTTTGGAGCTTAATCGATTGGGGAAAGGGAGTCGTTTGGTTTCGGGAATGAATATCCTGATTCCCCTTCCTAAAGAACCTGAAAGGCCCCTTTACCTGGCGAAAGGAGGGCAGAGTGATTCCGTCACGGAAAAGAAGGAGCTCATCTATACGGTTAAGAAAGGGGATACCCTCTGGAGCATCGCCAATGAGTTGGGGGTCAATATCGGTGCCCTGAGTCAGGAAAACCGACGCCCTTCCAATACAAAACTGATGCCAGGAGATCGATTAAAGATAAGGCTGGACAATGGGGCATCGGAGATACCCAAAGAAGAGTTTGGAAGAACAGAGATCCTCTATGTGGTAAAAAAAGGAGATACCCTATGGGACATTGCCCAGAGATACCAGCTTTCGGTTTCCGAAATCAAAAAATGGAACGGACTCGACGGGTCCGATCGGATCTACCCTGATGAGAAGTTAAAGTTAAGGATTAAAGAGTCCTCTCCTTCCATCCCTCATTGATTTTCTATCTTCGATCTTGATTTAAATTCCAAACAGAATCCTAATTCCCTTACTCTCTGAATGATGGATTACTACAAAATCGTAATCCCTCACTCAGAAGTGGGGAATAAGTCCGAGAGGGGTATTGAGTTCTATGGGTTTCGGAAATACTCCTGTCGGGCTTAAATTTATTTCCACCCTTCAGTGAGGGGTTACACAGAATCCCAATTTAATCTTGACAAAAGGGTAAAAATTATAGGATAAATTTGGATACCGTGTACAATTTTTAATTAAAAATCAACCCGCGAGGAGAAAAAATGAATCTACCTCAATTTGAATTGATTCAACCCCGATCGGTGGAAGAAGTCTGTTCCCTTCTTCAAAAGCACGAAGAAGAGTCCGCCCTTCTGGCTGGCGGAACGGCTCTCATCGTTAGCCTTCGATTTAGGCTCAAGAAGCCAAAAATCGTCATTGGGCTAAAAGGTCTGGCGGGATTAAATTATATCTCTCAAAATAAAGAGACCCTTGCGATCGGATCCATGGTCACCCTGGAGACCCTCGAAAAATCTCCTTTAATCCTCCATAGCTATCCTCCAATGATTTCAACCATCCAGCAGGTTGCCGTTCCTCCTGTCCGGAATCAGGCTACTCTGGGAGGAAATATTTGTCTTGAAAACCGATGCATCTATTATAATCAATCCGAATTCTGGAGGGGGACGCAGAAACCATGTCTTCGATTTGGAGGAGAG
>Ga0209102_1000233_pt1 | contig 38702 bp, 35 predicted proteins | sample ConPoolayeHmetaG_FD_185483 | JGI IMG/M metagenome (GOLD analysis project Ga0209102, IMG submission 185483) | Hot spring microbial mat communities from California, USA to study Microbial Dark Matter (Phase II) - Cone Pool mat layer H metaG... ...
CCATTTATCACAGTTACTCCTGTTGCCAAACCAAGAGTTAGTGTTCCTGTTCCATTGGCAGAAAGAGAAAGTCCTGTATTTGTTACTGAAGGAGAAATACTAGGATTGGAACCTGAGAATGTTAAGGCAGTTGAAGTAAGTGTATTGGTATTTATTGTTCCATCGATGGTTAAGTTACCATTTGCCTGGATATTACCATCACTTGAAAGACTTATTCCTGTTGATCCATAACCTCCTCCTACACTTAAAGCATTATCAATCAGAACATCTCCATCCGAGAATTGGAATTGATCAGATGTATTATAGATTAATGAACCAGTATCTCCATCTGAAGCATACATTGAAAGTACTGCATTATTTACTGAACCTGACCCTATCCTTACAGTATTCTCTGAAATATCAACAGAGAAAGGTGCAACCAATCCTGTTGAAGAACCATCTGCTCCGATAACTAGATCTCTAGTTATTATATTAGGATACAAAGTATTGCTTGTGATATCTTCTGTCCATTTGGATGATCCTGAAGAATCAGATAAAGCTATCCAATTAGTTCCGTTGTAGAAATAGATTTTATTATCTGATGGGTTGTAAGCGAGGTATCCTGATCCGGATGATGGTTCGGAATTTGAAGCCCCATCAGTTATTGGTAATCTTAACCCTTGTATAGTGGTTTCTCCTATATGGCTGATTGCAGAGAAATCAATAAAGTCTCCATCAGAGAAGGTAAGAGTAGATGCAAGTTGTGTTGTTGTGATTGTGTTGTTTAGTATTTCACTTCCTGATACAGATTGAGAAGGAAGAACGAGTTCAGAATCACCTGTTCCATCAGTTATTAAGTTAATTGCTGTTGTTAAAGAAGAACCTAGATTTAATGAAGAAGCACCACCAGGAGCAATGGTTAAAGTTGTTGCTCCAGATGTTGTAATATCGGTTGTTTGTCCTCCAGGAAGAGTAATAACCCCAGCAGTTGATACATTAAGACCTGTTGATGTTAATGAGAAAGTACCAGATGAATTACCTATTACAATATTCGACCCTGCACCACTTGCGAGAGTTGTTGTTCCAGTTGAGGTTAAATTTGTAAACGCACCTGTTCCGGGGGTGATTGCACCTATTGATGTGAAGTTAGCTCCGCCAGTTTCCGAGATATTCCAGCTTGAGTCAGTTAGAGAAAGATTGGCGGATGTATTGCCGATTGTAATAGAGCCTGAATATGTGCCTGATCCAATATTTATATTTGTTGATCCTGACGCATTTATATTTGTCTCTCCAAGTATGCTCAAACCATTGTTACCTGTTATGAGGCCCGCGGATGTTATTGTACCAGTGCCAGTTGTTTGAATGTTTCCTGGTGTGGTGACATTTCCGGAGGATGAGATGTTAATGGTGGGAGAAGAAAGAAAGTTATTAAAGCCATTAGCTGATTCGAAATTTATACCGTTTATGATGTTTGAATTATTGTTAGATGCTAGAGAAAAATTTATACCATTTATGGTATTGGTGTTATTGGTATTTGTTGCGTTGGTTAAAGCTAAACTCAAACCATTAACAGTAACCGAAGAATCTGAACTGTTGGTATTGGTTAGATTAAGGAAGTAGGCATGATTATCAACATTTGATGAGAAAGTTTGTGTTATTGAACCTGAAGTTGTGGCGTTTCCAAGCTCGTTTATGGCAAAGTTGGTAATACCTGCGGATTGCAGTTCAAAAAGTGAATTTGTATTTCCGCTAGTGTCGTTGATAACAAAAGCAGTTGCATTCCCGGCATTGGTCAAAAGAAATTGGGTTGAGTTTCCGGCTGCTAAAGTAAAGATAATATTCCCCTCAGCATCTGTTGCTTCAATGGTGTTGCCGGCTTCGTAAGCTTGCTGCAAAGTAACGTTTGTGGGGTTACTTACACAGGGTGCTATTTCACCGGAACTATTTCGGCAGAGGGGAGTATTTCCTTGAGTCAAACCACTAGGATCCGCAATATAAACAATATCGTCAAGACTAATCTTCCCTGAACCTGATGCGACAAGAGTTAAATCTTCGTTTAAACCAGTAGTAATATCTGTTGCGATATTTGATAAAGTTAGCGTGTTTGAAGCGGTAATTGCTCCCAGTTCGTTTATCTTTAATTTAGATATGCCATCGGATTGAATTTCAAAAAGAGTGTTTATGGCTGAATTTGTGTCATTAATAACTAAAGCTGATGCCGTACCTTGGTTTTCTATGGTGAAATAAGAATCAGTAGTTGTGTCGGTTAGGGTGAAGGAGATATTACGATTATCAGTTGTTGCGATGGTGTTTCCCTGATCATAGGCGGATTGAAGGGTGGCAGATGAAGATCCGGCCGAGCAAACGACAATGTAGCCTGTTACAGAATCCCTACAGAGTGCACTACCTATTGAAGTACTCAAACCGGGTAGTTGGGTGTTAACACCTGCTCCCCCTAAAACGATATGACTTGTACTTATAGTTCCAATATTAACAATTCCGTTGTTTGTTGCACCTGCTCCTCCGTCTATATAAACATTACCACCGGTTCTTATGCCGGAAGCTCCGGTAGCAGATCCACCTGACAAATAAATATTTCCTCCTGTTGCCGATGTTGTACCTGATTCATTACCAGCTGATAAAATTAAATCATCACCGGTACCAGAATCGGCTGTATTGGTTATTGGCTTAATGGTTAAACTGTTACCTGGAGCAATTGTTGTGATATCAGCCGTTCTTCCTCCTATAAGCCTGATAACACCGTTTTCGTCAATGGTTAGATTACTGATTCCATCGGATTGGATTGCAATTAAGGTGTTTATTGCAGAATTTGTGTCATCAAGAACCATTGCGGTAGCTGTTCCTTGGTTAGTGATTGTGAATTGGGAGTCTGTTGTAGTATCAGATAGGGTAAACGAGATATTTCTGGCATTAGAGGTTACGATGGTATTGCCTAGATCGTATGCTGATTGAAGGGTTGAGCTACCTGAACCAGCGGAACATTGAACAAGATTATCCGATCCGTCCACACAAAGAGCTGTACCTGTGGTTGAGGGAAGATTGGCAAAATTAACAGTGCTGGTTGTTGATAGGGTGGTAGTTGATAAACCAGTTGCACCTGTGATTGCACCAGTACCAGAAATTTTAATGGAGGGAGAAGAAATGAAATTGGTTAGACCAGTACCAAAGGAAATTGCGTTAAAAGTGTTGTTAGTTTGCGGTGTGACGTTTTCAAAATTTATACCGATTGTTGTGTTAGCCCCTGATGCGTTGGTGGTTCCTGCCAGAGATATATTTTCTCCTATAATAACAACAGTTCCGGAGGAAGCTGTGTTGGTAATTAAATAATTAGATCCAGTTGTAGCATCTATTGATGAAGCAAAGTTTTTGATGAAATTTGAGTCGTTATCCAGATTGAAGGTTATATCGTTTGTTGTTGAAGGGGTAAAGGTTTTATCACCTGTAAAGTTTTGTGTTGATTCAAGGTCAGCAACTGTTACGTTGCCTATTGGAAATGTTGCGTTTGTTGAGCTCGATCCTGTTGTTAAAGTTAGATCAGATGATCCTGCTATTGTAAAATTTTTATTTAAAGTTAATGTTCCTGTTGTCCAAGTTGGAGATCCTCCTCCACCTGATATCAAAGCCTGACCTATAGTACCAGGGGAGGAAAAACCAAATGCTGAACCGGTTCCATATGAGATTGCTCCAGCTGTTGGGGTTGCAGTGCCTCCTGTACCTCCGTAGCCTATACCTAAAATTCCTGTGACAGCCGCCGATTGCGAAAGATCGATAGCTCCGAAAGCGGGAGTACCACCTCCTGAAGGAATTCTTAAAACTTGATAGGGTAATCCAACGACGCTTGTAATTGCAGAAGTGTCATTTCCAATGAGTACGCCATTTAGAGTTAAAGAAGTTCTGCCAGTACCGCCACTTGTAACTGGCAATGTTCCTGTTACATCTGTTAGTAGATTTACCGCAGCAAAGTATGGTATTCCTGAAGCGTTACCGTGTAATACCGTATTAGTTGGTCCCTGGAGGGTTTGTGATAAGATGCCAGATGAGTCTGTATAAAGAATGCCTTTATCGGTGGTGAATCTGGGAAGAGTAAGGCTTCCGGAAGTGTTACCTATGATGATATCTCCAGTTCCTATTCCAAGGTAAACATCACCGGTTCCACTTACTGTAAAGTCACCTGAGCTTTGAGAATAACCTGTTATTCCAGATATAACACCGGCTGATGATATATCCCATGAAGAAGAATTAATAGTTACAGTAGCCGAACCATTACCCAACACAGTTACACCGCTTGATGAGAGAGAAGTAAAGGCTCCAGTTCCTGGAGTTGTTGCGCCTATACTAACAAAATTGGCTGCACCCAATCCAGTTATACTCCATTGAGCATCATTTAAGGATAGATCTGTTCCTGATGTTCTTCCTATGGTTATTGTTCCTGTGTATGAATCAGTTCCTATGTTGGTAGCAGATGATCCTGAAGTATTAATATTGGTTACACCTACTATATTAACTGTTCCTGCAAGGTTAAGAGTATCAAGAGATGATCCAATATTTAGAGTATCTGCATTTGTATTATCAGTTGCTATATTTAGAGTATTTCCACTTGTCCCTGTTGCTATATTGATTGTCTTTGCATAGTTTCCTGTTCCTAGATTAACTGTTCCACTTCCACCTGAATCAAGAGTAATTGGGTTATTACCTGATGAAGTTACAATCCCTTCGTTAGAGAAACTTAAAATGTTACCTCCGATATTAAAGGAATTAATTATGCCGGTAACAGATGTTAAAATTGGGGAAAGATGAATATTGACTTCGCCCGCAGGTTGTACTGTTAAGTCAAAATCTCCTCCCAGAAAGTCTAGAGTGTTGGTCAGGGTAGATATTATAACATCATCCTCTTTGACAGTTGCGACTGCGAATGAGCCTACATTGTCCCAAGTTGGTAAACCACTTATTCCTACGGTGAGAAATTGTCCGGGTATGCCGATTGGCAAACGATCAAGTTCATTTAGATTTGAGGAATATATCATATCACCTCTAACATAGGTAGTTTGGCCGGTACCTCCGACGGTTGGGGATAAAACACCTGATTTGATGGCGCCTGCGTGAATATTTCCGCCGGAATCGATCGTGAGTGTGTTGACTACATCGCTATCAGTAATACAATTGTCGCAATGCCCTCTGCTGGCTACTGTACCAAGGGTGGAAATATTACTAATCGTTAGGCCATCTATTGAAATATCTTCTCCTTCTTCTAAAACAATTTCTCCCGATTTGCCTTGAAAAGTGCTAACTGTACCGCTTAAGTCAACAGAGATTACGGGTTTCTGACTTTCTTTGTCGGTAATTATCACATAATCGCCCGCAATGATATCGTAGATAACATTGGGGGCGGTAATATTGCTTATAAAAATACTTTCCCCTTCAACGTAAAGATTTTTTTCTAGGCTTACATCTTCTTTGCCAATTAGAGGTGTTTGCATGGTAACAATGCCTGCAAGTTTTAATTTGCTGGCTTCAGCGCTGAGAACACTACTTAGGATGTTACTGGTGGTCTCGGTTTGGATGGGGTAAAAATATTTTTTTGCCAGTTCTTTTATGTTTTGTTGTTGAGTGAAATATATAGTTGCTAAAGCTAAAACAGTTCCCGAAATTATTGAAAGAAAGCGTTTGGAGGGAAGTTTAATGGTAAAAGTGAGAGATTGTTTGATTTGGGATTTGAGAAAGTCTTTTATATATTCATCTTCGTAGAATTGTTCACCTAGTAACTTTATAATACGATTGAAAATTTTCCAGATAAAAGAGCTGTTTTGAAAATCTTTTTGAGAAGCAAGTTTTTTTGGGTTAGATTTGTCATTGTTTTTAATTTTTAGAAATTGGTTTATTTGTTCTTGAAAATATACAATTTTCCCATCATGGCTTATTTGGGCTTTTAGGATATTGCTTTGATTCCAATCCAAAAGGGTTTGAGTATCAACTCCGAGTAATTCAGCGGCTTTTTTGAGATCGATAAAGTCTTTATTTTCGGCAGGCTTCATAATTTTTGAAAATAAACTCTATTAAATATAGTAGAAGTAAAGATCTGAACGCTTGTTGTGAGATACTAATCAACCCAAAAAGACCTGAAAGGCCCTAAAAATTAGCTGATTTTTGTTTTTAGAATAAATATTAGACAATCAATTCGGGGTAAATTGGAGTTTAATTGCTTAATTGGATAGTTCTTTTACAACCCGTTCTAGGGTTAATCCCATTGAGATTAAATCAGTTTCGGTTAAGTATTTTCTAAAAAGAACACTGTTTTTGGATGTGCGGGGGAAAAATAAATCTCTTTTTAGACCCACAAACCCCAGACGGGTAACCAGTTTACTTAGAGGTGCATTTAATTTTATTTCTTTGTCATTAAGAAGATCGTAATTAACTTCTTTGATGTTGTTTGAAGTAAAGCTTAATAGTCTTTCGATAAATTGATCTGATTCGCTTCCCAATTCTGGTTTGCTTATTTTAATTTCATCACTCAAAAGATTAAGGACAACTGTACCGTCAGTTTTTTGGTTAATTTCTAGAACTTTTTGGTCTAGTGGATAAAAATCAGAGGTTGATGACACTAGTTTATCTTCCAAAACGCCTTGACCAAGTGAGTTGTATGCTAATTGTTTTTTATAGTAGAGAAAAATGAGTATTGCAGCTGGTAAAGAAATTAAAGGTATTATAAGATATCTATTTTTAGAAGTACCGTTGTCTGGAACGGTACTTTTTATTCCTAAATCTATGCTTAACTTATCTATATTTGATATCTTTTCTGATGTGCCGATATTTGGTCTTGAGGCGAGATCTCTTAAAGCCACAGAGTCTATGCTTTTTAGTTCTGGATTGTTTAGACTTTCATATCCTTGTTGTGATGGGGGAATATATGATTCGTCTTTTTCATTGGTTAGATTTTTTACGCTACTATCAAGACTGATAGACTCTTTTTTTAGGCCAGTGTTTGGATTTTTTTTATTAGCAAGTGAAATTAAAGAAGTTGCAAGAGTAAAGATAGTAAAAAAAGTAAGTATGAAGGTTGGTATAAAAGTTCTAGCTGTTTTAGAGTGTTTGAGGTAAGGTTTGTTGATTTTTTCAGATTGAGGATTTTTAATTTGTTGGTTGGGGAAACCAGGTTCAGAAATTTCTGATTGGAGAGGTAAAGATTTATGAACCATCAGAGGAGCTTTTTGTAATGCAGTGTTTATATTCTGGAGAGATTTTTGAATTTCCAGAAATTTTTCAATTTGTTCTTTTTTGTAGCAAACCTCTCCATCCTTGGTAATTGTGGGCTTAAAGATGTTATTGTCGTTCCATTCGATAAGCGTATCAACGCTTACATTTAAGATATCGGCTGTTTGCTTGAGTGAAAAATGATCAAAACTGTTTTCTGGATGGGCAGAATCCATATTAAATAAATATAATTCTTTTAGTATATAGTATCAATATTTAGTTGTTTAATCAATTAAAGAGATATTCAGGCGGCTCGTTTTATTTTAGTTTAATTGGGTTTTTCTTTATTTGTTATATTTGGGTAATTATTTGGTTCTTCATCGAGATTTAAGGTTTCTATGCCCAAAAAAACCTTAACAACATCTTTTTTAACTTTCATGACAGCTTTTTCGAAACTTATTTCCTTGATTACCTGACCATCTTTGTAAATCGTAAGCCCCTTCCTTATTATTGAGATAAAATTTGCATGTAGGGGATAAATGTCAAAAGGTCCAATCTCATTATAAGAACTTATTCTCTCAACTTCGCCTTCAAAAATTATTTTTTGTACGTCTCGGACCTTAAGGTGAATTAGTTTCTTTTCTGACATTTCAATAGGTGGATTTTAAATTTTTTTATTTATTCTGAATATCCTTGTTTGAATTTTCGTTTATCTCTTTTTGTATGTGTTTAGCAGTTTTTGTTTTAATTTTTTCCTCAACATCTTTGAGAGTTCCGATATATAAAAGGTCTTCTGGGTCAAGCATATCAACTTTTCCATCTAATATTGCCCTAACGTCAGATATGGCATCTTTGACGGAAACTTGCACACCTTTTTTCTCTGTTTGCGATTCAACTACTGAAAAGTTTTGGGTCATGTAGTTTTTGAGAAATTTTGCCCTTTTGTAAAGAATCTGGTCTTGAAGTGAAAGTTCTGATTCTCCAATTAACGCAACAATTCTCTCCAGCGATAAAGCCTTCTTAAGGAGAGCTTGTGCATCTAAAGCTGTTTGATAGTGTTCTTTTCCAACGGTTTCAATATTCAAAGCCGATGAATTTGAAGACAGAATATCAATAGCGGGAAAGCGTCCTTCTTGGTAAACACTTCTTGAAAGGATGATATTAGAGTCAAGATAGGGAAAGATTGATTGTACCCCACTATCGGTTAGATCGTCGGCTGGAACGTAAATTGCTTCTATTGTGGTGATTGAATTTTTCTGATTTGATACAAGTCTTTCGTGGAAGGAGGCCATCTCGGAGCTTAGAGTTGCTTGATACCCACCCTCTGAAGGCAAAACATTCATTAGTGTAGATAATTCATACCCGGATTGAGCAAAACGGAATATATTATCGATAAAGAAAAGAACATTTTTCTTGAGTACATCCCGGTAGTATTCTGCTAGGGTGACGCCTGTGAAAGCGGTTCTGAATCTAATAGCAGGATTTTCACCCATACTTCCATATATTAAGGTAACTCCCTGCATAACTTTATTTTCCTTTAGAGTACTGTAGAGTTCTTCTCCCTCTCTGGTTCTTTCTCCCACACCTGTAAAAACAGAAACATTTTCTTGCGGATTTAGAATTACTATGTTGTGAATTATTTCGGAGAGTATCACGGTTTTGCCCACTCCCGCGCCCCCAAAAAGACCCGCCTTCCCCCCCTTGAGTAGAGGAGTAAAAAAGTCAATTGCTTTAATTCCTGTTTCTAGAATTTCGTGCGGAACGTAAATGTCAGAAAACTTTAAATCTCTGGCGATAATTGGTTTTAGTTCTTTGATTTTTATTTCGCCCTGTTCATCTTCTGGTTCTCCTAAGGTATTAATGACTCTTCCCAACATCTCCTTACCCACAGGAATTTTTATTGGTTGTTCGGTGCTGATAACAACTGATCCGTAATGTAGTTTGCTGGTGTTGGTTAAAGATAGGCAATAAAAACTATTAGAGGAAGACGAAGAGTAAACTTCCATTTTAACACTTGGATCATCTTTAAATACTAAAACGTCGTATATACGGGGTTTTTCGTCAACAAATTCCACCTCTACGGTTTGTCCTTTTATGCTTAAAACTTTTCCAGTTATCATAATTATTTTAGAGTAATGATATTACTCAAATGTTTTTTATTCGATGTCCCAGATACTAAAGCCTGACATGGTTTCTAATTGCTTTTTGTTCTGAATTATATGTTTTAATCGGATTTTTTCTTTAATGAGTTTTTTCGTTTCTTCCTCTATATGAATCAGGGCTTCTTCCATTGCATTCACACGAGAAGCTTGTCTGGCTAGTTGATTTTCAAAAAAAGTTTGTCTGAAAAGAGTGGACATTATTTGAGTTTCGAAAAAGTGGATTATCTTTTCTAATTTTGGTTCGTAGATAAATCTGTCTTCTTTTGGAATTTTCGAAGGAACCTCTGCTTCAAAAATATCCTCCCCGGTAATTGTGGTTGAAATGGCGGTTTGGCGAACTACATTATTAAATTTGCCATGGTAGATATAAACTTTATCGTATTTAAGATATATTCGTATGAGTTTTTTAATATCCTCCAAACTGATATTTTCATCAGGAAGATATAGATATTCGAACTTTTTTTGAGGATAGGAATTTTCAAACATTTCTTTACCGGTTGTACCTGTTATTAGAATATCGGTTTTCTCAGGGTCTTTAGTTTTTAGGTCTTTGGAGAAATAATCGAAATTTTTTTTGGTTACAGGGCCATAAAGCCTTCCGTTTGAGGAAAGAAAAACCAAAAGTGTTTTCCCATTTTTTTGCAGGTAGGGGATAAGAGTTTTGTCGCTTTTTTTTCTTCTTTTAAGTAATTCTGAAATTTCGTTTTGGTAGGAGGATTTAATATTGACAAAAACTTCGGACAATTCGGAGAGGTAATCTCTTGATTGTAGTACTGAATCTTTTATTTTTTGCATGCGGTTGGCGGCAATTTCCTCGTAGTTTTCAACGAGGTTTTTAAGGCTATTTAGTGCCTCCATTGCGTCAAATATTTCTTTTTTCTTTGACATATATGATTATTGAATCAAAGATAGTAAGGCAGATTTATTATTGATAATGTTTTCATTAAATTCTTTAAAGTCTTGTGCTTTGCTCAAATTAAGAATGAATTTTTGTTTTTCCGGCTGATTGTATGCTTCAATTAGGTTATTTTTTATTTTATCTAAGTTTTCTTTTTTAATCATTTCGTTGAATATCATTGAGATTATCAGAATTTGTACAGGAGGTGGTATTATTTCTTCGTACGATTGATTGAAGAATTTGTATATTGTTTCCCCCATTTGGAGAGCTTTTTTTACATCTTCTGTTAATTCCTGCCCGAAGTGAGACAGGCTTAGGAGTTTATCGTAGTGAGATAGAAAGGTCATTAATATTTTATTTGCCTCTCGAGCTATTTTTCCCAAAGTTTGTCTTCCCACTCTGGTGACTGATAAGGGGATATTAACTGCAGGTCTTATACCTTGATAAAAAATATTGCTATCAAGGTACAAATGTCCGTCGGTAATACTCATGAGGTTGGTTGATATATATCCGGTGAAGTCTCCTTCGATTATTTCAACAATTGGCAGACAGGTTATGGAAACTTGGCCCTTGGTTGGGTGTTTAAAATTTCCGGCTCTTTCCAAAAGTTTTGAGTGAATATAAAAAACATCGCCAGGGTAGGAATCACGGCCGGGAAAACGTTTGGCTAAGAGTGATATTTCTCTGTAAATTTTTGCGTGGGTGGACATGTCATCAAGAATAAGTAAACTATCAATTCCTTGGTCGCGGAAATATTCGGCTATGGTCATGGCAGTATAGGGGGTCATATAAATTAAGCTGGGGGAGTTATACGAACTGGTGGCAACAAAAACCATCTTTTCAAATATTTTTTCTTTTAAGAAAAACTCTTTTAATCTTTTTATTTCGCTTTTTTTCTTGCCTATTGCTGTATATATGGCCAATGTTCCCTCGCTGACTTGTTTTTTTATTGCAGTTAAGGCTAGAGAAGTTTTTCCGGTTTTTCTGTCTCCAATTATGAGTTCTCTTTGGCCTTTGCCTAGGGGAAGCATTAGATCAACAAGCGCAATACCTGTTGCCATTTGCGTGGTTATTTTCTCTCTTCCTGATATTCCAATGGGTTTTGAATCAAGGCTTCTAAATTCTTTCGGTGGTTGGTATGATTCATTTTCGTCAAATGGTTCTCCTAAAGGGTTGATGATGTGCCCCAATAGCTCTTTTCCCACTGGAATCGAAGTCATTTGATTAGTTCTTACTACTTTTGTTCCAACTCGAACAGGTTCGTGAGAGAAAATTCTAGCTTCAATTTTTCCTCGATTTATAGCGAAAACCTCTCCTTTCTGGCCATTTTCAAAAATAATAATTTCGTGAGATTTTACTCTTGGGAGGCCTTCTATCAAAACTATTGGATGTTTAACTTGGTAGGCGACTCCGTATTCGCCTATTTCTTCGAGTAATTTTTCGAAAAGTGTTCTCATATTTTTATATTTTTGTCTTTGAATTAAAATTTTCAAGAACTTCCGAACTGACACTTTCGAAAAGTGATCTTATTGATGCATTTTTTTGCTTTCCCTGAAATGCAATACTGGCTCCTCCAATGATTTGAGGGTCAACAGTAATGTCTAATAATACTTGTCTTTTAAGATTGAGTAGGAACCAATTGGATATTGTTTTTAGAGTTTTTTCGTCAGGTTCGATGGCGATGGTGAGGTAGGCTGTTGGTAGGGAAGATACTCTTTCTTGGATTTTTTCTAAGAAATTGATAATTGCAGAGGTTGATCCAAGAGGTACTTCATTTTTTCTTAAAAAAGAAAAAACCGCATCCTTCTTAACTACCCCAAATTGCTCTTCTAAAGCCTTTTCAAGATTAAATTCTTTTTCGTAAACTTTACTTATTATCAAGGTTATTCGAGAGAGAAAGTCCTTGGCTTGAGACTTTGTTGTAAAAAGGTCGGTTAGGTCCAGTATTTCCATGTTAGTCAAAAATTCCTTCTTTCAGACATTTTTCAAGAGATTCAATAATTAATCTTTGCTGATCTTCTTTTGAGGTTGATTTAATAAAAACTTTCTCGGAAACCCTTTTAATAATTTCATTTATCGCTTTATCTGCGTTTTTTAAGCGTTTTTGTTTGTATTCTTCCAGTTCTTTCTCTATTGCCGGTAGTAGGCTGTTTCTAAACTCTTCCATCTTTTTTTGCATTTCTGCCTCGTATTGTCTAGTTGTATTTTGAAATTCAACAAGTGTTTTTTGGGAGATTTGATTAAGATAATTGCTATAATTTTCGAGTGAGCTCGTAGATGTCTTGTAAGCCGCGTTTCTTAATTCCTGAAACATTTTTTGCAAAGCTTGATCAAGGGCATTTTGAGTAAAATTACTTAAGTACTTGGTGTTAGAGAGGATTGCGGTTGCTTTTTTGGTTGCTTCGTCAAGGATATTTCTTTCTTTACTTAAAGCGCTGTCAATAACCTGTTGGTAGTTATTTTCAAGCTCTTTTTGCTTTTGGGTTAGTTCATCTTTTTGTTTTTTAAGTTCTTTTCTTTCTTTATCTAAAACCCAAAGATAAAAACCTAAAACAGAAAGAAGCATCAAGTTGATGGTAGCAACAATTATTGGTAGATATTGGGCAGACATATTATTTACATTTTAGATTAGTTTATATTTATTGCAAAGTTTTAAAGCCACAAAGGGTAAATTTAAAGTCTTAGTATGAGGAAAGCCACGACTAAACCGGCTATAATAATTGCAATAACTATACTTACATTAAATATTATTCCCAGATGAATGATAAATCTTGCAGAGGGATTTCTTCCCAAGGCTTCCACTCCCTTTGCTGCGGTTCTGCCAAAGGTTAGAAATCCAAACGCAAAGGAAGCCAAAACAACCAAAGCTGCAATTAGATATTTAAACCAAGGTGATGGGCCTTCTTTTATGGTGAGCAGGGCTATTTTGAAGATGTCTGTTAGTGATCCGGGAAAAACTGGTTTTGAGTTAAAGTAATGAAGATTAAGATCGGCTGCGATTTTTTCAATTTTGTCGGGATCAGGATTATCGTAATCTTCCAAAGCTGTTCCCAATACATAACCTGATTTCAAAGCCTTGACCGCCACTCCGGGAATTGTTGAAGTGGTAAGCAGATCGCCCTTTTTAATTATCCCGTATTTTGTAGAAACCAAAATATAAACCTGACCGCTTGAGATTATAGGTACACCATCTTTAATTTCTGTACTGCTTATAACAATTGCGGAATCTCGCGCAACCACTCCTAAAACCTGTGAGTCATAGGGAGTGGATGATAGAATAGCCCCCTCTGGGGAAGTTGAGACAACACTTCCGTCTTTGACGTCTTTGTCTTTCATTTCAATTGCTCTGGCGACTCCCAAACTAGCTTCACTGCCGAAGACTTTGGAACGGATATCTTTGTTTTGAGTTTGGGCAATGGTATTGACTGATTTTAGAAGTGCTAAACTTATTATTGATGAAATTAATATGATTATCTTGATAATTTTTGTCATTTTTTGAAACGGTTTTGTATAAGTAAGATTAATTATTATAATTAATGATATCATCTAAAAAAGCTGTTATAAATTTATTTAGACTATTTTTTGCATTCATTGGTTCTATTTGAGAGGATTTAATTTTTATAAAATTTTTTCTTTATTGGGAATTTGGTTTTTTAAAAGTAAAGGATTGGTTTTGAAAAAAGATTATTTACATAAGACTAAGATTGGTTTACCCTGAATTAGTTTATGGCAAAAGATTTGAAATTGCTTTTTTCACCTAGATCTGTCGCGGTTATCGGTGCTTCGCGGTCTTCTGAGAAGGTTGGCTCAATCGTTTTGAGAAATATTTTGAACTCAAAATTTGGCGGTAAAGTTTTTGCTGTTAATCCCAACGCATCATATATTAATGATATTCAGTGTTACCCTGATGTTTTGAGTTTGCCTGAAGTACCTGATCTGGCAGTTATTGCTATTCCTTCTTTTCTGGTTGGGGAGGTGTTAAATCAAATTGGGGAAAAGGGAATTAAAAATGTGGTTGTCTTTTCTTCCGGTTTTAAAGAAATTGGTGAGGAAGGAAAGAAGTTAGAAGATGATTTGTTAAAAATTGCCGATAAATACGGCCTTAATATTTTGGGACCTAATTGTTTGGGGTTTGTCAATAATAATTGTCCTTTAAATGTCACATTTGGACAATCTAATAACCTTAATGGTAATTTGCGCTTTGTATCTCAGTCGGGAGCCATTGCGGCGAGTTTATTTGACTGGTGTATTTCAAATGAAGTTGGTTTTTCCTATTTTGTGACCTTGGGAAATAAAACAATTATCGACGAAAACGATGTTCTTTCATATTTTAAAGACGACTTAAAGGACGGAGATAATTTTGTTGATGAGGGCTTATCATCAGTTTCTCCGATTGGTATGTACTTGGAATCTATAGATAATGGACAGGAGTTTTTGCGCCTGGTTTCTGAAATAGGTAGGACTAATCCTATTTTTGTTCTTAAGCCGGGTAAAACTAAAGCCGCGGCAGTTGCTATGCAATCTCACACAGGTTCTATAGCAGGGGAAGATAGTATCTTGGAGGCAGCATTTAGACAGGTGGGGATTATTAGAGCGGAAACTTTGGAAGATTTTTTTGATTTGGCTAGAGCTTTTTCCTGGGAGGAGTCGCCAAACGGTCCAAGGCTGGCTATAGTTTCAAATGCAGGAGGACCAGCTGTAATTTCAGCCGACTTTTTGGTTAAGGTGGGATTGGAACTTGCGGATTTTTCCGAGGAAACCAAAAGGAGACTTTCAGCATTCCTACCAAGATCTTCAAGTATTGTAAATCCCGTTGATATCCTGGGCGACGCTTTGGCAGATAGATATATTATGGCTTGCGAAGCAGTTCTTGAGACAAATCAGGCGGATTCACTCTTGGTGATTTTAACTCCCCAAATGATGACTCAAGTTGAGAAAACGGCGCAAGCAATAGGTGATCTTTCGAAAAAATACAAAAAACCTATTTTTTGTTCGTTTATAGGTGGACAGATGGTCTATGAGGGGGAAAAAATTTTAAATAGATTAAAGATCCCCTCCTTTAGGTTTCCGGAAAGAGCAATATCTACAATTGGAGCGATGTGGTGGTGGAAGAAGAGTCAAAAAGAGCAAAGCTTAGAATCACAATCTGAAAGTTTCTTTATCTCTGAAGAAAAAAGGAAACAAATTGATGAGATTATCGAGCAAGCTGAAAGGCAAAACCAAAAGTCTTTGGATAGTTTACAGGCGGATAAAATTGTCTCGCTTTTTGATATACCCACTCCGGCAACTTCGCAAGTTTCTGATCTTAGAGAAGCAAGAGATTTTATCGATAAAAACGGCTGGCCTGTTGTTTTGAAAATTACATCGCCTTTCTTTTTGCACAAAGCTAGTCTTGGGGGGGTGGTGACTGATATTTGGGATGATAAACAGCTTGAGTTTGCTTGGGATAAATTAAACCATAAGTTATTGGAATTTCCTGAATCTTTTAGAAATCAAATTAAATTTCAAATACAAAAAGATGTTGTAAACGGGGTGGAAGTAATTGTTGGAATCAGAAAGGATGAGACTTTTGGTTGGGTACTTTTGTTTGGTGCGGGAGGAAGTTTCGCTGAAATTTTGGCGGATAAAAATATTTGGGTCTTGCCTATAGATATTAACCGTATCAAAAAGTTGGTAGAAGGTTCGAAGGTATTTAGGCTTTTGGAAGGCTCGCCAGGAGAACTGCCGTATGCGCTTGAGAAGCTTTATGAGTTGATTTTGAAATTTACCCACTTAAAAGATGTTTTGCCTCAAGCAACTGATATTGAAATTAATCCTGTGATAGTGACTCACAACGATGTTTGGGCAGTTGATTGCAAAATTGTTTTAAGAGAAGAAGAGAAAAAAGTTAAAACTCCCAAATTTCATACGGCGAAATTGTTGAGTAGGAAGAATTTAGCATCAAAGTTTCATTACTTTGAATTTGAAACAGATGAGCCGTTAATTTATCAGCCCGGGCAGTATATCAGTGTTAAGGTTGCTCCGGATAGAATAAATAGTTATTCGATCGCAGGAAGCCAAGGAGAAAGAAGGTTTTATCTTTTAATTGATACTTCACCAGGTGGGGTAGGTTCGAAATTTTTTGAAAATATTAAAGTGGATGATAAGATTGCCTACTTGGGTCCTTTTGGAACATTTACTTTTAGAGAAAACGACGGGGCGAAGCGTTTGCTATTTTTAGGAACTGGTTCAGGTTGTAGTCCTCTCCGTTCAATTTTGGAAGGAGCTTTAAAAAAACTTGGTAGGGAAATACCTATTCATTTTTACTTTGGTTTAAGGTACACCAGCGATGTTTTTTGGAAAGATTATTTTGAAAAATTGGCGAGTGAGTACCCAAACCTGCACTTTGATTTGGTTTTGTCAAAACCGGATGAGTCTTGGCATGGCGAAGTTGGACATATAACCGATGTTTTGAAAAAAGAAGTTCCCGACGCAAGCGAAAGCAGCGCCTATTTATGTGGCAATCCTGCCATGATTGAGGAGGCAACTAAAATTCTTTTGGAAAGCAACTGTCCGAAGGAAAGAATCTATACTGAAAAATTCTGATCTATGGTTAAAGATATTTTCTCTCTTAAAATCGGAGGACAGGCCGGTCAGGGAGTGAAATCGGCCGGGCAGATGTTGGCAAAATTAGCCACAAGGTCTGGTTATTTTGTTTTTACTTACACCGAGTTTCCCTCTTTGATTAGGGGAGGTCATAATGTAACTCAAGTTATAATAGGAGAGAATGAGATTGACTTCTTCTCTAAAAAGGTAGATTTTTTAGTTGCCTTGAATCAGGAAACGATAGATAGGCATCTTAATGAAGTCTCGGATAATGGACTAGTAATTTTTGATTCTGATAAAAAAATAAGTTTTGAAGGTGAAGGAAAATCCTTAAATTTTTCTCCTCTTCCGCTTTCTCGCTTTGCCGTTGAAGCTGGGAACAGGGAACTTTTGGGAAATATGGTGGCTATTGGTGGTGTGGCTGCATTTCTAGATGGTGATCTTGAAGTTTTGAAAAATTTAATTGAAGGGGAGTTTAAGGATAAGTCCGAGGAAGTTATAGTTGCTAATAAAAAGGCCGCAGTTTTAGGTTATGAGTTTGTAAAAAAGGAGTATGGTAGACTGGTAAAGAAAGTTTTGACTTATAAAAAAATTCCGGAAAAAAAGATGCTCATTTCGGGAAGTGATGCGCTGGCCTTGGGTGCGATTGCTGGGGGTTTGCAATTCGCCGCTATATATCCGATGTCTCCGATTTCAAATATTTTGCATGTTTTGGCTAAATATCAGGAAAAATTGGGTTTTGTCTATAAACAGCCGGAGGATGAGATTTCTGCAATTGGCATGGCGATTGGCGCAGGATTTGCCGGGGCAAGATCGATGACTGCCACATCGGGGGGAGGTTTTTGTTTGATGACTGAAGGTTTTGGATTGGCTGGTATGACTGAAACGCCGTTGGTTATAGTAGAAGGCATGAGGCCGGGGCCGGCAACAGGTTTACCAACTTGGAGTGCACAGGGGGATTTAAAGTTTGTGCTTAATGCTCATCAGGGAAGTTTTCCAAGAATTGTTTTAAGTGCCGGCGATATAAAAGAAGCTTTTTTTATGACAATGAAGGCATTTAATTTAGCGGAAAAATACCAAACCCCTGTGGTTCTTTTAGTAGATAAAAATATCTGTGACGGTGATGCCAGTTATCCGTTTTTTGACATATCTGGTTACAAAATTGAAAGGGGAAAGATTAAAGGAAGTAGTGGTGATGAGGAAATCTATTCGAGGTACACGTTAAATAGTGATGGAATATCCGAAAGAACCTTTCCGGGTGGGGGTGTGTTTTTTATAGCGAATTCTGACGAACATGATCAGGAGGGTTTCAGCTCCGAGGAGAGTGAGGTTGTTGTAAAGATGCAGGAAAAGAGGATGAAGAAACTTGAGGTTTGTCAAAAGGAGGATATGGAAGATCCCAAACTCTATGGTTCCGAGGAGGCTGATTTGACAATTGTGTCTTGGGGAAGCAATAAAGGTAGCATTATCGAGGCGATTGAAGGTTTTTCAAATGTTAATTTTCTTTATCTTAATTGGATGAATCCTTTCCCCGCATCGCGTGTTAGGGAAATTTTGGCCAAGTCAAAATATATTGTAGATGTTGAGTGTAATTATGAGGGTCAATTGGCAGATTTGATAGCTGAAAAAACGGGAATTCTAATTTCAGATAGATTTTTGAAGTATGACGGCAGGCCGTTTTTTGTTGAGGAAATTATTGAAAAGATTAATCAGGTTTTAAAGAGATGATTTTCTAAAATGGATAAATTTTTAACTAAATGTTCACCTAACTGGTGTCCGGGCTGCGGAAATTTTGCCATCTGGGGAGCTTTTAGAAAAGCGGCTTTGGAGAGCGGTTGGGATAATACAAACAGCGTTATAGTTGCTGGTATTGGTTGTCATGGGCACATTGTGAATTTTACCAAATTAACTTCCTTTGAAAGTTTGCACGGCAGACCAATTCCAGTGGCTGAAGGTATTAAATTGGCTAACAGCAAATTAAATGTTTTTGTTTTTACCGGCGATGGTGACTGCTTGGGGGAGGGGGGTAATCATTTCATCCATGCATGCCGTAGAAATCATGATATCAAGATATTTATTCATAATAATGCGGTTTATGGTTTAACAACTGGGCAGACATCGCCAACCTCTCCTTCTGGATTTAGGACAAAATCTACTCCCTATGGCAATCCTGACTATCCATTGAATCCTTGTGCTTTGGCAATTGCTTCTGGTGCAACTTTTGTTGCCAGAAGTTATGCTGGAGATATAACTACCACTTCTGAACTTATGATTAGGGCATGGAGGCACAAGGGAATATCTGTTTTGGACATTTTACAGCCGTGCGTAACTTTCAATAAGGAATTGACTCATACATTTTACCAGCAGAATACTTACAAGATAGACGAAAAATACGATGTTAAAGATAAAGAAAAAGCTTTTAAAAGGGTTTTGGAATGGGGTGAGAAAAAGATTCCTCTTGGTGTATTTTATGAGGTTGACGAACCAACTTTAGAGTCTAAAATTCCCCAGATAGCCGAAACTCCCTTGGTTGAGAAAAAACTGGAAAGAAAAAATTTGGAAGATCTTTTTGAAGAATATATCTAATATTTCTCGTAAGAGACTATTTCTGAAAGCGGCTTTCTGTCGGAGTCTTTATGAGGTAAAGGATTACCCAGGGTATGACCTAGTGCAAGGCAGCCAATAACCTCTTTTTCTTTTGGAATTTTTAATAATTTTTGGCTGGAGTTTTTGTCTAAAGTTACCCAGCAGGCACCCAAACCTAAGTTTAAGGCTGCAAGCCACATGTTTTGTAAGGCACAGGCTGCGGAAAGATGGTATTGATTGTGTTTTTCTAGCCAATTGATTAGGTTTAATCTGTTGCTATTTTTTTGATCGGATTCGCTTACAATCTTTTTCTCGCTAGTGACCACGATTATTATTGGGGCAAATTTTAAAAAGCTTCCCTCTTTGGCATCTTTTGATAAAATCTCGATTGTTTTTTTATTTTTTACAACAATGAAATGCCAAGGCTGGGAATTAAGTGGACTTGGCGACCAGCGGCCAGCTTCCAAAATTGATTTTATATCCTCATCTTTTACGCTCTCGTTTGTCCAGGCTCGGATTGATCTTCGTTGGATTATAGCTTCAAAAATGTTCATATTGAATCATTATATATAAATTTGGCTATTGAATAAATAAAAAATACTCATATATACTTTTATTGATTATGAATAACGATCAAAGCAATCAAAAGAGTGAAGATAAGGAAGTTGTAGTCGGGAAGTACAAAATTAAGGTTATTCGAAGTGAATGTATTGGTGCGGCTTCGTGTGTCGCAGTGGCATCCTCGACTTTTAAATTGGATGACGAAAACAAGGCAGTTGTTGATGAGAAAAGCACTGATTCTTTGGAAACTATTTTAATGGCTGCTCAATCATGCCCGACCAAAGCTATCGTCATTATAGATACCGAAACCGGTAAGCAGGTCTGGCCCGAATAAACTTCATTTATGCAAAGAAATAAAACCAAAGGTTTTTATTTTGCTTTCGCTACCGCGTTGGTGTCTGGTTTTTCAATATTTATAAATAAATTTGCTGTTGTTGCCATAAAGGAACCGCTTATTTTCACAGCTACCAGAAACACACTAGTTTCCCTTCTTCTTCTCGCTATTATTGTTTTTAAGAAAAACTTCAAAGAATTGAAAAAATTAAGTAGCAAAGACTTTTTGTTTTTGGTCAGCATAGGAATTGTTGGAGGATCAATTCCCTTTTACCTTTTTTTTACGGGGCTATCTCAAATTCCTGCAATAAACGGGGCAATAATTCACAAAACTTTAGTCTTGTGGGTTACTATTCTGGCAATTCCTTTTCTTAAGGAAAAACTTTCAAAAGAAACTTTTTTGGTAGTTTTTACATTATTTTTCGCAAACATTCTTGTTGGAGGATTTAAGGGCTTCGAGTTTTCAAAGGGAGAATTTTTGGTTCTAGTGGCAACCATTCTTTGGGCGGTTGAAAATGTTATGGCTAAAAAGATCTTGTCGAAAGTTAATCCCAATTTGGTAATCGAAGCAAGAATGGGAATCGGAGCATTGATCCTTTTAACTTTATCTTTTATTCTCAAACCCCAGGCTTTATTTAGCCTAGGTAATCTAAACGCAACTAATTGGATGTGGATTTTGATAACTAGCTTACTCTTGTTCTCTTATGTCTACTTTTGGTACAGGGGTTTAAAATATCTACCTGCAATCACAGCAACTGCGGTTTTAACGGGTTCAACCTTAATTACCAACATACTTTCGGCTATATTTGTAACTCACACTTTAAATACTTTAACCCTTATACAATCTGCATTAATCGCAATAGGTATCATAGCTTTATATAAACTGGAATTATCGCTGAAAGAGACTAAAAATATAAAACTTGAAACCAGCTACTAACCTTCTGGTAATTTAGATAATTGGTGCTAACTTAATAACTTGCTTGGTCCAATACTCTATTTTACGAACTTCCTCTTTTGTCAGTTTTTTAACAACCTCCCTCCAGTGAACTGCAACAGTATCGCCTAATTTAAGATTTGGTAGAAATTCAGGTCTATAAGTATAACGACCTTTTTTAAGGATCAGGTTATACTTTTTACCTCTTTTCATCAAAGAGTTTAAGTTGATGGTAAGGTAGTCTTTTTCTTTTTTCTCAACTTTGCCCCAACGTACCATGCAGTTATTTATAGAGTCCATATTGTAAGGGACTGATCCGCTCGCTTTTCCCACTCCAATATAAAGCACTTGAAAAAGATGAAAGGGGATAAATTTTTTGGGAACTTTGCTTTTTAGCTCTTTTAAGAAGAATTCGGGAACTTTTTTCTTTCTAAAATTTGAAATAAGAAGCTTGTAGTCCTTTTCTTTTGCTTTTTTTAGGTTTTTATTTCCCAGCCAATAGGCTTCAATATTTGAGTAAGAGAATTTATCATATCCTGTAATTTTGCTCAATGTTTCAAGGTATGGATCAAGTACAATGAAACTTTCCAATTCCCTTTTTACAGCGTTGCATTTAGAATTGATAATGCAATCTTTGAAAATTTTGAAAGCATTTTTTCTGCCACAGTAACCTAAGATATTGGGAGCTAAAGAAAAGCGGGCTGCCAGTTTCAAAGCTTTTGTATCCATAGTTGATTATAATACAATTTAAAAATGAGGGTTTTTGTTTTCGGTAATGAATTTGTAAAAGAGGATAGTAAGGCGATAAATTTTTTAAAGAAAATTGATGGGAAACTAAATAGCGTGGAATTTATCATTGTCAATCCCAATCAGGACTTGCCCTTTGAGGGAGAAGAAAAGATTGTTATTCTGGACACGGTTGAAGGAATTGATAAGGTAGAAATTTTTAATGAGCAGCAGATTGACAAAATTAAACTTAATAAAAGCGTAACTGTTCACGATTTTGATTTGGGTTTGCAACTTAAGTATCTTAAAAAGATTGGGAGACTTAAAAAATTTACAATTATCGGTATTCCAAAGAATAAAAAAGTCAACTATTTGCGGATCCAATCTATTTTGAGAAAGTTGGTAGCGCAGGACATGCAAGGATCATAAGCCCTGATTATTTTTTCGGCCTGAAGCTTGAGTGTTCCTTCATCTTTGTCCAAGTTCTCGTTGAAATATTTTTTAAGGTCATTTTCTATGTTTATCTGATTTTGCGCTGTGGGAACAATCACATCATAATTTACTATCATCCCTTTATCATCAACTTCGGCCATATGATAAAGAATACCTCGGGGTGCCTCAACTACACCTACTCCGGTTCCTGCCTTGACGGGTGCCTTAATTGGCTTTTCATCGGTGATGGTTAAATTCTTTAGAAGAAATATTGCGTCTTCTACCGCTTCGAGAATTTCTATCGCTTGAGCCAAGTTGTTGTGGTAAATATTATTGGAAGGAAAAACGGATAGGTAACTTTCTGCCTGAAGTTTCGTCTCTTGTCTGAGAAGGTCTTTATTAAGATTTATCCTTGCCAAAGCCCCGACTAAGTAATCTTCGTGTGTATCGGAAAATATATATCCTTCTGATTGGGAGTAGGGTATAACCACTGTCTTTAAGAAGTTAATAAATTCTTCTTCAGGGACTCTTTTGCCGTTTGAGTTTATAACCTCCCCCACAAGATAATCATATCTACTTTCATTTCTTAGGCAGAGATAATCGGTATTGCGGATTTCTGAATCGGTCATTTTTGAGAATGCCTCTATGCCTCGAATGACAGCCGGTTTAATCTCTTCAAGACGTTTTATGAAATCGGGGAATGAGGATGGATCGGGCAATTTGAGAAAGCCTCCGATTGTTGGAAGGGGGGCGTGGATTGCGGCTCCGGCAATAAAATTGGAAATATCAGTTCCCAACTTTTTTATGGCAAATGAATCGTGAAGTAGTTGGTGGCCTAAACTTTTTTCATCGTCGGGAATGTCTAATATTGAATCTATTCCCAATAGATCTGGCAGGACAAAGAAGTAAAGATGAAGAGCATGATCTCTTATCATAAGAGCATCATAGGTTAAGCGTCTAAGAAGCATTGTCTGCTCAGTTGGTTTGATGCCTTGTGATTTTTCTATAGCTTCTATTGCGGCAAAAAGATGAGCTACAGAACAAGTTCCGCAGATTCGAGATAAAAAAGATGGAACTGATATTATCGGTTTGCCCTTCACAGCTTGAGTGTAAAAGCGCCGATAATCTTTGATCATGAATTTTAGTTCCTTTACAGAGTTGTCTTCTATGACCACTTTCAAACCGGCTGTTCCCTCGATTTTGCTGATACTGTCAATCGTTATTTCCGAATTGTGCATTTTACTTTATATTGAAAAGTTTTAAATATTTTTCCAGTAATGTTAGGAATTGTTCCACCCTCATCGGGCAACCTTGAACATAATCATCTACCTTTATCACATCATCCAGTTTTTTTACCTTGTCCGAATAGTCGAATTGTTCTATAAAGCGCTTGATTCGTTCTGTAATTTCATCGGGAGTAAATGCGTTTCGACTGGCTGAAGGGAGTCCCGTGCAGGCACAGGAACCTATTGCAACGACATATTTGGAGTTTTCTCTAATTTTTTTAACCTCTTCTTCCTGTTTTGCAGATGATATCGCGCCTTCTATAAAAGCAACGTCCAAATCTTTTAGTTCATTTTTTGTTTTGAGGCATTTAACGTGCCTAAACTCTACTAATTTTTTCCACTCATCAAAATGCTCGTTTAGAAGTTCGGTAAAAAGTATGGTTGAATCCTCGCAACAGGTAAAAGAAAACCATCCGATTGCCATCTTTTTTTTCTCGCTCCTATTATCCATACCAAAATATGATAACATATTAAGAGCTATTCTATGAACAGCTCAATTTTCAATTTCCAAAAGGATGTATTTTGAATTTTGATTTAACTACAATGTGTTTGGCAATTCCCGGTCGGGTTAAAGAAATTCAGGGACGAAAGGTTGTGGTCGAATATCCCAGTGAGGAAAGAACTGCAGTTTTGGGGATTGAGGAAGTTAAAAAAGGGGATTATGTGATGGTTCAGATGGGTGTCGTAATTAAGGTTTTAGATAAAAAAGAAGCAGAAGAAAGCCTTAAAGTTTGGAATTCTTAGATTTTTTCTGATTTTTGATAAGAGCTTCCCTAAAAGCAGAGAAACCTAAAAGTGCGCACTTTATTCTGGCAGGAGAGAAGGTAAAATTAACTGTCTTTAAAAATTCTTCGGCTTCAATTTTCAAAAAATCCTCAACTTTCATCTTGCTGGCCATAAGAGTTAGATGGCAAGTTAAGGCTTTGGCAACAATACAACCCTTGCAGGTAAAATTTACCTTTTCTATTTTTCCATTTTTTAATTTTGCCATTATTCTAACCTTATCTCCACAAAGACTATTGAATTTTGTAATATCAATATCGGGGTTTTTGATAACTCCGTAATTTTTGGGATTTTGCCAATAATCCAATAAAATTTCTCTATAAAGTAGGTCATCCATATTATTTAAATATTTTCTTTACTTGCATTATAGCATTAAAAAGTCTGTCTATATCCTTTCTGGTATTATAAAAATAAGTCGAAGCGCGAGCTGTAGCGAAAACTCCTAAAACTTTCATCAAAGGTTGTGCACAATGATGTCCTGTGCGAATGCAAACGTTTTCTTTGTTAAGTATCTCGCCTGTATCGTGGGGGTGAATATTTCCCAAAGTGAAGGAAAAGACTCCTGTTCTGCCTTTAGAAACCCACTTACCAAACAAGTTAAGTCCTTTAATTTCAAAAAGTCTTGCTAAAGTGTAATCAGTTAATTCTTTTTCATAATTTTCGACTTCTTCTATCCCTATAGTTTTAAGGTAATCAATTGCTGCACCAAGACCAACAACTCCTTCTAGGTTGCGAGTTCCGGTTTCAAATTTAGAAGGAATTTCTGCCCAAGTTGCTCTTTTTTTAGTTACTGTCTCTATCATATGACTGCCTACAAAAAATGGGTCCATCTTTCGCAAAATTTCTCTTTTAGCCCACAAGACCCCTACTCCAGAAGGACCAAGAATTTTATGGGAGGAAAAAACAAAAAAATCACAGTCCAACTCTTTAACATCTATGGGTATATGGGGAATCGACTGTGCACCATCAACCAAAACTCTGGCAGATATTCCATTTCTTTTTAGGAAGCTTACAATTTTCGATATGGGATTTACAGTTCCCAAAACATTCGAGACATGGGTAAGAGCTACCAATTTGATTTTTTCTCTAGGTACTCCGGAAATAAGTATTTTTTGATAGTCCAATTCGTAATTTTTCGTAATCGGAGTAAAATATAAATTCACGCCCATTTCCTCTTTAAGTCTTATCCATGGAACTATATTCGAATGGTGTTCCATTTCAGAAAGAACAATAAAATCTTTAGGTTTTAAAAATTTTCTAGCAAAACCATAAGCAACAAAATTTATTGCTTCTGAGGCGTTGGAAGTAAATACAATTTCATCAGGAGAGCTAGCGCCAACAAACTGGGCAACTTTTTCTCTAGTTCTTTCAAATAATTTCGTAGCCTTTTCACTTAAGTCGTAGATTCCTCGATGGATGTTACTGTTATATCGGGTATAAAAATCCGCAACAGCTTTTATTACCAATTCGGGTTTTTGACTGGTGGCAGCATTGTCCAAGTAGACAAGATTTGGATAGGTTTTAAATATTGGAAAATCGTTTCTAATTTTTTTTACATCCATTTAAGCTTTTTATAAAATTTTAAAGCCTTTTTTTTTGGAAATAATTCTAGAGTAGACCTTAAAAAACCCTGAACAATCAAATTTATTGCCTCTTTCCTAGATATGCCTCTACTCATAAGATAAAATATTTCGTTTTCATCGACTTTGCCAATAGTTACCCCATGACCTGCCTTAATATCCGAAGTCTCAATTTCTAGGTTGGGTACTGCTCTTCCCGAAGCTTGGTCTGAAAGTAATAGCAAATTAGCCCCAAGGTAGGTATCGACTCCGCTTGAATCTTTCTCGATTTTAATTAAGCCTTCAAAATCCACACTGGAACTATCATTTAAGGCTGCCTTTATGACCACCTTGGCTTTTGTTTCAGGTGCGCTATGAACCACTTTTACTCTTAGTATTAAGCTTTTATCTCCCTTTCCTAAAAGAATCATGGGTAAAACAAGTTCGGCGCCTTCGTGTTCCAAAACAATTTGATATTCAAGATTACTTTTGTTTCCTGTCCAAACAACAGGAATTACCTTTTTTCCTTTTTTTTGAAGAATTATTTCATTCATCATCCAACTGACCCTTCCATTGATAAGTTTATAAGCCTATTTAGTTCAACGGCGTATTCTAAAGGTAGCTCTTTGACAATTGGTTCAATAAAACCATTTACCATAAGGGCGATAGCTTGGACTTCTGAAAGCCCCCGGCTTTGCAGGTAGAAAAGTTGATTTTCGCCTACTTTTGAAACAGTTGCTTCATGACCAAGGATAACATCAGATTCGTTAATTATATTAACAGGATAAGTATCAGATCGGGACTTCTCATCTAAAATGAGAGCGTCGCAACGAACAAATGACTTACTGCCTTTCACCCCCCTTACCATCTTAACCATACCGCGATAGCTAGTTCTACCACCGCCAACTGAGACTGATTTTGAAGTTATAGTTCCTGTTGTAAACGGTGCTAAGTGAATCATCTTACCACCAGAGTCTAGGTGCTGCCCCTGCCCAGCAAATGCTAATGATAATACTTCACCTTTTGCTCCTTTCCCACTTAAAATTGCCGAAGGGTATTTCATAGTAATTTTGCTTCCCAAATTACCATCCACCCACTCGCCTATACCTTCTTCCTCGATAAACATTCTCTTGGTAACAAGATTATAGACATTAGTACTCCAGTTCTGAATTGTTGTGTACCTAACTCTCGCGCCCTTTTTGACTATTATCTCCACGACTGCTGCGTGCAAAGAATCGCTTGAGTAAATTGGAGCTGTACAACCCTCAACATAGTGAACATTACTTCCTTCCTCGGCAACGATCAACGTCCTCTCAAACTGTCCAATCGAAGACGCATTGATTCTAAAATAAGCCTGTAAGGGGATGCTAACATCTACATCTTTAGGAATATAGACAAAACTTCCTCCGCTCCAGACAGTAGAGTTAAGAGCTGCAAATTTATTATCCGAAGGCGGGACAACTGTCCCAAAATATCTTTTGACAATGTCCGGATATTTTTTAAGACCATCATCCATACTCGTAAAGATGATTCCTTTTTCTTCCCACTTCTTTTTAAGATTGTGATAAATCATTTCAGAATCATACTGCGCGCCTACTCCGGCTAAAAATTTTTTCTCCGCTTCGGGAATTCCAATTTTTTCGTAAGTATCCCTTATTTCTTTCGGTACACTTTTCCAATCGCGAAACTTTGCATTGGTTGGATCTGCGTAATAGTAAATCTCGTTGAAATTAATATGGCTTAAATCAGCTCCCCAAGTTGGAACCGTCTTCTGTTCAAAAATAACGAGAGAAGATAGTCTGAAATCACGCATCCAATCCGGCTCGTTTTTATAATAGGAAATTGCCTCAACAATTTGACGGTTTAAGCCTTTTGGGGTTTTAAATACTGATTTATCCTTTTTATGAAAACCAAATTGATAATTTTTGTTACCTAGTGAAGTTTTTGTATCCATATTTCTCAATATCCTTTGCCAAATCTGCTTTACCTTCTTTCACGATTTTTCCATCAACCAAAATATACACCTTTTTAGGTTTTATGTAGTTTAATATTCTCTGATAGTGGGTAATAAGCAAAATACCCATTTTACTTTTCAAATCCTCTAAAAACTTCGAGATGGATCTGAGTGCGTCTATATCCAGACCTGAGTCGGGTTCATCGAGAATTGCGTATTTTGGTTTAAGGATAGTAAGCTGAAGAATCTCGGACTTTTTTTTCTCGCCTCCCGAAAAACCTTCGTTGAGAAACCTTTCGGAAATATCTTCGTTAAAGTTTAATTCTTTGGCTTTTTTTATTAAATTTTGGCGAAAAGCAACAGGGGAGACTTTCAGGTGCGATTTTTCATTAACAGCCATTCTTAAAAATCCTGCAAAGTTAACCCCTGAAATCTCCACAGGATACTGAAATGCCAGAAATAAACCCATTTTAGCTCGTACGTCGGGAGAAAGATTTGTAATATCTTTACCATCAAGCCATATTTTGCCTTTAGTAACTTTGTAACCCGGTGAACCCATTAAGACTTGAGCCAAGGTAGACTTGCCACTAGCGTTCGGACCCATAATTGTATAAATTTCTCCGCTTTTAATCTCAAAATTCACTCCCTTTAATATCCTTTTACCGTCTACTGTCGACACAAATAAATTGTCAACCTTAAGAGAATTTAACATCTTTACTGACCTTTTTTCCTTAAAGATTTGTTGATTTCTTTAATCATCTTTTCAATCTCCCCATCGGTCATTCCGTGGGCTTTTGCGCCTTCATTGATCGTTTCAAATTGGTTAAGAAAGCAGCCGACACAATGAAGCCCATAATCTAAAAAAATCTCTAGACTTTCGGGATATTTGGAAATGATATCGGCTATTTTATCTTCTTTTTTAATTTTTTTCATTTGGTCTTTTATTATACCAATAAATGGGATAAGGAAAAGCTGAATGTATAAAAACTTTTGTGGGGTTTTATTTAATTGCGGGGTTATAATTGATGAAAATGGCTTTGAAATTTCTAAAGAAAAGTTTTTTCCCCTTTTACTTTTTTGTCTTGGGATTTGTGTCGATAATTTCCCAGTCTCTAATACTTCGGGAGATTACAACAGGCTTTTATGGAAATGAAATTTTCTATGCTACCTCTTTGAGTCTCTGGCTTTTTTGGGTTGGAGCGGGAAGTATTTTAGGTTACAGATTTGTCAAATGGAAAATAACAAAGTCAGGCTATTGGCTGATTTTGATTTTTTTGTCTATTTTGACCCCCTCTTTGATATTTTTTTTGAGAATTTTTAGGGGAGTAAGTACTTTACAGGGGGAGATTGTAAATTACGCGACCAGTTTACTTTTTATTTTTGTCTTACTGGGTTTTTTTTGTTTTTTGCTGGGTCTTTGTTTTACATTGGGTTCTTATTTTTGGGGAAGGAAAAATGTCAACAAGGCTTATCTTTTTGAAACTCTCGGGATTTGTGTTGGGGGAGTCTTTTTCAGTTTATTGCTTTCTTTGTCCAGTTTTCCGCTTGGGAAAAAATTAGATTTATTAAGTTTTTCATTCCAGTACCCTGATATTATTCAGACGGAAAACACCAAGTCAGGAAGAGTGCACATTACACAAAGAGATAGTTTTAAGAGTTTTTATTATGATGGAAGGTTGGCTTTTACAAACGATGAATTATATGATGCCGAAAGGATCTTTTCTTTGATCAAACCATATTCTTTGTTACCCGCGGATATCTTGATTTTCGGAAACCCGAATTTTGTAAAGGTTGCCTTGGAAGATAGTGATTTTAGAAATATTGGTTTTCTGGAAACAGACAGTAAACTTTTGGATTTGGAGAAGGATTTTATTGATGAGTCGGTGGAAGTCTTTTTGGGCGATCCAAGGATTTCGCTTGGAGAAATGAGAGAAAGATGGGATTTGGTAATTTTTTCCATTGGAAACCCCGAAACACTTCTTTCCAATCGCTATTTTACCCTTGAAGCATTTGAAAAAGTTAGTCAGGTTTTAAGGTCAAAGGGATTATTTGCCATACTGCTTTATGTTCCTTCAAGTTACCAGAGTGATGAGGTAATAATGTTTTCTTCCTCTTTATACAAAGCTTTGCAAGGTGTTTTTCCCTTTACCAAAGCGTTTGTTTTGGAGGATCAGCTTCTTTTTATTTCAGGTCGAAAGAGCTTGGATGTGGCTAGGGAAAAGATTGATCCCAAGTGGAAGGATTATTTTTGGATGGTTAATAAAGACGAAAGAGGGCAAAAGTTGATAAAAAGTATGGAAAAATATAGTCTTAGTCCCAATAGGGATTTGGCTCCTTCAGCTTTTTTTTATCAACAGCTTTTTTCCCAGACAATTTTTAGTTTTTCTCTTCCCAAAATAATCAGAGAGTATTCTTGGCATTTGCCATTTTTATTGTTTTCAGCTTATTTGGTGCTTTTTCTCAAATTGAAAAAAGAAGGAAGGTTAGCTCTTCTGGCTGGCTTTTCAAGTTTTGTCTTTATATCTCTTGAGGTTTTGGCAATATTTTTTTTCCAGATAAAAATCGGATTTTTGTATAACCAGATTGCTTTGATTTTTGCCTCGGCGCTTGTCGGAATGGCTTTGGGAGTTTTTATTTATTTGCGAAAAACTAAGCCTACCTTGGATCTTGGTTTTTCGTTTTTGGCTGTTTTGCTTTTCATTGCCCTTTTCCTTGTGGGATCAAATACGGGTGTTTCTAATTTTTCTTTCTTTTGGTTTGCCTCGGTTTTGCTTTTTGGGATGCTCGCGGGATATATTTTCGCCCAGATAAATAGTATCTATTTGAAGGCTTCCAAAAACACCGCTTTTATCTACGGCTTTGATCTTTTTGGAGGAAGTTTGGGAGCGCTTCTTACCGGTACAATATTTTTGCCGCTTTTTGGAATTGAAAAGCTTGTTCTCGGCTTGGGGATTTTGGTTTTTTGTAGTATTTTTCTTTTTAAATTTTCTAACTGATTTGCTATTTCCAAACTCCCGGGATTTTTTCTTTGCAGTCTTTTGCCAGGCCGTCTTTTTCAATTAGATTTTTTTCGATGGAGTAGTTGTTGCGGATTAAAAGAGGTTGATTGTTTTCAGGACAAAAGGTTGTGCTTCCTTCGATATCTTGTATGTTTCCTGTATAAACATACTTTAGACCAGTTTCTAAACAGACGCTTCTTGCCTTTTTGATGGTTTCCTCCGGTGTAGGGGGAAGGTTGGTTAGTCTATATTTTGGCCAGAAGCGGGAGAAGTGTATCGGTACGCTGTCGCCAATTTCCTTTTTTATCCACTCGCACATGCTTTTAATCTCATCCACATTGTCCGTATAGGTGGGAACTACCAGATACACCAGCTCCAGCCAGGTACTACTTTGAGATATTGTTTTTATTGATTGCAGAACCGGTTCTATTTGGCCTTCGATGAGCGTTTCATAAGTTTGCTCGTTAAAGGATTTAAGATCAATTTTATAGGCGTCAATGTAAGGCAGAAGTTCTTTTAGTGGTTCTTGATTGATATAGCCGTTTGAGATAACCGCGGTTTTTAAACCTTTTTCTTTGGCAATTTTTGCGATGTCGTACATATATTCATACCAAACCGTCGGCTCATTGTAAGTAAATGCGATAACCTCGGCATTTTTGCTGATTGCTTCCTGGACAACCCCCTCGGGGGAGAGGGGGGTGCTGGTGAGTTCTTCAGGCTTTCTGTGGGCGATGTCCCAGTTTTGACAATATTTGCAATCCACATTGCAACCTGCTGTTGCTAGTGAGTATGCTTTGCTTCCGGGAAGAAAATGATAGAGCGGTTTTTTTTCAATCGGGTCAACGGCGATGCTCACCGGGTTTCCATAGACCAAACTGTAAAGTGTGCCTTTTATATTTTCTCTGACTTGGCAAATTCCTCTTTGCCCCTCGCCAATTGTGCATTTGTTGGGACAAAGTTTACACCTAACGGAGTTATTTTCTAATTTTTCGTACCATCCTGCTTCTTTGTAGGATATTTTTCCTTCCTGCAGAGCTTTTTCTATCTGATTTTTTTTGTCTATTGTGTGGATGGCAAAGATTATCGAAATCAATAAACCTAAAATTATAATTGCCAATCCGATTTTTTCTTTTTTCATAGCAATTGCAATTTTCTAGCCTAGATTATGAAAGATAAAAGGTATTTACTTGCAATTTTATCATTAAATAAAAGCTGCTAAAATTTTTATATGGAGAATATAAAAATTTCCTGGCTTGACTGCCCTTATGGAAAAATAAACGATCCATATCCCGGATCTTGTGGAAGATATATAGATATAAACGGCAATAAGATCTGCGACCATAGTGAAGCGGCTCCTGCGGAAGGATTGAATTTAAATCAGAAATTACCAGAAAAGGTAAATAATCAAATAAATTTTTCTTCGCAAAACGCAACGGTTATGTGGGTTTTTTATTCTTCTTTGGCGATTTTTTTCCTTTATTGGTTTTTGACGGAAAAAACCAGTCTGGGTAAAAGCGTATTTATTTTCAGCCAAAAATTTTTCAGATTTTTTTGGAATGTTGTCCTTTTTGTGGCTTTTTCTTTAACAGCGGCAAGCGGTTTTGTCGATTTTTTGAGTCCCGACAGATTTTTCAGGAATCTGCATGTTTTGTCGGGAGCAGTTTTTATTGTAGTTGGTATCATGCATTTTCTTCAGAGGTTAAGTTATTTTAAAATTATAATTAAAGATATTTCAAAGGGAGCTTTTACCAAAAAAGAAAAAGATTCCTGACGACAAAATAAAGGCCAACCAAAACTCCGCTTATTTGAGCAATCTTTCTTATAATTTCGGATTTGGAAATTGGATGGAAAAATGCGGCGGGTATTATGTAAACGCTTGTGCCTAAGAAAAATAGCAAAAAGTAAAATACCGAGGATAAAACACTCATCAGATTAAAAACATGGGTTAAGGAGGCTAAAAACGGAGGACAGATATTCACTCCCGTCAAAAGCCCGATTAAAAAAGCCCACTTGATTTTCGCAAAGGGTATAAGGGCGCAAATTTTTTTATCCAAACTTCCAAGCGAGTATAAAATCATCAAAATTCCTGTCCATATATTTCCCAAAGAGACTAAAATATGAAGTACTTCGTTTTTAAAAAGTTCTCCCAAGTATCCTATTATCAATCCGAAAATTAGATAGCCAACCAGTCTTCCCAAGGAAAATTCCAAAACCAGCAAGAAACTACTTTTCGGAGTTCTTTTATTGGAAAGAAGTATTGGTACAAATAAAGGAAGGCATGTTCCAATGCAATAAACTCCAACCGACAAACCGGCAAAAAATCCAGAGTAGATATTCAGCATAATTTTATTTGATTATATTACAAAAAAGGGGATTGTTATTGGTTTTTCGTGGTTTAAAAAAATACTTTTTAAAAACTTCTAAATTAAAGGTGTTTTTTCCAAAAGGACGTTTTATAAAAAAACAAATTATTTCTGAAATGTCGATAAAAGTAGTTGCTAATGAGCTTGATTTTTTATTTATATCTAAAAGTTAGATCCTGTTGTTTGAGGATTCCAAACCATAAGTTTTTTACAACCTAAGCTAATTTATTAGCGATAAAGTTCGTTTAAACCCTTGATATCTGCTGGAGCCAAGTCTCTTTTTAGGGTTTCTCCGTTTTGGGAATAACCATACATAGTCACCTCTGAACATGCCGATTCGTAAATATCACTTAAGCCAATACCATGACCTATTTCGTGAGTGGCTATATTTTGCAGATCCATCAAAGAGGGATCTTCATCGGCATTTCCCCATTTATAATCGGTGTCAAATAGGACATCAAATTCGCTTATTTGCCTTGTTGACGGAGGACCGGAAAAATAGCCCCAGACCACCGTTACCGCTATAACTCCTTCTTGTTTATAGTTCCCGAAAGAAAATTCATTTCTCCCGTCAGGTGTTTCGCTGTCCCAATCAGCATTAGAGTCGACTGTATAGGAACCGAAAAGTGAGGCTGAAGTATATTTATCCCATTCTATGGCAGATTTTTCAATTGCTAAAGCGTCTAAACTAGAATGAATTGTCAGGTTTTTTACCGACTTTAGTTTTGTTCCTTTGGATAAAAATCCATAACAGGCGGGATTTTTATCTTTTACTCCAACGCCACCCGGTTTTGCGAGTCCCTTTTTGTAATGAATATAAATTTTCTTTTCCAGTTGAGGCGAATTATCTACGGCCTGGTCAGGAACGATAACGGTTCTTTCGGAAGGCACCACTGTAGCGGGGTTTCTTGCTATCCCATTTGCCATTGCTAGACCTGAAGTGGTTAGAAAGGCCAGGGCTAAAACAATAAAAATCCCAAAGATTATCTTTTTCATTCCTTTCCTCACCCCCTTTTTTCTTATTTTAGTATGAATATCCAGTTGACACCTTACATCTATTAGCTAATATAAAGTTGGTTGTGTTTCCTTAAAACAAAGTTTTAAGGACAGCAAGCTTTTTGGCTTGTGGAAGGAATGTGGTGAAATTCCGCAGCTGTGCCGCAACTGTAACCGATCCGAAGTTTAAAACAGAAGACGGGAGCCAGAAAACTAGCAACCTTTAATCCCGAGCAGGAATATGATTGAAAGATGGATAGCACAAGATATCGTTTACGCCTCCCTACATTCGAGTAGAAACGCCGCTATTGCCGAAACCACCTCTGCTCTATCAGAATCAAATGGAGGAACAGATATCTACTTTTACCGACTGAGAGGTGGAGTACTCTATTCATCCACTCACAATATTCCTGTTATTGAGTCAACAACTTCACAAAGAGACAGAGATCTCATAAAACAAATTGAAAGCTGGGCAAATCAAAATCAAGAGGGGCTTGCTGTTTGGGTAAGTCCACCTCAGGAAGTGGGAGAAGTTTCAACTAAAATTACCCTGATGAGGATAATTTCGGGAAATAATTATAAAATGATTGAAAATAAATCAACCCTAGTTGATTTTAAGCAAGAAGAGATAAACGCCTTAATTGACTATTTTTTGTCCTGTTCAGCTACACCGCAAAGATATCTATCAACAGATGAAGCAAGGTATAGCCTAATAATACTTGCCAAAAAAGAGACAGAAGAACTTACAGATCAATTTTTTCCAGATGATTGGAAAGAGCAAAAAGCAAGGATAAAAATGGCTCTGGAAATCAATCAGAAAATTCATCAGGGAGAGATAATTAGTGCTGGTTTAGAACTGCAAGGAGCGCTCGGAGATTACTCTCTAAGTTGCCCTACAATAAGAGGAGGAATGACATTAGTACCAAAAAGTATTCCTCTGGAAGCAGGAGCAAGATATCTTGAATGTACCTGTCCTTTTTGTCATCACAAAGTCAAAGCTAAAATAGAGGGAGGGAGAATTCAATGTCCAGCTTGTGGTAAAAGCGCTAATTATGTTTGTTAAATCTTTTTGCAGGTAAAATTTATAGAACACTCAAGGGGTTTATTTTGTTTACCCGGGAGGGGAACCTATTCAAAAAGGTTGAACTGTATCATTCTAATTTAAACCCCAGGTGATATTCTGAATTGCCAGGGCTAAAATAACAGAAACTCCTATGTAAATTTCCATTAAAATATCTTAGGAATTAGAGTTAATTGTGTTATGTTAAAATACATTCACTTTACACTAATAGCTACTTTACAAATGCAAATCAGATAGTTTAATATGGACAATATTGTTTTGAAACATTATGATCCAAAAGATAGTTATTTCAGCATTTGTCGTTTGTATTATTGTTTTTGTAGTTGTAATTATTATTAATAGAGTAAGACAACTTCCTATGACCAGTGGTGTTCAAAACAGTTTAGAGGTTAGTAAGGGGGAAAGTGAAACTATGCAACAAAACAATATAGAAGGGAGTGAGTTGAAACTTTTTACACTAGAAGAAGTCAGTAAACATAATAATAAAAATGATTGTTGGTTAGTTATTGATAATAAGGTTTATGATGTAACAAGCTTTATTGCACTTGGGAAACATCCACCTCAAATTGAGATGGGTTGCGGAAAAGACGCAACGAAGTTATTTAGAGAAAGAACGACAGAAGAAGGGGAAAAAGTTGGTTCAGGGACACCACATTCGGAGAATGCTAAAAGATTGTTAGAGAACTATTATATTGGGAATGTAAAAGAGGAATAAAAAACTGAATTTGATAAATGCTTCTGGGAATCAAAAGAAAAAAAGAACTACTAGAGCGTCATCTATTAATTAGTTTTCTGGCTTTATTTATTGTTGTTTTATTTTGGGTATCGCGGCCTGAATTGTCTTTTAATGTTCGCCTATGGCGTGCTTTGGGAGATACCTCGTTTAGTTTCTTGTTTGTAACTCTAGCAATAGGTCCTTTGGCAAGACTATGGAAACCAATGATAAGATTGGTTTCCTGGCGCCGTGAAACGGGTATTTGGTTTAGCATTTTGGCATTTTCTCATTTTTTATCTCTTAGTAGTTTTGCTTTATCGGAGCAGGGTATCGAATTACCTCGTTTTCTTGGACTTACCGCTCTTTTTTGGGCTTTGGTTCTTTCAGCGACGTCTTCAGATCGCGCGGTTAATTTTTTAGGTACTTCATCTTGGAAGTGGCTTCATACAATGGCGTATGTGATTTTTTATCTTGTTGTAGGACACGCCGCATATTTTCTATTTTGGCGCTACCCTGTAGCAAATTGGTTTCAATATCCATTTTTGATATTTGCTCTGATTATTCCTGTGCTTCAATTTGCTGCTTTTATCAAAGAAATTGTTCGTCAGAAAGGTAACATTTTTGTTCGTGTTGATAATAGAATTCAAAAAATTAGACTGCCAATTTTGGGACAAAGGATTATTGCCGAAAAAACCTGTGAGATTTCTTTTGATTTATCTGAACGAGAGTTTAAGTTTTTGCCGGGTCAATACATTAGGGTTAGTGTACCAAAACTTCTTTATTCGGACACAAAAGGGAGGTCACGTCTTTTTTCAATAGCTTCTTCGCCGAATGATAAAAACAAATTAAATATAGCGTTTAGGGATACGGGGAGTGGTTTTAAGCGGACATTAATGGAGTTGCCAGTTGGTTCTCTTGTAGATATAGAGGGTCCCTTTGGTTTCTTTACTCTTCCAAAAGATGATTCTCGTCTTTTAGTTTTTATTGCAGGTGGAATTGGTATCACGCCATTTTTGAGTATGATACGTTATGCTACAGAACAAAAACTTAAATATCGAATAGTTTTGTTTTATGCCAATAGAAACGCTGAAAGCGCCGCGTATTTAGAGGAATTGAAAATAGTTGCTAGGAAAAATCCAAGTTTTTCTTTTCAGAATAAATTCGGGCGTATTGATGCTAATTTCATACGAAAGCATGTTAAAAATCTAAATAAGGCAGTTTGGTATATTGTTGGACCTCCTTCGATGGTTTATGACACACGGGATTTACTTTCACATTTAAACATCAACGAAACAGATATTTATTTTGAGGATTTTATTGGTTATTAGTTGGGTAAAAAAATAATCTCTTGGCTTAACCCCTTTTTATTTTCAGGTTGATAAGGGAGAAACTCTTTATGCAAATTATCCGACCCTTTGGTGAGAGTAGTTTTATTAATTGGGTTTGTTAGATCTTTTTGCGGGTACAATTTGTAGAACACTCAAAAGTAAAAAAATTTGATTAAATACGCTTACACTTTTGAAAGTTCTGAAGCACATAAAAAACGACTGGTTTTAAAATTAAGACTTCAGAATTGGAGTTAAAGGACAAAAATTCAGGTCCTACTGGATAAAAAACAATCATCTAAAAATCTAATAAAAATGATATACTAGCTTTGCTATGGTTAAGAATTTTTTGGCCGATAAACCCTACCTTTTTTGGTCTGTAAAGGATAAAGATAAATTATCGCTGGAAGCTATTTTGGAAGCTGTTTTCAATTATGGGGATTGGCAGGATTTTCTAAAGGCAGAGAGGATTTTGGGGAGAAAAAAGGTAAAGCAAATATTTAATAAATTAAAAAACAGAAGAAGAACAAATCTGAGAGCCAAAACCGTCAATTTTTTTGAACTTTATTTCTCTAAATATGCACGATGAAATTTTATCGAGAGATCAAAAAAAGCTTTTACCCTTCCTTAAAACTTTTAGAAACAAATTTTACTTGGCTGGGGGGACAGCCCTAGCCTTACAGTTGGGACACAGAAGGTCGATTGACTTTGATCTTTTGACACCTTTTGATTTAAAAACCCAAGATATTAGAAATCGTTTAGGCAGAAAGCAAAAAATAGAGGCTGTTTTGGTAGATGAAGCAGGCGAATTCACAGCCGTCATCCAAAATGTAAAAGTTACCTTTCTCAAATATCCATTTGAAGTTTCTACCAAAGTAGATTTTAATGGGGTTATAAAAATGCTAGACATCTTGGTTCTTGGCGCGATGAAAGCTTATTTCCTGGGAAGAAGGGCAAAATGGAAAGATTATGTTGACCTTTACTTTATTATTAAAAAATTTTCCTTCAAAGAATTGGTTAATAAGGCAAAGAAAATATTTACTGGTGAGTTTAATGAAAAATTATTCAGAGAGCAACTAGCCTATTTTGAGGACATTGATTATTCAGAGAAAATCAATTTTATGAAAGGGTTTGAAACTAGTGATGAAAATATTAAGAGAGAACTAATTGAATTTAGTCTTACAAGATAGCCAATTTAAATTTAGCTTCTCGTCAAGCTTGGCTCCTCGGGTAGGT
>Ga0209102_1000234_pt1 | contig 38522 bp, 43 predicted proteins | sample ConPoolayeHmetaG_FD_185483 | JGI IMG/M metagenome (GOLD analysis project Ga0209102, IMG submission 185483) | Hot spring microbial mat communities from California, USA to study Microbial Dark Matter (Phase II) - Cone Pool mat layer H metaG... ...
CCCGTGGACGGCATGGTTGAGATCCGGGCCTACAAGTACCTGGCTGACTGGGAGGAATTCGCAACTTTCAGGGCGAAGCTTAGGGATGGCGCAGCGAGGTTCGAGATACCCGAGGTGAACTACCTCGCCGGGACCCTCGGAGCGGGCGGCATGGGCTCGGTGATGCTGAACGTCAGCGTCGTGGATGGCGCTGGGCACGAGGAGAAGGAATCGCTTCTTCTGAGAATATGCCAATCACCGATCGTGGTTCAGATCATCCCCTCAAGCGAGACCGTGAAGCCCGGCCTCCCCTTGGACATCTTGCTGGTGACCGAGACGCCGGGCGGTGATCCGCTTGACAGGGTTGTGCAGGTCGACGCGACCTACTACCTGAAGGACGGTAGCACAACGAAGGAGACTAGGCGCGTCCCAACGTTCCGAGGCCTCGGCACGACCGACCTGAACGTTCCAGACACGTGCACCAGCGCCAGCATCGCTGCCCAGGTCTCCGACGGCAGTGCTAAGTCCGAGATCAGCTTGCAAAGCGTGTACTCGCCGGGCGGTTACTTCGTCCACATCAAACAGATCTCCCGAGGCGAGGTCAGGGTCGGGGATACGGTGACCTTCGAGGTCCTGAGCACCGCGAAGAGAACGGTCTACTACGACGTGGTGGCCGGTGGCAGGACCGTCTTCTCCGGCTTCACAACGGGCAGATACGTGTCCTTCACGGCGACGCCCTCCATGGTTCCAAAGGCCAAGTTGGTTGCCTATGTGCTCAACCCAAACATGGAGGTTTCTGCCGACTCCCTGCCTTTCGACGTCGCCATGGAGCCCCCTGTTGGTCTTTCGGCCTCATTCTCAAGTGAGACGTCGGCGCCCGGAGGTACGGTCACTCTAGACCTGAAGTCAAGCGCGGGGGTGGCCACGATGATCGGGGTCTCCATAGTGGATGAATCGGTCTACGCGTTGAACGAAGGCAGGCTAAACCTCAAGCAGATCTTCGATGAGTTGGAGAAGATCTTCATGGAGCCGCAGGCCGAGGCCCACCCGCAGGGCGAAATGTTCTGGTGGGGCCCCATGACGAAGGGCGCGAAGGAGATATTCGAAGAGGCGGGCGTCCAGGTCATTGCTTCAAGCTCGGTGAACGTCCCGCAGGGCACGCCGGAGTGGGTTATCAGAGGAAAGGGAGGAGGTCCATGGATACTGGTCGAGGTAGCGGACCAAGCCCAGGGAAGCCAGCCAAGCCAGCCAACTTCCGGCGCACAGGGCTTGGCGGAGGTCCAACGGGTCAGACAGTTCTTCCCAGAGACATGGTACTGGAACCCGTCTCTGCTGACCGACAGGAGCGGACATGCCGCGGTTCAGCTGACCGTCCCCGACACGATAACGACATGGAGGCTTCACGCCGTATCGTCAAGCGCGGAAGGGATTGGGATGGTCGAGACATCGCTCAAGGTTTTCCAGGACTTCTTCGTCGAGCCGGACCTGCCCTACGCCGTTACCCGGGGCGAACAGTTCCCGGTCCTCGTGCAGATCTACAACTATCTTGAGAGGAGCCAGACCGTGCAGGTTGAGATCACGAAGGATGACTGGTTCCAGCTTCTTGACGATAGGGTGAAGATCGTCGCTGTGCCGGGCAACTCGGTTGCATCGGTCGCCTTCACGATCGAACCCAAGAAGATCGGGCAGTTCAAGATCGAGATCACGGCGCGCACCGCGGAGAGGGCCGATGCCGTGAGAAGGGACATCCTCGTGGAGGCTGAGGGGACGCCTAGGGAGATCGTGGAGAACGGGTTCATAACCCAGACCGAGCCTAGGAGTCTGGACCTCTCCCTCCCGGACGGGATCGTCGAAGGTTCCGGGCGGGTATTGCTCAGCATCACGCCCAGCCTCGTCGGCCAGACGATAAGCGGCATGGAGGACCTCTTGGGGATGCCCTTCGGGTGCGGAGAGCAGAACATGATGTTCATGGCGCCCGACCTTGAGATACTCAGGTACCTCGACGCGACGGACCAAGTTGTGCCAGAGGTGAGGGCGAAGGCCGAGCTGTACCTGATCACCGGCTACCAGAGGGAGCTCACGTTCCGCCGCAAGGACGGCTCCTTCTCGGCCTTCGGCGAGAGCGACAAGGAGGGCAGCCTGTGGCTGACGGCCTTCGTCCTGGATGTCTTCAGCGAGGCAAGGGAGGTGTTGAGCATTGACGAGGTCGTGCTGAAGGAGGCCGCGTCGTGGATCGAGTCGCTCCAGAACGCCAATGGCTCATGGAGCCCGTTCGGCTTCGTGTGCCACCAAGAGATGATGGGCGGCCTGCGGCCCGAGGCGAAATCCGCCTTGACGGCGTTCGTTGCCATCGCGCTGACGGACTATGGCTCGGGGAACCAAGATTCGCTCAGAAGGGCGGTGTCCTACCTTGAGGCCTACGGGATCACCGATGACGTCTACTCCCTGGCCTTGACCGCGCTTCTGCTACAGAAGGTTGGATCGCCCAAGGCCGAAGCCGCTTTGCTCAGGCTTCTGGCGTTGGCGCAGACTGATGAGAACGGGATGTACTGGGCCCCAGGGAGGGAGAGGGCAAACGCCGTGGAGACCACCGCGTATGCCGCTCTCGCACTGATGCTGGCGGGGAGATCGGAGGCTGAGCCCGCCGTTCGGTGGATAGCTTGCCAAAGGAACTCCCTTGGCGGCTTCTGCAGCACCCAGGATACCGTCATGGCGATGAAGGCGCTCATGACGGCTGCAAGGTTGCAGTCCAGGAACATCAACTCAACGATCGATGTGGTGGTCGACGGCTCAACCATCGCGAAGATCAAGCTCACCGAGGACAACTTCGACGTGCTTCAGGTGTTGCAGATGCCTGCTGGTGCAAAGAGGCTGGAGCTTGTCATGGCTGGCGAGGGCAAAGTGATGTTCCAGCTGGCAAAGCGGTTCAATGTGCCCGGCGAGGTGTTCGTGAATCCCGAGTTCATGCTCGAGGTCAAGTACAATACGACCAGCGCGGAGGTCGACGACATAGTGGACGTGTACGTAAGGGTCAGGTACGACGGCCCGTACAACTCGACGGGGATGACGATACTGGACATCGCGGTGCCTACGGGCTTTGCCCCGGTTCAGTCCAGCCTGGACGAAGTCGTATCCCAGGGGCTTGCCACGAGGGTCGAGGTGGCTGGCAGGAAGGTGATCTTCTACATCGACGACCTGGAGAGGGGCCGGGAGTTGCGGATCGGTTTCAAGATCAGGGCCCTTTTCCCGGTAAGAGCCCTGGGTGGAACTAGCAGGGCCTACTCCTACTACAAGCCGGACGTGCGCACCGAGGCAGCTGGGCAGAAGTTCGTGGTGAGCGGCGAGGTCGCCTCAAAGTTCGGGCCGGAGCCCGCGGAGCCGGGGCCGGCCGGAGGTACAATAGGCACTGTTAGGGCGCCCACCACGATCCTGCCCTTGGCCATGGGGCTGATCTTGGTTGGTTGCTTGGCCGTTCTTTCCCTTCGAATGGCGTTGCGACGAAGATGAGAGGCTCCTAGGGGATGTCTAGGAGCACCTTCACCGTCTCGGCCCTCTTCTGCCGTATCAGGTCGAAGGCCTCCGAGACGCGCTCAAGCGGGAACCTGGCACTTATGAGGGGCTTGGTCTTTATCTTGCCCGAGGAGATGAGCTTCAGCGTCGTGGGGTAGTCGGTTCCCACATACATGAGGCTGCCCCGCATGTCTATCTCCTTGTCCTGGATCAGTCCGACCTTCGTAGCCGGGTGCTCGCCGAAGACGCCTACCACGATGACCTTAGCGCCCTTTCGAACGATGTCGATGGCCTGGTTGATCGTGGTTCCGACCCCGACTGCCTCGTAAACTATGTCGATTCCGTCGGGGCCGTACGTGTCCCTGATGAACTTCACCGTGTCGCCTGCCAAGAACGTGACGTCGGCGCCGAGTTTCTTGGCCAGAGCAAGCCTCTCCTCGTGATGGCCCGCAACGATGATCTCGCCGGCCCCTGCCAGCCGGGCGGCCTGTAGTATCATGTAGCCTATGACCCCTGCGCCAAGGATTACGACGCGGTCCCCTAGCTTGATCTCGCTCTTCTTGACTGCGTGCACTCCAACGGCCGCCGGTTCGACGAAGGCTCCGTCGTCGAAGTCCATCCGCCTAGGCATCTTGTAGACCTTGTTTGCCGGAACCGAGATGTACTGCGCAAAGGCGCCGGGAGCTTGGCAGCCGAGCACCTTGAGCTCTGTGCAGATGTTGTAGAGGCCGTTGCGGCAGTTGTAGCACTTGCCACAGGTCAGCGATGGCTCGACGACGACCCTGTCCTTGATGGCAAAACCGGTGACGCCCTCCCCGATGGCCGAAACCGTCCCGGAGAACTCATGCCCCGGCACTATGGGCGTCTTCACGAACGGGTGTTTGCCGCCATAGGCATGGACGTCCGACCCGCAGATGCCGCAGACAGCCACCTTCACCTGTATCTCGCCCGGCTTGGGTTCAGGGATGTCCGTTTCCTCGATGACGATCTTCGTCGGGGTAACGAGATTAGCCCATTTCATCTTGGCCAAACCACGACCACCAAGACCCCCGCGACCGCCGTGGGCCTATTATCTCTTTCTTTGGGGCCTCGGACACTTGGGTGGTGGATGGGCCGAAGGCAGGAAATAGTTAAGAGAAAACCGCTCAAAGTGGTTGTGCCCTAGCATAGCCCGGTGGTGTAGTGGTCAAGGGTTCACGCCCTCCACGAAAGCATCGCGGACTCTGGAGAAGCAGATTCGGGGAGATCCGCGGACTGCGGTTCGAATGCCGGAGAATCCGGCCGAAAATCCGTACCGGGCTATCCCTTCTCGGAGGCAGGGCATGACGCAGAACGAGGGGCTGCTGCTGGCCCGAGGTGAGGTGTCCCAGCTGATGGCAGGTGGCGGGGTCTTCCTCTTGCTGGGTCGACACCCTCGGGCCAACATCGACCTAGCAGTCGAAGCTTGTATTGCGACTGCGCGGAGGGGACTGAGGGCCGTCGTGTTGGACTGCGATCGCACCATCACCTTCGAAGCCTACAGATCTCAGCTTGCGGAGCGGGAGGCCTCGAGGATCCTGCTGAGCCATCTCGAGGACGTCGAGTCGCTGGCAGGCGGCCTTCGGTCCGCGGGTTCGATGCCCGACGTTGGCTTGGTTGTCCTGAACCGCGCGAGCTCGTTAGCAAGGGCCTCGGACCCGGTTGTAGGGTCGAGGGAGAAAAACGCGCTGTGGCGAACTCTTCATCCGCCGGTGTCCAAGCTCTCCGAGGGTCGACCGGTTCTCATCTTGGAGGACTCAAGGAAGGGCGAACAGATCGAGTACAGGGTTCATCCGGCGCTCTACTACCTGTCTGGGACGATTCTGGATGCGGTTGAGGACGGAAAGAGCGTGCTACATTACCGGATTGTCAAACGCAGGTGATATTGACCGCGGAATGAAAAACTGGAACTCGAGAGGCTGCCCACGGCGGCAAAAGGGCGTCCAGAAAATATTTTTAAGCGGAAATGCGCCCGGGAGGGCAGGTGGCAAGGCTTTGAGGTTCCTCTATTTCAGCATCGCGTACTGGGTACTCGTCTTCGCGATGGTCGCGTACATCATCGAGTACGTGATCTACTGAGTACGGGCAGATCGAGAAAACGTTAGCCTTGTGCCCTTGTGCCCCGACGTCTCCTAGCGCGCAAGCAAGCCGGTTCGGCCTTCACCCGAGCGATGGCGAGGATCGCCTGAAGGTCGGTGGCGGGCATCCGGAAGGGCCTAGTCTTGAATTACCTCAAGCTCGCTAACGACGTTCCAGATCATGGTCCTGGTATGGACGGGCATGTTGGGGTCTTCGCTGATCTCGTCCAGAATGTTCACAGCCGAGCTCGCCCTGACGCCCGGGGTGTGCTTCCTGTCTTGCAGCCAGTCCACCGCTTCCTTGGCGGCCCGCCTTATGTTCCTTGGGACGGACGTATCCTCCGTGATCTGCTCAAGAACTCGAGAAGCGGCATTTATCTTCTCCTCAATATCCATGGTACAATCCTCCTGAACAAAACTTTAAGCCAGCGCTATAAATCTCTTTTCCGGTGAGAATTTGGAGGGTAAGAACGCGGAGATAAAGAACATGGCAGACATCCTGTTGAAAGGGGGTAAGATGCTGAACAGGGGCTGCCCTGAATGCAATGCGCCTCTTTTCAAGTTCCAGGGGCGAACTTTCTGCGGCAAGTGCGGATGGGAGGAGGAAAGCGCTCCCTCGCCAGAGACGGCGAAGGCGGAGCCCCCCCAGGCCAAAGCCCCTGCCCGGCCTTCATCCGGCGGGCCGCGAGCTGGGGTCGATCTGGGGTCGGAGGCCTTGGACGCGACGGTTGCGAACCTGAAGAGGGTGGTTCTCCAACGCATATCCGAGTACTCGAAGAGATTGGCCGATCAGGCGGACACGGCGAGCATCAGCTCCAACACGGGGGTACTCTTGGACCTGATGGAGCTGCTTGAGAAGATCATGGTTGTCGAGTCGAAGAGTGCTTAGCGTAGATCTTTTAGGGCCGGCTGAGCCAAACCGAAGACACTTAATAGCCGCCGATCGATGGTCCGAGCATAAACGGAAGTGTCTGGCACGATCATCGGATTGCTCGGGTGCGGGAATGTCGGAACCTTCATAACGAGGGCCGTAATGCAGGGCCAGCTGGAGGTGGAGATCGGGGCCCTGTACGACGCTGACCGTAGAAGGGCGGAAGCACTGGCGGGCGCGTTGGGTCAGCCGGATCTGTGCAAGAAGACCTTTGAGGAGTTCATCGCCGCGCCGACGGACTTGATCGTCGAGGCGGCTTCCATAGAGGCCGTCCGTGCGTATGCGGAGAGAATCCTGTCTGCTGGCAAGAACTTGGTCGTCCTGAGCGTGGGCGCCCTGCTTGACGAGGGCTTTCGGAGGAGACTCGTCTCGCTTGCTAAGGCCAACAGGTTGAGGATCGTGGTCCCCTCGGGCGCGATAGGTGGTTTGGACCTGCTCAAGGCAGCCGCCGTGAAGGGGCTTGACAGCGTGGTCCTGACGACGACCAAGAATCCAAGCAGCCTGGAAGCCGGCAAGATCACCAGAAAGACCATCATCTTTGAGGGAGATGCCCAGGAGGCCGTGAGGCTCTTTCCCAAGAACATAAATGTGGCGGCCGCGGTGGCGATTGCCTCCGGCACAAACGTCAAAGTCAGGATGGTCGCGGACCCCGACGCGAGGCTGAATACCCACGAAGTGGTAGCCCGCGGGGCGTTCGGGGAGATGAAGATCGCAGTCTCCAACGTGCCCTCGCCCGATAACCCAAAGACAAGCTACCTCGCCGCCCTGTCCGTGATCCGGTCGATACAGGGCATGGGCGAGGCCCTGTCGCTGGGTGCATGAGGGTGATCGAGTTGAGTTCACGAAGCGCATTGGCAGAGCCCATTTCGTCAGAATCCAATGCAGAGATTGCGGAGCGAATCAGGGAGCTCAAGAGGCAGAAGGCAGCGCTTCTGCTCTGCCACAACTACCAGAAGGTTGAGGTGCAGAGAGTTTCCGACCATGTCGGCGATTCCCTCGAACTCTGTCTTGCGGCAACCAGGGCGTCGGGCTTCGAGGAGATAGTCTTCTGCGGGGTCGACTTCATGGCTGAGAGCGCGGCGGCGTTGAACCCAGGGAAGAAGGTGCTCATCCCCAGCCTAACGGCAACCTGCGACATGGCCGCGATGCTTAGGGCCGAACAGGTCAGGCGGGCGAAGAGAGAGCATCCGGACGCGGCCGTCGTGCTTTACATAAACTCCCTGGCGGAGGCGAAGGCGGAGGCAGACGTGCTCTGCACGTCGGCAAACGCGGTGGAGATAGTCTCCAGGATAGATGCCGAGGAGATTCTCTTTGGTCCGGACAGGAACCTCGGGCTATACGTGTCGGGCAAGGTCCCGGGAAAAAGGATCATTCCCATGCCCTCCGACGGCTGCTGCTACGTCCACAAGATGATCCGTCCCGAACACGTGTTGAGGGCGAGGTCGGCCCACCCCAAAGCCGAGGTGCTCGTTCACCCGGAGTGCGACCCGGAAGTTGTCCGGCTGGCGGATTTCGTGGTCAGCACGGGCGGCATGGTGAAGAGGGTCTTGGAGTCCAGTGCAACGGAGTTCGTGATTGGAACGGAGGCGACCATGGCACAGACCCTCGCCGCGAGGTTTCCGACCAAGACCTTCCACCCGATTCTTGACAACGCGCTGTGCCGGAGCATGCAGGAAACCGACCTGAGGAAGCTGGAGCTAAGCCTTGAGCGGGGAATCCACGAGGTCAAGGTGAGACGGAGGATTGCGGAGGGCGTTAGAAGGGTGACGCAGCGGATGCTGGACCTGACGGGGTGAGGGGTTGGTCGATCCATTGCTGAGGGACAGGCTTAGATACTTCTTGCAGGAAGACCTTTCGTTCGGCGACACGACGACGGAGCTCGTGGTCGAGCCGCGGCAGGCCGAGGCGGTCGTTTTCCTTCGCGAGGACGGAGTGGTGGCGGGGATCGCCGAGGCAAGGGAACTCCTAGAGATGTACGAGATCCAGGTCACGGACGCGGTCGAGGATGGCTCCAAGGCATCGCCGGGTCCAATTCTGCGGATGAAGGGACTAAACCGATCCATCCTCATGGTGGAGAGAACCCTGCTTAACCTGATCGCGAGGATGAGCGGTGTGGCGACGCTGACATCCGAGTTCGTGGAGGTTGCACGCGCAGTGAATCCCAACGTCAGGATCGCAGCGACCAGGAAGACGGGGCCTGGGCTAAGGTGGTTTGACAAGAGGGCCGTGGCCCTTGCAGGAGGCGACACGCACAGGCTTGCCCTTCACGACTCCATCCTGATCAAGAACAACCACGTCGCCGCGGTGGGCGACATCCTGGTCTGCATCGAGAGGGCAAAATCCGGTGCCAGTTTCATGAAGAGGATCGAGGTGGAGGTTGGAAACTGCGAGGATGCATTGCGCGCGGCCAGGGCCGGGGTGGATGTGGTGATGTTGGACAACATGCCGATCTCGGAGATGAAGCGGACCTTGGCTGCTCTCGAGCGCGAGGGGCTGAGGGAGAAGGTGCTGGTCGAGGCATCCGGGAACATAACTTTGGATAACGTATGCGAGATTGCCGCAACCGGAGTTGACGTCATCTCGGTGGGTGCCCTGACGCATTCCCCGAAGTCCTTGGACGTTGCGCTGCGGATTGTGGGTTAGAACAAGCCGAATGTCGCTGTTCCTATCCCGTTCTGGGATGGGATTGCAGATGCCGAAAAGAAAATCGGGATATTCTTTTGCTAACTCTCCATAAAGAAGATTTATATTTCGATGGGATTCAGAGCACCGCCGGTGCTGGATTGAGGTTCGAGGCCGACCACGTCAGGAAGGCATCGTGGCTTGAGGGCCAAGCCGATATGTACCTTATCAAAGCCTATAACGAGAAGAGCGATCACCAACTTCGCGTCGCGCTCCTCAAGAAGGCTGCCGAGCTCTACCGTGAGGCGGCGGATCTCTACGGAAAGGCAAGCATGGGCATGTTCGCCAAGGGCATCAAGAACAAGACCGAGGACATCTTGGGCGCCGTGGAGTTTGAGATGAAGAACAATGCCTGCGCCGAGAACTACAAGCTGAAGAGCGTGCTTCTCAGGATCTTGCGGAAGCGCGAGTTCAGAAGGAAGATCTAGGCAAAGTCGCTGAGCTTCATCTGCCTGTTTTTCAGGTCGCCGTCGAGTCTCTTGAGTAGCTCCCTCATCTTCTTCTCCCTTTGGTGGCCGGCCCAGTGATAAGCCTCTTCCCTCGTGTTCTGGGTCATCAGGATGACCACCTTGCCCGCCCCTTTTCTGCCCGTGCGACCCCGCCTCTGGATGTTGCGGATGGCGCTTGGGGTACAGTCGTAGAAGACCACCATCTGAACCTCGGGTATGTCCAGGCCCTCCTCCGCGACGGAGGTGGCAACTAGGACGTTGTACTTTCCCGTCCTGAATAGGTCAAGGATCTGTGCCTGCTCCTTCTGGCTCAGACCCTTGGAGCGCATTGAGGACTGGCCGACGAACCTTGTGACCCTGGCCCGAGGATCGTGGGACAGGTATCCGACGATCAGGTCCACGCTGTCCCTGAAGTTCGTGAAGATGATGATCCTGCTGTTCGGATCGCGCGAAAGCTCCTCGGAGATCACCCTTGCCATCTCTCGGAGTTTGGGATGCTCGATCCCGGCCCTCGCAAGCCTGCGCAGCGAAGCCACGAACCCAGCGATCCTAGGATCCCGAATGAAGGACTTGGTCGATCTCGCAGCCTGCTTCAAGGTTGCATCCTGTGCCATCCTGTCGAAGTATCGGAGGGTCTGCTCGATTCCTTGTGTCTCGAGCATCTCGAGCGCGTGTTCGGCCTTGAGGGCAATCGCGTAGTCCATGAGAGCCCTGTAGTACATGAAGGGGGGCCTCCCGAATGAAGCGGAAAACCTCTCCGCCCCTATGCTGAGCACTCTACCCGCTTCGAGCAGGTCCTTCCTAGTTACGCTTGGGGTTCTGATCAAGCCGATCTCCCTCAGCGATCTTGTGTGCTCTTCGAGGAAGTCCTCCATACCCCTGACTATCTCTTGGACCGGCTGCGGCAGGGTCGCGAGCCTCCAATCGACCTCGACGGGGTTGATGTAGGGTCTAACGTCCGGGTCATCGTCGCTTCTCGCCTCGATGTTGACGATGCCCAGGTTGTCGCAGACCTCGCGTACGACCTCCTCCCTGTTGCCGGGGGATGCCGTAAGGCCCAGCACGAGCGGGTCGGGACGGGATCTCCTGTAGGCCTTAGCTATCGTCACATAGGCATAGTCGCCAACGGCGCGATGCGCCTCGTCGAACACGACGAGCGAGTAGTGGCTCATCTCCAACCTGCCTGCCCGAATATCGTTCTCAACGACTTGGGGGGTTGCAACCGCAACGGTAGCCGTCGGCCAGAGCGCCTCCCTTTCGTTCGGATCCAGGGTCCCGCTGAAGTCCATGATCTTTTCCTCGGGAATCGCGAGGAACTTCCTGCACGACCTAGCATGCTGGAGGACGAGGGGCCGCGTCGGGGCCAGGATGAGTACCCTTCCGCCCTGCCTTTGTAGCCGGTGGGCTGCGACCATGATGCAGAGCACCGTCTTTCCCAGAGCCGTTGGGGCGACGAAGAGAGTGTTCGATTCGACTGCCTTGGCATAGACGAGCTGTTGATACAGCCTAGCCTCGATCGTTCGCGGTTTGATCAGCGGATGCTCGATGTACTGGCGGCCGGATTCGCTGGTCACGAGGCCTCGACCACCGTCCCCACCTTACCCCCCCTCGCGGCCTCTAGAAGGCTGCCTTTCCTCTTGCCCGAGATGATGTGGAGCGGAATGCCGGATCTGATGGAATCCTCGCAACTGGCGATCTTCTGCGCGATCCCGCCAGTGACGTCGGCGCCTTTCGCAGTCCTGCCCCTCAACAGGGAGAGACAGTCTGCCTGACTGATCCTGGGGATCGTCCTTCCACCTCCCTCGGAGGGGTCTTGATCCAGAATTCCGTCGACATCGGTCACCATAATGAGCCTATCTGCCGGCCAGGCGAGCGCTAGGTCCCGGGCGACAAGGTCCCCGGATATGACCTCATAGTCCCCCAGCCGCCCCTTCGCAGAGACCGCTCGGACGACGTCCCCGTGAGATACCGGGACAAGTCCCTCGTCCGCATGCTTCTTCATCAGGGACACGAGCTCGTCCGTTCGGAACCTGCCGTTGAACCGGACGGTCTCGAAGGGGCTGGTCGTCCTAGGCTGAAGTCCGGCGTCGGACAGCGCTTCAAGGACGGCGGAGTTCAGGATGAGCATGGAACGGTGTATCACGGCGGGGTCGATGCTTAGGCCCGAGAGCGCGCGCTGCACAAGCGAGTGGCCGAAGGGTCCGGCGCCGTGAACGATGAGCATCCGGTTCGCCTTGGCGATCCTGCGGATCTCCCAGGAGAGCGACCTAAGGTATCGCCACTCTACGAACCTGTCCCTCTGTGCCTCGATCTCCTCTATCGAGGTTGGGAAGTCGTTGCTGCGGGATTTCTTCGTGAGGAAGGAACCGCCGATCTTTATGACTAGATTCGGCATCCAGGCCACCTATCGATCCGCGACTGTCGGGTCCCGGCCGGCCTGAGACCGCACCTTGGTCCAGGGGTGCGGAATAATAATCTTGTTGCGAGATTGGGCAACGATGGTCGGGCCGAGAAGGAAGGATCTGGCTGGCGAGGCCTGCGGTTGATCCCCCTCGCCAACCCAACACAAATATATGAAAGAGCCATAGAAACCGGGTCAGGTCAAGGGAGGCGCGCGTATGGGCGTAGGCAGCGGATTCGGGAAGGTCATCCTGTTCAACGAGCATTTCGTCGTCTACGGCATCCCGTCCATAGCATCGGCCATCGATTCGAGGACGGAGGCCATCGTCGAGAGGGTGAAAGATCCGCGGCTGTTGGTTCCCTCCGGCAACGAAGGCTCCATGGCGGGGGACGGATGGGTGCTGGAGGATAATAGGCCCGCAAACCCTGGATACAAGAAGGAAAAGTACCAACAACAGAAGGAGTCCGTCCTCTTGGTTTTCAAGGCCGCAGGTTTTGACCCGACCGAGAACAACATTAGGATCACGCTGGGCGGCGACCTGAAGGCAGTAGGGGGAATAGGGGCCAGCGCCGCCGTCTGCGTCTCTTTGGCAAGGGCGTTGAACGATGAGTTCAGGTTGGGCTTCGACGATGCGCGAATAAACCAGATTGCGTACGAGGGAGAGAAGGCCTACGCAGGGACCCCTTCCGGCATAGACAACACGGCATCCACCTATGGCGGACTCCTGCGATTCGAAAAGAACCTAAGCGGTGGGGAAAACCGGATCGAACTGCTCAAAGTCAAGAGGCCCATCAGGATCGTGATGGGAAACACCGGCATCACCGCCGACACGAAGGCAGCAGTCGCGGGTGTGAGGGAAAGGAAGGAGAAGGAACCGGCGAAGTACGACAGGATATTCAGAGAGGCAATGGCCCTCGTGGGCAAGGCGGATGCGGCTTTACGCAGGTACGATCTGCGCGCGTTGGGCAGGCTCATGAACCAGAACCACACGCTTCTGCAGGAGATCGAGGTTTCGCATCCCAAGCTGGACGAGCTCGTGGAACTTGCGAGGAGGAACGGGGCCTACGGGGCCAAACTGACCGGAGGTGGACTCGGGGGCTACATGGTTGCATTGACGCCGCAGAAGCGGCTCCAAGAGAAGGTGGCGCGGGCGATGGAGGCCAAGGGGTACGAGGCCTTCAGAACGATGATTGGTGTCTGAGGATGCGGGAATCGGCGGGCTTCCAGGGCCGTGCGAGGGCTGACAAAGATATATCTGGGCGGGGCAAGGCTCAAGCAGGTAGGTTGGAGGAGTAAGATGAACTTCAGAGAGTTCGTCGAGCTGCTCGATAGGAAGGGGCTTCTCAAGCGGATCAAGAAGCCCGCGGCGCCCAAGTACGAGATACCGACGATTATGAAGATGATGGACGGAACCCCGCTTCTCTTCGAGAAGGTGAAGGGCCACGCCATGCAGGTCGTGGCCAACGTATGCTCCACTAGGCAATTGGTAGCCCTGGGGCTGGGGGTCAGTGAGGATAGGCTGCTCAAGTGCCTGATGGACGCAATTGAGAGCCCGAAGGAGCCAGAGCTGAAGCGTGCTGAGGGATACTCTGAGATCAAGGTCGATCTGGGGAGGCTTCCCATCCTGACGTACTACCCGTTCGATGGCGGGCCGTATGTCGCGTCCGGCGTCGTCATAGCAAACGATCCGGAATATGGCATCAACGCATCCTACCATCGTGCAATGGTCGTCAGCAACGACGAGTTCGTGCTGAGGATACTGCCGAGGGATTTCAACAAGTACATAGAGAGGGGCCTCAAGGAGTTCGCCTTTTGCATAGGAAATCCCATGCCGGTTTGCGTGGCGGCGGCCATCTCGGAGGCGACGGGCGTTCACGAGCTAGCGATTGCGAATTCGCTTTCACCGACCCCGGTCATCCAGCTGGGCGGCCATACGGTCCCTGAGTCAGAGATCGTGATGATAATGGAGCTGACCGGGCGAATGACGGATGAGGGGCCGTTCTTGGACCTGACCGAGACGGCCGATATCGTGCGCAAACAGCGCGTTGCCCGCGTCAAAAGGATCTTCGTAAGGGAGGGTGCTCTCTTCCACGGCCTACTGCCCGGCGGCTTGGAGCACAAGGTCCTGATGGGCATGCCCAGGGAGCCCAGCATATATAGAGAGGTCGCCAAAGTCTGCGACGTGCGGGACGTCCTCGTCACTCCCGGCGGAGCATCGTGGCTGCATGCTGCAGTCAGCATTCGGAAGAAAGCTGAGGACGACGGCAAGAAGGCAATCGAGGCAGCCTTTAGAGGGCACAGGTCAGTCAAGCACGTCTTCGTCGTTGACGACGACATAGACATCCACAAGCCAGAGGAGATAGAGTGGGCGATGGCTACCAGGTTCCAGGGCGACACGGACATAGTGTCCAAGCGGGAGGAGGGCTCTTCCCTCGACAAATCTGCCGACCAACAGACTAGGATGACCACCAAGATGGGTTTCGACCTGACCATTCCGTGGGGAAGGGATCCAAAGGAGTTCAAGAGGCCGGAGTTGCCCATGAAGTTGGACCTGAAGGAGTACCTCGAGGGATAGGCTTGGAGCTGACTAAAGAACAAGAGGCCATGCTCAACGGCGAGCAGGGCGAGGTGGTCGAGCGGTCATTCAGGTTGCTCGTGAGGCTCGGGGAGATCTACGGGGCGCGGAACATGATTCCGGTCGGCTCCGTGCAGGTGGCTGGCGTATCGTACAAGTCGATCGGGGATCCGGGCCTGGAGTTCTTGGAGGACTATGCGAGACTGGGGGCGAAGGTCAGGGTCCTCACGTATCTCAACCCGTCGGGCATGGACATGAAAAGCTGGAGGTCGCTCGGCTTCCCGGAGGATTTTGCCGCCAAACAGATGCGCATAATGAGGGCCTTCAAGAAGATGGGCATAGTGACGACCGCAACCTGTACCCCATATCTCTGCGGCAACCTGCCGCGTTTTGGGGAGCACATTGCATGGTCCGAGTCCTCAGCCGTGGCGTTCGCCAACTCGGTGATCGGTGCTAGAACCAACAGGGAGGGAGGCCCCTCGGCGCTTGCCGCCGCCATATGCGGGGTGACGCCGAACTACGGCTTGCATCTGGACGAAAATCGCAAGCCCCAGATGGTCATTAACGTCGAGGCCGAACTGCGCTACGGATCTGATTACGGGGCACTTGGATACCAAGTGGGGAAGCTTGTGAAGAACAAGATCCCTTACTTCAGGGGGCTGAAAGACGCCGACACCGACCAGCTCAAGGCGCTGGGCGCAGCGATGGCTGCATCGGGGGCAGTGGCACTCTACCATGTGGAGGGCCTGACTCCGGAGGCCTCGCTCGTGGAAACGAAGGGCCTTGAGACGGTAAACATTTCCTCAAAGGACCTGGAAGAAACCTATGCCAAGCTCAACACCGGGAAGGATCCCGACATCGCTGTTCTCGGCTGTCCGCATGCGTCGCTCAAGGAGATAGCCCTGCTCGCGGGCAAACTTGAGGGCAAGAGGCTCAAGAAACCGATCTGGATATGCACCTCCAGGCTCGTCAAGCAGGCGGCGGACCTCATGGGGTACACGAAGAGAATCGAGAGCGCTGGCGGCAAGGTGGTGGCAGACACATGTATGGTTGTCTCTCCCCTGGAGGATATGGGTTACAAGACCACGGCCGTGGATTCCGGCAAGGCGGCCAACTATCTTCCTGGCTTCTGTAAGCAAAGCGTCGTATTTGGGAACCTTGACGAATTGATAGGGAGGCTTGAGAGATGAAGGGGAGGACGATAAGCCCGGGCACCGCCGAGGGCGAGGCGATCGTATCCAAGGAGCCCATTGGGTTCTATGGGGGAATAGACGCCAAGACGGGCAGGGTTATAGAGAAGGGCCATCCGCTGGAAGGACAGTCGGTCACAGGTAAGATCCTTGTTTTCCCTTGCGGCAAGGGCTCCACGGTTGGCTCATATGTGATCTACGGACTGAAGAAGAACGGGGTTGCGCCTGCGGCCATAGTTAACAAGGAGACCGAGACCATAGTGGCAACGGGCGTGATCTTGGCAGGAATACCCTGCGTGGATGGGATAGATATAGATCAGATAAGGAGCGGCGAAAGGCTAAGGGTGAAGGCCGACGAAGGCCTTGTGGAGAAGATCTAAGTCGGCGGGATGCCGCTCTTTGGCGACGTCTTGGCTACGCACGCTCAGGGATTGAGGACGGCGAGGCAATGAGTGAGACGCAGGCAAGGAAGGCCGATCATGTCAGGATCGTCTCGGAGAAGGATGTGGAGGGCGGGCGTTCCGGTTTTGAGTGCGTCAGGTTCGTCCACAGGGCGCTCCCAGAGATCGATCGGAAGGACATAGAGACGACGGCATGCGTGTTGGGGAAGAAGCTTGAGATGCCGTTGATCATCAACGCGATGACGGGGGGCTACCCAGGTGCGGCCCGCATAAACCGGGCTCTTGCGAAAGTGGCCCAGGAGCATGGGATCGGGTTTGGACTGGGCAGCATGAGGGCCATGGTCGAGGATGAATCGGTGTTGAGGACATATGCCGTTCGGGACCTTGCGCCCGATGTCCTCCTTGTCGGCAACATAGGGCTTCCACAGCTGACCTCCTTTGAATTCGCACCGATCATGGATGCGATGGAGAAAGTGGGGGTCGATGCGGTGGCCGTTCATCTCAACCCGCTTCACGAGTCGACCCAGCCGGAAGGTGAAACGGCATACGCCAGAGGGCTGGCGGCCATCCGGGAGTTCATGTCCCAATCGAGATGGCCCATCATCGTGAAGGAAACGGGGGCGGGGATCTCGATGGATGTCGCTCGATCCCTCGAGAGCGCGGGGGTCGAGTGGGTGGATGTCGGTGGACTCGGCGGCACGAGTTTCGCTGCCGTCGAGAGCTACCGTGCGACCGACCCGGTGGGCAGGATGTTGGCGGACTCCCTGAGGGATTGGGGAATACCGACCGCCGCAAGCCTGGTCGAGGTCGTCTGCTCAACCACCCTCAACGTGATCGCGAGCGGGGGAATCCGTAGCGGTCTTGATGCGGCCAAGTCCATCTCCCTGGGCGCAAGGTGCGTAGGGGTTGCCTCGCCATTCCTGAGGGCTTTGCGGAGGGGAAAGCGGGAGGTGGACAGGTACGTACGTCTGTTTCACTCGCAGATGGTGGCATCAATGTTCTTGACTGGCTCGAAGAGCTTGGATGAGCTTCGGGACGCCAGCTTGGTCTTGTCCGGCTGGCTACGCGACTGGTTGACGGACAGGGGAGCGGACCCATCGAGGTTCTCTAGGCGCGGCCGTTCCTAGGCCCCATACGAAACAATTTAAGAACCATAGCTCCCGCAGTCCTGTAACACCCTTAGTAATCCCCATCGCAAATCCAACGAGGACGTGCATCGGGATAAGGGGGAGGTGTCGTTTTGACGTTGTTCGATGAGTATGAAGTTCCAAAGGAACTGACGGAGGACGCGTACGACGCACTGGAGCTCGCCAGGGATACCGGGAAGATAAAGAGAGGCTCCAACGAGGTGACCAAGACCATCGAGAGGGGCCAGGCTAAGCTCGTGTACCTCGCGAGGGACGTTGAACCCGAGGAGGTCATAGCCCACCTTCCCCTGCTCTGCAAGGAGAAAGGGGTTCCGTTCATCGTGGTTCCCAGCAAGGACGAACTTGGCGTATCGGCCGGGCTGGAAGTCCCGACGGCCTCGGTGGCGGTGGTCAAGCCAGGAAAGGCGGCTGCGAAGCTGAAGGAGATCGTCGACAACATCGAGGCCCTGATGAGGGGCGAGGAGCTTCCGAAGAAGGAAGCCAAGGCGGAGAAGGCCGCTGCCGAGGCTGAGGAGGAGGCCAAGGAGGAAGAGGCGGAGGCAGTAGCTGAGGCTGAGGAGGTCTCGAAGGAGGAACCTGCCGGGGCAGAGAAGGAAGAGGCAGAAAAGAAGCAGCCGAAGAAGCGGGTTCAGGCCAAGAAGGCGCCCAAGAAGTCCCCATCTAGGAAGGCGGGGGAGGCGGATCAGGCGTAGGTCTTGAGCCTGGAGAAGCTAGCCGGAACGCCGGAGGTTCGGGGAATTGGAGGAGAAGCTTGACGCGATCCCAGCGGAAGTGATCGAGATCCGTGGCAGAACTGGCGTATACGGCGAGGTACTTCAGGTGAGGTGCCGAGTGCTGGCTGGCCGCGACAAGGGCAGGATAATCAGGCGGAACACGAAAGGTCCGGTTCGTCTGGGCGACATCCTGATGCTTCGTGAGACCGAAAGGGAGGCCAGAGAGATATCAGCTCCTTGAGGGGATGGTCGCTTGCCTCTGCGCGTTGTCTGCTCTTTCTGCGGCAACCCCGTTGAGCCCGGAACGGGGTTGATGTTCGTAAGCAACGATAACCAGAGATTCTATTTCTGCAGCCGCAAGTGCGAGCGGAGTCTTATCCGTCTGGGAAGAAAGGCCCGGAAGTTGAAGTGGACAGCGCACTTCGAGAGAGGCCTCTCGCCTCCGCCCCAAGAGAGAGCTAAGGCGCCAGAGGCCGAGGTAGCGCCCAAGAAGGAGAGAAAGAGGCGCGCACGAGCGGGGAAGTCAAAGCCGGGCGAAGAGAAGCCGACCGAAGGGAAGGAGCAGCCTTCCAGCGCGCCAGATCTGAAGGATGAGGCAAAGGCAGAGGGCGAGTAGCATGGGGCGGGAGATGACGCGACCTGAGAGAACCTTGCTCATGATCAAGCCGGATGGAGTCCGGAGGGGGCTCATCGGGGAGATCATCGGCAGACTTGAGAGAAAGGGTCTAAAGATCGTTGGGCTCAAGCTAGTGTGGGTGGACAAGGAGAAGGCCCGGTCCCACTACGGGCAGCATGCTGGGAAGCCATTCTACGAACCTCTCATCGATTACGTTACGTCATCGCCGAGCGTCGCAATGGTCGTGGAAGGTCGAAAGGCCGTTGAAGTCGTGAGGAAGATGGTAGGGGCAACCGATCCGTCCGAGGCGGAGCCCGGAACGATTCGGGGCGACCTAGCGATCGAGAGAACGAACGTCATCTTCAATCTCGTGCATGCATCGGATTCGCCCGAATCGGCAAGCAGGGAGATCGGCCTCTTCTTCGCCGATGGAGAGATCTTCGACTACGACCTAGCTTCGTCGTCGATCCACCGGGTCTGACAGTCCATCGTGTTTCGGGGGCATGTGTGAATGGTTCTCAGGCAACCCGTGATATCGGTACTCGGCCACGTGGATCATGGGAAAACGACCCTTCTCGACAAGATCCGCGGGACTACGGTGGCGGCGCGGGAGGCGGGAGCCATAACCCAGGCCATAGGCGCATCGTACGTGCCCCTGGACGTGATAAAGCAGGTCAGCGGATCCCTCTTGGCGGAGCGTCGGTTCGAGATCGCAATTCCCGGCCTCCTTTTCATCGACACCCCTGGGCATGAGGCGTTCACGAATCTCAGGCGACGGGGAGGCTCGATAGCAGACTTCGCCGTCCTGGTCATCGACATCAACGAGGGAGTGATGGCGCAGACGAGGGAGGCGATGGAGATACTGAGGATCTTCAAGACCCCATTCCTCATCGCCCTCAACAAGATCGACAAGATCACGGGTTGGCGTCCCGCGCCGGGAGCAAGCCTTTCCGAGTCCTTCAAGGTTCAGGGAAGTCGGCAGCTTGCTGAGCTTGACGAGAAGGTCTATGCCCTGATAGGGAAGCTCCATGACCTCGGTTACAGATCGGAGAGGTACGACAGGGTCAAAGACTTCACCAAGGAGGTCTGCATCATACCCATCTCGGCGAAGACGGGGGAGGGCATCCCGGAGCTTCTACTCTTCATAACGGGAATCACCCAGAGGTACCTGGAAAGCTCGCTGAAGGTTGAGGTTAAAGGCCCCGGGAAGGCCACCGTCCTAGAGGTCAAAGAGACGAAGGGCATCGGGATGACGGTGGACGCGATAATCTACGATGGCATCATTCGGAAGGACGACAACATTGCTCTCGCGGGGAGGCGAGGGATCATACATACCAGTGTGAGAGCCCTGCTGCTGCCTAAGCCTCTTGACGAGATGCGGGATCCCAGGGAGCGGTTCGTGCAAACGGATGAAGTAGTTGCAGCAGCTGGGGCGAGGGTCGTTGCGCCTGGGCTTGAGGACGCGATCGCAGGTTCGCCTCTCTACGTTGTCCCACCGGGAAAGAGGGAGGAGATCGAGAGATCGATAGCCGAGGAGGTCGGGGCCATAAGGGTGCGTACGGACAACATCGGCGTGGTGGTGAAGGCCGATGCCCTAGGCAGTCTGGAGGCGATCGTCGCTCACCTCAAGAACCGATCCGTTGGCGTTCGGGTGGCCGACATCGGGGAGGTGTCAAAGAGGGATGTGATCGACGCCGAGATCGTCGGCAGGAAGGACCCTCTTCTCGGCGCCGTGCTTGCGTTCAACGTCGGCGTCGCACCCGATGCGCGGGAGTACTCCGATGAGAAAAGGATCAAGCTGATCGAGAGCAAGATAATCTTCCAGATGTTTGATGAGTACGAGGCGTGGAAGAAGCAGTGGCAGGAGCGGCAGCTGGAGCTCCTGCGAGAGAGGGTCGTTATGCCGTGCAAGATCCTCGTTATGCCCGGCTTCGTGTTCCGGCAGTCCAAACCTGCCATCTGTGGGATACGCGTCCTGTCCGGGGAGATAAGGCCTCGGAGGGAACTTGTCAACACCGAGGGCACGAAGATCGGCCGGGTGAAGCAGATACAGCAGGAGTCCAAGAACATAGATAAGGCAACGGAGGGCATGGAGGTCGCGGTCTCCATCGACGGTGCCGTCATCGGAAGGAACGTCAAGGAGGGAGAGGAGCTCCTGGTTGACATTCCGCAGGAGGACGCGAAGCTGATAAACGCGAAGTTGGCCCCGACCATGAGCAGTTCAGAAATGGAAACATTTAAAGAATTCTTGGCTCTGAGGAGGAAGAAAGACCTATTCTGGGGTCTTTAGGGCCTTGGAATAGATAACGGGGCGCTCGGAGGGTTTCTTTGCCCAAGATCGTTATCAGCAATCCCAAGAACGGTAGAAGCTATCAGCTCGAACTCGAACAGTCCAAGATGGGGGATCTGCTGGGGAGGCGGCTGGGGGAAGAAGTGGATGGGGGCCTAGTGGGTCTGCCGGGATACAGGCTTAGGTTGACTGGCGGGACCGACAAGCAAGGATTTCCGATGAGGCGCGGAATCCACAAGGCTGGCAGGGCGGCTCCCCTCCTTGCCCGAGGCGCTGGATCAGGGCGTGGGGGTAACTGCGTTCGACGCCGGAAGACGGTGGTGGGCGAGATCCTGTCCGAGGAGATAGAGCAGATCAACATGGTCGTCGTCCAGGAGGGCAAGACGCCTCTTGAGAACATCCTCAAGAAGGAAGGCTCCTAGGAGGTCTCTGCATAACGGGAGATGGTTCGCCACAGCTTCCCCATGTCAACGTGGGAATGGTTGGCCACGTGGATCACGGGAAGACGACGCTCACGGCCGCCCTGTCCGGGGTCTGGACCGATAGGCACTCGGAGGAGTTGAAGAAGGGCATCACGATCAGGCTCGGATACGCAGACACGGTCATTAGGAAGTGCCCGAAGTGCGGCGAGCCGGAATGCTACACGACGGAGCCGACGTGCAGGGCCTGCGGAGGGGAGGCGGAGCCCGTGAAGAAGGTCTCCTTCGTGGACTCCCCGGGACACGAGACGCTGATGGCGACGATGCTCTCAGGAGCAGCGATAATGGACGGCGCCATCCTGGTCATTGCCGCAAACGAGCCGTGCCCGCAGCCCCAGACCAAAGAGCACCTGAGGGGCTTGGAGATTCTGGGGGTCAAGGATCTCATAGTCGTCCAGAACAAGATCGACCTGGTCGATGTGGAGCAGGCCAAGCGGAACTACCGGGAGATAGCGAACTTCCTTTCGTCCTCCAAGATTGCCAACCCGCTCATCATCCCGGTCTCTGCCCAGCAGAAGGCGAACATCGACGTCTTGATCATGGCCATGAACCAGCGGTTTAACCCTCCCCCCAGATCTGCGGACAAGCCGCCGCTAATGATGGTGGCTCGATCGTTCGATGTCAACAGGCCCGGAGGCCCGCCAGAAAGGCTGGTGGGAGGGGTCGTCGGCGGCACGCTGTCGCAGGGGCGACTGAAGAAGGGGGATGAGATCGAGATTCGTCCCGGTAGGCGAAGGGAGGTTGAAGGAAAGACTGTCTGGACGCCAATGAGGACGACGATAGAGTCGATAATGAGGGGCACGATGCGCGTAGATGAAGCGGGGCCAGGCGGCTTGATTGGGATCGGCACGATGCTGGATCCCTCCCTTACCAAGTCAGACAACCTTGTGGGCCATATTGTGGGACATCCCGGGCAGTTGCCCGAGGTGTGGGACGAACTCAGCCTGCGGGTGGAGCTCATGGAGAAGGTGGTTGGGACGGAGGAGGAGTTGGACGTGGCGCCGATCAAGACCAACGAACTGTTGATGCTTAACGTGGGCACAGCTCGAACTGCAGGGGTCGTCAGGGAGATGTCCGGCTCCAGGGTGAAGGTGAGACTTCACCTGCCCGTCTGCACGATGGTAGGGTCGCGGGCGGCCATAAGCAGGAGGATAGGCTACAGGTGGAGGCTGATCGGGCATGGAACGGTTGAATGACGAGGCTTTCGTGATCCTGGACTCGAGTTTTTTATGAGCGCCTATCGGTCTTCGCTCAGGCTGTTTGAGGATTTGGACAGGCTGCTTCCGCAATTCCACAGGCTCCTGGTGCCGAGCATGGTGATCGAAGAGCTCCAGCTGATCTCCAGGGGGCATGGAAGGGCGGCCGCCGCAGCTCGCCTCGGGCTTGGGTTGGCTGCTCGATGCGAATTGGTGCCGATTCGGGCCTCCGATGCGGACGCTGCGATACTGGAGTTGGCCGAGCGGTACGGGGACAAGGCGGTCGTTTGTACGAACGACGGTCATCTTAAAAACATATTAAAAGAGCGTGGGACACGGGTTATCGGGGTGCGGGACTACTCTCACCTCGACTTCTTGTAGATCTCAAGCTTTCACACTCGGCCTCGTGAGGTGGATGGATGTACAAGCTGGTAACGCTTAGGGACACGGTGCGAATCCCACCGAACCTCTTCGGACAAGACAGGATGAGCGTGGTGGAGAAACTTCTGAGGGAGGACTACGAAGGGGTGCTGGACAAGGATCTTGGGCTGATCATCTGCGTCACGGGCGTGCTGAAGGTAGGTAGAGGACTCATCACCCCGGGCGACGGGGCGACCTATCACGACACCGAGTTCGAGGTTCTGACCTACAAACCGGAGATGCAGGAGATAACCATGGGACAGGTCGTCGAGATCGTGGACTTCGGGGCCTTCGTCAGGCTCGGACCGCTGGACGGCCTCGTGCACGTGTCGCAGATCACTGACGATTTCATAATACACGACAAGAAGAACGCAAGGTTCATAGGAAAGGAGAGCAATCGAGTCCTGAGGGAGGGCGATCAAGTCAGGGCGAGGATCGTTGCCATAAGCATCAAGGGTGGGCCAACCATCAGCGGCAAGATCGCCTTGACGATGAGACAGCCGGGACTTGGGAAACTGGAATGGATAGAGGAGGACAAGAAGGAGGCTGCGTGATGCGGGGCAGGGCGTGCAGGAACTGTTTCTACATATTGCCGAAGGGGACCGTGTGCCCCAACTGTAAGGGGAGCTCATTCTCCCCTCGATGGAGCGGCCTGCTCGTGATCGTGGATCCCACGAAGTCGATCCTGGCGGAGAAGCTCAAGATCCGAAAGAAAGGAAGATATGCACTGAGCGTCTCCTGAGGCTATTGCTTGTCAGCCCGGCACATCTTCGCCGATCCGGAGATAAGGAGGACGCTGGCTCGTCCCCTAGGCGAGGTTATAGGCGAGGACGAAGCGGTAAAGCGAGCCCAATCATCGTCGGGCCTGGTCATCGCCGTCGGAGACATGGTCTCCGTCACGCTCCTCGCAAGGGGGGTGCATCCCGACATCGTCATCTTCGACGAGAGAAGCCGCAGGGCGGGCTTCAAGGGCCTTTCGCCCGTCTTGCTCACCGGATATGATCAATTCGAGGTCGAGAATCCTGCCGGCACGATAACTGAGGAGGCCCTGAAGGTCCTGAAAAGATTAATTAGGCCTAAGCGGAAGTCCGCGCTCAAGATTCTTGGAGAGGAAGATCTCTTAGGACTGCCCGCCATAGATATGGCGCCAGTCGGGTCCTTGGTTCTTTACGGTCAACCGGATGCCGGGATCGTCGCCGTGACGGTTAACGCAGAAACCAAGGCGGTGGCGAGGTCGATCCTGGAAAGGTCGAAGGTGCCCTGAGATGGATATGGAGATAGTCGAGAGGAAGCACAACCCCCTTCTGGAGAGGGATGAGATCAGGTTCGAGATATCCCACGAAGGAGGGGCCACGCCGAATCTTGCGGAAGCCCGGCGCGTGCTCTGTGCCAAGCTGAACGCCAAACCTGAGCTGGTCGTGATAGAGGGGATATACAGCCACTACGGTAGCCCCACAAGCCGCGGCTTCGCGAGGGTCTACAAGGATCCCTCCAGGCTGAGGAGCATCGAGGCCAAGAAGGTCATCAAGAAGAACTTCGGTGCCCCGGAGGAAAAGAGAGCCGAGGGCGAGGCGCAGGAGCCGAAGGAGGCCAAGGAGCCTAAGAAGCCCAGCAAGGCGGCAAAGGGCCCAGGAGAGAAGGAACCCAAGCCGAAGGAATCCAAGGAAAAGGCGTAGGGCCGGCTTGGCGCGCGGGGTGGCTTGGGTGTTTGGGGAGATGGGTTTCGGGCAGTACATGCGTAGGTATATCGAGCGGAGGTATTACCTGAGGCCGCTCATCACCGGGCTCATCGCGGGCGTTGCGTCGGGCATCTTCTTCGGATACTACCTCTATGCTGCGGTGAAGCCCGGCATTCTGGGAACCCTTGCGCTCATCTTCCTCTCAGTCATGTTCGGCATGGTTGCGGGCGCCGTGAGCGCGTTTCTGTTCTTCTACGCCCAGATGTATAGGATGGCAAAGATGACCGAGGACCTGTGTGTAAATTGTGGGAACAGGCTGCCCAAGGAGGCCGCGTTCTGCCCCTTCTGCGGCAGCAGGACCTAGAGCAACGAGGCCGCACTGCAGGAAGACATATCTCTGCCCAGGGCCCGTCCACCCCGTGATGTCCGTTGGTTTGAGTCGGCGACTCGTCGTAGCGGGATTTGCATGCTTCGCGGCCATCTACCTCTGGCAGACCGGATTTGCGCACATGTACTTTGTGGACCGTTGTCTACTGGTGGGGCTCGTGGCCGGGGTCGCGATCGCGGGCTACCGAAGGTGGGATGCCCATGAGATGCTTGCGGTCGGGCTTCTGTTTGCAGTTCCCATGGCCGATCAGCTGATCACTCTTCGCATTCCCCAAGGCGGGGTCTTGGAGCAGTTGTCGTTGTACGTTTTCTTTCCCTTGTGCCTGCTTTGGCTAACCTGCCGGCGCCTGCGTCTCTCCGACGTGGGGCTTTCTACCGGGGTTCGGAGGAAGACGGCTCGGATTACGGCCATCTTCTTGCTTGCTGCTTTCTGCCTTTCGGTGGTCGGTCTTGCAGTCCCCTCCATGACGCGGTACTATCCCGTATGGCGGACAGGCAGGGTCACGCTGCAGGCTTTCGTTTACAATGAGGCGGTCGTCTCGGTTTTCATGTTCGCGTGCGAGTTCTTCTACAGGGGCATCGTGCTGTTTGTACTCGCCCGGAGATCGTTCTGGGGCGCCATCGTCCTGCAAACCCTTCCGTACGCATTTCTGCATCTGGGGAAGCCGGACATCGAAGTCCCATACTCCTTCTTGGCAGGCATCGCCTTCGGCTGGGCCAACCTGCGCTGCGGTTCGGTTATTCCGAGCTGGGTCACCCACGCCGTTGGCTCGGCTCTCTTCGACGCCCTGATACTCCTGACATAGACCGTCATGCCAGCATTCCAACGGTCATCGTGAGAAAGTTCATCGTGGCGTGGCATACGATTGCCGTCTCCAGACCTCTGTCAAGGTAGGACTTCGTGTAGACCAAGCCGATTGCGAATACCACTAGGAGCGCGGGCGGGTTATAGGGCGGGTTCTGGAAGACTAGGTGCATCAATGCAAACATGAGGTTTGGCACGAGGTAGGAGATCGTCCTTCGGCCCAGGGCTGCGAAGATGGCTGAGACCAGGAAAAGGCGGAAAATAGTTTCCTCCCAGATGCCGGAGGACAGGGCGGTCAGGAACTTTTCGAGTATGGAGAGGTCCCGAACGTATTCCTGGGTGGTCGGAGGCATCCAGACCCGACTCAACAGCCCAGAGAGGGCCACGTTGACCGCGAATGCGAGGACGCCCAGACCAAGCGCATATGGAAGGATACGCGCAAGTTTCAAGATAGATCGCCGATCTCGAAGGACCCGGGAGAGCATGGGTAGCCGCTCGGGGTCGATTCCGCTCGCAAGGTAGGTGGTCGGAAAAAGCAGGGCCGCGAAGAGCACGGAGGCAAGCAAAGCATCCAGGGGGGTAGCATCAGGATCCATTTTCAGGAGGGCTGAGGTCTGCAGTAGGCCCACGACGAGGTACGACGACGCAACTACGGCGGCCGTCTCAAGCCTGGTTTGAGTCGCTAGCTTGGGCATTCGCGCACGACGCCGTTGCGACTTGTGCGTGAATATTTAAAAGAAGTGCTTAGGTGGGGAGAGCGCGGTCTGGCATGGAAAAGCTGCTGATGATCCCCGGCCCGACGATGCTCTCAGCGTCCGTCTTGAATGCGCTTCGGACTCAGATGAAGCCGCATAGGACCGACGAGTACGGAGAGTTCCTTTTCGACCTCAGGGATGACCTGAAACGGATCTTCCAGACCAAGAATGACCTGCACATCATCTCGGGCTCCTCAACCGCGGGGATGGATGCGGTGATCTCCTCATGGATCTCGCCTGGCGACAGGGTGATAGTACCCACATACGGGAAGTTCAGCGCCCGCTTCAGGCAGATAGTTGAGGTCTACGGCGGGAGTGTCATTGACATTCAGCTTCCCTGGGGTCAGGCACCCATCCTGAGACAGATCCAGTCCGTCTATGATCGCAGCGTGAAGGCTGTCGTGGTGGTGCAGAACGAGACCTCCACCGGCGTTAGGGTGGACCTTGGCGAGATTGGAAGGTTCCTTGCGGACAAGGAGGCGCTCTTCATTGTCGATGCGGTATCCTCCATGGGTGGAGACGATGTCCCCACCGATGAATGGTGCATCGACATGTGCGTGGCCGGCACGCAGAAGGCGCTGGCCTGTCCGCCTGGGCTAGCGATCGTATCGGTCAGCGACAAGGCCTGGTCGGTTCTCGACAGCACCAAGCCGAGGTGCTTTTACCTGGATCTGAGGAGGTACCGATCCAGCGACCGCAGGAAGAAGGGCCAGACCCCCTTCACCCAGTCGGAGACGCTTTTGTTCGGACTCAGGGCGTCCGTAGATGAGATCCTTTCCGAAGGGCTCAAGAAGAGATTCGAACGGCACAGGCAGATGGCGAGTTTGGTGAGGAGCCGCGCAGCGTCGCTCGGATTCAGGCTTTTCCCTGCGTCGGAGAGCATCTGCTCGAACACGCTGACCGCGATAAGGATGCCCCGGTCTTTGGCAGCGTCCGGGATTCAGGCAATCATGGACCGTGACCACGACGTCGTCGTCGCAACCGGCCATGACGAGTACAAGGAAAAGATGATCAGAATCGCCCATTTTGGATCGACGACTATGCAGGACGTGGTTCGGACCATGGACGCTTTCGAGGATGCGGTTCGCAGGCTTCGTTAGGGGGCCGGGGGTGCGGTGCTCGCGGGCTGATGAAGATGCTTCATCGCGGGGCGGGTGCCTGGAGTTCGGAGATGATGGGCTCGCAGTTCTTCAACCATGAGTGATCCGGGTCATCGTTGGGCTTCATCACCCTTTTCTCGCCGGCAAGAACCCAGAGGTAGTACAGCGAGTAGCCCGGCGCGGCTGCCACCGGGTGGTAACCCCTAGGAATGACAAGCGTGTCCCCGTCTCTAATCACGTATGCTTGGTCGATATCCCTTTCGTGAGTGTACAGCCTCTGGAGCGCGAATCCCTGGGATGGCTTCAGCTTGTAGAAGTAGACCTCCTCCAGCTTCGACTCCTGAGGAAGGCTATCGGTGTCGTGTTTGTGAGGCGGGACGCTGGACCAGTTGCCCGGGGGGTTGATGGTCTCCCCCACTATGAGCGTGTCGGGGATCGCAGAGTCGTTGCCCATTATGTCCCGGACCTCCCTTCTCCAGTTCCACTTGCCCACGCTCCTCACCTTGACCTCTTCCGGCGGGATGATGGCGGGCGCCCTCTTCGTCTTCGCTGGCGCGCGGCATATGGCCAAACTGCAGCCGTCTTGAGTGCTCACCTCAAAGGAACTTTGCCTAGGGACGTAGACCGAGTAGGCCCGGGCGTCGAAGACGCTGCTTCTCTCCATATCATTCCATCTATGCTCATCCGCGGCGATGCTGCAGCGGCCGCCGAGCAAGACCAGGCATGCCTCATCATTGCGCGTTTCATCTTTGTACGTTCCCCCCCGCGGCAGGTTGAGGAGGCCGAACCTGATGAATCTGGATAGGCTTGGGTCGTCGAGGATGGGTAGAAAACCGGAGGACGTCTTTTGCCTTATGAGGAGATCCATTTCCATCCGGCTCCAGGCACCCGCGGAACGCTCTAATATCTTACCGGCTTGCGGCCTCCGCGCACCTCCATGCTAGGCCATTCCATTTGGGGAGTAGGCCTATTGATCTGGGAACAACGCAGGGATGCCGCGAAAGCATATTATATGCCGGTCGCCTAATTGTTTGTAGCTGGGCTGGGTAATGACTAGGATTTACGGGCAGGAAGTCCCCTACGCGATAGTCGATGTCGTGGAGGACCTTCCTAAGGTCGACGAGATGCTAGCCGTGGTCTGCACGGGTACTGGGATCGGCTTGGTCGCGTTCATGACCGGCTATTACCTTCAGAAGCAGCCACTGAACTACAGGGATCTGGGCGAGATTTGCTCGCTGACCATGTTGTCCGACCCGATCGTGGATGAGGAGACGGGCTACTTCGATACTCCGGGAGTGAAGCTCAGGTTCACCACTAGCGGCCGTGTGCCGATGCTTCTTGCCTTCGGTCCGAGGCAGCCTGCGGCATGGGAGGCACATTTTGCGGGTTCGGCTCTCTTTGACGTGATTCTGAAGATTTCGAGAAGGCCGATCATTCTGTCCGTTGGCGGGTACGGGGTCCCGAGCAAGGAGAAGATGCCCGACGTTGTGGGACGCCCCAACTGTGCCGTGGCGGAGGAGTTCATGCGGGCAAACAAGATCCCGAAGATCGACGAGATCCAGAAGGCCGAAGGGATCGGCAAGATCTTGAATGCAGGCCAGGGATTCCAAGCGGCTCTGCCGATGCTGGCCATACGGCGCAAGGTTCCTGCCGTCTTTTTCCTGGGCACTGCACTGATGCCCGAGCACTTCGTCGTCCGGATGGACCCGCAGGCCGTCCGGCATGTCATGCTCAAGATCTCCGAGCTCGTCGGATTCAATCTCGACGGCAAGGAGATCGAGGAGAGCATAAGTAGGGAGACGACCCGTGAGACCTCCCGGGAGCAGGCCCAGCAGAGGGCCATCTACGAGCTGGCCAGAAGGTTCAGCTTTGACGAGGGGCCCGAGCTTCCGGACAGCAACATGTACATCTAGCGTCAGACGGGCTTGCCCTTCCCTATCTCGAAAGATTTATACACCGCCAAGGTTCCATTGGGCAGAAAAAAGGGGCCGTGGGGTAGCCTGGTCCATTCCTTTTGAGGGCATCCTTCGAGGTTCGGGACCTCGTGACTCCGGTTCAAAGTGGCCGAAGAGGCCATGAAAATCCGGGCGGCCCCATCCGTCAACCGTGGGACAGCGAGGAGGCCTTCTGCATCCTCGTGCCGTAGAACTCGTTTAGCTGCTTAGCCAGTAGGGTTGCCAGTTCCTTGGCTCTGCGGCCACGATTGGGCTCCGGGAAGGCAACCTCGACGTAGCAGCCGAGGTCGTAGAATAGGGAGGTGTAGAGCTTCACGAAGCCGAGCCTCGGGACGAGAAAGATCACCCATTCCGTGTCAGGAAGCGGCTCGTAGTCGGCTAGCTCGTAGATGTAGCACTGGGGGTACAGCGACAGGATCGTCTTGACCATGAGGGGGAGGTCGTTGTAGATGCGGTCGAAGCCGGCATGCTTCTCCACATCGACCCGCACCAGACTGGTTCTGGGAGGCCCCCTGCTTTCCTTGAGCCTCTTGACGTACTCGTCGTATACGGGGCCCGGGCGGATGCCCAGGTCATTGCATATCTCGTGTAGCATGAGATTGCCTTTCTCAAAGGCCTGGAGTGCTTGGTTGAGCTCAAAGCCATCGGGATCATGGAGCTGCATTAGACACACCGTTGACTAGGCGAAGATGAAAGGATACTTCACTTTATCGCGGCCTTTGGCGAAAAGAAGAAAAGCGCCGGACGAAGATCCGAGTCCTAGGCCTTCTTGGGCTGAGCGGTGGCGGCCCCAGCAGCTGCCCCAGCTTCCCTAGCCTTCCTCTCCTCCTCGAGACGCTTGAGCGCCCTCTCCTTGCGTTCCTTCTCGTATTCTTCGTACAGCTTCATGTACTTTGCCGCTTCTTCCTTGTGCCCAAACTTCGTAAGGACTTCGGCGATTTCCTTGTAGTACCATTTCTCCTTCTTGGACTGCTCGACGCAATACTGGAGATAGTACTTCATGCACTTGACGTAGTTCTCCGTTTGCCCGGCGTTCTGGAAGCCCTTGGCCGCATCCTCCCACCAGATCCCTTCGTCGTCCACGGCCTCCTTGGCATAGTACTTGGCTGACTCAAGCCACGCAGCCTTGCTTCTCTCGATATTCCCGGCCTTCTTCCAACTCTCTGCGGCATTCTCCCAGTACCAAGGCTCCTCCTTGGCATACTGCTCGTAGCACCTCGCGGCCTCGTCGAACCTGTTCGCCTTCTCCCACGCTTCTGCGGCATCCTTCCAGTACATGCTGTCCTCCTTGGCTGCTTTTTCCTTGTTCTCAGCGACCTTCTCCCAGGACTGTAGCTCCTCCCAGGCCCAGGCGGCTGAGTCAAACCAGCCAAGGCTCTCGTAACACCTAGCCGCCCCCTCGTACTTCTTCTTTCTCCAGTACTTGTGTGCGGCTTCCTTGAGCTTCCCTTCTTTTTCCAGAGCTTCAGGCGACTTCAACGAATCAAGAAATCCCATATTCCTCTACCCCTTCGGGGCGCGGCCTCCCTAGAGGGGTTTCGCGCAGATTAAAATCTTTTGCGCAACCGTCCCATGCGTTCTGAAGGCTATCAGCAGGTCTGGCGTTCCTGCACGACATCCACTATCCTGGTTGCTGCCCTTCCGTCCCCGAAGGGGGATTTTCGGGGGAGCGATGCCGCGTCGATCTCCTCGATCGCCTGGGCCAACCGCTCTATGTCGAACCCAACGACCTTGGCAAAACCAGCATCTACGGCCTCGGGCCTCTCGGTGGACAATCTGGCGACGATGACGGGCTTCCGGATCCGCGGGTGGGTGGCCTCTTCCTGGACGCCTCCTGAGTCGGTGAGGATGAACTCACAGCGAGCCATAGCGGCCAAGAAATCGAAGTACGGAAGAGGATCGGTGAGCATTATCTCCGGCTTGGACTTGATGATCTGGTAAAGCCCCATTGCCTGCAGCCTTGCGACGGTCCTGGGGTGTATCGGGAAAACTACCGGGACTTTGATGATGTCTCGAAGGATCTGAGCTATCTTCTTCAGCGTCTCGGGATCGTCCACGTTCTCGGCTCGGTGCAGCGTGACTAGGGCATAGCGGTCGAAAGGTATGCGCTCCATGATCTTGGAGCTTTCGAGCGCCCTGTCAATGAACCTGTCCAGAGCGTCGATGATGGTGTTGCCCGTCACATACACCCGGCCCCAGACATCCTCCCTCTTGAGGTTCTCGGCGCTTCTCTGCGTCGGGGCAAAGAGGTGGCTTGAGAGGTGGTCCACCACCCGCCTGTTGTGCTCCTCGGGCATGCGGAGGTCCCGGCTTCTGAGGCCAGCTTCAACGTGGCCGACCTCGATCCCAAGTTTGACCGCGGCGATGCCGGTTCCGAGAACCGTGTTGGTGTCCCCCTGAACGAGCACTGGACTGGGGCGAAGCTTGGTCATCAAAGGTTCGAGGGCCAGCAGTATCTTGGCCGTTTGCTCGGCCTGCGTGCCGGATCGCACGTTCAAATGGTAGTCCGGCTTCGGCAGTTGGAGTTGACGGAAGAAGCTGCCGGAGAGGGACTCGTCATAGTGCTGGTCGGTGTGGACCAGCACGAACTGTACCGCCCGGCGCTCGAGCTCCAAGATGACTGGGGCCATCTTGATGATCTCGGGCCTTGTGCCCACGACGACCATCGGGGGCATCTGATCGTTCAGTGCGAGGGCGGCAGTCTAATATCTCTTGCGTGACGGGCGACCGGCCAGGGAACGGATCCTTTCGAGGGCCATGGTCCACGTCTTGAGGTACCTAAGCGATCGGAAGTGCGGGAACGATGATCTATGCGAAACGGCCCACCGAAATCCTTCCTCCGCCTTGAGTGCCGGGTCAGGGGAAGCTCTCAGTGCTTCTATTTCGTCCTTTCTCGCGATCAGATTATGCTCGAACACGTCCAGCTCGGGCATGCCAGCGATCCCGTCGAAGTCTTCATCGGTCACGTTCCGCAAACATGCCGGACACAGCCGAGGATCCAGCCCCATCTCGGAGATGAGGCGGTAGAAGACCACGGCCGACACTGGGTCGACCTTCTGGTAGAGCGGAGGAAGATAGTAGCGACACCTCGGTCTGAACTCCAGCGGAGGCGCTATCTTCATGTCTCGCCTCTCATAGAAGCATGGGCCGCTGCTGAACGACTGTCGGTTCAGGGCGCACAGCAGCATGGTGAAATAGCCTCCGTACAAGGCGAGGGAGCCACTGGGTAGCTTGCCCAAGACGTGTGCAAGCCCGACGAGCTCTTCTGCCGAGGCGTTCATCTCGTTGAGGCCGACCGGCCAGACGGCGTATCCCGGCGCGCATGACTCCATGTACATTTCGCAAAGGCGATCTAGGCGTCCCAGATCGGCAAGAAGGGAACTCTGGAAGGCGAGCGGCATGTATACGGTTCCGTCTTCGGCGCGGCGTGCCGCTTCAAACATGCATCTGTTCACCTGAACCCACGGGTCGTCCGGCCCCTCGACGACGAAGTAGGGGGCGAGGATTACTGATGGGCGTGCGGATTTCTGGAGGTCAATGAGGCTGATGGCGGTTGACTCGCAGGAGGACTTGCACATATCGCTGGGCCTGGCCGGTTCCAGGTGGGAAAATCTCTGCCATATCGGGCCGCCGTGTCTTGCGGCAAGCTTGAGGTAGCTGGTGCGTATCTTGTCGGTTCGGGGATCGACTGCCATGTCGGGTCTGCACTGAAAAGCGGGCGTTCTTGGATCCACGGCGAAGATTCGGCCGCGAAACCTCCGCAAGATGCTACGTCTCCTTAGGAGGAAATGGCCCGCTTCTATCACCATGCCGGTCGCATACCTGTTGTAGAGTTTCGCCTCCCCGGAAAGCATGCTGAACGTGGGCCTCACGAACCACCGAAGCGAATTGTCCAGTTCCTTCACACGCTACCCGAAAGCACGCAAGTCCACAACAACATCTTCGGTGGAGAAGTGAAAATACATAAGTCTGGGTTTAGCGTTGCGGAAACCTGCCTCGATCGGCAAGCTTGGTGAACACCTTGACCCCGAGGGACAGGTTCCTAGAAGGCTGCTTGGGCGAGAGCATCGAAGAGCTGTCCGTCGCTCCTTTCCTTAAGGCCACCGCCTGCGAGGTTTCGGGCATCTCGATCAGAAGGTATTGCGAGAACGGGCAAGACCTGGCGGAGGCCCAGCTGAAGTGCGCTAGGAAGTTCTCGGTGGACTCGGTCAATGTGGCGAGCGATGTTCTCATCGAAGCTGAGACCATGGGCAGCATCTCGATCCATCCCGAGAACGATTTCCCCAGGTTGGAGACGCCTGCCTTGGACCGTATGGGGGTAGATGAGATACCTTCGCCGGATGTTACGGCTGAGGGGAGGTTCCCGGTGAAGATCGAGGCGGTGAGGCGCCTTTCAGACGCGGAATATGCCGTGATCGCGTGGGTGATGAGCGCCTACCAGCTGGCAGCCCAACTTCGAGGTTTCAAGCAGATGGTCGTGGATCTCATGAAGCACGACCCCAAGGTCAAGCCGCTTCTGGAGAAGTGTCTTGGAGTGAGCAGGGAGTTCGCCGCGGTTTTGGCCGAGGAAGGTGCCGACGTCATCGCGATCGGCAACGCCTCCTCCTCGATGGACATCCTCTCGCCTAGGGCATACTTGGACAATCTTGCAGAGTATGACCGCAGGCTATCCGAAGCCATACGAAGGAAAGGCGCGCTGGTGCAGATGCACATATGCGGCAACACCTTGCCCATCCTCGGGGAGCTTGACCGCATGGTGGACATCGTGGATGTGGACCACAAGGTGGGCGTTGAGGAATCCATGAGGTGTCTGGGCAATGCTACGATGAAGGGAAACATGGATCCCTCGCTTGTGAGATTTGCGCCGGTGCAGGAGGTTGCCCAGAGAACGAGGATGATCGTCGGTGCCGTCAAGAAGGCGGGAAGGAGGCGGGGCTTCATCTTTTCCACGGGCTGCGAGGTTCCCCGCGACACGCCTCACGAGTCCATAGCCACGATGGTTGCGTCCGCAAGGGAGGCTTGGATATCCCTGGGCAAGATATAAGATCCGGAAGAGTTGCGACAGGTGGGTGAGCGGATGAAGTTCTCCATATGCAACGAGATGTTCGAGGGCTGGAATATCCGGGAGGTGTTCAAGTATGCCAAGTCGGTGGGGTACGACGGGGTTGAGATCGCGCCCTTCACGCTGTGCAACCATGTTAAGGAGCTCTCTTCGAGACAACGGGAGTCCATCAAGGGCTATGCCAAGTCGCTGGGGCTTGAGGTCGTCGGGCTTCATTGGCTGCTGGTCAAACCGGAGGGGCTCTACATCAACCATCCCGATGATTCGATCAGGAGAAAGACTTCCGCCTATCTGCAAGAGCTGGTCAGGTTCTGCAGCGAGATCGGCGGCAAGGTCATGGTGATCGGCTCACCCAAGCAGCGGGCCGTCATGCCCGGGCTGAGCTATGAAAAGGCATGGGCGCTGGCCAAGGAGGTATTCTCCGAGTGCCTTCCGGTCGCGGCGGATGGAGGCGTAACCCTTTGCATCGAGCCGCTGTCCGCAGCCGAGACGAACTTCATAACGACGGCCGCGGAGGCCCTCAGGATGGTTGAGGAGATGGACAGTCCCAATTTCAAGTTGATACTCGACGTCAAGGCAATGAGTAGCGAGGGCAGGGACATCCCGGGCATCATCCGGTCTGCGCGCGGCAAGCTGGCCCACGTTCACGCAAACGACGCAAACAGAAGGGGTCCAGGCTTCGGGAGTACGGATTTCGTTCCAATAGCTCGCGCTTTGCGCGAGATAGCCTATGAGGGCTACGTTTCCGTGGAGGTTTTCGACTTCTCGCCCGATCCCCAAACCATCGCGAGCAAGAGCATTGCCTACCTCAGAAAGGCCTTCGCCTAGCGGCGCGCATCGCCCGGTTGATGTTTTCCTCGACGATCCTTCGACACATGGTGACGTTCTCGTTCGAGGTGTCCGTTGGTGCGACCACAACCGCCGGCTCGGGGCCGAGCTGGACGAGCCCTACTCCCGACCGGGTGAAAGCGTGGCGAGGTGGCGCCTTGGGGATCCGTCCGAGGAAAACGTAGACCTCATCCGAGAATGTCTTGTACCTCACGGCTTGTGCAAGCCCAGCCTTCCAGTCGCGGAGCTTGATCTCGACTGCGCAGATATGTTCGAATCGCCTCAGGGGGCGAGGTCCGAGGCCGAGGGTGCGTCCGTCAAAAGTCAGCAGGGACTCGGCGAGGGGCCCAGATGCGAGGTTGGCCACGCTCCGTCCGGTCACCCCGAACCGATTTCCTATCTCGTTTACGCCGGCCCGGCCCTGCGCCTCTAGGAAGGAGATGAGGCAGAGAGCTCCTCTGCCGATCGGTCTTTGCCAGGCACGGCATCGGGGCGGGAATCGGACGCCCAGAAGGTCAGGCCTGCCCCAAGGAGATGGGATCTCTTCGAGCAGCATGTTTTGGTCGAACCCGAGGGCATCGCGCATGAAGGCTCTGGCTCCAGCTAGGAGGTCGCGCTCCCGTCCCAACTCCACAGGGGGCCACGCAAGGGCATACCGGAAAAATCTTGCTCATTGAAATGGTTAGATTGGCTTTGATCGGGGGGCTGGGAACAGATTTTAAGGCATCCGCACGAGGAGCGGTGATGCAAGCAGTCGTGTTGGCGGGAGGCGAGGGGGTTAGGCTTCGTCCCTTGACCTTCTACTTCCAGAAAACCATGGTTCCCGTCGGCACGAGGGAGAAGCCGCTGTTGGAGTACGTCGTGAAGCTCCTCACGTACCACGGCTTCAACGACATCATCATGCTGATCAACTATAGGGCAAATCAGATAATCAACTACTTCAACGAGGGGCCGAGGTTCAACGCAACCTTCCGATTCGTCGAAGACACCAAGGAGATGACGGGGACTGCGGGGGCGCTGCTGCACGCACGCGGCCAGCTCGCGGACAACTTCATCGTCTACTACGGCGACATCCTGAGCTCGGTGGATCTGACGGATATGTGGAAGAAGCACCTCGAGTCCAAGGCGGCCTGCACCGTCGCGCTTGCCAGGGACTTTCCCGTCAGGGTGGGCGTTGCCGAGATGGGGCCGGACGGCGACCTGAAGGGCTTCGTGGAGAAGCCAATGCTGGGCAGGCCCGTTGCCGTGGGCATCTTCTGCCTGAACAAGTCAGCGGTCAGGATGATCGAAAGAATCCGGGAGGAGAAGATCCGCAAGGGGGAGAAGGTCAGCATCGATCTCACCGGAGATGTCATACCCGCCCTCATATCGAGCGGCGAGAAGGTCAAGGGGTATCTTACCGACTCCTTCTGGTACGACGTTGGGAGCCTGGAACGGTACGAAAAGCTCGAAAACTCCGTTGTGGAGAGGGAGCTTTCCTTCCTCTTCAAGTAGGCGGGCCGCCTTGAGCCCGCCCCGGCTGCGTGGTTTCGCTCTCGAATGCCTTGGCGACTTCCTCGTCGAGGAGGCGGAGGATCCTCTCTCGAACATCGAGGTAATCGTCATCCGTGTAACTTCTTGGCCGCGGAAGGTCCACCTCCACTATCCCCTTCACCTTGGAGGGCCGGGCGGTGAGGACGATGACTCTGTCCGCTAGGTACGTTGCCTCCACGACGCTGTGGGTGACGTAGAGAACCGTCTTCCTCGTCTTGGCCCAGACCCTCAGCAGTTCGGTCTGCATCAGCTTCTTCGTCTGTGCATCGAGGGATCCGAAGGGCTCGTCCATCAGCAGTATCTCCGGGTCGTAGGCGAGCGCCCTTGCGATGCCGACCCGCTGTTTCATGCCGCCTGAGAGGGTGTGCGGGTAGGCGTTCTCGAATCCGGATAGGCCTATGATCTTGACGTACTCCTGTGCCCTCCGCCTTGCCTCCTTCTTGTCGACCCCTTGGATCTCGAGTCCAAAGCTAACGTTGGCCAGGACGGTCTTCCAAGGATAAAGTGCGAATTCTTGGAAGACGAATCCCCGGTCCGGTCCCGGGCCCTCTATGCGCTTCCCATCGAGCAGGATCTCGCCGGCGGTCGGCTTCTCGAAACCAGCCACGAGATAAAGTAGCGTGGACTTTCCGCACCCCGACGGCCCGACGATGACGCAGAATTCGTTGTCCCGGACGGTGAAATTGATGTCCTGGATCGCCAAGACCTTCTCCTCGCCCGTCCCGAACTCCTTCCGCAAATGCCGGGCCTCAAGCTTGGGCCGCCTTGATGTGTCTATGCCCTGATCACTCCCCATTTCTGCACCGTCCTTCTCTCAAGCGGGCCGATGATACATCTCTCCATGAGATGTCCGGCTGCCATGATGACGAGGAGCCCGGCAAACATCACGTCGGCGGCCGCGAGCGCCCTGGCAGCGAAAACGAGGTAGCCCAAGCCCCATCCCGTTCCGGCCAGCATCTCCGCGCCGACGAGCGCTCTCCACGAGTAGCCCACTGCCAGCCTTAATCCGGTGAGCACGGAGACCATCGAACCCGGAAGGAGCACTCGGCAAAAGATGGTCCGTTTGGAAGCCCCCATCGTATAGGCCGCCCAGATCAAGTTCTTATCGATGCTTCTCACTCCGCTTGCAGTATTATAAGCGATGCTGAAGAAGGCGCCAAGGAATATGGCCGCCACTATCGTCCGGTCTCCGAGCCCCCACACGATGAGAAGCATCGGAACCCAGGCGATCGTGGGCACGGGCATCAGCAAGGAGAGGATTGGGCGGGCTAGGTAACTTGCGTGCTTGCTGATGCCTATGAGTAAGCCCACGGGAATCCCTATGGCCATGGCCAAGCAGAAC
>Ga0209102_1000235_pt1 | contig 38493 bp, 40 predicted proteins | sample ConPoolayeHmetaG_FD_185483 | JGI IMG/M metagenome (GOLD analysis project Ga0209102, IMG submission 185483) | Hot spring microbial mat communities from California, USA to study Microbial Dark Matter (Phase II) - Cone Pool mat layer H metaG... ...
ATTTTTAGCCTCCTGATTTAAAAATAAAAGCAATAATAGTGCCCATTATGACTTTTAAACACGAATTTAATATTTCTAATTAAATCAATAAGATAGATTGTATTGGAAATAGAACTTTAAGGAAGAGGAATAGAGATTTATGTTTCAAAGGATGAAACTGTTTTGCGACATGTTTCAAACATCTAAGCGATATTTTTTGATTTTTCTCCATAAAGTGGAACGGCTGATACCAAGCGCTTTTGCCGTTTCTATGCGGTTGCCTCCATATTGATTCAGCAGTGATCGAATTCTCTCAGCCTCTTCGGGATATCGAGAGGATTCAGCCCCTGAAAAAGTGTCTTTTCGAGAATATATATTTTCAAAAAGATCGGGAGGTAGATGTTCTATGGCAATGAAATCGCTCTTACAGCGGATAAATGCATATTGGATGACATTTTCAAGTTCGCGGATATTCCCGGGGAATGGATAATCCATTAGATAAGAGAGCACATCAGGAGCGACTCCCCGAATCGTTCTACCTTTTAGTAGATTAAACTTCTGAATGAAGTGATCGATTAATAAAGGGATATCTTCTTTTCTTTCACGAAGTGGGGGCAGGCTGATTTTAACCACGTTTAGCCGATAATAGAGGTCTTCTCGAAATCTCCCCTCAAGGACCAGTTTTTTGAGATCGACATTCGTCGCAGTCACCACCCTGACATCGACCTTAAGGGCTTTCGTCTCCCCAAGAGGGATGAGTTCTCCTTCCTCCAAGACCCTAAGAAGATCAGCTTGGAATGCTGGGGATGTGGTACCAATTTCATCGAGGAATAATGTGCCCTTGTTGGCTAACAAGAAGCGGCCTGGCTTATTTTTCAGTGCTCCGGTGAAAGCGCCCCGGGAATATCCAAATAGCTCTGATTCAAGGAGCGTCTCAGGCAGGGCGGCACAGTTGACTGCGATGAAAGGGTGATCTTTACGGGGGCTTAAGTTATGAATCGCCCTGGCAAAGAGCTCCTTTCCTGAACCAGTAGGCCCTTCGATAAGAACCGGGCTGTCGCTTTCAGCAATGTCAGGCAGAAGCGAAAGGATCTCTCGAATCTTAGGATGATTTCCTACAATATCTTCGGTTGTGAAACTGCGGGCAAGCTCCCTTCTTAGCCTTTCAATTTCGGAGAGATCGCGAAAGGTTTCAACACCGCCCAAGATTTCACCATTGGGGTCTTTTAGAAGGGCACTGTTGATACAAACGGGTTTCTGCTCTCCCGACTTATCAATGATACGGGCATGAACACTTATCTGTGGATGTCCTGCTATTGCCGCATCAATGGGACATTTGGCTTGACAGATATCTGCTCTAAAGATATCAAAACAATACTGCCCGATGGCCTCTTCGGCATTGAAACCTGTAATTAACTCGGCAGCTCTGTTGAAAAAAGTGATCCTCTTTTCGAAATCAACGGTAAAAACCCCGTCGCTGATGCTTTCCAAAATGGTGCAACACGGTGCCGCAAGACCAAAAGTACTCTTGCACGATGAGTAGAGGGTTTCCAAATAAGATCTTTTCTCCTTTTGGTTTTTATCTATTACATTATACCTTTAAGTAGGGGGCAAACCCTTATCCTACAAATATTTATTAACAGTATTAATCCGATCATTGCGAAAAAGTTGATAAAAAGTAACTGCGGTGAGCATCTGGAAGGCAAACCCCATGGCTACTGGTAGCATTTCTAGGCCCTTAAAACTCATGGCTGCTATCCCGATGGCAATAGGGAGGTTCTTCATCCCTGATGAGTAAGTGATGGCTATGTTTTTTCCCTTGGGAAAAAATTTAAGGCTCACTATGTAAGCTACTAAAAAAAGAATGGGAAAGATCAATATTGTTGATATTATCAAAGGACCTATGAGTCTTATGTTTTTCAAAATAGGAGGAATGTTGGTATTAATTGCCATGAACATCAGAAATACTGCCATAGTCGCCGAGATGGCCGGCATCACCGGCAAATACTTCTGAACATTACTTTGTCTTTCTATAAGTTCTCTTAAAGCAATACCACCAAGCACTGGCAAGAGCACAGTATAAATGAGCTGTCGAAACATCCCCCATGTATTCACTTTAACAAATGTGCCGGCAAACAGGAACATAAGGAGTGGGATGAGGAAAGGTGCCAGAATCATGGTGGCTGCGTTAATGACAGTGGCCAGTGGAACATCCCCTTTCAGGAGGCCAGCCCAGACCAAAGCCATCCCAGCACAGGGGACGACACCGATTAGAATCAGACCGGTGGCTAAATCAGAGTTCCCGGATAGGAAAATTAAAGCTAACAGCCAACACAAGAAAGGGGCAAAAAGGAAGTTCAGTACCAGCCCAAAAGAGAAGCCCTTCCAGTCTTTAGCTGCTGTTGCCAAGCTCCTGAAGGTAATGGTGAAGCCCATAGCGGCTATCATAATGATGATAAGTGGAGTATTAAATTGACGAAAATAGATCCCTGGCCGGGCAGTAAAAAATCCAATGACCACTCCTACGATGAGCGTAATGATGATAATGTAGGTATACTTATCCCTTACAAACTTAGCATACTTCATTATAATCTTCATTTGTTCACCTTGAGTTAATTAGAAACTCATTGTTAATCCTCTCTTATCGCCTTTATAATTAACTCTTTGGCCCGCTTCACATCATCCTGAGAGATATAGTCCATTAAAGGCTTCATGTTTTGACCGATGTCCTCATGAAGGGCCTTCTTCTTCATACCGATATCCCTGACAAGGACAATACTTTTGGTTGGGATGAAACCCGATTGTTCAAGCGTCTTCTTAGCGCATTCAAATGGACATCCGTCCACGGTGATAACCTTTTTAGCGGCCTTCGTCTTTCCCACCACAGGTGCAACCTTAAGTGGAAGTGCTCCAAGGCAACCAATGGCTACTTTCTCAAGCCCGAGTTCTTTTACAGCTTCCAAGCAAGCCAGGGCGCTGGTTATCCCTGTATTTGAAAGTCCCCCATAACATGAAAAGATGAGGTTTTCATGAGTCTTCATTCCTTCTTGCCAATGTTTCTCTTCTGCCATTTTCATATCCTCCTTTTTTTATTTAAAATTTTTTCCTCTTGCACGGATTCCGCTTTTACGGGTCTTTGTAAGGCCCTCCATTAAATCTTTTATATGGGACGAAGGAATTGCATAAACCATTTCATAGTCTTGAAAAGAAGCCCAGACCAGATCCCTATTGCCCGGGACTACCACCTTGGGAGACTGATCAAGGTAGGCTCCTAAAACGCCTTCCGTACAGGATCCTGCCCGGCCAGAAAAAGAACTGGTTACAGGTTCCCCTGTCTTATAAGTGCTCCCATGAAGACATCGCATTAATTGAGCCGGATTCAAATAAAAAAGAATCACATCGGGCTCTATCTTTGTCCATTTTAGCGAGATCACGATGAACCTTCGCTTAGTATTTAAGATACCAGATTCTGGATTGACAATCAATGGGTTGATTCAGGGATTGAAAAAAAGCTCTCCTGAACTCCATGGAACCATTATTTCTACACTGATGAAAGCCATTTAGGAGCAGATCATAGAGCAAAAACTTTCCCCAAAAGAAGTCTTAGCGCTATAAACCTAATGAGCATCGGATGGGAATGGAGCATCAACGCTGTCTCTGGCATGAGGAAAAAGATTTTTACCAAAAGGCATCTGGAGGAGCTTCGGTCTGAAGATCGTCCCCAGGTAGAAGCCATCCTTCAGCGAACTCAACAGGGCTTTCAGGAGCTTCTCGATACTCTGGACCCTAAGAAGTATCCAAAGGCCCGTACTGATATTGAGAATCTTATTCACCCTCTTACGACCTCCTTCCAATGGCGGCTCCACAAAGGAGAGATGATCCCCCTCAATACGAATGCTATAACGGAGGGAGATGTTATCCTATCTTAGAGGCTTACAAAGGATGTAATCGGGTAGCCACTTATAAGACAGATTCCTTTTGTAAGACCTATTTTGAGCCCGCCCTCAAATAGGTAAAAGGCCCTTGCAATTGGCTATCCACGTGAAGAAGGAAGCGAAGGATTAGAGAGGAGGGCTTAAATTTATTTCCCTCATTTATTGAGGGGGTACCGCTCTCAGAATTTTTTGCTTGACACTCATTTTATTCTATGTATATATAGAGAAATAAAGAAATAAGGGTTGGAATCCTTTGGATCGGTCAAAGGCCCTTATTAAAAATGAATTCATAGGAGGTGCTATCATGAAATCGTTTGGTAAAGGATTGTTTTTGGTCCTTATTGGAGTGGTGGCAATGAGTTTATTTTTTTCCCTACCTGTTTGGGCTCAGGAAATAAAGGGACCTATTAAAATTATCGTTCCTTACGCCCCGGGAGGCAGTTCGGATATCATTGGTCGATTAATGGCTGAAAAACTGAAAGATATTTTGGGTCTGACTGTCATTGTCGAGAATAAACCTGGAGCAGGAGGTAGGATTGGAACTGAATATGCAAAACATCAACCACCGGATGGAAGTTCCATGTTGGTGATGAATCCCGCTCTGTTTGTCGTGAGTCCTTTAGTTTATTCCAAATTGGGTTATGATCCAGACTTAGATTTTATTCCTGTTTCTCAAGTCCAAATTTACCATTTTGTTCTCTCTGTTCCCGCTACGTCACCCATTAAGGATGTAAAAGGATTAATGGAATGGATTAAGAAAAATCCAAAACAGGCCAACTTCGGCTCTCCGGCAACAGGAAGTTTACCCCACTTTTTCGGTTTGATGATTGGCAAGTATGCAGGGGTTGAAATGGTTCATGTCTCTTACAATGGGTCAGGCCCTCTCATTACTGCATTAATTGGAGGCCATATCCCAATGGGAGTGGATACCTATGACGCCCAATCCCGTTATCATCCGGATAAGATCCGGATTTTGGCTACAGCCGGTACCTCCCGAAAACATCCAGATATTCCCACCTTTAAGGAGATGGGATATGAAATAGAAGGTGTAGGTTGGAATGGGATTGTCGTTCCCGCTAAAACCCCTAAGGCGATCGTAGATAAATTGAGTCAAGCCATTGTGAGCGTGATGAAAATGCCAGATGTTAAACAGAAACTCGAGCAAATGGGGGCTGAAGCTACAGGAACTTCCCCTGAAGAATTTGCAAAAATTATCAAGCAGGATCGGGAGAGATGGGGGCCTATTATCAAAGCCTCTGGTTACAAGGCTGATTAATTTTGCTAAAAATCATCCCAGTGTCTCTTCTTTCCTATAATGAGGTTGGGCCCAATTTGTTCATTGGCCCAACCTGATTATTTTTTAACCTTTTTTATGTAAGAAATAAAAAATCACCCCATCATGTATATTAAGAACCCCAAGGACTTCAAAGCCGGTCTTCTATTTATTATGTTCGGAGTCGTCACTGCGTTCTTATCTCAAAGATATCCCATCGGGACGGCGGCCAAGATGGGACCTGGGTACTTTCCATTTCTTTTAGGGCTGATCCTTCCAATCTTAGGGGCAGGAATTTGTTTGAAGAGCCTTTCTAAAGGGAAAGGAGTAAAAAGATACGTCCCTCTCCGGTTTCGTCCGGTCCTCTTAATCCTTTCCTCTGTCGTTCTTTTTGGCCTTTTGCTTTATCCACTTGGGGTGATTCTCTCCGCTCTTTTTCTGATCCTAATCTCAAGCATAGCCAGCGAGGAATTTAATCTTAAGGTAGCCTTTTTGAATGCCTTTGTTCTCATTCTGGTGATTCTTGTCATCTTTGTCTATTTCCTCAAATTTCAGATCCCAATTTTACCTTTCTTTTTCAAAGGGTGGATCTGATTGATAAAAAAGAGTCTGGAATGGATCTCATTTCTAATTTAGCATTGGGATTTCAAACCATCATTACTCCCCTCAACCTCCTTTATTGCTTTGTGGGAGTTTTGATCGGAACCCTTATTGGTGTTCTTCCAGGGATTGGACCTGTTCAGACGATTGCCATTTTGCTCCCCACTACCTTTGCCTTGCCACCCGTATCTGCTCTGATCATGCTTGCAGGGATCTACTATGGGGCTCAGTATGGGGGCTCTACGACCTCCATTTTAGTGAATGTTCCAGGAGAAGCCTCTTCTGTAGTCACCTGCCTGGATGGTTACCAGATGGCTCTTCAGGGTCGTGCCGGAACGGCCTTGGCCATCGCTGCCCTCGGCTCCTTCGCTGCAGGGTGTTTTGCCACCTTCCTGATCGCTCTCCTTGCTACCCCCCTATCAGAATTGGCTTTTCAATTTGGTCCGGCAGAGTATTTTTCCTTAATGGTTTTTGGATTGATTGGTTCCATTGTTTTTGCCTCAGGTTCGGTTCTTAAAGCCATAGGGATGATCCTTTTAGGTCTCCTTCTCGGAGTGGTTGGAACAGATGTGACCAGTGGAGTCCAAAGATTCACTTTTGGGATCCCCGAATTGGCCGATGGCATTGGGTTTGTTCCTTTGGCTATGGGGCTTTTTGGAATATCTGAAATCATTCGAAGCCTTGAACGGAAAGAAAAAAGAGAGATTATAAAAAGAAAAATATATGGGTTCTGGCTAAAGAAAAAAGATCTTAAAGAAGCGGCTCCCGCGATAGCTCGGGGAACACTCACAGGATCCTTTCTGGGAATTTTACCCGGAGGAGGGGCGATCCTCTCTTCTTTTATCTCTTATATGGTGGAAAAGAAGGTTTCCAGAAATCCTGAAACCTTCGGGAAAGGAAATATTCGAGGAGTGGCCTCTCCTGAGTCAGCCAACAATGCAGGGGCCCAAACCTCTTTCATCCCTCTTCTTACCTTAGGCATTCCCTCCAATATTATTATGGCCATGATGGCTGGGGCCATGATGATTCATGGGATCCAGCCTGGCCCGAGGGTGATCAGTAGTAATCCAGATCTGTTCTGGGGGGTCATCGCCTCCATGTGGATAGGAAATCTGATGTTGGTGATTTTGAATCTTCCATTAATCGGGATATGGGTCAAACTCCTTACCGTTCCTTATCGGGTTCTTTATCCTGCCATCCTTTTGTTCTGTTGTATTGGAATTTATAGTGTGAATAATAATATCTTCGATATCTGGTTGACTGCGATCCTTGGATTTTTAGGCTATCTTTTTGTGAAGCTCGAATGTGAACCCGCCCCCCTTATCTTAGGGTTTGTATTAGGACCCTTGATGGAAGAAAATTTGCGAAGGGGGATGCTCATTTCCCGAGGGGATCCATCGATCTTTTTAACTCGGCCTCTTTCTCTTGTTTTTCTGATCATGGCCTTTATCCTATTAATGGTCATCACCATCCCGACCATCCGAAAGAAAAGAGAGGAAGCCTTTGGTGAGGAGAAGTAGGAAGAGGGACGACAATGGCTCAGCGGAAGAAATTACCTCTCTATTTCCAAATTGAGTCCATTCTCAAATCAAAAATTCTCAATGGAGAATTGAAAGAAGGAGACCGTCTTCCCCCGGAGAATGAACTCTCAAAACAGTTTGGCGTAAGCCCGCTGACTATTCGGCAAGCCCTTTCCTTTCTGGTAGGAGAAGGATTATTGGATCGAAGGCCTGGAATAGGGACGATCGTGAAGAAGAATCCCGAGGAAAAGATTACCATAAGCCTTTCGGGGAAAATTGACGAGCTTCTTTCACTCGGAATGGAGACTGAAACAAAGTGTCTCCGTTCAGAAGTGATTCAAGGGGCTAATAAACCTGTGTGCGCTTTGAAGCTAACCTCGACCGATCCAATCTGTTTTGTTGAAAAAGTAAGATATTGGAAGGCGATCCCAATCATGGTCGTTGAAGAATATGCCCCTTCCTCCCTGATCGGAGCTATCTTCAAAACCAAAAAATTAAAACCCTCCTTGTATTCGATGATGGCTCAGAAAAAAGGGATTGTTCTGAAAGAAGTGACCCAGACCATTGAGTCCTCTACGGCGGATCAACGAATTGCTTCTTTGCTTCAAGTCGAAATGGGCTCCCCCCTGTTTTATATAGAGCGGACTTTTTTTGCAGAATCGGGACTTCCCATCCTCTTTCAAATCAACTTTACCCGAGCAGAACATTTCAAATTCTTAGTCCAGCTGAGCTGGGGGAGGAGAGAAAGAGAAAAGGGATGGGTGGTCTATTGAGAAATCAGAAATTCCGGAAGAGAAAGGAGCAGAAAGTCATGGTTCAAATAGTGGGTCCAGGGTGTGAGAGAGGGGTTTGTGGTCGTGTAGAGATGCCTCTCTCTGTTGAGCGTTTACCTAACGGGAATACCCTTATTGCCGATGCAGGAGATGAAGCAGGATTCGGAAGCGAAATTGTAGAGGTGGATCCTATTGGGAATGTGGTTTGGAACTACAATGAGGGTCTCAAATTTGCCCATAGTGCCAGGCGTTTAAGAAATGGAAATACGTTAATCACGGATACAACGAATAATCGACTAATCGAGGTGACGCCAGAAAAGAAGATCGTCATGAATTCAGATGAGTGGGGAAATGGTACAGGGATTCTTTCTGACGGCTCCCATCTTCACTATCCTAACGAAGCCTTTGAGTTAGAGGATGGGACCTTTTTGGTTACCGATCGAAATAATGATCGATGTATCCAAGTGGATCGAAAGGGCCATATTCTATGGTCATTTGATAAAGAACTTCATCATCCCCATAATGCCAATCCCCTTCCCAACGGACACATTCTTGTTTCGGATTCCGATGGAAATAGAATTTTGGAGGTGAATAGAAAAAAAGAGATCGTTTGGTCTTATGGGGATGGGTCCAAGGAAACTTTATGGTGGCCCAGAGGTGCTTTGCGGATGAGGAATGGCAATACGGTGATCACGGATAGTAAGAATCATCGGATCATCGAGGTCACTTCAGAAGGGAAAATGGTATGGAAATTCCAAACCGACCATGTAGATAAATTTTATATCACCTCTGCCACCGAACAGGGGACCTTCTTAATTGCTTCAACAGATGGACATCATCAGGTCATTGAGGTAGATCGAGCCGGAAATATCGTTTGGCTATTCCGAAATTATCGAAGGCCTGCTCCCATTTACGCACGACTTACCAATGGATTCTTCAAAGAGGTTGGGGAGGATGGGATCCCGAGGCACTGGGTTTTGGCCACGCGTCTTTCTGAAGGGGGAGGGAGACTGATCTGGGATTACGAGAATAAACCTTACCCGTGCCCCGGATTGGATTACGATCGCCCCGGAGGGCTTTTTCTTCAACAAAACATTGCGGTCAAAGCCGGAGAGACCTATCGAGTGGGAGCTGAGATCAAAACCATAGAAGTTCAGGGAGTAGCCTGTCTTCACATTGATTTTTATGATGCTCTGGGGGGGAGCCTGTATCGGGATATTACGGAAATGCCTTCGGGAGAATACTTTACAGGAACGAATGATTGGTCTCACGATCTCTTTGAGGTAAAGGTTCCTCGACAGGCTACTTTTGCTCAGATTCGACTTGCCATAAATCATAGTGGGAAAGTCTTTATCAGAAATCTCATGATGAATCCAATATAGAATTTATTTCGAATAATACAAGGAGGCTAAGAGATGGGGATGGATAAGGAGATCAGCGAAAAGAGGAAGAGGCAGTGCTTGAAATTGGTGGAGATTTCAAAAGGGATCGTCAGGCAGGCCTTTGATCGGTTTAAATCTGAGGAGTTGGGCATCACGTGGACGGGCGGAAAGGATAGTACCTTAACCCTCTGGATTATCCGGCAGGTCTGTCTGGAGAAGGGGATTCCTATTCCCAAAACCATGATGATTGGAGAGGGCGATGAGTTTGAGGAGATTGAGGAGTTTGTCACCAGGATCAAGAAGGAGTGGGACGTTCCCTTGGAGGTGTGTCGGAATGAAGATGTGCTTAGGGCGGCTCGCTATACCTTGAATGCACCGGTCAGGGTCAAGGATTTGAATGAGAGGAATCGGGCTGAGCTTAGAAGGATTGGTTTCGATGGGGAGGAGTTTCCCTTTGAGGCCGAGTCTTATGTGGGGAATCATCTCATGAAGACGGTGGTGTTTAATGAGTTTATTGAAAGACATGGGATTAAGGGGATCTTTCAGGGGCTTCGATGGGATGAGCATCCGGCTCGATTTCATGATGAGTATTTTGAATTTCGGGAGGGGGGAGAGTTGGTTCCGGAGCATACCCGGATTCGTCCCATTCTTCATTTTACGGAGAAGGATTTATGGGATACCTATGCGGCTTTTAGGATTCCTTACTGTGTGCTTTATGAGCGGGGTTATCGCTCCCTTGGGGCGAAGACCACGAGTCGAATCTCCATGGAGGGTGTTCCAGCCTGGAAGCAGGATTTAGAGAATACGGAGGAGCGGGTGGGAAGGCGACAGGATAAAGAGAAGGCGATGGAGAGGCTGCGGAAGTTAGGCTATATGTGAGGGGCTTAAAAGGAGAAAGGAGGATTGACCTGTGTCTCATTTGATCTCTCCCTATGGGGGAAAACTGAAACCCTTATTACTCAGGGGAGAGTCTCTTAGAGAGGCTATAGAAAAGGCACACACATTGGTTAAAGTTCAGATGACCAGTCGGGAGCGGGATGATTTAATCATGATGGGGATTGGGGCCTTTAGTCCTCTTGATGGATTTATGGGGAAGAGGGATTGGAAGGGGGTATGTGATGAGATGAGGATGGCGGATGGGACCTTCTGGCCTATTCCCATTACCCTCTCAGTGGATAAAGAGATTGCTCATTCCCTAAAGGAGGGTCAGGAGATTGCTCTTCTTGATAAGGAAATCAATGAAGTAATGGGGATCATGACCATTGAAGAGAAATATGAGATTGATAAGGGGTATGAATGTAAGCAAGTCTTTAAAACCGATGATCCCGGACATCCTGGGGTGGCCAAGGTGATGGCCCAGGGAGAGGTGAATCTGGGAGGGCCGGTCAAGGTGATCAGTGAGGGGGAGTATCCCAAGAGATTTAAGGGGGTCTATGCCACTCCAGAAGAGACTCGGAGGCTTTTTCAAGAGAAGGGATGGAAGAGCATTGCGGCTCTCCAGCTTCGAAATCCTATGCATCGTTCCCATGAGTATATTGCGAAGATTGCCTTGGAGCTTTGTGACGGGCTGTTTATCCATCAGCTTCTTGGGAGGTTAAAGGAGGATGATCTTCCTTCGGAAGTTCGGATAAAATGTGTCGAGGTGTTGGTGGACCATTATTTCCCAAAGGATCGAGTGGTCCAAAAGGGGTATCCTTTGGAGATGCGTTATGGAGGTCCGAGGGAAGCATTGCTTCATGCCATCTTTCGACAGAATTATGGGGCGACTCATCTGATTGTTGGGCGGGATCATGCAGGGGTGGGGAATTATTACGGTCCTTATGAGGCCCAGGAGATCTTTGACCAAATTCCTTCTGATACTCTTTTGATAAAACCTTTGAAGATAGACTGGACCTTCTATTGTTATAAATGTAAGGGAATGGCCTCCTATAAAACCTGCCCCCATCCCGAGGAAGCTCATCTTAAATTGAGCGGATCCGTGTTGCGAAAAAAACTCGCTTCTGGAGAATCTATTCCTGACGAATTCAGCCGTCCCGAAGTCTTGCAAATCCTAACCGATTATTATCAAGCAAGGGATCCCAAATTGATTTAGATCAAATCTTCTCGATCCATGTTCGTGGGAGTCGAAACGTTCATGGGATAAGGTCCGGGGAGAATCACTTTTCGATTGTCGATGGTATAAATTTTTATATTGACTTCATACACTTCTCTGATGGTTTCTTCGTTAAGAATATGGAGATCCCCTGAGGCGAAGATTTCTCCCTTCTTCATCATGATCACCCTGTTTGCATAGAGGGACGAAAGGTTGAGGTCATGCGTGGCGATCAACGAGGTAATTCCCTCTCCTCTGAGGTCTCTGATAAGATTCATCACCTCGACTTGATTGGCCAAATCCAGATTATTGGTTGGTTCATCGAGAAGAAGAATCTTTGGCTCTTGGGCTAACGCCCTTGCAATGATTACCTTCTGAAGCTCTCCTCCGCTTAATTCGGTCAACGTCTTTCCTCCAAGTTCTCTTAGATTTAATTTATCTACAATCTTCTTCACCACTTCCATATCCATTTTCCCAGGGGACCATCCCATATAAGGAATTCTCCCCAGTAAGATGGCATCGATCACAGTCAAAGGGGAAAGATCGCTCCTCTGCGGAACATATCCAAAGAGCTTGGCCACTTCTCTTGGTTTTAGCTCTTTGATATTGACCGATTCTACATAGATTGCCCCTTTGGGTTCGAGGATCCTTCCCAGACATTTCAGGAGGGTCGTCTTTCCACTCCCGTTTGGGCCGATGATAAAAACAATCTCTCCTCTCGGGAGATCAAAACTTAAGTGACGAATAACCTCTTGTTGATGGTAGGCAAATGAGATTTTCTCCGCCTTAAGGAATTCAGACATAACGTTGCCCCTTGATCAAAAGGTACAACAGCATAGGAACCCCGACAAAAGAAGTAATGATTCCAACAGGAATGAGGGTGGGGGAGAGGATCGTTCTTCCCAAGGTGTCCGAGAGGATGAGAAGAAGGGAACCCATAAGAACAGAATAAGGGATGAGATGTCGGTGATCCCCGCCGATCAGAAGCCGAACCAGATGAGGTGCAATAAGGCCGATGAAGGCAATGATCCCGGCAAAAGAAACACTTAAAGAAGTCAGCAGGGAAGCCAGAATCATAGACTTTAACCTCAACGTTTCAGGATCGATTCCAAGAGATTTAGCCGTTTCATCCCCGCTGAGCATTGCATTGAATTGCCACCTCATTGAGAGAAAGAGAGAAAAAACCATTAAGAATCCGATTCCAAGGATGGCAATCTCAATCCAGTTCGTTCGGCCTACATCCCCGAAGGTCCAGAAAACGACTGCAGCCACTTTGACATCTTCAGAAAAGAGCTGGATCAACATGGTCGAAGCCTGAAAAAAAGAGGACATCGCTACTCCCGCAAGGATCATTGCCGTCGGAGTCACATTTCTGAGCTTTACCAAGGTCAGGATCATCCCCACAGCCATTAGAGAAAAGATAAAAGCGAAAAGGGGGACCACATATGGGTGATGAATCACCACCCCTGTGATTCCCGTTCTCTGGAGCTGCCCACTTCCCAAAAACACAATGGCGATTGCCGCTCCAAAGGCTGCCCCACTGGAGATCCCCAATGTGAAAGGAGAGGCTAAAGGATTTCTCAGTACCGTTTGCATCACAGCACCGCTTACTCCTAAAATGCCTCCCACCAATAAGGCTGAAAGGATCCTCGGTAGCCTTATATTCCAAATCACGACATTTCCCAGAAAGTCGTGAAACGAGACCGGGAAGGCCCCTTGAGATAAGGCTAAAATCCCCGAAGAGAATAAAAGGAGGAGAAGCCCCCAACCCAGATATTTTCTCTTTCTCTCAAATGCCTGATACCGTTTTTCACCACTGAGAGGTATCGATTCGACCTGCTTTTCCATATTTCTCCTTCATCCCATTATAGACATCATGACCCACAAAGAAACGAAATATCTCTCGAGCCTTTTCTTCAAAATGGATATCCGAAAATCTTTCTGGATATAGAATCTGTCCGATCAGATAGGAATCCACCACAGCGGTCTCCACATTCGTTGCATAATAATTGAATGGGAATATCCCGTAGAGCTCTCCAGTTCTAAAGGCTTTGAGGGATTTATAAAAGATCGCTTGTTTCTTGTAGTCCTGTTTGACTAAATGAAGATTCCCTAAATCTAAAAAAAGGATGTCTGGATCGACTTTTAAAAGAAACTCCCTGTCCACAAATCGATGGCCCTTGCAATTCTTCATCACGTTTCGAGCATGGACCGCTAAAAAAGGAGGAAATTCGCATTCCGTCGATTCGATCCCATGCCCCCCTTTCAGCCCCAGGGCTCCTACATAAACATTTGGCTTCTTCTCCTCAGGAAAATCCCTGGTTCTTTCCTGTAAGGTTTGGACATTCTTTTTTATATAGGTCACGATCGCTTCCGCTCTTTTCTTTCGATTCAAGACCTCCCCTCCAATCATGAGAGATTGAAAGATTTCCTCTGATTGGAAGTTTCCCAAAGCCCCGTAACTCAAGACCACCACAGGCTTCCCAGTTCGATATTGAAGTTTATCCGCCTGCTCCCCGGTCATATAGGTAGCAATGATGAGATCTGGGTTGACCTTTAGAATAGCCTCGGGGTTAGGGTTAGAATCTGGTCCTCCAAGTCCAATAATGGGTAATTCAGAAAGCTTCGGGGATGCCATTCGATAAGGTCTCCCGATGGGAGACCATTCCCTCTCCACCTGCTCCACTCCAACCACCTTCTCAAACCCTTCGAGATAGATGACCAATCTCAGTGCCCCCGGGCCAGTGGCAATCATTCTCCTGACCTCCTGGGGAATCTGAACCGACCTCCCCAACGCGTCTTTAACCCATTTCACCTCTATGGCATTGGCATCACTCAGAGAGATCCCTATCAAAAAGGATAATATGAGAATTCCTCTGATCCAATTTTTCATCCCTCTACCTCCCAGATCATCAGCCCTTCCTCAACAGAAGTGGTATGTTTTATACGACCTCCTGTTTCATAGCGATGGAGGACCTCAAGAATTTTTTCTTTTTCGGATAGAATCCCATGCATCTCGACAAAACCGGACAGATCTTCCAGGGCCTCTTCAATGCTTCCTTCCCAATCCCAGGCATCTTCGAAGAATTCAAGAGAAGGATGTCTCCCGAGTCCCTTCAATATCTGATAAACCCTCAAGGCACCCGGGGGAGGTTGGAGCTCTAACCCATGAAGTTTAAACACCTCCTCGATTAGCGAATTTCTTCTCTTCCTTCCCCATCCAACATAACAGAGCCACCTCTTCGAACAGGCCTCCATTTTGAGAAGATCTTCTTGGGTTTTGATCGCAGAGGTCATTACGGAAAACACTAAATCGAAGTGTTTTCTGAAACCCAAGGCATCAATGTCCATTTCATCCCAGAAACCAATCTGAATATGGATATTTTTTATCCCATGGTTCTCGGCTTCCTTTAAAAGGACCCTTGCCATCTCCTCAGAACAATCGACCCCGTACACATAGGATGCCTCCTGAGCCATCGGAAGGGTATACAGCCCTGTTCCACAACCTATCTCAAGGAGCTTTCGATTTTTAACATCCACTCCTGCTTTTTTAATCCTTTCGATTAGATTCATCACCTTGGGATGAACCTTTTCTGAAAAAGGTTTTGGATACCTTTTGGCTTTCATATTCCAGAAATATTTCGTTTTTACTCGATCCATAATCCAACCTTTTTCCAGGGATTCATCCCAAGAGAAAAATAAGTTTCGGGTCTTTCACCCTTTTCCATATCGACCTTCTTCATCACGTATACGTATTTCTGATAATCCTTTAGGTGTCTCGCCATATAAAGGGCAAGCCGAAGCCTCCATTCCCAGGGAAATCCTTCCCTCTTAACCCCCGCATCTCCTTGGAGCTTATCCCAGTCAAAACCCACCACAAGACCCTTTCCTCCCCCATCTTTTCGATCAAATTGAAGAAAGATCCCAGCCACGTTCTTGTCTTTCAAATGTTCTTTCTCCTTATCGGTAATAGGCAAAACCACAAAGTTTCGCTTACCTGGTGTCGTATTCAACATGGATTGAATCATATCATCCTTGCACCAAACAGGACTTCCTATAACAAAGTAATCCATACCTTCTCGGGGTGGAATCTCCTCAAGGACGAACTTAACTATAAAATAGCCTGAGAGAAGCCCAGGACATATGTGGTCATGAATTTCGGCTGCCTTAATCAGTTCTTGGGGGAGCTCCTCCATCCAGAGGAAGGAAATACTTATGAGCCTGAACTCTTGTTCGCCGAATACCTTCTCTTTGAATCGCTTTTCCCATTCTGCAGGGTTCTTCAGTATATCTTCAGCCCCTATCTCCATAATGGTGACCTTGGAAAATACGTCGTCTGCATCCTTTTCCCGAAAATCTTTCAAATTTAACTTGGGATTTACTTCAAGGTAGGTTGCTTTCCCCTTTTCTCGGTTAAAGAGAAAAAAATATAATGGCTTACTTGGTTCGCTTCGTAGAAGGATCAGATTTTTTCTTCCCAAACTACAACCAATTCTCTCGTGAATCAGGTCTAAAATCCCGATTGTTTCATCACTGCCAGGTTTTGCAAAAGAGGCATTGGTAACGGTGAGAAGATTTGCCTTATCTTTTACGTCCAATACAGGGCCACTAAGCCTCTTTACGGTTTCGATAAGTTCGACAAAGTCCCCTCTTAAAGGAATCTCCGAAGAAGCTTGAGGCACTATATAAAACAAAAGAAATAGAAAAAGAAAACCGATTGCAAACTTTCCCTTATGCTTTTTCATTTTCAGGTACCTCCTTTAATGTCTTTCATAGATTGGACAACCGGCTCTATCTCATCTGGCACAAGAAAAATAGGTTTACCAAAAAGATGGGCCTCTGCTATTTCCTTTTTGTATGGTAGGACTGAAACAGGCTCAAATCCTTTCTCTTTGAGCATTCTCAGCATGTTATTACTTACCTCTTTATCCATCTTGTTGGCGAGAATCAAAATGGGTTTCTTTGCCTCCTCACACATCCTCTTTGCCTTTTCAGCAAGAAGAATGGCTTCAAAGGAAGGATCAGTCACATAGAGCACTCCATCCACCTCGGCAACTAAACCCCGCCCGAAATGCTCAATCCCTGCCTCTGTATCAACAAGAATAGAAAGGAACTCTCTTTCATCAAGCTTATTCAGAAAATCCCTTGCAAGAGCCCCCATGGGGCAGGCACATCCCTCCATGGCATGTTCTTCTTTACCGATCCTAACAAAGGTTATGTTTCCAGAATATGAAATAGCGTCATGGGAAAGTATATCTATGGAAAATCCTTTCTTGAAAAAACTTACCTTTTCTCGCCCATCACTTATGATAACTGTACGAAGCTGTGTTCCTACCTCCTTTTTACCTCCCAAAGCCTCCATAACTGTCTTTTGAGGGCTTTCCATACCAAGTAAAAACGGAAGCCCCCTATTGGATTCATCGGCATCCACAATAAGAATTCTTCCTTCCTTCGAAAGCCTTTTAGCAAGAAGGACAATAACTGTAGTCTTCCCGCTTCCACCGCGTCCGCATACAAGAAACTTTGCCATTTTGCATCTCCTAAAATTTCATAGATAAGGTCAAAAGTGCCGTAAATGGAGCTCCAACCAAATAGCCTGTTCCACCCGCCCTTGCATCATCCATAGCATTTATGACTGCCACATATTTTTTGTCAAAGATGTTATCAAGCTCAAGAGAAAGTTTTGCTTCTTTAACAAACCAGAACTTTTCCTTTGTATAGCTCACTTTCAAACCCGCTACGGAATAGGAACTCACCGCTTCTTTATGTTCTGAGTCGCCATACCTCTTGCCTACATATTTGAGAGAAGGAATGACCTCAAATCCGGCATATTTCCAGATAAGCCCGGCCTTCAAAAGCCATCTTGGTGTGTCCACAACTTGCTTGTCTTTTGTATCGAGAGTAGCTCCCTGATAGCTTATATTCTCATCATAGGTCAGATGTGTGTAGGTGGGATTTATGAAAAAGATAAAATTGTCTTTTGGGAAAAAATTTAACTCCAGATCGACCCCATAACCAGTAGCCTTCCCAACGTTCTGCTGATAGGAAGCAGGCTTACCACCTATTATAACCCGAGGATCGGAAACCACAGTGAGAAGATTTCTGTGTTTGGCATAGAATAACGTTGGAGAAAACTCTAACCAATTACTCCTGAACCTTAAGCCAAGGTCAAAATTATCAGACTTCTCAATATCCCGGCCCTTAAACAAATCATCGAGTGTAACCCCTGCAGCTTGAAAAGCAGCTCTATTCTGGTTGTAAAGGCTTATTAAAGGCAAATAGGCATAAGGTCTTATGTAATTTCTCCCGTAACTAAAATAAGCCTGAATTTTATCCGTGAAATTATAGGCTACTCCTGCAGTAGGAAGCCATATGTCGTATGTTTCACCTTTTCGGTCGAGGTCTGAGGCCCTTTCCAGGTAAGCTGTGCCATCAGGCTTAAACTTTGTTACATAGCCCTCACTATCTGAGTCCTTGAACCTGAAGTATTTTATTCCTGCCTGCCAGTCAAGCCTTGATAATTTTCCAGAAATCTTAATGTAAGGACTGTTTATATAAGTAGTTCCCGTTGTGGCCATGACCCCATAGCCACGATATTGAAGCCCAGAGGGTGTTATCCAGTAATTCTCCGTATAGATATTCATGTCGGCAGCTTCAAAAAGATAGCCAGCTACTATCTTCAGATTGGGCGTGTCATAATTTATCTCTGGGATGACTCCTTTCCGTTCTATATCCCTTGTTCTTTCCTGAATTCCAGGTCTTCCCTGAATGTTTGAAGAACCATCTTTTATTTTGGCATCCTCTGAAGATAAGTAAGGTTTTAAAGTTAGTTTTATACTGTCGGTTAACTTGTAATTGATAAATCCAAAATATTCTCTGTTGGTGTGACTTTCCCAATTATAGTCATAGTAATAGATATCAGTGGCCGGAACTCCTGTTAGGATTTCATTGAAATCCTTACGATAATAATGGTCGAGATTCTTGGTTTCATTATAGGTTAAGGCGTAGTATTTGTTCATTGTTTGTTTATTGAAATTAAACCAGAATTTTGCTTCAAATCTGTCACCTACAGGCTGAACCAATGTAAAATTTACATTATTTCTTGGGCCTAAATCCCCTGGCCCTTTCCATTTATCTGCTTCAGTGTATGAGTAAGAAATAGAGGCCCTGGTTCCAATAGTTGGTAAAGCACCAGAATCGAGTCTCAGATGGCTTCGGAGGTAATCGAACTTTCCTGCACCCTGGCTGAACTCAAATCCAAATTTATCCGATGCCCAGCGTGGTCTAAGCTCTATTGCTCCCCCTCTGTCTCCAACCCCTGTGCCAAGATCTCCAGGAGCCGCACCCTTATAAACAGCTATGCTCTCTAAATTCTCAGTATCATATATATATGCCCTTGGACCCATCGGATTTCCACCATAGTTGGGTACTCCTTCCACCGTCATGGCTCCAAGATAACCTCTTACCCCTCTAATTCTTATGTTCATCTGTTCAGCCCCAAGTCCATAAGGATCAGGAGACTCTGCACTTACTCCCGGTAAGAGATCTATAGCCTCATATACATTTGCCTTAGCCTTTTCTCCTTGAGAGTCGATGCCCTTTCTCGTAATTTCAGATCCTGTGTAAACAGTTTCTCCCGTTTGCCTGGTGGGGACAACAAGTTTCTCACCAGTCACCACAATCTCCTCAAGCGTTGCTTCCTCTTTTTTCTCCTTTTCTTCTGCTACTGACATTGACAAACAAAGCACCAAACTCAAGATGAGACCAAAAAACAATTTTTGAAACTTCCTCATGATACACCTCCTTAGGAACTTTTCTCACCCCCTTTTTTGTGTTAAATTTAGTTAGGGGCATGGGTTTAATACCTGTGCTTTCCCGGGGATGGGGCGTGAGCCAATTCGAGGGGAGAGGGTCACGCCCTACCCCAAAATAAAAAAAGCCACGAAAACAATGTCTTCATGACATCTTGCCTTCGTGGCTTTTATTTTCAGTAATTTTTTAAGTCTTTTTAATTGCCCTTCTGGAGTGACTAATGAGCTTTCATTAGCCTATCAATCTTCTCTATAAAATCCTTTGCATTCGCAATTGCATCTTTCACAATACTTACCCTCTGTAAGATTCCCCTATAATAGCCTGCAATATGTAACTCATTATAAATGGTTTCAAACTGTCGAATCAATCTACCATTATAGGCTCCAGCAAATTTCTTTAATAACTTTTCGTATTCCTCAACCTTTTTAGGAAGCTTATCCTTCTCAACCCCCTTACTTAACAAAAACTCATCTATTGCCTTCAGCACTCCTAAATATGCAGTGCCAAAAGCAGACTTAACATATTTCATATCGATATAGAAACTATCTTCTACAGGAGATTTTCCCAAAATCTCCTTTGCATTTTCAATATATCTTATAGGCTCCTTTTTCATAAAATCTTCTTATTTTGGATTTTTAAAACTTAATTTACATATTATTTTACGGTTGTCAAGCTTTTCTTCACCTATTAGGCCTTTCTGTCAAGACGCTGAAGTTTTTTACCCCGGCAAGCCTCACTTCATCAATCACTCTCACCAGTAATCCAACCTCTGCTTCTCTATCTGCCTTTATTCTTAAAAATCCCTTTTCTTTTTCAGGGAGACTCTCCTGAATGGCTACCCGCAGATTCTTTAAATCAACACGTTTATCCATGAAATAGATCTCCCCATGCTTCGTAATGGTTATCATTTTAGAAGTTTCCCAAATCGATTCCGCTGTGTTTGAATCGGGAAGCTTTATTTTGATTGCAGGCTCCTCAACCCAATGTGATGTAAGCATAAAAAAGAGAAGGAGGTTAAGGACAACATCCACCAGGGGTGCAATATCTAATCGAACAGGGTATCTTTTCCTTTCAAATTCCATCTCTTCCTCTCTTGAAAAGTCCGTTTGTAATTTCCTTTAGAAGAAAAGCAATCTCGTCCGCTCGATTTTCAAGATAGTGATGGCCAATATGGATAGGGATAGCTACAAGCAGGCCTGCCGCTGTTGTGATTAATGCCTCCCAGATGCCTCCCGCAAGCATGGATGGATTGATGGTTGTGCTCTTTTCTATTACCATAAAGGCCTTGATCATACCTGTCACTGTGCCGGTTAAACCTAAAAGGGGTTCGATTGTTGCGATGAGAGCGAGCCAGCTCAATCCCTTTTCAATCTGCCTTATCTGTTGGGTGCCAACGGCAGAAACTTCCTTTTCATCGGAGCTATTCTTTATCCCTTCGAGTATGGGAACTAAAATTGGAGGTTTGACTCCATTTTCCAGAATATCGCTTAGAGGAATTTCTAACTCCCTTAAGATCTTTCGATACTGAATAAACTTATCGATAAATATCGCAACTCCCAGAATTGAACCCAAAAGAATGGGATACATTAAAAAGCCACCTTTAAGAAATAGCTCTACCATCAGTCCTTTTTTAATTGAAACCTTATTGGAAGAATTGCCTGGCAAGCTATGGGTTTTCCATCTTTTTTTGCAGGAAGAAAGGTCGATTTCTTGACCGCCTCCACGGCCGCCTCCGTGAATCCATAGCCGGCCTTCTCCAGGACCTCTACGTCCAGAAGATTTCCCTTTTCATCAATGGTTAGCCTAAGAACAACCTTCCCCTCTTTACCCATCCTTCTTGCTACCATGGGATAGCGAGGCAACTCCCTGTGAAGAAAGCAAGGTGCGATAGAGTCTCCAAATCTGGTTTCTATTGGATTGACTGTTTCACCTCTCGCCGTTTTTTGCCCTTCAGACAGCAGCTTACCAACACTGGGTTCAATTCCAATTAATGTTTCCCTTGCACGAAAATCGTTTTTTATCTCCCTTTTACCTCCAAAAGTAGGAATAGAAAGGGCATCCTTATTCTCGATTGACGGCTGACTTGCTGGATTTGAGTCACCCCTCCCTGGTTCAATCTTAACTTTCTCCGCCATCTCCTTTTTAAATTCCTTAATTTGCTCCACTTTAACTCCAATGAAAGGTTCACTCATATTAAGCTTTTCTATTTTGAATTCAGGAACCCTGATTGGGTTGATCCATTCCCTAACTGTCTCAGTTTGAATCTTCTTTGCCTCTATTTCCGTTTTTGCAGACTCCGATTTCGATTCATCCCCTATAGGTATATCTTCGGTTCTCTCTGCTGGCTCCTTCCTTAATTCCTCTGCAGGTTCAACATTTTCTTTCTCAACAGTTTTTATTATCTCTCGCTCTTTCCGAGGTTCATCTTCCTTTTTCGCCTTCACAGATTTTGGAGGAATCCTCTCCTCAATTATGGAAAAAAATAATTCCACATTGTCCATCTTCGGGTTCACTATCATCGGTTCGGGCAAAGAAAAAATCAATAGATGGATTGAGACAGATAGTATAAATGCATATATGTTATTAGATTGAAATTTGTTGCCCATTGCCTTTTTAAAATAAGAAAACCACGAAGGGTCCTGCTCCAGCAAGACTCAAAACCTTCGTGGTTTTAATTTCGTCCAAAATTAAAGCCGCTACAAAGAAGGGGCTTTCTGACCTAAATCTTCACGGCTATCTTCTTATAATCGGAATGATGAGTTTTGTCAACAATTTTTGGTTCATCTAGGTTTTAATGGAAGAGGTGGAAGAAAAACACGAGCAAGGTTTGCCCAAAATAAGAGAAACACATTCTACCGGAAATGACAGTACTTAGATGGGGGTAGCCGCTACAAAGGGAGCGAGATCATTCTCAGTAAATAGGAATCCATCTGGTACCCGGCCCTCTCCAAAAAATTAAGAGTTATCGCAGAGAAATAAAAATCATCTTCCATAGGGACAAAATCTTTCATAACCGGTGAGGACAGCCAGTCCTGCCACAGTAACCCCATAGAAGATGACGGATTTCTTTCCGAGGATTTCACCATAAGTATTGTTGATAAATGTCGTCCCTGTAACTAAAGCTAAATCAGCCCATTTAAGGTTTTCTGAGGTTTTGTCAGATCCTTCTATTTTGATAGAAAACTTCTCCTTCCCGATATTGTCCACATCCAGATCCGTCACCTTCAATTCAAATCGCTCCGACAATGCTTCTACCATCCTCGGTTGAAAACCCACCATCGCTATTTTTATTTTTCCGAACCGACCGTATATATAATTACTCAATTCTTGACTACATTTGCGCGGGTCTTGATCTTTGCAATGAAGGGTCCCCTTTATATTGTCAAAACACCTCATTACCGCGTTGAGTGTAGAGATAAGGATTGCTCTTCGAAAATTGTTTGTCATCTCCATTGAAATGATTTCAGAGAGGCTTCCCTCGTAATTCCCATACATATCTGTAAAGGCCTGACCCAAAAAGGCTTTGAATTCAGCCTGCATCATCCTCTCCTTTCCCCTCAGAAGAGGATAATCCTTGTCTTCTGGATTACCAATGGCCTCTTCGGAGGAGAGGGGTTGCGCCTTGATGGATACCCGCTCTTCGAAGATTCGATGAGAGTAGGCCACTTCCTTTAGGTATTCTTTTGCTATATCCATTGCATCCATATCTATCCCTCATTCACCATGATCTTTCCCATTTTTAAAATGACATGGACTTCTTGACCAATATTAAAATGATGTGGGGAAGCAATCCATTCAGGAACCTCAGCATCGATCAAATGCTTCCCTATCTTAACCCTAATTCTTTTTAAAACCCCATCACCCTGGAAGGCAATCACCTGACCCTTGAAGCGATTTATGTAAGGCCCCGGAGGGTTTTCTGAAGAGATAAAGACATCTTTGGGAAGGATGATAATGTTCTTTATCCTCTTACCCTCGTGGGGGACGATGACCTTTATCCCATCACAATCCGCTTTGATTAACCCATCTCCAAGAGGAACAGAAGATATACAATGAAGAATATTTGGAGATCCGACGAAATTTGAGACGATTTCGTTCTCAGGTTGAGAGAAAATTTCTTTTGGGATACCAATCTGTTCGATCCTGCCATCATTCAAGACTGCCAATCGATCGGCCATCTCTTCCGCTTCAGAGAGTTGATGCGTAACAAACAGTGTCGTTATTTTAAGATTTCTCTGGAGCCGCTTAAATTCCAGTCGGATGATCTTTGTAGAACGGGGGTCGAGGTTCTGGAAAGGTTCGTCGAGGAGAAGAATCTGGGGGAAAGGGGCAATGGCCCTGGTGAGGGCAACTTTCTGTTTTTCACCCCCGCTTAGATTTCCAGGGTAACGATCTGCCAGGTGATGAAGATCAAACATATCCATTACCTCATAGAGCCTTTCCTTAATCTGTGAGGCAGACCACCTTTGTGCATAAAGTCCATAGACGATGTTTGATTTGACATTCAAGTGTGGAAACAGGGCGAGATTTTGAAAGACATAGCCAATTCTCCTATCTTTTGGCGAAGTATTATTCATGGATTTCCCATTAAAGAAAACCTCCCCTTTGTAAGGGATGAGTCCAGAAATAACATGAAGCAATGTTGTCTTGCCTGCGCCCGTTGGACCTAAAAGAACAAACAATTCACCTCTGTGAATGTTTAGGTTGATCCCTTTTAGGATAAAATTCTCTATATTTCTTAATTCGATATCGATCAACCAGTCCTCCACTTTTCTGTCAATCTTCTTTCAAAAGAACGAAGAGAGAAATCCATGAGAAGTCCGATCAGTGAAAGGAGGCCGAGACAGACCATCATGGGTTCGATCTGAAGCAGACTCTCGGATCTACTCATCAGCGCCCCGATCCCTGTAGGGATGGCTATCATCTCCGCAGCAACCAGAACCCTCCATGCCATCGTCACTTCTATTCGGATGCCTGTGAGGATAGATGGAAGAGAGAGAGGTATTATCACTGTAAGCAGGATTCTGATTTCTGAGGACCCAAGGGTACGGGCAGCCAGAATGGCTTCTCTCTCCACGCCTTTTACTCCAGTTGCAATATTTAATAGGACAGGGAAGAAGACCACAATGGAGATTAAAAGAATCGGCAGGGTTGGACGAAGACCCATCCAGATGATCAGCAACGGAAGCCATGCAATTCCTGGAATTGGAAAGAGCAGACTTATAATCGGGCTGAAAATTTTATCAAATACCTCTACCCGACCTATCAAAAAACCCATGGGGATGGCTAAGACGAGGCCTAAGAGGATTCCTGCAAAAACCCTCAAGAGGCTGAGCCCCACCGATTTCAGGAGAAGGCCGTTGTTTAAAAGCTCGTATCCAACCACGAATACTTTTGAAGGCGGTGGGAAGAGAAAAGGAGGAAAGAGATTGCTTCTCGCGAGGCCCTCCCAAATTAAAAAGAATAAGAGGATTGAGACGAGACTCCATTTTAAATGGGTTACCTTCATCCGATCACTCCTAAGGTAGAAGGCTCAATCAATAATTCTTCCGCTCGAATTCCCTTTTTTAAATTAGAATTTATAGGTAACCTGACCGGTGATAAAGATTCCGGGAGCCCGATCATCCGCGCTCTCCATATATCTTTTGTTAAAGAGATTTTCAGCACTCACGGAAAGGACAAGAGCCTTAAACAACTCCTTCCAAAGTTTGAGATCCACGGTCGTATATCCCTTAATTGGAGCAACGGTTTGTGTCATTTCATTGGTATAAACAAACTGGCGACTCTTATAACGGCCCAATAGGCTTACATTTACATAGGAATTTAGCCATGTGACTCCTGCTTTGATCTGATGTTTTGGAGTCCGGGTCAGGGTTTGACCTTCAATCTCTGGTCTCTGATCAAATCGATCAATTTTGGCCCTACTATAAGTGTAATTCAGGAAGGGGACGATATTTTTCATAAGATTAAAATGGACATCGATTTCCATCCCATAAGATATGACCCGATCAATATTTTCTCTTCGATAGAGGGGTCTGCCATTAAGAGAGTCTCCTGTAGGGACATAGTAGAGAAAATCCTTTCCGATAGAATAATATACGGAGGAGGTTATCTTTACAGGTTTCCATGGAAAGAAATCCAGCCCAAATTCAAAAGAGTCGATTTTTTCTGGGTCCAGTTTAGGGTTGGCGATTTTGTAAATCCCCCACATAATGCCCGATCTACATAGATCATCGAGAATGGATGCCCGAAACCCTCTTCCATATGAAAAATAGGTGCTCCATTCTGGTACCCATTGATATCGGACTGAGAACCTGGGTGAAAGGGCATGCCAGCTATTCTCTTTTTGTTCTCCGTTTAATTGGTTAAAGGGTGAAACGGTAGAAAAGAAACTTCCGTCAAAGAATTTAGCATAATCATATCTTATTCCACCCACAATGGATAGTCGATCTTTAAAAAGGAATGTTTCATCCTGAAGCCAGAGACCATAAATTCTTAATTTTCCTTTGTTGTTTGTCCGATCAGGAGAGGTCTTATAGATATCTGAGGCATCGACCCTCCCTTCCCGGATATCTCCCCCGAATGTCACCGTGTGATGGTCAAGAATTGGAATGCTGAAACTACCGTCTATTCCCATATCCGTCCGATCTGAGTCCACATCAAAACGAGTATATTTCGTTCCTCTTAAACTTTCGCTCACCCTCTGGTAATTCTCATTCTGCCAGAATACTTTTCCCTGCCACCTCATCTCTCCCGATCCCCCTTCGTAGCGAAGGGAATACATCCAGGTATCAAATTCTCGATGAATCCCATCTTGAGCAAAATATTTGGTTCCTTCTCCTCGTTTATCATCAAAGTAGTCCACTCTAAGATGGATCGAGTTTAATTTGTTAAAGTCATATCCAATGGTTATACTGCCAATCCCTTCTTCCACAAATCTCTTTATTGTATATGGGGTTCGTTTCTCCTCGGGTGTCGAGATATATCCGTCACTATTGAGATAGTGGAGAGAACCTTTGAAAAAGAGTCCAGAGTCTTCTTTTTTCGAAAGACGACCGGAAACATCCACATTTCCTCCTACCGTGTGATAAGTCCCATAGAAGCCTTCGATAGAACCTTTAATGGGCTTATCGGGTTTGGTGGTGATGATATTGATGACCCCTCCCATCGCATTATTCCCATAGAGAGAAGAAGCGGGACCTTTGAAGATTTCAATCCGCTCAATCTCACTCAAGTTGATTCGATTGAAATTGACTTCACCTGTATCACTTTTGTTGATCGGAATCCCATCGATGAGAACTAATGTTCTTGCTTGCTCATTGGAAAGCCCCCTGAGGGTAGCTTGAGCCCCTAAACTATAAACCCCGTTCCCTCTTACCACATTTAATCCTGATACATTTTTTAAAATATCATCCAGTTTGCTTCCGCTTCCTCGATATTGTTCAATTTCTTCTTTTGTCATCACTTCAATTCTTCCAGGAACATCGTCTATCATTCTCGCCGTTCTGGTTGCCGTGACTACAATTTCTTCAAGGGTAATCTCTTTTTGGACTTCCTGGGCGAATCCAAAGGAATTTAAAAAAGTTAAAATAGAAATCGTAATTAAAAAGACCAACCCTTTTTGTCTCATATAACACCTCCATCAATACTCTTTTCTCATCCTCTTTTTTATGTTAAGTATTCCCCCTTTCTCAGAACCTCTTCTTCCAGCAGCACATCATGACTTGCGATGAATTCTTTATCCAAAGATGACCTCGATGAACAGAAATTCTATTTTTTAACTCCTCCCTCTCTTCGGAGTTCAGGGGGTGTCCATAAAGAGATTCCCAGTGTCCCAATACCTCCCCCAAATGATGATAGGCGAATGAATCCTCCACTTCATAACTTTTGTGAAAAATGAGTTTATAGTTCTCATAAAAATGATTTATCGGGGGAAACAACGAATCGATTTCATAAACAAGAAAAACATGTTTTGTCCTGGTTTGGAATACTTTTTCGAGAGCCTTTTGAAATGCCATTTTGGTAAGGTGAAGAGTATTACAGGCGATGACGAGATCGAAATCTATAAAATCCTCAGGAGAAGCATTCTCCCAAAGTCTTGGATCGATTCTTAACCCCCATGCCTTCCTCTTCAACATCTCCTCTCTCAGCAAATTTCTCATTCCTATCGAAGGTTCGAGTGCCACCACTTCACAACCCCATTGATGAATGGGGATAGAAAGAACTCCATTCCCTGCACCCACATCCAGAACCTTCCAGCCCCGGGATATCATTCCCTTTAAGGCCTCAATAATTTTTTTGTGATAGGAGGTATGCTCTACCCAGAGCCTGTACCACTTCGCAAAATGATCCCAGAATTCAATGGATCCTGTTTTGAGAGCTGTACCTCTCTCCATCCCCTTCCTTCTTAAAATGGATTTTCCTTCGGGAACTTTGGACCGACTTCTTGACGGGAAATTTCTTGAAGGATAAAAAGAAAAGCCTATTTCGTTTGAAATAAAAAAGCCATGAAAGTCATCACTTCGGTGGTGGAATCAACCCTTCATGGCTCGAATTCAAAAAGAATTAGTAAGATAAGGCTTCTGCCTAAAAGCAAGTTTTTTTCTAACCGATTTTAAACTCCATGTCAAGAAAAAGGATCATTGTAGAGTTACTCGCATTGCTTTGTCATTCCTGACTTGAGCAGGAATCCAATCTTTGAATTTTATAGAAGGGAATCCTTAAAAAGAGATCCCAATGAGAAAATTATGGGAATTGAGCCCTGGGTCTGATCGAAACGGGTCTGAAATATGGATATACCGATATTCTCCTCTTATCCATAGATTCTTATCCATAAAATAATAAATCCCACTCCCTATCTGAAGAAGGCCCGCTACATGAGAATCTCCAACCTGTTTAACCCTCCCATTGCTATTGGTGTAACCCAGACCAACCCCTCCAATGAGAAATAAAGATCCCTCCTTCCACTGGATGGGCTTAAAAAGGAGGTTGGCGTTCCCTCCAAGAAGATAGAGATTCTTCCTCTCAGAAATCCCGTAATAAGAGAAATTTCCTTCCAGTTCCAGATCCCAATTCTTATGCAGAGCAAGATCAACTCGTGGAAGAAGGGCTGATGTTTTAAAATTAGGTTGTTTATGAAAGAATTTTACATCCCATCCATATAAAATGGATACTCCCCATTTCAGCCCGTTTTCTTCACTGGCCAATGAGAACGAAAAGGAAAGACCAATCACCATCAAAAAGACAGGGATAGCAATCAGGCCCCTTTTTTTCGTTTCCATCATTTCCTCCATCGTTAACCTTTCATCCCTTATCTCACCTGAAAATATTAACGCTTCTATTTAAAAATTTTTTCTCCTGCACGGATTTCTATTTTTAATCTGTTTTCTTCGAGAGGCAATACACATACATATTTTTCATTATAGACACAAGAAGGATTATAGGCATAATTGAAATCAACCACGATTCGATAACCTGGCATCAACACCTCTGCATCGAGGTAACGACCTCCTTCGTAAGTTTCCTTCCCATTGGTTAGATCATAGAAGGGAATGAAAATCAAATCGCTTCCGATTGATTTATAGAGTTCTAAGGAGTGTTCCTTCCCTTTGAAGGTAAAACGGAATTTTCCATATCGGATGTATCGTTTTCGAGGGCCCTTATTTGTTGGAAAGGTGGCATAGTATTTTGGGTCGTTGATATTGATGATATACCGTTCGATCTTTCCCTCGAAGCGATATGTCAGGTCGATGGGAAAATACTTCAATCCCCTAAATTTGATTCTATCGGACTCCTCCAGAGGGGAGTGGGGTGAGGTTTTGAAAAAAAGGTCTTTTTCTTTCCGAAAGGTTTGGATGGCTTGAATGATTTTTTCGGGGGAGTCTGATCCTTTTGGAGGAAGAGATGGAGAAAACCCTATTAAAATTAATATAAGACTCACTCCAACGGGCCATCTTAGGGAGTGTTTCTTTTTAATCTTGCCCATTACCTTTACCCTTCACCCTCTTTCTTAGGAATCTTGAAAATGTCCGTTAAGGGAAGAGAGAGGGCAACCTCAGGTTGATATCGCATATACGAAGGGATGGGATAGCGAATTCCCCTCTCGTGGGTCTTTGAAAGGCCCTCCATTAAATCTTTTAGATGGGACGAGGGAATGGCATAAACCATTTCATGGTCTTGAACGGAAGCCCAGACCCGATCCCCATTGCCCGGGACCACCACCTTGGGAGACTGATCAAGGTAGGCTCCCAAAACGCCTTCCGTACAGGATCCTGCCCGGCCAGAAAAAGAACTGGTTACAGGTTCCCCTGTCCTATAAGTGCTGCCATGAAGACATCGCATCAGTTGAGCCGGATTCAAATAAAAAAGAATCACGTCGGGTTCTATCTTTGTCCATTCTAAGGGAGAATAGACCACGGCCTCACATTGTCCGGGATCCAAGGTTCTGGTGGAGTAAAGAATTTTTAAAGCCGCCTCTTCATTTGAGGCATAATGCATTCGAATAAAGAAGTCAATCGCTCCCTCTTTTTCAATGGATTTCCATCCATAGGTATATCCTGAAATAGCGCATCCTAAGTCTTCCCTAGTCATGGCAATCGTCCATCCATACCTTCGACAAATACTTTGTGCTTGACAATGTGCGATTTTGACTTTAAGGTCTTTCATAGGAATGCGAGTTCCTTCTGGAATATCCTTTTTGTCTTTTAAAAACTTGATGGCTACAGGAAAAGTTCCAGGATTGATATAACGCCTTATTTCCTTCCCCATCTCTTTCCACTCTTCCATTATTTTGCCCTCCCTATTTTGAATTCGAATTAAATAATCAAAATCCTTCTGGGACATCGTATCCAGAAGAGGAAAGTAGGTTGAGTAGAGCCTTTCGCTTCTCTTCATACTTTTCCGAAAATAGGGGTCGACATTTTGAGATTTCAGCTTCGTGTCTTACCACCTTAAAGGCAAAGGAAAAACAGGTTCGTTCCCCACACTCCCTGCAGTTTGTCCCAGGTAGGAGTTTAAGGAGATCGGTCGATTTTAATTCTTTAGGCGTCGTGAAATCAGGTTCGATCTTCTCCCGATTTTGATAGGTCTCATTGATAATCTGTTTCAATCTCTCCATCACCTGTCTCGCCTCGTTCTCATCTTCGAGTTTGGTAATAGCGATCTCTTTGGGTCGAAAGGTAACGAGATGGCCTTCCATCTTTACAGTCAAAATTTTGCTTTGATCGATGTAGTGAAGCCCCTTTAAAATTCGATTGAGGTAAGGGAGGATGTCACTGATCTCTTCGGAAAGGGTCACAATCGCATTGACCTTCTCTGCCGAAAAGTTGCACTCTGGAAGAACGATCCTTAATTGATAGTCATGGAGCAACATTTTTAAAGCCTCCTTTCTTGTAAAGGCTTTCTATTTTCCCCTTTTTTACCGCTATGATTTCAGCCGCAATACTGATGGCTATCTCTTCAGGGGTTTCTCCACCAATGTCCAAGCCAATTGGGGCTCGAAGTTTTCGGAAAGCCTCTTCCGGAATTCCTTGTTTTTGTAAGTCCTCTTTCATCGTCCATATCTTTTTCATACTTCCAATCATTCCTATATATTTAAAATCCTTTTGGATCAATTGGTTTAGAATCTCCTTGTCCCTTGAAAATCCTCTTGAGAGCAGTACAATATAGGTTCTTGAATCAGAAGGTAGATCTCTCGCAAATTGCTCCATATTGGTTAATATCAAATCTTCAGTCTCATGGAACATCTCCTTCTGAAGCCGTTCTGGGCTATCATCCACTACAGAGACTTTAAAGCCTAACTTTTGCATCATCGGTGCAAGGCTTCTCGTAATATGCCCTGCTCCGAAGATAATCAGTCTTTCATCAGGAAGAATAGGTTCAATATAAACCTCGAGTTCTCCTCCACACATCATATCGAGTTTTCCTTTTTCAGGGTCTAAGATATAAGAGGAGAGTTTAGGAGTTCCCTTTTTGATTACCTCCAATGCCTCCTCGATGACCCTTTTTTCGAGATCCCCGCCCCCCATCGTTCCAATCGCCATTCCATCTTGTTGAACGATCATTTTTGCGCCAGCCCTTCTTGGGACGGAGCCTTGTGTTTTAACCACGAGAACCAAGGCAAAAGGTTTTCCAGCTCTTTTCAACTCCACTATTTTTTCAAATAGATCTTCCATTGGCCCTTCCTCTTTAATTCGTTTGGGATTCTATGAATTCAGGCGGAACCTTTAGACCAGCATTCTTCAGGGTTTCAAGGAGGATCTTTCGTTTCTCTTTAAATGGCTCTGTAAAGATAGGGCGACACTTTTCAATCCCAATCTTATCATCAACCAATTTGAAGGCAAAGGCAAGACAGCTTCGCATTCCACATTCTTTACAATTCGTTCCGGGAAGAAGTTTCTGAATATCCGATGGTTTTAAAGAATCCCCTGAAGAATAGTCGGGTTCGATTTCCTCCTTTTTCTGGTAGGTCTCATTAATGAGGTTTTTTATCCAGGTTAGAATTTCATGAGCCTCCTTTTCGTCTTCAATTAAAGTAAGGGTAATATACTTGGAGTGAAGGGTGATCAGTTTTTCTTCATTCCGGATGGTCAGGGTGAGGGCCGGATGGTTATAGATGCATCCTTTAATAGTAGCATTGAGGTAAGGAAAAACCTCATGAATTTCGTCGGAAAGCTCTGCGATGACTCTGATCTTTTCTGGATCGGCAATACATGGTAGAATTCGTGCAATTTTATAGGATCGGAGAAGCATCTTTCCCTCATAAGAGAATGAAGATCAAAATCCCGGCCAGAACAAAGAAGAAGAGGGCGGTTAGCAATTTGATGGTCGATGTCCGTCGTTGGAGAAAGAAAGACAATTGTTCAGAGGTGGTTCCCCAATAGACGATACCGAAAATAACCACCAAGGGCAAAATATAAACAAGATTATAGAGGATGAGATAAAATAGGGCACTGCTTCGAAGGGATGGGATATGAGTCACAAACAGGATCGTCGGAAGATAGACCTGACTCGTGCAGGTAGATTGCAAAAGGGTAACGATGAAACCAATTCCTATCGCTGCAAAAAGAAAGCGAGCGGATTGACTTCCTCGGGCCGCCTCTAATTCTCCCTCTCTTGTTCGAATGATTCGGTGAATCCTCTTCTTTAAAGAATTGGGAACCTGGAGAGTCATCCTGGAAGGGCGTCCTTTCTTTACCTGGATATAATCATACAGACTGAATGCTCCAAGAAAGAGGGAGAGGAGAAAGGTTATCCAGTAAATGATTCGAGAGAGCAGGGGGAAAAGAGAGAACTGTTGAACAAACCCTAAGATTCCGAAACCAAGAAGGAGATGGGTCACAAAGCCTGCTCCAGTAAACCCTAATCCCGCCCAGAGGATTTCCCTTCGTGTTCGTCCGACCATGGTCAGATAGGAGATAAAGAAGACGAGGGTGGCTAAGGCACAGGGATTAAGACCCTCAATCAGGCCAGCAAGCAAGATAGCAACGACTCCAAAGGATTTGAATCTTTGGACAATGGACTCCTCTGCTTTTTTGATATCCTCGGGTGTGGGAGAGAGGGAGGGTGATGTAACACTATATTTCTTGATCAGTTCCTCAACCTTTACCTCTGTGATTTCTTCTGGAGGAAGGAAAGTCTCTCCAATAAATAGGGCTGGAGCGATCAGACGTTTTTCTGGCGGGAGATTGAGCCGATTCGAGAGGATTTCATTAAGCCGTTTTCCATCCGGGGTATTTAGGTCTATTTCTTTGATCCTTAAATTGGGATACTTTTTATTTAGGTATTTTAACAGATAGCTTGCCCGATCACATTTTGGACATCCCTTTTGATAAAAATAGGTTAATTCAGCCGTAAACCCTTTTTCCACAATTTCCAATTTAGAAGGGATTTCGAGAGGGGGGAGAGGTGGCGGGAGAGATCCACTCACCTGATAGTCGAGGATGATAGGATCTAATTTTTCCATAATTTCCTTTTCGCCATAGAGCATCCGATCTCCAATAAAAAGAACAGGAAGTTCATCAGCCTTACGATGAAATTTCTCTTCAAGTTTTAATAGGGCCTCGTAATGGGAAGGATGGGCGAGATCAAAGGTTTTGATCTCGAGAAAAGGGTACATCGTTTTGAGAGTTGGGACATAACTTTGAAGGATAGCCTGACAACTCGGACAGTCCTCTGCATAGAAGAGATAGATGGAGATGGAAGAGGGTTGAGTTAAAGAATGATGAGGGAGAAAGAGGAGATGGAAAATAAGAAGGAGAGGGATCCATTGTTTCATTATTGATCTCTTAAAATTTTTATTGGCATCCTTCAAAGAGTTAGCTTCCCCGAAGCTTCGAGGGAAAGGGGTCTCACTGATTCCTGGTGGCTCGATCTACTTGAGGTTTCACCACTTCTTTCAGAAAAAGAAGAGCCTCTTCTTTATCCCCATCAAGGATGACTCTTACCATTCGAGAAATCTCCCCTGCATCAAGGCCGATGAATATCTTTTGGGTCATTTCCCCTTTTCCTCCTCCAGCCATTTCTTGATGGTGGACTTGCTTGGGTTGATTCCCACTGATTTGACCTTTCCATTGATGATGAGAGCAGGGGTAGGAAGAATTCCGTATTGGGCCATCAGGTCTGGATCCGTAATATGGGTCAAAGAAGCCTGTATCCCCGTTTCTGAAAGAACAGCCATCACATCATGCTCCAGTTTATCACAGGCATAACACCCCGGGCCCAGAATGACTATCTCAAGGCCTCCCCCCTTTTCCTCCTCGACCTTTTCACCTAAGAACTTCTTAAATTCCCTAAAGAGTGCCTTTTTATATTCTTCCCTCACTGAATGAGGGATATAATTTTTCTTTTCCACCTTCTCGACGAGCCTCTCCTTGAGGATCGATTCAGGTTCATTCCTTTTGCTCTTTAACTCTTCAAAGATGGCTTTCAAGCCAATGAGACCTACCTGGGTCTCAGCCACCCGAACCAGCTTATAGTCCTTCTCTTCCACCGAACCTCCTTAAACGATTAGGCTCCTTTCCTTCGATTGATTCGGGAGGCTATGTGATCTGTGACTTTTTTTACTTCAGAAGGATTGAGATTGAAATCATGATTTTTTTCTATTCCTAAATCAGTGACCTGGACATATTCATCGATATTAAACCCTGCGTGCTCCAGGGTCTTTTTTGCACAAGCGACAGGACAACCATCAATCGCCACGATAACTTTTCCTGCCTTGGTCGATTCGATCATTCCACCGACATGTCCGCCAATGCCAGCCAAGCAGAAGAGATTTCCAAAACCTTCTTGCGTCAGTATCACACCTGCTTGATTGGCAATCTGACCGACATTAGAGCCTCCCGAGCATGGAAAGAGTAAAATCTCGGTTGGTTCACATAAGCACTTTTCTTCCATAAATTCGACCCTCCTATTTAATCCATTCCTTGATCTCGTCTACCTTTGGGACCTTCCCGGCCACTTTCACCACTCCATCCACCACCAACGCTGGGGTGACCAATACCCCGTAGTTAGAGATCGTCTTTACGTCCGAAACCTTTACGACCTCGGCTTCAATGCCTAATCCTTTTACAGCCTCTTTAGCTCGCGACTCGAGCTCATTGCATTTGGGTCAACCCATTCCTAAAATTTCGATTTTTTTCATTTTTTCACCTCCTCATCAAATTTTATAGGAACAGTCGTCCAAAGGCTATCCCTGTGAGGGTAGCAATGGCGATGACTAAGCCCAAATAGGTGATCCCTTTTTTCAATCCCATAATCTTTAAAATCACGATCATACTGGGGAGGCTCAACGCTGGGCCAGCGAGAAGAAGAGCCAATGCAGGACCCCGTCCCATCCCTATATCGAGAAAAGCCCTGGTAATGGGGACTTCTGTAAGGGTTGCAAAATACATCAGCGCACCAAATACGGAGGCGATGAAGTTTGATCGAATGGAATCCCCGCCCAAGAAACCTCGGATAAGAGACTCTGGAATAAGGGTTTTGAGCATTCCTGCGACAAACACTCCAAGAAGAAGCCACGGGGTAATCAGCCTGAAGAATTTCCAGGTGGCAAAAAGCCACATCTTTATGTCTTCCATGTTATACCATTTTTTCAGAGCGATAGATAGGAGAAGGAAGGAAAGGACCGTGAGTTCCCATTGATTCATTGACGCAAAGAGAAGAATCCCAACCAAGGATATAAAATAGATGAGGAGAACATATCCCTTTTTACTGCTTTCGGGTAAGGCGATGTTCTGCTCGTAACTTTTCCTCTCCTCCCTAAATAGAAATGACATGGTAAGACCAATAAGAATGGATAATAAAATGGCACTGACCGCTCTTGCTATACCGAGGTCAAGCCCTAAGAGTCGAGCCGAATAGACAATGGCAAGAACATTGATTGCCGGACCAGCAAAAAGGAAGGTGGTAGCAGGACCAATTCCTACTCCTCTTTTATATATTCCGGTAAAGATAGGAAGAACGGTACATGAGCAAACGGCGAGGACGGTTCCCGAAGCGGAGGCCACTCCATAGGAGAAGACCTTTTTGGTTTCTCCACCAAAATATCTCATCACAGAAACCTGGGAGATGAAGACATTAATAGCCCCTGCTATAAAAAAGGCAGGGATTAAACAAGTTAAGACATGGGCAGAGAGATAATCAAGAAATGCCGCAATTCCTCCCTGAATGGCCGAAATAAACATCGATTGCCTCTTTTGGCCTGCCTAAAAGACGAAATTTCCTGTAAACCAACCGACAAAGGTTCCTAAAATACAAATCAATATAACGTATACTATTCCCCTTTTAAAGCCAAAGACCTTCATAATGGCCAATATATTTGGAAGACTCATCCCCGGACCTGTAAGGAGAAGAGCAAGGGCTGGACCTTTTCCCATCCCCAAGCCTAACATTTTATGGATAAACGGGGCTTCCGTCATCGTTGCAAAATACATCGTTTGGCCAATCACCGTAGCCAGAAAAGAAGCAAAAACCCCTGATCCCCCAAGCCAATTTTCGACCCACTGCTGGGGAAGAAGTTTCCCAATGATCCCCACAATAAAGACACCTCCTAACAGAAGAGGGAGAATGATTCGCACAAACCACCAGGTTTCTCCCAACCATCCACGAATCTCCTCCCAGCTCTTTACCTTAAATGCATAGATGGCTACAATTATGATTCCAATAGCCCAAACATAGACCTTATGAAGATAGGGGCCTTTCTGAACAAGATAGTTAGGGGCAAGCAGGTCTGCTACTACCAAGAGAATGAGGATAAGATCCTTCCGGGAGATAATCCTTCCTCCTTTGGGATTCATACTGAAAAGGCTTCCTGTCCTCTGTGCCTCCTCTCGGCGGAAAACAAAACTCATCACCCAACCTACCACAAAAGCCATGGCAAGAGCTGAAAGGATTCTTACAATAACCATTTCAGAGCCTAAAATGGCTCCTGTATAGATGATGGCTAAGATATTGGCTGCAGGAGCTACCCATAGAACAATAAAGGCGGGACCAATTCCTGCCCCACCGTAATAGAGTCCACTCGATACCGGAATCACCGTACAGGAGCAAGCGGCTACAAAGAAGCTTCCTCCACTGGCCAGGGCAAAGGATTTAAGTTTATTGGCAGCTGCTCCAAGATAGTAGATGATCGTCTCTTTTGAGATGAAACTGACCATCGCTCCTGCCAGAAGAAAGGCCGGGATAAGACAGGTAATCACATGGAGCGCAATATATTCTTTTAATGCTTCCAGACCTGCAAGAATCAATTCGAGAACAAACATAGGAAAGGCTCCCTTCTTTTTTGAAATTTAAATCTGGGCAAGAAGTTTTTCCTGCTCTTTCATCTGTTTCTTTAGAATTGCACGCACCCGATCGAGAAGATCGAAGATTTCGGGATCTTTTACTTTTACGAAGACTCTAACCCCCTCTTTCCTTGTGGTCACCAAATAGGCCTTCTCCATGAGGGAGATATGGCGGGAAATATTGGATTGCTCTCCGTGGACAGCTGGAACGATTTCGCAGATACATTTTTCCCCACTTCGAAGGGTCTCAAGGATTTTGAGCCGGGTGGGCTGGGCGAGAACCTTTAACATTTCGGCCTTCAAATTTAGAATCGCCTCGTCCATTATTTCCTCTATGTTTATATGATCCATAATTCATATAATACATAAATCAATTTTTTTCAACCCTGGAGGGTGAAGGAGATGGGTAAAAAATGAACAAAAGGGAGGACAAGAAGTGTCATTTGAGATTTATGAGGCGATTCAAAATTTAAAATTAATTTTGAATATCAAAGAGTTAGATTGTCTTCTATTTTGGTATAGAAAATGCAGTTAAACGCTGAAAAATCTTATTCAAAAGGTGTAAAACGATGTCAATGAGTGATGAGAAAACGGTGATGACCACTCAAGAGGCCTGCCGGTATCTTCGGATTTCGAGGCCAACTTATATGAAGTATCTCTATTCGGGAAGGATTAAAGGAACAAAAGCGGGTAGAGGGTGGAAAGTGTTGAAGTCTGAATTAGACCGTTTCCTGAAAGGAGAAAATGGTTAACCCTGGAGATGGTGAGCTAATGGAGAAAAGAGAAACTACCAAAAAAGAGATCAAAGGGCAAGTCAAATCGATTGAGCGATTAGAAACAGAAGAGGATTTGATTGAAGAAAGATCGGTCAAGGCCACGAGGGCCTTGATTCAAACCCTTCTTCAGACCCTAAAATCCTTTCGCCTTTATGAACCCAATCACCCCATCCTGAATAAATTCTTGGAGCGTCTGAAGAGGGATTTCGATCTCTATTTTGAAGAGTTCGACTCCTTTTCCATCCATGTCGGAGAAGGCCGACTCTTCTATTGTGGAAAGGTCATTTATGAAAATCAGGATATCAAAGAGAGTTTAGCCTTTTTCTTCTTTAAAGATGGAATTCGGGAAATAAAATTTCTTCGCGGGCTCGAATTCAAAGAAATAATGGATTTTCTCCATATCATGAAAAAGAGTGAAACGGTGAACCGAATGGAGGACGATCTGGTTACTCTCCTTTGGGAAAAAGAGTTTCCCCATATCCACTTCACGATCGTCGATGATCTTTTAGATGGAGAGACTCGCTGGGTTCCTGGGACCGAAGAGGATTTGATAGAACGAGTAGAGTTCAGA
>Ga0209102_1000236_pt1 | contig 38440 bp, 31 predicted proteins | sample ConPoolayeHmetaG_FD_185483 | JGI IMG/M metagenome (GOLD analysis project Ga0209102, IMG submission 185483) | Hot spring microbial mat communities from California, USA to study Microbial Dark Matter (Phase II) - Cone Pool mat layer H metaG... ...
GGGGCTGGGCAGGGCGCTTGGGGAGGGAGGCGCGCGGGTGCTCCTTGAGGCGCTGTCGGGGGGAGTCGGCCTGGTCAGTTTCGACTCCTCGCTGGAGGGCTACGGGCCCGAGTTCCTGCGCGCGCTGGAGCTGGCGCCCCGGGGCGGACCGGCGCCCTCTCACGTCTTCCGGGTGTGCGCGGCCGACCACTGGATCACGGGGACGCGCGCGGTGGGCGAAGAGGTGGAGGCCGTCGAGCCAGTGCCGGTCGAGTCGGTGGCGGCCGGCGGAACTCCGCTGCTGGCCACCGGCAACGGGCGCTGCGTGCTGTGCGTCGGCCGGCACGGCCGCGGCCGCTATGCCTACTGGGCCGCGCCGCCGGCCCTTTGGCTTCAACGCTGCGTCGGCCACGCCCAGGGACTCGACGATCTGTTCTGGAAGTGCCTTGTGTGGTGCGCGCGCAAGCCCCTGGTCATGAAGGCGATGCCGCCCTTCGTGACCGCGCGCATTGACGATGTCTGCGGCCTGCGGTCGCTCTGGTGGGTGCTGGCGACGTTCGGCGTCTCGGGCCGGCCGCTGCCGGAGCCGATCACCAGGCTGCTCTGCGACCCGCTCCCCGGCCGGCGTTCGACGGCCTGGGGCCTCCGCTATGTGGACGTGCTCAACGCGCACGGCTACATCCCGAACCTGGGCCTCTACCCCGACCAGCTCGCCGACCCCGATTGGGGGGTGCTGAAGGAGAAGAGCGAAGCCGGGCTCGCGGAGCCGTTCGCGCACGCCTTCTCCGATCACATCGCGGCCACCGGGGCGCGCACGGTGGACTTCATATACCAGAGCGGGCCCAGCTCGCCAGGGCGCTTCGGCGAGCCCTGGTCCCTGGAGGATCCGCCCGAGCGGGCGCGGCAGAAGTTCGCGCGCCTCGACGCCATCTGGGCGAAGCGCGGCATCCGGCCGGCCCGCAGCGTGAACAGCCACTGGCACAACCCGGCGCCCAGCGCGCTGCCGTTCCTGAAGGAGCGCGGGCAGACCTTCTTGATGTCGGGCTCGCTGTTTGGCATCAGCTTGATGGACTCCGAGGCCTACGAGTGGCGGATGGGGCCCTACGGCGCGACGGGGTCGTCCCGGTGGGGCAGGGCTGGCTGTGTGCTCGACTACCCGCCCATCCCCCCGGGCGTCCCGGGTGTCGCCACCGGCGACTTCCTGTGCGTCGAGAGCTCCTGGGGCCGGCGGGGCACGCGCGAGCACCGGGTCGAGGACCCGGGCGACTTCCTCTGCACCGAGTCCGTGTCCGACCCCGGCTCCGGCCGTCGGCGCAACAACATCGAGGTCGCCGCCCAACGGCTCGCCCAGCGGCTCCGCGTCGGGCTGGACAGCATGTTCTTCGGGCTGCTGATGACGCACGAGCAGCACCTCTCGGTGCTCACCGAGCCGGAGCTGGAGGCGCTCCTCTCGGAGGCCGACCGGCTCACCAGCAGCTATGAGAAGGAGTTCGTGGGCCACGATCACGTTGCGGAGTACGCGCAGGCGAAGCTCGAGAGCCACCTTGCGGAGGGGAACGTGGATGGGGCGGGCCGGGTCTCGCTGAAGCTGACGGGCCGAGCCATGGTCCCATTGAGGCTCTACGTGTTCCGGGATGAGGGGGAGCGGCGCCTCCACCGCTACCAGGAGGTCCCCGTCTTCGACGGCGAGGCCGAGGTGCGCCTCTGACACACCGGTCTGGGGCCGGGCGGCCCCGGGGGACGGCTAAGTCCACGGAAGGGAGCAGCATGCTGAGCGACAAGGACCGCCGGGAGGCGCTGAGGCGAGGGCTCTCCGGGCGCTGGCAGGCCGAGCCGATGCTCGGTGGCTACTGCGGCGAGGAGGAGATCGAGGCCGTGGTGGCCGCGATGCGTTCGTCCATGGACCCTGCGGTGGGATTCGGGTTCATCTGCGAGGAGATCGAGCGCTTTGAGCGCGCCCTCGCGGAGTACATCGGCGTCAAGCACGTGGTCTCCATCAACGGCGCAGGGGGCGGGCTGGACATGGTGGTGCGGTGCCTGGACCTGGGCCCCGAGGAGGAGGTCATCTGCCCGGCCATCAACTTCCGGGCGGCCCCCATGGCGGTGCTCGGCGCGGGCGCCCGGCTCGTCCTGTGCGAGGTGGACCCGGTGACCCTTTGCGCGGACCCCAATGATGTGGAGAGGCGCATTACGCCGCGGACGCGCGCGATCCTGCCCACTCACATGAACGGGATCTCGGCGGCCATGGACGATCTGCTCGCCCTGGCGGAGCGCCACCCCCACCCCGTCCACGGCCCGATCAAGGTGATCGGTGACGCCGCGCGGGCCCTCGGTGGAGGCTACCGGGGCACCAAGGTGGGCAAGAAGGGGTGGATGAACGTCTTCAGCTTCCACACCATGAAGAACATGACCACCCTCGGAGAGGGAGGCGCCATCACCACCGACGACGACGCGATCGTAGGCCGCCTGCGCGAGATCCGGCAGTTCGGCGGCACCCACTGGGGCTCCAACTACAAGATGACGAAGCTCCAGGCCGCGGTGGGCCCGATCCAGCTCCGGCGCCTCGAGGGCTTCATCGCCGCCAGGCGGCGCCTCGCGCAGGCCCGCAACGAGATGCTGGAGGGTTGCCCTCACCTCACCCTCCCGGCCGAGCCGAACGGCTACGAGCACACCTACTACCTCTACACCCTCCTGGTGCCGCGTGAGTGGGCCGGTGGGCGGCGGGATCGGCTGATCCGCCTCCTGAAGGAGGAGTACCGGCTGGACTGCGGGGTGTACAACCGGCCGGTGCAGCAGGAGGTCCCCTTCATCGCCCGCCACACCGAGGGGCAGGAGCTTCCCCTGTCGGACGAACTGGGGGGCCGTATCATCTGTCCTCCGATCCACCCGTACATGTCGGAGGAGGATAACGCCTACATCGCGGCTGCGGTCTGGGAGGCGGTGGCGCGCATCGAGAGGGGGGAGTAGCGCGCCCACCGCCCGGACGGTTCGTCCGTCGGGCCACACCACGCGGAGCGCAGGGCAGCAGTGCACAGCAGCGGAGGCCGCCGGCCGCGGAACCAGACCGAACGAGGGGTGAGCGGGCGTGCGGTGCTACTCGGCGCTGCGCTCGTGCCCCTCAACGTGCTGTTCCTCGTGGCGGCCCTCTGGCGGTGGGGATGGTTCACCGGGCAGAACTCCCTCTTCCCCAACGCCGTCGCCGTACTGTTCTTGCTGGCGGCGGCAAACGAGGTTGCCAGGCGAAGGCGCCCTCACCTTGCGCTCACCGCAGGCGAGCTCCTCACCGTCTACCTCATGGTGGTGACGAGCACGGGCCTGACGTGCTCGCTCTGGCACTTCGGGGGGGCGCTCGCCGGCGGCATCAGTTACCCTTTCTGGTTCGCGACCGAGGAGAACGGGTGGATGACGCTGGTATGGCCCTTCCTGCCCGAGTGGCTCACGGTCCGCGGCCAGGCGGCGCTGGAGGGATACTTCCTGGGCGGCGGTTCGCCCTACCGGTGGGCGGTAGTTCGCGCCTGGGGCGGCCCCGCGCTCTGGTGGGCGGCCTTCCTCGGGGTCCTGCTGTGGGTGTGCCTCTGCCTGAACTCGATCGTGCGCAGGCGGTGGGCCGACGAGGAGAAGCTCGCGTTCCCCATCACGGTTTTGCCGGTCCAGGTGGCCGACGAGCGCTTCGGGCTGCTGCGCAACCGGCTCTGGTGGTCGGCGGTGGCCTTCTCGGGGGGCCTGTGGTTGTGGAACATCGCGAGCGGGCTGATCCCGAGCCTGCCGGGCATCCCGCTCCACATAGACTACTCGAGCTATGTGGAGAATGCCCACCCCTGGAACTCCATCCGCCACAAGATGCTGGGCTGGTCGCCCGGCTCGATCGGCCTCTGCTACCTCATGCCGCTCGATCTGGCGTTCTCTCTGCTCGTGTTCGACCTGCTGTGGGTGGCCGAGTACCTGCTGTCGGCCCACCTCGGCTGGTCGGTGAGCCCCCGTGCCGGCTTCCCATACGGCGACTATCAGGTGGCAGGCGGCTTCATCGCCATCGGCGCCTCGGTGCTGTGGCTCGACCGCGCGTACCTGCTGGCCGTCCTGCGCCGGGCGCTTGGGCTAAGCTCGCCCCTGCGCGATGAGGGGGAGGCGCTGCGCTACTCGGCGGCCACCCTCGGCGCCGTGGTCGGGCTGGTGTGGCTCTGGTGGTTCCTCACCCGCGGGGGCATGTCGGCCGCGGTGGCCGTCGTCTTCCTGGGGCTCTACCTCCTGATGGTCCTGGTACTCTCTCGGCTGCGCGCTCAGCTGGGGCCCCCCAGCCACCAGCTCTATGGGGCCACCCCCGACTGGATCCTCCGCACCGCCGTCGGAGGGCGGGTTCTCGGGCCCCAGAACCTCGGCATGTTCGCCCTGCTCAACCCATTCCTGAAGCAGCAGAGCAACCACCCGGCCCCCAGTCAGCTCGAGGCCCTGAAGATGGCCGAGGGCGGCCGCATGGAGCGCAGCCGCATCGGCCTGGTCCTGGTCCTGGTCGTGCCGGCCACCATCATCTGTTACTTCTGGGCGAACCTGCACATCGGCTTCCACACCGGCCTCGCCACCGGCAACACTCACCACTCGAACCTGCTCATCCCGCGGTGGAGCACCGACGCCCTCGCCGCCGAGGTGCGCGATCCCGTCGGCCCCAACCTGCCCGGCGCCATCGCCATGGGCTTCGGCTTCGCGCTCACCTCCCTGCTGATGGCGCTCAAGCTCCGCCTCCACTGGTGGCCGCTCCACCCCGTCGCCTTCCCCCTCGCCATCGCCGATTCCATCCTCGAGCTGACGGCAGCGATCTTCATCACCTGGCTTGTCAAGTCGCTGCTGCTCCGCTACGGGGGCCTGCGCGCACACAGGATAGCGCTCCCCTTCTTCCTCGGGCTCATCGCCGGGGAGAGCACCGTCTACTTCCTGCAGATGGTAGTGTGGCAGGTGTTCAACCTCACCTGAGCGGGGGTCGCCCGGTCAGGGCAGGCTGAAGCAGACCGCCGCCGCGTTCCAGTTGAGCGAGTGCCACTCGGCGGCTACCGCGCCCGGCTTGGACGCGCGCGTCGGGCGCACTCGCCCGAAGGCCCGCTCCGGCTCCCGCAGGCTCTCCCAGCCCCACCAGGTCACCAGCGGCCAGCTCACACCCTCGCCCTCGGCGGGGGCCGGCCAGGTCACCATCACCGCCTGTGTCAGGCAGACCGTCGCACCCGGCGCCTCGCGCTCGACGCCCACGGTGAACGGGACCGGGGGGCCGGGAGGGATGATGCGCTCCAGGCGCGCAGGCCGGCTCGTCCGCAGCACCGAGATGCAGCTCGCGATCACGCCGGAGGGAGGCCCGGTGAACTGGTCGGGGGTCGCCACCTGGGCCAACTCGGCCGGGCTCTCGTCCAGCAGGAGCGAGCGGAGCTGAAGCAGCGAGGGGAGGATGTGGGACTCGTTGTGCCAGCGTCGCTCCCTGGGCAGTCGCTCCAGGAGTAGGTCCAGCTCGCGCCTCGCATCGGCGCGGAGGTGGTCGCGGTAGAAGCGCGCCACGTCGGCCTCGCTGAAGCGCACCCACCGGTTCGAGTACTGCCGCTCGCCGTGGACCCAAGGGTAGGTGGGCCCATCTATGCGCCACCCCTCCATCCCTCCCCACACGTTCGTGAGGTACACCTCCTCGGGCATGGGCTCGGTCGTGTGCCAGGGCTGACGCACGCGGAAGTACTGCGCGCCGCGCTGCTTGACGAAGTGGTGCACCAGCTCCCGCGCGAAGATCGAGCAGGCATAGGCGTAGGTGTCCAGGTCGCCGACGCCGTAGGCCAGGCGGGCAAGCGCGAGCGCGGGGGCGGCCTGGTCGCCCATCTCCACCAGGGACTCCCGACCGAACGAAGTCCAGCGCACCTCGGCGCCCGTGCAGAAGAGCCTCCTGACAAGGTCCCATCGCTCGGCGATCAGCTCCCAGTCGCCGCTGTGGTGGGCATAGGCCCAGAGCGTGACCAGCAGGTTCGAGCTGAACTTGCCGGCGTCGCCGAGGATCCCCCAGGAGCCGATGCCCGGCCCCTCGAGGATCAGGTAAGTGCGGCCCGACCCGGCGGGATACTCCCGCTCGATGAACCGCTCGGGCGCCAGCACGTCCTCGCGGAAGTACTTCCCAAGGGAGCCGATGGCCCGTCGGCGGGTCTCCTCGTCGTAGTAGGGCAGCCCCTTGGCGTACCACCGGTCGCCCATGATCGCCCAGCAGAAGTTGTGCATGCCGCCGTGGTCGTGGATATACCCGTCGGCGCGCGGGAACTTCTCCCGCGCCACCGCCTGCAGCCGCGCGAGCGCCGCCGCCACCGTGGGATGCGCGTCGATCTGAGGCGGATCCGCCGCCTCCGCCTGGTGGACGTACTGAAGGACAGGCAGGTGGATGTCGTAGTAGTCCACCCCCTCGCAGCCCATGTAGGGGCCGAACGGGGTCAGTAGCTCGGGGTCGGTCACCGGGACAGAGAACTGGACCGGGAAACCGCCCAGGTGATGGGCGAGCGCGAGCGGAGGGCTGATCGGGGCCAGCTTCAGAGGGGGCGTCCCCCACTCGTCGGGGATGGTGATCCACTCGAAGCGCTGGCGGATGGTGACCGTGTCCGCGGCCCGGTCGACGCGGAAGCTGTCCTCGCAGTAGATCGGGAACTCCCGCGAGACCCGCGCCCAGTAGCGAAGGCGCGCGAGCACCTCCTCGGGCAGCCCTGACTCCCACTCCCACGTGCGGATCGCGCGATCGCCGTTCCACGAGGCCCCAGATGGGCCGAGGTCGTCCCACCGCCACCGGTAGTACTCGTAGGCCAGGGGCACGCGCCGGTAGAGGGCCGGCCCCTCGCGGACCCACTGCGGCGGCTTGTAGTACCCGTAGAGTGGCATCAGGGCCGCATGCCCGGCCGCGCCGTCGAACTCGAGGAGCAGCCCCTCGCGGTCGAGCGCGATGCTCCGCGGGCGCCGCTGCAGGAAGACCGCCCACGGGCTGTCCCACTCCGGCCTCCCCTCCGCGCCCGCGAACCACACGAGCACCCAGCACTCGCTCATCGCGGAGGCGCCTGCCCGCTCGCCCCGGCGCACGATGTGCGCGCCCTCCCCCTCCGCGAAGGCCGCAAAGGTCGGCCCGCCGACCTCCAGCTCCGCGAGGTCGGCGAAGAACGCGAGGTAGTCGGTACCCGAGCGATAGAGCGTCATCGGGCTCAGCTCAGTGGACACGAAGAAGAACGGGGCCTCCCGCCACGACTCGCCGGCCGACCCCATGGGACGGGCCGGGCGCGGCGCCTCGGCGGGTGCAGCACAGGGGGCGAAGACGAGTGCGACCACGATCGCGAACAGCCGCGAGCTTCTCACAGCGGTCTCTCCTCCGGCCTCGCCGCGGGTGGCCCGAGCCCCGCCCCGCTCACTCAGCGGCGATCTCGTAGTACAGGCAGGCTCCCCGCGGCCCTCGCGTGTCGGTCTTCACCACGAGCGCGCCGTCCTCCTCGGCCGACTCCAGGCGGGCGATGCGTCTCCCCGACACGTCGAGCGCCCACACGTGGAGCTCCGAGGCGTGTTCGCTCGCGAGAGAGACGGCCGCGGTGCTTCGGCGCACGAGGTGGGGAAGGTCGCCCCAGGCCTCGAGGACCCAGCGCGCTCGGTCGCCGAAGCGAGCGCCCGAGTTCTGTAGGTCGGTGAGGTGGACCAGGAGCAGCCGGCGGCTGCTGGCTGCCGGCTGGCCGTCGAGCGACGATATCCAGAGCGCGCCGCCCCAGCGGGCGAACTCGCACAGGTTCGCGAACGCGCGCTCGCTCACCGGCACGAGCATCTTGAGGTTGCCGGCCCGGCCCTCGCCCTCACCGAACACCTCCTGGGCCTTGACGGGCCGGGAGCCGCGAGCACAGCGAACGGGGACCCGTCGGCCGAGAGTGAGACGGCTCCGTTGGCGGCGACCGTAGCGCGGGCGGGGCCGCCCTCCGCCATGCCGCACGAGACCATCGCGCCGACGTCCATGGCGGCGCAAGAGATGATGGGCAACCGGCCGCTTCGCGCTGCGCCGCGTGCTGGCCCACCGCGCGCCGATATGGAGGCCTCGTGTCTGGGACACACACCGCCAGGCTAGCAGCAGCGCGACTGCGCGGTCATTGCAGGTAAGGCCTCTGATCTTGTAGGATTGGACCACGCCATGGACGCGGCGCACCGGTCCACCTCGCGTACGTCGGCGCTCTGGGCCGCCTGGAGCCTGTCTGACGCCGCTCTCGGCGGCGCGCAGGGCCCTGTCTCCGGCCCCTGCGGGAGACCCGCGAGGCAGAGGTCACGGCTCGTCCTGGTCGAAGCCCACGCGGCGGAGCGGCCGCGCCCGTAAGGCGCTGCTCGTGGCAGGCAGCTACCTGGAGCATGCCGGCCTGACTCTGTGCGAGGGCGACGGCCCTGCGACCCAGCCGCTGCGGTTCGAGGAAGGAGTATGAGAGGCGCCAGCCCCCAGGCGATGTCAGGCGCTCGAGAGCAGAGCGGTCGCGTTGCCGCCGAGCACGAGCTGCGCCGGAGTGGGGACGGGGAAGCACGTCTCGAAGAGGTGCTTCCAGAAGTGCACGCGCTCTTGCCAGAGCCGGATGCGGCGCCGCCGCTCGGCCTCCTCGTCAGTGTGGAGCATGAGGTCGGTGCCGAGCAGGAGCTGGCCGGCGAGGCCGTAGGTGGTGACGGCCCGGGCGACGGCGTCGAGGATGAGCCCCGTGTAGCCGCTCACATCGAGGGAGAAGTTGGGGTGCGTGTAGGCCATCGCCAGCGCGGCCTCGCAGTGGGGGAAGCCCAGGTGGGCCCCGATGACCCTGAGCGAGGGGAATGCCTTGATGACGACATCGAGGCGCTCGACATGCTGCCAGTCGGTGGAGCGGGAGCGCTGGCTCGCGGCCAACGGGTAGTGGTCGAGGGTATCGGCCCAGGCCTGGCCGGTGTGGAAGACGATCGGCATCCCGAGCTGGGCCGCGCGCTCGTAGATCGGGAAGAAGGTCTCGTCGTCCCAGGGCCGAGGCGGGGTGTGAGCCTTGAGTGCGCGGAAGCCGCGCTCGCGCTGTCGGTCCACCCAGTCGGGGCCCTCGGCGAGGTTCAGGTAGCCGACGGGGACGACCGCGCCGGGGAAGGCGCGGGCCAGCTCGAGGATGACCTCGTCGTTGTCCCGGCGGCCCACCCAGCTCGTTATCGGCGCGGACAGGGCCCAGACCTGATCCACAAAGCCGAGGGAGAGCGCGAACTCGACATCGTGCGGGCCGAAGCTGTCCGGGAGGTGGCAGTGGGCGTCAACGATCGGCATGGTCGCTCCTCCGCATCGGGTGCGCCGGCCACTTCCCGCTCGACCGTCCGGGCTCCTGCCCGCCGGCTGGGGAACGGGAGCGCGCGCCGCCGAGGTCGTGTGAAAGGAGACTGACCCCGCCATGGGCTATCGTGCAGGGATCATCGGCTGCGGCGGCATCTCGTCGCACCACGCTGCGGCCTACCGGAATGACCGGAGGATGGAGCTGGTCGCGGCCGCCGAGCCGAGCGCGGAGCGCCGCGCCCGGTTTGCGGAGAAGTACGGCGTCCGAGTGTACTCATCGGCCGCGGACATGCTCGCCGAGGAGAAGCTCGACATCGTCTCGGTGTGCACGCCGCACCCCGATCACCGGGAGCCGACCGTGATGGCCGCCCAGGCCGGGGCCAAGGCCGTGCTCTGCGAGAAGCCGATCGCCCTGAACCTGGGTGATGCGGACGAGATGATCCGCACCTGCCGCGAGCGCGGCGTGCTCCTGGTCATCGGCCACCAGCGGCGCTTCCAGCCCGGCCACATCGCGATCGCGAAGCCGCTGCTGGAGGGGGAGATCGGGAAGCTCACGGACATCTGGTTCGACGTCCACCACTACGACCTCATGACCTGGGGCACGCACGCCGTTGACATGATCCGATGGTACAATGGCGACGCGCCGACGAAGTCCGTCTTCGGCCAGGTGGACATCTCGGTGGTGCACGAGCGGCACGGCGCGCCGGCCGAGGACTCGGCGATATCCCTCATCCACTTCGAGAACGGGCTGCGCGCGACGCTGGCCTGCGGGTCCATGGTGCCTCGGTTCAGCCAGGTGATCGCCGCCGAGGAGGGAGAGCTCCGGGTCGAGGGCGACCCCTCCGTGGCCCGCATCCGCAGGCAGTCGGATGTCTCCTGGCGCGAGATCCCGAAGCCCGCCCGCGAGGACTGGCAGGAGGGATTCGACGGGGAGGTGCGCGCGCTCGGCGACTCCCTCGAGACAGGCGCGCCGCACCCCCTGGCGGCCGAGGCCGCCCGCGAGGCCCTCGCCGTCATCATCGCCACCTACGAATCCTCGCGCCGGCGCCGCGTCGTGACCTTCCCGATCGAGGTGCCGGACAACCCATTGCTCGCCATGCTGGCGGAAAGGAGCAAGGCATGAGACCAAGCCTTCACTATGGCATGCGGGGCGACGACCCGGCCGCGACCATCGCGCTGCTCGCCGACGCCGACATCTGGGACCTGGTCTGCGACTCGAAGCAGATCGCCCGCCGGCAGGACGGAGGCCCGCTCACGGCGGAGGAGCTGGCGGCCTTCAGGCGCCCCTTCGATGAGGCCGGCATTCGCCTTTCCGCCGTCACCGTGGGGTGGATGAAGCGCGGCGCCGACGGGCGCCCGCCGGAGGAGGACCTGAGGGCGGTCTGCACGAGCATCGCTGCCCTGGGAGAGGGAGGCGTGCCGGTTGCGCAGCTCTTCGACATGGGCGCGGTGCCGGAGGACGCAGACCGCGACCGGTACGTGGCCGGCCTCCACGACTCATATCGGCCCATTGTGCAGGCGTGCGCGGCGGCGGGCGTGTTGCTGGCCATCCATGCGAGCTGGCTCCCCCAGGCCGCGCTCTGGAATACCGAGACGCTCCTGGCGCTCTTCGAGGCCGTCCCCGACGCCCACAACGGAGTGTGCTTCTGCGCGGGCAGCTACTGGCAGGCCGGCGACGATGTGGTCGAGTCGGTCCGGCGCCTTGGGCAGCGAATCCACTACGTCCACCTGCGCGACGCCGACGTCGTGGGCGCCAACTGCCCGGAGATGCTCCTGGGCAAAGGCAAGGTGCCCTTCGCCGCGCTAGCCCGGGCCCTGCGCGAGATCGGCTTCGACGGCCCTGTCAACTGCGAGCACTTCGGGACCTTCAGGAACCAGCAGCACGGCGAGCTGAACGCCGTCTGGGCGGCCGGGTTCCTGCGCGGCCTGCTGCAGGAGCGCTAAGCGCCTCGGCCACCGGGGCCTGCGGCCGGGCTCGCCTGTCAGTTGGCGCCTGAGCCATTAGCTGTCATGCAGGTAAGCGTCTGCCGTGGAGTCGCCAGAGGCGGTCACGCTGAGCCAGCGCGCGCCGAAGCCAGCCGGGAACTTGCGGTGCTCGTAGCCGTGCGGCTTCACCCGGATCGCCGCGTAAGGGACCCATTGGCCGTCGCCCAGGAAGTCCACCTCGATCGAGAACTCGACCGGCTGCCCGACGCCTCCTGCGTGCAGGGCCTAGCCGGGGACGACCATCTCCATGCGCAGCCCCCGGGCGTCTGTCGCAGGCGACTCCGGGATGCGCCGCCAGCGGCCCGTCGCGAAGGCGACGGCCGTCAGCGCGGCGGCCAGGGCGTCCAGCACATCGTCCATGCCGACGCCGGCGGGTCGGCTGGATCGGCCCAGCGCTGCGCCGAGCTGTTCCTCACAGTGCCTGCTTAGCACGCGGAGCCGCTCGGCGCGGCCCTCAGGCTTCTTCTTCGAGTAGCGCATGGCGCGGTGGCCGCCGAGCGCCCAGAAGCACACCTCGGGATGCACCTCGACCACGCAGCCCTGCAGCGCAGGCGTCATCACGGCGTCCACTTCCCTGATGCAGGGCATGATCCCCCAGGTCTGCAGATTCAGCTTCCTGCCTGTCAGGCGTAGGCTGGCCGCGCAGGCCTCGTTGTAGCTCTCGGCCGCCAGGCAGGCGCGCGGCGGAGCGGGGAAGACCGAGCGTGCCCGCGGCTGCCCCAGTAGACGGCGCGCCAGAAGGTCATACTCCCGCCGGCCGGTGTCAGACAGCCCGATCGGTATGTCCACGGCGAGAGAACCGTCACCGCCGACGGCCTCCACGAGGTCGGCGAAGGTGGAAAAGGGCCTGTGCCACAGCAAACGCGGCCGGCCCATCTCCCCGCGCAGCGCAACCGCGTACCACCCCGCCTTCGACCAGTCCACACCGGCGCAGATCATGGCAGCCCCCTCCCAAGGTCCCAGCCGATCCTACCACGGCAGGCTGCCATCGTCCACACTGGCTGCCCCTGCCCAGGGGCTCACCCGGTCCCTCCTGGATCGCCCGTGCCCGCCCACACGCGGTCTCCCGGCGGGGGGGAATCGGCGACCGGGCTCAGTCGTCTGTGAATGCGGGGACGTCTACATCTCGGACCAGGAGGGAAGCGATGTACAGTCGCAGGATGCTGGCGAGCATGGTGGTCGCGGTCCTGGCCCTTGGGGGCTTGGCCTTTGCGCAGGCCGGCATGCGAGGAGGTGGGCCCGGCGCGGGTCAGCGGCCCGGCCGGTTCGGCGAGCCGCCCGACCCGGCGCGGATGCGCCAGATGATGATGGAGGGCCTCAGGCAGCAGCTCCAGGTCGGGGAAGAGGAGTGGCGCGTGCTGGGGCCGAGGCTGGAGCGGGTGACCGAGTTGTCGCGCGAGGTCGCCATGGGCCGCATGCGGATGATGCGTGGGGGGGCGGGGCCGATGGGCCTCGGCGCCATGAGGCGAGGTCGGGAGGCCGAGCCGCCGCACCGGCCGCGGACCGGCGCCCCCGGACGAGCCTGGGAGCGGGACCCCGAAACCTCTGCGGTGGCCAGGGCGAGCGATGAGCTCGAGGAAACGCTCAACAACCCTCAGGCCACCCCCGAGCAGATCAGGGCCCGGCTGACCGCCTTGCGGCAGGCCCGCGAGCGGGCCCGCCAGGAGCTGGAGCGGGCGCGCGAGGAGGTCCGGCAACTGGTCACGCAGCGGCAGGAGGCGCAGCTCGTGCTGATGGGGATCCTCGACTGAGTCCGGCAGGTAGGGCCGGCTGCCGGCCGCTGGGCCGGCAGCCGGCCTTCCGCTCAATGCGCCTCTCAGGAGGGCGCGAGCCATGGCTGACCTAGTCACCAGGCTGCTGGAGCGAGGGCTGCTCTCGGCGGAGGATGCCGCCCGGGTGCGTGAGCTGCGGGCCCAGGGGACTCCTCTGGACGAGGCCGTCCTGGCCGTCGCCGGCGCGGGCGAGGAGGGCGTGCTCCGCGAGATGGCGGAGGCCTTCCACGTCCCCTACCTGGACCTAGGCGACCACCAGCCCGCGCGGGAGCTTCTCTCGCGGTTCCCCGCCTCCGTGCTGCTCGAGCACCGGGTGCTGCCGGTGTGTGAGGAGGAGGACGGCGCGGTGCTGGTGGCGACCAGCCGGCTCTACGACAGCACGGGCCTGGACGAACTGCGCCTGGCCGCGGGCTGCGAGTGCCGGCCCGCGCTCGCCTCCCCGAGCGACATTGACCGCCACCTGACGGCCACGCTGGGGGTGGGCGCGGACACGGTGCAGTCGCTGGTCTCCGCAGCCGCCACCACCGTGCAGGTGCTCGAGCACGAGGCCGACGAGGGCCTGGACTTGACAGAGGCCGCCGAGGACGCCTCCATCGTGGGCTTCGTCAACGAGGTCCTGACGGAGGCCATCAGCTCCCGGGCCACGGACGTGCACTTCGAGCCCTTCGAGCACGAGCTTCGGGTCCGCTACCGGGTGGACGGCGTGCTCCAGGAGGCCGTCATCCCCCCGGAGGTTCGCCGTTTCCACGGCGCCATCGTGTCCCGCCTGAAGATCCTCAGCAACCTCGACATCGCCGAGAAGCGCCTTCCCCAGGACGGCCGCATCCTGCTGCGGGTGGATGGCCGGGAGATTGACGTGCGTGTGTCGGTGATCCCCATGCGCCACGGCGAGGCCGTCGTCCTGCGCCTGCTGGACCGCAGCGCGCCCCTGCTGGGGCTCGAGCAGCTCGGCATGTCGGCCGCCGACCGGGAGTCGTTCCGGCGCATCCTCGCCATGCCCTACGGCATCGTCCTGGTGACCGGCCCCACGGGGAGCGGCAAGACCACCACCCTATACGCCGCCCTCTCCCAGATCAACGACGTGGAGCGCAAGATCGTCACCATCGAGGACCCCGTCGAGTACGAGCTGCGAGGGGTGAACCAGATCCAGGTCTCCAACAAGGCCGGCCTCACCTTCGCCCGCGGCCTGCGCTCGATCCTGCGCCATGACCCGGACGTGATCCTGGTGGGCGAGATTCGGGACCGGGAGACGGCCGAGATCGCAGTGCAGGCCTCCCTCACCGGCCACCTCGTCTTCGCCACCCTGCACACCAATGACGCGCCCAGCGCGGTGACCCGCCTGGTGGACATGGGCATCGAGCCCTATCTGATCGCCTCCTCTCTCGAGGCTGTGGTGGCCCAGCGGCTAGTGCGCCTGATCTGCCCGGCCTGCCGCGAGGAGCTCTCCCGCGATGAAGTGGCGCGCCTACGCGCCCAGTACGGGCTGGAGGGCGTGGGGACGCTGCTGCGCGGGCGCGGCTGCCGCAAGTGCCGGGGCACTGGGTACCGGGGTCGCACCGGGGTGTTCGAGATGATGACGATTGGCGATCCGGTCCGCGCCCTGGTGCTCGAGCACGCCTCGGCAGGCGAGATCCGCCGAGTCGCCCAGCAGAACGGCATGAGGAGCCTCTGGGACGATGGTCTGCGGCTGTTGCTGGAGGGGCGGACGACTATCGAGGAGGTGCTGCGCGTCACCCGGGCGGAGGTCCCCAACGGCGACGGTCTGATAGCGCCGGCCGCCGCCCCGCAACGGCGGCAGCCCGCCGGGCCCGGGTCCCGGGAGGGCGCCTGATGCCGGTATTCGAGTACCAGGCGGTGGACGGCGCAGGACGGCCGGTGGCCGGGACGGTCACCGCCTCCGGGCGTGGGGCGGCCATCGAGTACATCGTCCAGCAGAACCTGCACCCGGTGGCGGTCCAGGAACAGCGCGCAGCCCGGCGGGCGCCTGGCGTGCGGCTCTTCGGGGCCCCAGTGTCCCAGGGCAACGTGGATGCCTTCACCCGCCAGCTCGCCAATCTGTTGACCGCTGGGGTGCCGCTGAGCCGCGCCCTCCGCGTGGTCGCTCGGGAGGCGACGAGTGCCGCCGCGCGGGAGCGGTGGGCCGCCATTCACGAGGATGTCGTGGGCGGCACGGCGCTGGCGGAGGCGCTGGCGAAGTACCCGCGCTCCTTCTCCCCCGTCTACATCGCCATGGTGCGGGCCGGAGAGACCGGCGGCTTCCTGGACGTGGTGCTGGAGCAGATCGCCGACTTCCGCGCCTGGGAGCAGCGCCTGAAGGGGAAGGTGAAGAGCGCCCTGCTTTACCCGGCGGTGCTGGCGGTGCTGGCGACCGCGGTGCTTGCCTTCCTGCTGACCTACTTCATCCCCCGCTTCGCCACCATCTTCGCCGACCTCGGCGGCGCGCTCCCCTGGCTCACCCGCGCCATCGTCGCCGCCAGCGAGGTGATGGTCCGTCACGCCGCGCTGATCGTGATCGGCCTGGCGCTGGTGGCGCTTGCGGTGCGGCGCGCCGTGACCACGGAGGCCGGGCGGCGAGCCGTGGAGCGCTTCGTGGTGGGTCTTCCGCTGGCCGGCCGGGTGGCGGCTCGCCTCGCCCTGGTGCGGTTCTGCCGGATGCTCGGCACGCTGCTGGCGGCCGGCGTGCCTCTCGTGTCCGCTCTGCGGGTGGCCCGGGAGGCCGTCGGCAACCAGACCCTCGCGGACACGATCAGCCAGGCCGTCGAGGAGGTCCAGCGTGGCGCCTCCCTCTCCGCCAGCCTGGCGGCCGCCAAGCGGCTGTTCCCGGCCGAGGTGGTGGAGATGGTCGCGGTGGCGGAGGAGAGCGGTCGCCTGGACAAGGAGCTGCTTCGCCTGGCCACCACCTATGACGGGGAGCTCGACCGCCAGCTCTCCATGTTGGTGGCGCTGGCCGAGCCGGCGCTGCTGTTCGTGATGGCGGCCGTGGTGGGGACCATAGTCATCGGCATGCTGCTGCCGATCTTCACGCTGCAGGAGCTGATCCGGTGACCGAGGGCCGTGCCCCGCGGCGCTGGGAGACGAGGATGAGGAGGCAAGAGACCATGCGACTGGTGATCCCGCCGGCACGCCACCGGGGCGTCACGCTGATCGAGCTGCTGCTAGTGCTGGTCATCATCACCGCGCTGGCCGCCATCGTTGTGCCAAGGTTCGCGGGGCGCTCTGAGGACGCGCGCATCGCGGCCGCCCGCGCTGATATCGCGAACTTCGGGGTGGCTCTGGATGCCTTCGAGATTGACATGGGCCGCTACCCAACCACCGAGGAGGGTCTGGCCGTACTGGTGAGGCCGCCCATGGAGGCCTCGAGGTGGCGCGGCCCCTACCTGCAGCGCGACATCCCCAACGACCCGTGGGGCAACCCTTACATCTACGAGTATCCGGGGCGGCACAACCCCCACAGCTATGACCTGTACTCCTACGGCCCGGATGGACAGCCTGGAGGAGGCGACGATATTGACAACTGGTCGCCGCGGTAGCGGCGCGAGCACGCGGTGCACACATGGCCGCCGGCCCCAGGGCAGGGGGTGCGCGCGCGCGTGGGCCGCCGGCTTCACGCTGCTCGAGCTGGTGCTCGTGCTGGTGATCGCGGGCATCGTCCTGGGGGTCTCCTCCCCCTCCCTGCGGCGCTTCCTGTGGTCGCGGCAGGCCGGCGACGTGGCCCGCGAGATGGTGGCGCTGGCCGAGTACGCCCGCTCGCAGGCGGTGGTCGAGGGCCGCGCGTACCGCCTGAACCTCGACCCCGAGGAGGGCCGCTTCTGGCTCACCGCTGAGACCGCGGGCGAGTTCGTGGAGCCACCAACCGAGTTCGGTCGGCTCTTCCTCCTCCCACAGGGCACAGCAGCGCGCTGGGAGTGGCCCCACGAGGGTGTCGGCTGGGGCTGGATCGGCCTCTACCCCGACGGTCGCAGCGACCCGGCGAGCATCCTGATCACCGACGCGTGGGGGGAGGCGGTGCGGGTGCTCTCACTCTCGCCGGCGGAGCCCCTACAGGTGGTGGCGGCCGCGGATGGTGAGGTGCTATGACCTGGCATCGGCAGGCCAGAGAGTGGCGTGCGGCCTTCACACTTGTGGAGGTGCTCGCTGCCCTGTTGCTGGCGGCCATCGTACTGCCGGTGGCCATGCAGGCGATCTCCGTCGCCACCCACGCCGCGGGCGACGCCCGCCGACGGCTGGAGGCGGCCGCGCTGGCGGAGGGAAAGCTGGCGGAGCTGGTGGCGGCCGGCGAGTGGCAGACCGCCGAGCTGTCCGGCGGCTTCGCCCCGGAGTATCCGGAGTACACCTGGCGGGCGGAGGTGACCGAGTGGCCGACCGCGGCGGGTCTGCGCCAGCTCGCCGTCGAGGTGGGCTGGGTGGCGCGGGGACGGGAGCGCGCCGTGACGCTCACCACGCTCGTCCGTCCGGCGGAGCAGTGACATGACCGGCCCGCGCAGAGGGAACAGCGGGTTTACCCTCCTGGAGATGCTGGCCGCACTTGCGCTGGCGGGCGTGCTCGCGGGCGGCGTCTACGCGAGCCTGCACATCGGCTTCCGGGCCCGCGCCAGCGCGGAGACGTCCATCGCTCCCGCACGCGCCGCCATGCTGGCCCTCGAGCTGCTGCGCCGGGACGTGACCACCGCGCTCCCCCCAACCGGCATCCTCGCCGGCCCCTTCATCGGCGAGCAGGGCGCGGCCTCGGCCGAGGGCGCGGACCGGCTGGAACTGCACGCCCTGGTCACGGACCCCGTGTCCGGCATCCCCGGGGTTCGCAAGGTCGAGTTCGACCTGGTCCCGGCGGAGAATGGCGCCGACTTCCTGCTCGTCCGCAGGGTCACCGCCAACCTGCTTGCGCCCGTCGTGCCGGAGCCGGAGGAGGAGGTGCTGTGTCGGCACGTCGTCTCGTTCGGCCTCCACTACTTCGACGGTTTCTCGTGGCTCGATAGCTGGCACTCCACGGTGCAAGGGGACTCCGCTCCGGCGGCCGTGGAGGTCACGCTCGGCGTGCACCCCCCCGGGGCCGAGGAGTACGTGCTGACGCGGCGGTTCTTGGTGCCGGCCAGCGCGCCGGGCGGCCGGGAGTTCATGGCCCTCGAGGAGGAGACGGGCACATAGCGCCATGGTACGCGCGACCTCATCTGGCAGACAGCAAGGCGCGAGGCGGCGATCCCGCGGGTCGGTGCTGATCGTAGTGACGTGGATCGTGCTCGCGCTGGCGGCCCTCGCGCTGGTGTTCGCGCGGGCGATGCGGGTCGAGCTCATCGCCTCCGCCAACCACGTGGCGGCGATGCAGGCCGACGGCACGGCCCACGCGGCCCTGCAGTACGTGCTCTCACAGGTGGACGGCACCGACGGGCTCCTCCGGCCGGCGGCGGAGATGAGCTGCGAGGCCGTCCCGGTGGGCGAGGGGTTCTTCTGGCTGCTCGTGCAGAACCTCGAGGACGACTACACGCACGCTTTCGGGCTCCGGGACGAGGCGGGCCGGTTGAACCTCAACACCGCCACCCAGGACATGCTGGTGAGGCTCCCCAACATGACCGTGGAGCTGGCGGCCGCCATCCGGGACTGGCGGGACCCGGAGGAGCAGGCCTCTCCGGGCGGGGCCGGCAGCGAGTACTACCTGCTGCTGCCCGATCCATATTACTGCAAGAACGCGCCCTTCGAGACCGTCGAGGAACTGCTCCTGGTGCGAGGCGCCACCCCTGAGCTGCTGGTCGGGGAGGACAGGAACCGCAACGGCGTGCTGGACGCGCACGAGCACGCTGCCGCCGGCCGGCTCGACCGCGGGCTGCTGCCCTACATCACAGTGTACAGCCGCGAGCCCAACCAGACGGCCGCGGGGGAGGCGCGAGTCAATGTCAACGATCGCAGTGACGGGGAGCTGGAGCGGCTGCTGCGCCGGGCGCTCTCGGCGGAGCGACTCTCCGAGGTGATGTCCCGGGTGCGTCGCGAGCGGCCCTTCCGCAACCCGCTCGACTTCTACCTGCGCGCCGGGCTCACCGCAGAGGAATTCGCGCAGGTGGCGGACGCCATCACCACCAGTCGCGGGCGGACCCTGACCGGGTTGGTGAACGTCGTCACCGCCCCTCGGGAGGTGCTGGCTTGCCTGCCAGGGCTCGAGGAGGGTGACGTGTCCGCGCTGCTGGCCCGCCGCAGCTCCCCCGACACCGACCTCACGAATATCGCCTGGGTGGCCGAGGCGCTGCCGGCCGAGAAGGCGGTCGAGATCGGTGGGCTGATCACAACCCGCTCCTACCAGTTCTCCGCGGACATCGTGGCCGTCAGCGGCGACGGCCGCGCGTTCCGCCGCTACCTGGCGGTGGTGGACGCGAGCACCAGTCCGCCCCGTGTCACCCGCTGGAGCGACCTCACCCCCTTGGGTTGGCCGCTCGATCCGGCCCTCCTCGCGGCGCTGCGCGAGGGGAGCGGGCCGCTCACCGCGGGCCGGGTCATCACCGGAGGCTGAGGCTCATGGCCCTGCGCCGAAGACATATCCTTGGGCTGGTGGTGGAGGAGCACAGCGTCCTAGTGGCGGAGGTCGCGCTGGGCGGCCGCAGGACGGCGCTCGTGCGCGCCGCGGAGCTGCCTCTGGCGGTGTCAGCGAGGGCCTCCGACGCGGAGGCGCAGGAGGCCGGCCGCGCCCTGCGCAGCCTGCTCCGCGCGGAGGGCTTCCGGGCGAGGGAGGCGGTCATCGCGGTGCCTGCCTCCTGGCTGCTGGCGGCCCGCAAGAGCTTCCCACCGGCTGGTGCCGCCACCTTCGGCTCCATGGCCCGCATCGAGGCCGAGCGCAGCTTCGCCACTGGCATTGCCGACTTGATCGTGGACTGCACGGCCAACTCGACCACCGAGCAGGCGCGGCGGGCGCTGCTGGCCGCGCTGCCGCGGCGCGCCGTGGGGATGCTGCGCGCCACGGCCCTCGCCGCCGGCCTGCGGGTGCGCGCCATCACCTCCACCGCCCTCGCGCTGGCCGGCGCGCCCGGCCTGGCCGGCGCGCGGATGCTGCTCGTGCTGACGCCTCGGCGGGCCGAGGTGGTGACCCGGTCCGGCGACCGGGTCACCGATGTGAGGCACATCGGGCTGCCGCCCACCGCTCCCGAGCCGATAGCCGGGGAGCCGGGGGCGGGCTGGCTGCGCGCGGTGGGCGGCCTGCTGGCGCGCGTGGCCGCCCTCTCGCCAACGCCGGAGAGCGAGGGCGGGGACGAGGTGGTGGTCTGGGACAGCACCGGCCTGGGGGCCGGGGTGATCGCGGCAATAGGGGAGTCCGCCGGCCTCCAGGTGAGGCGCAGCCCCGGCCTCGCCGAGATGGGGATCGCGGGTCGGTCGGACCACCTTGCGGCGCCGGGCCCCGCGGTTGCGGCCGTGGTGGCCGTCGTGGGGGCGCGCCGGGGCGGGCTTCCGGTGAACTTCCTCCGCCCCTCGCTGGAGATCCGGCGTCACAGCCGCCGGTGGCCCCGGATCGCGTGGGCGGCGGCCACCTGCCTGGCCGTGCTGGGGGCCGTGCTCTCTCTCTCCGCCCAGTGGCGCGCTGACCGACAGGAGGTGGCCCAGCTCCAGGAGCGACTCCGCCAGATGCAGCCGGAGATCCGGGTCGCGGAGGCGATGGTGGACCAGACCAGGCTGGCGCGGCGCTGGACCGCTCGCAGCCCACGGTTGCTCAACGTGCTGCGGGACTTGACCCTGCTGTTCCCGGAGCAGGGCCAGATCTGGGCGACCAGTGTGGTGGTTCAGGACGACCTCCGCGTGCTCATCTCCGGCAAGGCGGACCGGGAGCAGCCGGTGCTCGTGCTGCTCGAGCGGATCCAGGGCCGGCCCGAGTTCGCGAACGCGCAGTTGCTGTACCTCCGCCAGGCCGGCACGGAGAGGCGGGAGCTGGCCTTCGCGCTGGCCTGTAACTACATGCAGGGCGAGACGCCATGATCCTCAGCAAGCGCGAGCGCTACATCGCCCTCGCCACGCTACTGGTGTTCGGCGTACTCGGGCTCGACCGGCTGGTGCTCACCCCCGTCCGGGGCCGCCGACAGGCGATGCTGGAGCAGCGGCAACAGGTGGTGGCCCAGCTCGAGCGCGCCCGCGCTCTGTTCGACGAACGACACCGGGTGACCGAGGAGTGGGAGGCGATGCTGGCCGCGGGGCTGGCCCAGAGCTCCACCGAGGTCGAGAGCCGCCTCCTCCATGCCGTCCGCGACTGGGCGGAGCAGTCCGGCCTCACCCTGACCTCTGTGCGGCCGGAGCGGGCCCGGGAGGTGGGGGGACTCCAGGAGCTCACGTTCCACACCTCCGGCGAGGGCGGGATGAGCGCGGTCGCGGGCTTCCTGTGGCGGCTGGAGACCTCACCTTTCCCCGTGCGCCCGGCCGAGCTTCAGGTCGCCGCCCGCAAGGAGGGCGAGGACGAGCTGTCCGTGCAGGTTCGTATCTCGGCCCTATGTCAGCCGAGCGCCGCGGAGCAGTCCGGCACGCCACAAGGGCGGGAGGCGGGCCCGCCGCGCCAGGAGGCGAGAGTGCATGAGTGATCGCTTAGTGCTGGTCAGCCTGGTGGCGCTGCTGCTGGCGGCAGGTCTGTCCGCGCCTCTGTGCGCGGAGGCCGACGAGCCGCCGGCATGGGAGGCCTACCAGGTGATAGTGGAGCGCAACATCTTCCTGAGAGACCGCTCCCGGCAGGTCGAGCTCGATGTGCCGCCGATGGAGCTGCCTCCGCTGGAGGCCGCCTTCGTGCCACCGGAGGCGAGGCTCGTGCTCACCGGCATCACCCGCCGCGAGGGGCGCGATATCGCCTTCGTGGAGGACACCGAGCGCGGCACTACGGTCCGGCTTGCCGCGGGCGACTGGATTGCCGGTGGGCGCATCGCAGAGGTGGCCCTCGAGGGAATCGTGTACGAGCGGGGCGACCGCTCCCTGGTGGTGCGGGTCGGTCACGCGCTCGACGGGAGCGTCTACTCGCCGCGCGTCGAGCCGCAGCAGGCCAGCCCGGCGCTCATGCCGCCCCTGACCTCGGCCTCGGAGCCGGCGCGGCAGCGCCCGCCGCGCCGTGCGGACCGCGCGGTCGCGGAAGCCCCCGAGCGCGAGGCGGCGCCGCCCGCGGGCGATGATGATCCCGATGTGCAGGCCATCCTGGAGCGTCTCCGGGAACGGCGCCTGGAGGAGATGACCAGATGAGCAACCCTGTGCTCCGTGTCCGCGGACTGATCTGGCTCGCCCGCCCGCGCGGCTTTGGGAGAGGGCTGGTCGCGGCCGCCCTGCTCGGCGCGGCGGCGGTGGGCGCGCCAGCGGCGCCGGCCTGGGGCGAGACGGCGGGCGCCATCTCGCCAGAAGCGGGGATCCTGCTGAACTTCAGGGAGGCCTCCCTCGATGCGGTCCTCGACTTCCTCTCGGAGGCGGCCGGCTTCGTTGTCATCAAGGACGTGCCCGTCCACGGGCGTGTGAGCATCGTAAGCAGGCAGCCCGTGACCTCGGACGAGGCGGTGGGGTTGCTCAACGCGGTGCTCAAGGACCGCGGCTACGCGGCGGTGAGGAGGGGGCGCATCCTCAGGATCGTCCCCCTGGAGCAGGCCAGGTACGCGGACCTGCCGGTGCGCGCGGGCAACGACCCGACCGCGATCGAGCCAAGCGACCGCCTGATCACCCAAGTCATCCCGCTCCGCTCGGTGGACGCGGTGAAACTCAGGGACAACCTCGCGCCTCTGGTGCCCGCCTACGCGGAGCTGTCGGCCAACGCCAGCAGCAACGCGCTCATCCTCACCGACACGGAGGCGAACGTACGGCGGGTCGTCGAGATCGTGCAGGCCCTCGATCGCCACCTCGCCACCACCGTTGACGTCAGGGTCTTCCAGCTTCGATACGCCACCGCCAGCAATGTCGCCCGGATGATCAACGAGGTGTTCCAGCCGGACCAGGCCGCGCGGCAGCAACAGCAGGTCGGCCCGATGGGGCCGTTCCGCCGCTTCGGGCCGCCCCAGCCTGGCGCCGAAGCCGAGGAGACGGCGCTGTCCCAGCGGGTCACTGCCGCCGGCGATGACCGCACCAACACCGTGGCCGTGAGCGGGCCGCCCGAGGTGCTCGACGTGGTGGCCCGTGTCGTCGCGGAGCTCGACTCCAACCCGGCCGCGGAGCAGGGGGTCTTCACCTTCCGCCTGAGGAACGCGAGGGCCGCCAACCTCGCCACCGTGCTCAACACCCTCTTCTCCCAGCAGTACACAACCACTCAGGCCGCTGGCACCCGGGGCGCCCCGGCCGCGACCCGGGGCGCGGCGGGCGGCGCGCAAGGCGGGACGCAGTGGTTAGGTCCCTTCGGGCAGCAGCCAACGGGGGCCGCCAGAGACACCGCTGCGGACCTGGCGGGCACGGTGTACGTCGTCGCCGATGAGGACACAAACGCGCTGCTCGTGATGACCGCCTCCGGCAACTTCGACCGGGTGCGGGAGATCATCGCCGCGCTTGACCACCCGGTGCCTCAGGTCCTAATCAAGGTCCTCATCGCTGAGGTGACCCACACCGATCAGCGCGACCTCGGGGTGGAGTTCTCCGCCCTGAACCTGGCTGACTCACTCTCCTCTGTGGTCACCGACTTCGACGTGGGGGTCCAGAGCGGCGGGCTCGTCGTCAGGCGTATTGAGGACGACCTCGACGTGGTCCTGCGGGTGCTGCAGACGGTGGGTCGCCTGGAGGTGCTCTCCCGGCCCTACATCCTGGCCAGCGACCAGCAGGAGTCGAGCATCACCGTGGGGGCGCAGGTACCCTTCATCCGCGATACCCGCGTCACGGAGTGGGGGCAGACCATCAACACCATCCAGTACGAGGACATTGGCATCATCCTCCGGGTGACGCCGCACATCAACCCGGAGGGGCTGGTGATCATGGATGTCGTGCCCGAGGTGTCAACTTTGACGGGCCAGACGGTGCCCATCTCGGAGACGGTGGCGGCGCCGGTGTTCGCCAAGCGCTCGGCCCAGAGCCGGGTGGCGGTGCGCGACGGTCAGACCATCGTCATCGGAGGCCTCATGGAGGACAGCAGGACCCAGCAGGTCCGGAAGGTGCCGCTGCTGGGCGACATCCCCCTGCTCGGGGGCCTGTTCCGCCGCAGCATCACCGACAAGTCCAAGACCGAGCTGCTGATATTCTTGACCCCGCACGTGGTGCACGACGCCTCCGAGCTGCCCGAGCTGACGCAGCGCGAGACGACCGAGGACACGAAACTCATTCCCAAGGCCATCGCGCCCGGCGCCTTCGAGCGCCACATGGAGGAGCTCCAGCGGCGGGACGTGTACCCTGACTAGGCGAGGCCCCGGCGTCGTCCGATCAGCCCGCGGCGACCTCCCACAGGCGGTCGGCCAAAGTGACGATCTGGTCGTGCGCGCGCAGACCTTCCCGCCAGCGCGCGGGGATGGCCTGGTAGCCATCCCGGGCCCCCAGCAGCGCGCCAGCCACCGCGCCGTTGGTGTCCGCGTCCCCGCCCCTGCTGATGACGGCCACGAGCGCCTCCTCCAGAGGGTCGCCGCCGAAGAGCGCGGCGAGCGCGATCCGCGTGGTGACGATGGTGTAGCCCTGGTCCCAGCCATCCACCCCCAGCGCCTGGACCTGGCTCGCGCGAGCCTCCGCCACCGCCGCCTCCACCTCCGGGCACTGACCGGCCGTCGCCTCGGCAACCGCCTCGGCCACCGACTCGCTGTCCCTCAGCAGCTCGGCGATGGCCACGTTGACAGCGACGCAGCTCCATTCGCAGCGCGGGTCGGGGTGAGTGAGGCGGCAGGTCAGGCGTGAGTGCTCGATCAGCGACGCGCGGTCTCGCCAGGCGAAGAGCCCGATCGGCGCGCACCGCATGACCCCTCCGTTGCCGGCCGCCTGGCGGCCACTTCTCTCCCACACCTCCAGCGAGGCCGCGAGCGGCTCCTCGCCCGCGGCCACGCGAGTCAGCACCGCGCGGGTCTGGTTGCCGATCCCGCGGCCGTCGGTCACCATCCAGTGCACGAAGCGCGCGGCGATGTCCGCGAGCACTACTGCGCGCTTCTCCACCAGACTGCGCGCGAGGCACAGCGCCATCTCGGTGTCGTCGGTGTGCTGCCCCGCGGGCCAGTGGGCATCGCCCAGATAGTCCTCCAGCCGGCCATAGCGGGCGGCCACCTCGGCTGCGCTAAGAAACTCCGCCGGCGCGCCCAGGGCATCCCCCACCGCCAGTCCTACCAGGCAGCCGCGGAACTTGTCGCGCAGCCGTTGATCAGCACCCGGCCCAACCATGCTCATCTCAGCTCCTGGTCCCGCCTGCTTCGCCGCCACCAGCTTCTTCATCCTGGCCCGCGCCAGCGCCTCTTGCCTCCGGTTGCTCATGCTCGCACTTCCTCCAGGACTCCCGTCAAGCCTGCCTCATTGTGGAGTTACAGCAACGACCCAGCGTGGCAGTTGCGCCACGGATGCGCTGCCCGCCGCCCTCATGTCCCGTGAGTCGCTCAGGCCGGGCGCGACGGCAACTCGCGTGCCTCATCGCGGCTGGCGGCCGAGCCGGCTGCGGAGCAGGCTAGCGCGCGAACGGCCACCGCTGGCGCCGGTAGACCTGTGTCCCCCAGGCGAAGTCCTCGGGCAGCAGAAGACCGGCTCCGGCGCGATGGCCGATCTTCTGGCCGGCCTCCAGGACGCCCAGGACAGCGCGCTGGAGCCGGGTCTCCCGCGGCGCCCGGGTGAGGTCAACGGGTACCGTGCCGAAGACATCCTTCAGGGGGGAGTCAGGCTCCGTGGGGACAGGAAGAAGGTAGAACTCCTGCTGGAACCGCAGGATGTTCGAGTGCGGCGGCAGCACGGTCTCAAGCCATGTGTTGAGGAGCCAAGAGTGGCAGCAGAAGCAGGTGAAGCCGTATTCGGGGAAGTGGCGCGGGAAGAACTCCAGTGCCCGCCGGAGCGAGTCCTCGCAGGCCTCGGGGGTGAGTGGGCTGCCGTCAGGGATGTGGAGGTGCAGCGCGGGGTCGCCGGGCGCCACCACCTGCCCCCACTCGGCAAGGGGCAGCCTCACCTCCCGTGGGATCGCCCGCCCCACTGGCAGGATCGGGTTGCCGACCACCTCGTCACCGTCCCTGGTCAGTGCGGCCTGCCAGCCATTGAGCGCGGAACCGTCGGGGTCCGCCTGGCCGTCGGTGTCAAATCTCGCTCCATCCTCCGCGAGGACCACGACTGCCCCGAGTTCCCGGTGTCGGAAGGCCCGCACCTCCTCCTCGAAGGGGTGCATCTGGTACTGCAGCCTCCCCAGGCGGTACAGCTCACCCCGGAGGAACAGGCTGACCCAGGCCAGGCTCTCCTGGCTCCGCCCGGGGCCGGCGTGCTCGCCTTTCCCCGGCACGGAGCGCATGGGCCAGTGGTCCACGTCCCGCAGGGTGGCGCGGATCACCTCCTCCGGGACCCGGTGGGCGCGGTGGACCCCGTGCATGATGGGTACGCCAGAGAGCGCTACCAGGAAGTAGAACACGTCCGACTCAGGCCCCAGGGCCGCCTCCAGCTCTGGCCAGGCGCAGATCGTCTCCCAATCGGCTGCGGGGGCCCGGTAGACGCGCCAGTGAAGGTGCCAGGCGAGGGCGCGGAGCGCGCCATCGGACGCGATGCGCTCCGCCGTCGGGATAGCCACCTCCGCCAACGCCTCGGAGCCGTAGACATCGCGGCAGGCGTTCCGTATGAACTCCGGAGCGAGAAACGGGATCGTCTCCGGCAGCGACCGTTGCGATGTCTCCCACTCGGGCCGCAGTCGCTCGGCAGCCGCCGTCAGTTGCAGCGCAGACAGCATCTCCTGGAAATCCACGCTCTCTCTCCTGGCCGGGACCCGTTGTCGCGCCGCAGCGGTTCTGTGTGCCCAGCGACACGGCATGCGTCAGCGATAGTCGGGTCCCATAGTGATGCCGGGCGGGCCCCTCGGGAATGGTAGAGCGCAACGGGGCCCATGTCAACGGTGACCGGCTATGCACCACCGGGCAGGAGGCGACCAGAGAGCAGGGAAGTCATACACAGGACGCAGAGGAGCCGGCTCTCGGTGATCGAGGGCGAAGGCTGAGGGGACTACCGTGGTGAAAGGGGGTTACCGGATCATGTGGTGTCACGTGAGTTGGCTGGCCGCTGTGCTGCTGGTGACAGCTCTCGCCGCGCCCGCGCTATTCTGCGATACGTCGCCCGCGCCGGAGAGGCCGGGGTGGGAGTTGGTGTGGTCGGACGAGTTCGACTATGAGGGACTGCCAGACCCGGAGCGCTGGTCGTTCGAGACGGGCTTCGTGCGCAACTACGAGGAGCAGTACTATACCCGGGCGCGGCTGGAGAACGTGCGGGTGGAGGACGGACGGCTGATCATCGAGGGGCGAAGGGAGCGCTGGCCGAACCAGAGGTACGAGCCGGAGAGCAGGGACTGGAGAAGGGAGCGGGAGTATGCCGAGTACACCTCGGGGAGCGTCGAGACCAGGGGGCTGTTCTCCTTCCAGTACGGCCGCGTCGAGGTCCGCGCGAAGCTTCCGGAGGGCCGCGGGGTGTGGCCGGCGATCTGGACGCTGGGCGAGAACTACCCTGAGGTGGGCTGGCCGCGATGCGGCGAGATAGACATCATGGAATTCGTGGGCCACGACCCCAACCGGGTGCACGCCAACGTGCATTTCCTGCGCGACGACGAGCACGCCTCGCAGGCAGGCTACCTCGTGGTGGAGGCCCCCTACCGGGACTTCCACGTCTACGCGATGGAGTGGGATGAGCGCCACATCGCCTTCTTCTTCGACGACCAGGAGTATCACCGCGTGGACCTGGACATCGCCGGCGAGGGTGCCGACAACCCCTTCCGGCGGCCGCACTACCTGAAGCTTAACCTCGCCCTCGGCGGCACCTGGGGCGGCGAGATTGACGACACCATCTTCCCCCAGCAGTTCGTCATTGACTACGTGCGCGTCTACCAACGCGGCGGCTGAGTCCTCGAGCAGGGGTGGCAGGTATCACTGCCATCCCGCGCTCCCGTCCGCCGATCCCGGTCGCTCCTGGAGGCCGAGGGCGGAGGTGATTGGCGCGTAGCTCCTGCTGCGTCATCGAAGTGTCGCCTCCCCGCAGTAGGGTGTGAGCCGCGTGCGGGTCGCCAGAGCGACCTGCTCACCGAGAGGGGGGGCGCTGGGTGGAGCTCCGCAAGTGAGCGACCTAGGCGGCCATGCGGAGATGAAGCCGGAGCTCCGGCGCGGCCTGCGCTGCTGCGACTGCATCATGCTCGTCGTTGGCAGCATGATCGGCAGCGGCATCTTCCTGACCACGGGCCAGATCGCGGAGGCGCTGCGCGCGCCCTGGCTCATCCTCGCCGCCTGGCTGGTGGGGGGCGCGATGGCGCTGGCGGGGGCGCTAAGCTACGCCGAGCTGGGGGCCTCCTTCCCTCAGGCCGGCGGCCACTACGTCTACCTGCGGGAGGCCTACGGAGGCTTCGCGGGCTTCCTCGACGGCTGGCTCTCCTTCGTCGCCTCCTTCCCCGGCTCCCTGGCCTTCATCGGCCTCGGCCTGGTCGCCTACTTGCCCGCCGCCTGGTCGGGTCACACCATCTTCAGCGTCGAGGTGCTGGGCCTGGACTGGACGGTGGAGTCCAGGCACCTGATCGCGGTGGGCATCATCCTCGGGCTCTCCACCATCAACGCCCTGGGGCTGCGTATGGGCAGCGGCACGCAGAACCTGCTGGCCGCGCTCACCATCGCCGCGCTGCTGGGCTTCGCCGCCCTCGGGCTCGGCTCGGGGCGGGGCCAGTGGGGGCACTTCACGCTCGCCGAAGGTGAGGGCGCGGGGCTGGCCGGCATGGGCCTGGCGCTCATCGGCGTCTCCTTCGCCTGCCTGGGCTGGGACGCCGCCACCTATATGGCGGCCGAGGTGAGAGAGCCCCAGCGCGTGCTGCCCCGCTCCCTGGGGCTAGCCACCTTGCTGGTGCTCGCCCTCTACCTGCTGTTCAACGCCGCCCTGCTCTACGCGCTGCCTGCCTCTGAGCTCGCGGGGTCGGAGAACGCCGCCGCGGCCGCGGGCGGGCTGCTGTTCGGCCCTGGCTTCGGCGGCGTGCTGGCGCTCGCCATCATCATCTGCATCCTCGGCTCCCTCAACGCCACCACCATGGTCGGGCCCCGCATCTACTACGCCATGGCGCGAGACGGGCTGTTCCCCCGCCTACTGGGCTCAGTCAACCGCGTCACCCGGGTGCCGGTGGCGGCCATCCTCGCCCAGGGGCTGTGGGCCAGCGTGATCGTCCTTAGCGCCACCCTGGGGCGGATCCTCGCCTTCACGGTGCTGGTGATCTGGCTGCTGTCCGCGGTCACCGCCGGGGCGGTCTTCGTCCTGCGGTGGCGCAGGCCAGGCCTCGAGCGGCCCTACCGCACCTGGGGCTACCCCTGGGTGCCGGCCCTTTTCTGTCTCTTCTCCCTCGCCCTCGCCGCCAACCGGCTCTGGCACGCGCCTGCAGACCTGCTGTGGCTGGCCGGCTTCCTCGCCGCCGGCGTACCCGTCTACCTCGCCCTGCGCCGGCGGGGGAGGCCCGCGGCGGCCTGATCTGCCCTGCCCGCCGGCGGGGGCCGTCCGGGGCCTTCGTGTGGGCGGTGGCGGTGTGGCATATATGGCCGGCGGACGCGGTCCAACCTCTGGCGTCACTGGCCCCGGGCTGCGCCCGTATTCTCGATCGGGGAGGTGGAGGTGGCTATGCGATGCGCGGTAGTCGTGCCGGTTATGGTGGCGCTGGTCGTCTGTCTAGCGCCAAGCGGCGCCCATGCCTTCGACACTGGACCGCACTTCGACCTGACGCGCGACGCGCTGGCCGCGGAGGGGTTCGGGGATACCGCGATTCAGGTGGCGCAGGTCACCAACTGGATGGTGGACTTCTACGAGCAGGCGAGTCAGAATCCCTACAGCGGGCACTCGGCCTGGTGGAAGGAGCTGATCGTGGGGGCGATCGGCTCCAGGGAGCACTGGTCCAGCAGTCTGGTCGAGGCCGCCGACTGGCTGCACTTCGATTCAACGCCGCGCTATGTCGCCGGCGGCCTGCTTAGGGGGCTCGACAGCGGCGAGACCATCGCCATGGAATGGGATAGGCTTGCCCGCGCCACCCGAGCGGCTGCGATCGAGTGCGCGCGGCTGGGTGACACCCAGGGGCTTCTGACAGTGATCGGGATCACCACCCACGCGGTGCAGGATTTCTACGCCCACACCAATTGGGTCGAGCCCGCGGGCCACCCACAGACGACCGTCTGCGACGGCCCCGGATGGGCGCAACAGGCCAGCTACGGCTCGCACCCGACTTACTTCGACGTTCCTGCCGAGGTCAGGCAGAGCGCCCGCGTCTACTCCGGCGGCGGCGATGAAAGCCTCCGCGGCCACGGGCACTGGAACACCGACGGCAACCGTAACCTCAGAACCGCGGTGAACAAGGACTGGCCAGGCCGTCCCTACTACAGGGAGGCCTATATCACCGCCTACTTCGCCACCCGCCAGTGGGTCCGCGCGATTCGCTCCTGGGTCAGCGATGAGGCGGCCTGGGAGGCCGCCCGCCGCTACCGAGACCGACGGGGGGGCGAGCTGGACCGCGACCTCTCCGGCGCCTTCGCCATCTCATTCAACGCGGGCCATTGGCAGGGGCAAGGCGAGCCGAGCGGCGCGGAGGCCCCGGGACCTGGCGGAAGCCTCGATGACCTCATCGGGGCCATCCGGGGCTACCATGGCGCCGGCAAGACCGCGTTCCGCGCGAAGTTCGAGCAGATGGTCCCCAAGCTGGCCGCCAAGAACCCCGCAGCCGCCGCAATCGTGATCGGGCCGTCCACGAGCATGCAGACCGAGGTGGACTTTGTGTCCCTGAAGGTCACGCGAGTGAAGGACGCGACGCCGGTGGGCATGGTGGGCATTGACCCGGGAGTGGATGAGGCCGATTTCTACACCCGCGCGGAGATCGCCGGACAGAGCTTCTCCTCCGGCATGATCCACGGCTATGACACCTTCAACTTCACCCTGCCCAACTATCCGTTTACCTTCATCAAGGCCGTCCCCAAGGGATGGACCACGCCTGTGCCGGTCACCACTCTACAGGTCACTGTGCGCACCTGTGATGAGCGCTGGGCGGGCACCGACGACGATGTCTTCCTGCGGGTGAACGACACCACACGGTTCAAGCTCGACAAGCCCCTGTACGACGACTTCGAGCGCGGGGACGAAGACACATATAGCCTGGACCCGCCCCGGGGCATGAAGGTGAGCGACATCCAGTACGTGCAGATCGAGAAGTCGCCCGACGGGGTGGCCGGCGGATGGAAGCTCAGCCGGGTCGCCCTCTCGGTGAACGGCGGCCGGGTCTACTACCGCGACCGCATTGACAGGTGGCTGGAAGACGCGAGTCGCACCTGGCGGGCGCCCGACTTCCGCCCCTCCTCCCCAGTCACCCAGGAGGTCCCCATCACCGTGCAGCTCTGGGACAGCGACGGCTTCCTGTATGGCGCGGACGACCACTGCGACATCCATCCCGACTACGGCAGGCGCGACCTGAATCTGCTCTACGACATGAGCACCGGGCGGGTGCGAGGGGACGCCTCAGGCGCCGGGGCGCTGTTCCTGCGGGGCGGGAGCCGCCACGGCGGGCGAGGCGTGGACGCCGACACGTGTGAGATCGCGCTCGCGCTCGAGACCTACCGCGTGACTACCCCGCCGACCCCAGGCGCGGGCACGGCGCCCACGGTCAGCGCGACGCTGACGGCCGCTCCCAGCAGACACACCGGGCCTCTGCCGGCGACCGTCACCTTCGTCGGCCAGATCACCGTCTCCCAGCCGTGCGAGGTCCGCTACCAGTTTGTGCGCAGCGACGGCGCGGTCGGCCCGATCGCCTCGCTGCGCTTCGATGCGCCAGGCGCCAGGGAGGTCAGCACCACCTGGACGCTCGGCAGGGCCTACACGGGTTGGATCGCACTGAAGGTGCTGGCGCCGAGGGCGCTGGAGTCGAACAGGGCGCACTTCGTCGTGGAGTAGCCAGCGCGCCGACCGTACCCCCACTCGGCCAGCGCCACCCGTCGCCGCTGGGAGGCTCAGGCGTGGAGGCTCCTGACGCGCTGGTCGGCGAGGTCCTGCTCGTGTGCCTGCGCAACGCGGGCCACCCGATCTCCGAGGGGTTGATTGACAGGCGATCGAGCGCGGCCGGCAGATCCCCGGCGGCGCCTGCGGGTTCCTCGGCACTTGTGGCGCGCTGGTGAGCGCTGCGGCGGCCTATGCGGTTCTGCTGGGCTCCACCCCGGTGGCAACGGAGCCGCGCGAGCGCCTGCTCGGGTTCTCATCTCGTCTCGCCATCCGCCTGGCCGACATCGGGGAAGCCGCTGCTGCAAGAAGAGCAGCTATGTCGCGCTGGAGGTGGCGCAGCAGGAGTTCGCCACTATCGGCTTGCCCCTGCCCCGCGAGCAGTTCGCGGGGCGCTGTGTGTTCTCCGCCGATAACGAGACCTGCGACGGCGCGCACTGCGACTTCTTCCCCGACGCGCACCGCGGCAGCGAAGGCTCTGACGACGTGCAGCCCCACCGGGGCGCTGGACATACTTCAGGAGGTGATTCATGAGGCTCTCGTATGTCGTCCTGTTGTGTGCAGTGGTGATCTCGGCGGCCGTCACGGTCGCCCCGGCCCTCGCAGGGGAGGGCGAGCCGGGCAGGGAGGATCAGGTGGCCGCCGCGGCCGAGCCGCCGGCCGGTGAGACCGCAGAGGAGGCGGCCCTCCTTATCGAGGTCGAGGTGATAGGCGAGCGGGAACGGCCCGCCCGCGTGGACGTCATCCGCGCAGCGGACATCGAGGAGATGCCGCACGTCCAGCACATCGGCGATGCCATCCAACGTCTGCCCGGCACTCAGACCCTCACGGGGTGCCTGATGAACTCGCCGCGGCCCTCCCTCCGGGGGTCGAGTTTCACTTGGCTGCAGGTGCTCGTAGACGGCATCCCGGTGAACCCGACCGGCTCGTGTACGCTCAACCGCGTGTCGGTGACAGCCCTGAGCGAGATGGAGGTGGCGCGCGGCCCGGCCCCGCCCAAGTACCCCGGGAACACGGTGTCGGGCGTGCTCGCTATGACCCTCAAGAGCGGGGAGCGCTTCCCCGGCGGCCGGGTCTCGTTCACCGGCGGAAGCTTCGGCACCGAGGACTACGAACTGGAGGCCGGCGGCGGGACCCCCGAGCTCAACTACTTCATCGCCTGCAACCGCAATCGCTTCACCGGCTGGATGCCGAAGGACCATCGCACCGACCTCACGGACATCTCCTTCAAGGCCGTCAGCTCCCTCGGCGACGACGCGCAGCTAACTCTGGTGGGAACCAACCTGAGCGGCGAGAAGCAGGGCTTTCGGCCCAGCGGCCCTAACCCGGGCGATAAGTGGGAGCATCGGTGGCCCAACCTCTCTCGACCGGCCGCCTCGCTTACCTACACGCGCCGCCTCAGCCCGCGCTCCGACGTCCTGCTGCGGCTGTCACCGCTGTCCTTGTCTTACGACCTTCAGTACCAGCAGTGGGACCCGGTCAACCTCCGCGAGGCGCCCATCCAGGGGAAGGCGCGCTACTCACTGCTGCGGAGCGAGCTTCAGCATAACTACGCGATCACCCCCGAGAGCATGCTGAGCTGGGGGCTGTGGTGGCAGCGCGATCGCATGCGCTCAACCAGGCCCGTGCCCAGCCCCGAACTCGGGGAATGGAGCGCCCGCGAGGTGACCTGGCGGGGGCTGTTCGCGCAGAACACGATGGTCCGCGGTGACGCACAGGCGGCGACCATCGGCCTGCGCTATGACGGCACCGACCCGGGCCGGGCCGCGCTGTCCCCGTTCCTCAGCGGTCTCCAGCGGCTCGGCCGCGACACCAAGCTGCGCCTCGCGATCAGCCGCAATAAGCGCTTCCCCGTGCTCGACGAGCTGTACGGCGCGGGCATCAACATCGGCAACCCGGACCTGAAGCCCCACACCGCCTGGAACTACGAGCTTAGCGCCGAGCACTTCCTGCCCCAGGGCGCGCTCACGCTCTCCCTCTTCCGCCAAAACCACAGGGACATGATCCTGCTCGACCCCGCATACGTCTACCAGAACCGCTCCGGTAACTGGTAGGCCCAAGCGGGGCTGGGAGGGAGGGGGCGTGTTTGAGCGAGGTTGGTGGGAGAGACAGTGGCGCCTGGGTGTGTGGTCAGTGGGTCAGTGAGTTGAAGGGCGCTCCGGCGAGCACCCCTCCCAGGGAAGCCAGCAGGAACATGATGGGCAGGATGGTGTTGGCGCGCTTGAAGCCCCGCATGCGCTTGACGCGGATCTTGCCTCCCCGGCCGATGGCGTTCTCGCAGGCGTTGTTGGTGGCGGGCGCTTGGCAGGTGCGGCGCGCTTTGCGCCCTAGCCCATCGCGCATGGGTTCGTCGGTGTGCTGGTAGCAGACCAGCCGCTGCCAGTTCTCCAGGATATCCAGGGTGAGCATGCGCAGGGCATATTCGGGAGACTGTTTCTCGCCCTTGCGGGGTGGGCGGGCTTCTCGGAATCGAGCATGCAGCCAGCGGATCGCCTCCAGGCCAGCTTCATCCAGGTGCTGGAGGGCCTCCCGAATCAGCTGCTTCTCCTTCTCATATCCCTTGATCTTCTTGAGCCGAGGCGCGGTGGCCTTGCGCCAGTGGGCCAGGCAGAGCTGGTGCTCCAGGCCGGCTTGCTCCGCCGCCGGCTTGTAGGACTCCAGCTCGTCGGAGACCAGCGCCTTGGCGCCAAAGTGCTTCGCCGCCTCCACCAGCCACCGGCCCAGCTCCTCGCCTTCCGGGCTGGTGAGGATCTCCAGGCCCACGATGTCGCCGGAGCCGGGATCGCACAGAAAGCCCAGCGTCACCCCATTGCCCTAGAGCTTCACCTGCGTCTCGTCCGCCCCCAGCACCGGGGTCTTGACCTTCGCCGTGACTTTCTTGTGGCGCGCCATCGCCTTGTGCCCCATCTGCCGCACATTGAGGATGATCTCTACATGCGAGATGGGCGCCCCCAAAGCCTTCATCACCAGGGCCGCGTCCCGATAGGACAGTCCCAACCCCCACAGGACCACCAACATCACCCGGGTGCGATCCGAGTGCCGGCAGTTGGGGGATAGACCAGGGGGGATGACTGTGAGGCTGGCGCCGCAGGCGGCGCATTGGTACTGCACCACCTCCACCTGGGAGAGCTTGGGGTCCACCACGGGGCGGGTCTGGCGGCGGTGCCAGCCCATGCCGGGCCTCCCGCAGCGGGGACAGGCGGCGGGGCGAGCATCGGTGCGAGGCAACAGTTCCGGGAACGAGAGGGCTTCTTTCATGGCGGCGTCTCCTGGCCTGGTGTGGCTGCGAAATCCCACTTGCCGCCTGGTTCTTGCCCCCTCACCAATCTCCTCCCCCCAGGGGTTACCGGTTACCTGCTCCGCGCCCCCTTGACAGGGGGGGACGGCCGGCGTAAGATTCGCCGCACGTCCAACCCATCTTGGACCACACTCTGGACGTGGTCCGAAGAGAGCACACGCATGAGCCTCAGACCCGCTGGACGCTTCTCGGTCGTATTCCTCCTCGCGGCCTGCGTCGCGGCCACAGCTATCGCCGCCGCGCAAGAGCGGCCGGCAGAGCGCGTCCTGCCGGCGCCCGAGGTCAACGCTAACGCGGTGGTGTGGCGCACACCGGCGCCGCCCCCGAACCCTCAGCCTGGCGACATATGGGTGAACCCCAAGGCTGGGATGGACATGGTGTACATCGCCGCCGGGCAGTTCACGTTAGGATCGAGCGACGCCGACCTCGACGCATGGCTCAGCGCTCACCCAGGCGACGAGCGAAGGTGGTTGGCTGACGAGCAGCCGCAGTGTCGGGTCTACCTGCCGGGCTACTGGATAGGGCGCACAGAGGTGACCAACGCCCAGTACCTGCGGTTCGTCCAGGCCACCGGACACCGTCCCCCGCAGCACTGGCAGGGGGGACGGGTGCCTGCCGGCTTGGGCAACCATCCGGTCGTGTATGTGGACCGAGAGGACGCGCGCGCCTTCTGCCGGTGGGCCGGCGGATACCTGCCCAAGGAGCTGGAGTGGGAGAAGGCAGCGCGGGGTACAGATGGCCGGGTGTTTCCCTGGGGCAATGAATGGGACGCCAGGAAGTGCCGCAGCCTCGAGGTGGTGTTGGGCAGGAGGAACGCCAGCCCCGGGGAGCTCGCGGCCGCTCGCGATGTTTGGCTGACCGCTCACGACGCGGTGCGCGAAGGCCCGGCGCCGGTGGGATCCTATGCGTCGGACTCGAGCCCATATGGCTGCCTTGACATGGCGGGCAATGTCGAGGAGTGGTGCACTGACTGGTATGACGAGCGCGCCTATGTGCGCTACCAGGCAGGGCAGACCACGCCGCCCTCGACGGGCGAGCGCGGGGTGCATCGCGGAGGCTCCTGGTTCGACCCCAAGGACGAGTTCTACCGGTGCCCCTATCGGAACTATGTGGGCATCTCGGGTCGTGACGAGCGCTCCGGATTCCGCTGCGCGCTAGCCCACGAGTAGGCCTGGCTCCTATGGGGGAGGCCGGACCCGCCGCCTAGCGCGCGGCGGCGAGGGCCTTCGTCGTGCTGAGCCGTCGGCCAGCGGGGCAGGAGAGGACGGCCCCACCTGCGGCACGTCGTTCTCGCCTGCCGTCACGGCGCCGTCTCCTTGCGGGCCGAAGCCATCCCTCGCGGGTGACGGGCTGGCGAGACGTCGCGCTGGCGCTGCGCTGGACGGGGTGCCTCAGGCATCTGCTGCAGACCGAGAGGCGCTTCCACAAGACCATGGCCCTGGTGGGGCTGTAGCTGAGTCTCGCCTGGTGGCCTCTGCACCCTGTGGGGCTCTCCCGTTGCCCTCTGGTGGATCGCGGACAGGGGGAGCGGATCCATCGGTGTGCGCCCGCGAACCATGTTGTGTGCACGACTCCACCGCTAAGGAGAGCCCATCTGATCCCGAGCCTTGCGTCCCCTCTGCCGTCGAGGAGAGCGGTTGTCGCCGCAGATCGTCTTAGCGGCCGCACAACAGCGGGCCACCGTGCAGGTTAGCGCGGAGGGGTCGCTTGCCTCACTCAGACGCCAGTCTCGCTCTCACCATCTCTGCCGTGAAGCCCGCGAATCGCTTCACCCACTCGCTTGGCAGCAGCCCAAGCCACTGCCTGCGGTCCTCATCCGTTATCCCCCGCTTCACAACCTGCGCTGGCACTCCCTCGACGATGCAGTCCTCCTCCACCACCGTCGCCACCCGCAGGGCGCTGCCGTTCATCACGATCGCTCCCCTGCCGATCCGACAGTGGTAGTCCATCGCCGCGTTGATGCCGATCGCGGCCCCCTCCCCTACCTCACAGCCGTGCATAGTCGCCCCGTGGTTGATCCACGCTCCGTCCCCTATGACTGAGCGATCGCCCGTCTCCTCATATGGCCGCCCCCCTTCGATGTTCACCAGATCGTAGATGCAGACATACCGCCCGATGGTGTTGGACCCGCGGATCACTACTCCGCACAAGATCGAGGTGTGATCCCCCACAGTGATGTTCCCCGTCAGCACCGACCGCTCGCCGACCAAGACGCCCTCCCCGAGGGTCACCTGCCCCCTCAGCATCGCCCCAGCCGACACGAGACACCCCGCGCCGATTGTCACTCTCCCCTCCAACACCGCCGACGGGTCAACATACGCGTGCTCGGCTATCGTGACGCGCTCGTCTACCATCGTCTCTCTCCTCTCTGGGTCAACTGCCGCCGTAGTGCAGGTCAACCCCGTCGGCCGCCAGCGCGGCCTGCAGTTCCCCGACGTCCACCTCCCGTGGCTGACAGCCCCTTTCCACACACAGCGCCGCCGCCCGCCCGGCGGCATGCCCCGTCGCCATGCAGTTCCCCATGCTCTTCCCCGACGAGGCCCCCACATGGGTGGCCGATATGCACCGCCCTGCCGCCAGCAGCCCGTCCATCTTCTCCGGCGTCAGCGCCCGGTATGGCACATCGTGCACCCTCATGGGCTCCCAGCGAACCCACCCAATGTCCAGCATCCCTGACCGCCACGCCACCGCGTCGGCAAAGCGCCTCCCCGTCTTGGCATCCTCCTCGGTCAACGTATACAGCCCCTTTACGCGCCGCGTCTCCCTCACCCCCACCTGTGCCCCGGCCGCCCCAAGCTGTGCCCTTGCGAACGCCGGCCCGCCGAACTCCCGCAGGGCCCTCACGATCTGCACGATCTGCCGACGGCTATACCGCTCCGCCTCCGTCATGTCAGCCAGCTCGCTCCCGTCGAGCGGCCCCCTCCCCTTCGTCCCCGCGTGGTTCACCACCACTGCGTTCTCGATCGCAAACGGGCCCAGCTCCAGGATCATGCTCTCCGGCAGCAGCGGGTACTTTGCCCTCGCCTTCGCCAACAGACCCCTGAACGCCCCATCCTTCTCCGCGTACTCCCTCGCCCCGTCTACCTCCACACC
>Ga0209102_1000237_pt1 | contig 38264 bp, 32 predicted proteins | sample ConPoolayeHmetaG_FD_185483 | JGI IMG/M metagenome (GOLD analysis project Ga0209102, IMG submission 185483) | Hot spring microbial mat communities from California, USA to study Microbial Dark Matter (Phase II) - Cone Pool mat layer H metaG... ...
AGTGAGTGCTTCGCAGTGAGCAGGTGGGGTGATAGCCGGCAAGAGGTATCAGGATGGGATGGAGGTAAGATGATAGAGAGAAGAATAAGAGGCATTCAATTTTCCACAAACATTGACAAGATCTCAAAAGAGTTTACCACTTTAAGCGGAAAATATCCCAAAAGCCTTAAGTGGTTGACAGGTAAATAAAAGTGATTATAATGAGAAGACGGACTCTATGGAAGATATTATTAAAGAGATTCAATTAGCCGAAGAGAAGGCGAAAGAGATTATTGAGCAAACAAAAAGAGAATGTGAACACGCCTTCGCCTGCTTAAAAGAAGAAAAAAATAAAATTAAGATAATCGTCCAACAGGAAGCAGAAAAAGAAATAGAAAGGGAGAGAGAGAAACTTTACGATGAATTGACCAAAGAAAAAAGGAGGTTAGAAGAGTTAACCAATCAGGAAAAAGAAAAGATTAGAAATAATATAGAAAAGAATAAAGAAAGTCTGATAAATTTTATTATCAACCGAATAAAAGGGCAATGGCTATCGCCAAAGTAAAAAAGGTCCTTATTGCCTGCCATAATTCCGAAAAGGAGGAGCTCTTAAAGGCATTACAGCACGCCGCTCTCCTCCACATCAGTAAAGTGAGAGAGATGCCCGCCCCACTACTTAACGGTCAACAGTCACCGGTCAACGGACAACGGACAACGGACATAAGTGCATTATCCGCTCAACTAAAAGCGGCGATTGAGTATATAGAGGGTCTCTTTCCAGAAGTGAAAAAGGGGGGCATCATCCGTTCCAAGATAGAGATTGAAAGAGAGAAATTTGAAGTCCCCCAAGAAAACCTTTCGCTTATTATCCAGAAAATAAAGGATTTAAAGACTTACCTTTCAAGAATAGAAGAAGAAGAAAAGGAGTTGGATTCTAAGTTAAATCTCTTAACGCCCTTTGCTTCCCTCACGATTAGACTTGAGGATTTCTATTCCCTAAAAAGATTTGAAACTATTTTCGGTTGTTTCCCCACCCCTACTTCTTTCTTAAAGGCATCCACCGAATTAGGAAAGAAAGACTTCTTCATCCGATTGATTACATCCGAAGGTAAAAAGATGTTCTCGCTAATCATTGGTCCCAAACCAAATATCTCGGAAGTTAAAAATTATCTCGCCGCCTTAAATTTTACGATGTATGATTTAAGTTCTTTCCGCGGCACAGTCTCGGAAAATCTTAGCCAATTAGAAAAAGCCAAAGAAGAGTTATTAAATAAGAAAAGGGAATTAACCGAGGCGATAGCCAAGTTACCGCAGGAACTGCCCTTCCTTAAAATTGGTGCTGATTATTATCAAAATATCCAAGTGCGAAAGGCATTAGACTCCTCTCTTTTTCAAACAACCCAGAGTGTAATAATTGAGGGTTGGGTAAAAGCCAAGGATTTTAATATATTACAAAGGATTGTGAGTGAGTCCTCAACCGGTTTAATACATTTGTTAACCCCACTTCCCGGTGAAGAGCCACCGGTTGCCTTAGAAAACCGAAAACCTTTCCAGCCGTTTGAGTTCGTGGTTAACCTCTACGGAATGCCTTCTTATAAGGAGATTGACCCAACGCCATTCCTGACACCATTTTTCATTCTCTTCTTCGGCATCTGCCTCAGCGATGCGGCTTACGGCATTGTCTTATTCTTACTCTCTATCTTTTTGATGAAAAGGTTTAATCGGATGAAGAATTTTTTCCTGATGCTTTTATTTTGTAGTCTCTTTACCATTTTTACCGGGGCGGCAACTAACAGTTGGGCCGCTAACCTCTTTGACCGACTGGGTGTTCCCGCGCTTATTGCCTTTAAGGACCGATTGGTAATTTTTGACCCATTTAAGAATCCGCTTACCTTCTTTTATCTCTCCTTAGCCTTGGGGTATATCCATCTCAATTATGGTCTTTGCCTTGAGGTCTATGATTCCTTCCGGGTGAAAAATCCCTTGCCCGCCCTCTTCAATGAATTCTCGTGGTTTTGTCTCTTAAATTCCCTTGTCTTCTATTTTCTCTTAGGTAAAACATTTCCCGGTTCAAAACTGTTTTTTATTATTTTGATTTCTCTGGCCACATCTTCACTTATTACCCTTTCCCGTTTTAATCCACTTTATTTATCAAGACACCTTTTTTTCTTTTTAACCCTCTCTTCACTTTTTCTCTTTCTTTCCTTTCGCTTTAAGTTTTTGCCGCCAATCTTTATTTACTCCAAATATATCTTCCTCGCCTTCTTCTTTTCTGCCATCCTCTTCTCGCTATTGGATATCCATAAGCAAAAGAATTTAACAACCCCCAAGATATTCCTCTATTCCCTTGCCTTCTTATCCCTTCTCGCCTACACCTTGCGTCTCTTTCCGGTTTTCCCTGGGATTTTTTTGGGAGTCGTTGCCCTCTTCCTTTCGCCCTTAAATCGCCAACTGGTAAAACGCCTCATCTGGGGTGTTTACAACCTTTACAGTGGGACATCTTTTATTGGGGTTGTCCTCTCTTATATCCGACTAATGGCTCTGGGGATGATGACCGCGGGGATTGGGATGGCGATAAATAGCATCGCCTGGATGACCATCGGTATTCCGGTCTTAGGGATAATCTTAACTTTAATCATTCTCTTAATTGGACACACTTATAATATCGCGGTTAGTATCTTAGGGGCATTGGTTCATACATTACGATTAAATTATGTTGAGTTTTTCCCCAGATTTTTCGTTGGGGGTGGTCAAAGATTTTCGCCCCTTAAATTGGAGACAAGATATGTGGAGATTAAATAGTAAGGAGGGAAAATGGTTGACCCGATTGGATTAACCTTAGGGATATTAGGTTGTGCAGTGGCGGTCTTCCTTTCCGGAATCGGCTCAGCAAGAGGGATAACCTATGTCGCCCAAGTCGCCAGTGGCGTCTTAGCCGAGGCACCAGAAAAATTTGGCAGTCTCTTCCTTTTGGTCGCCCTTCCCGGAACCCAGGGATTCTATGGTTTTCTTGGCGCCTTTTTAGCCCTGACCAAAATGGGTATCTTTGGTAATTTGAGTCCAATCACCCTTTGGCAGGGTGCCCAAATCTTTGGCGCCTGTCTCCCAGTAGCCATCGCCGGTTTAGTGAGCGCCATCCTTCAAGGAAAAGTCTGCGCCAGTGGTGCCCAATTGGTTGCCAAAAGAACCGAGGAGGCGATGAAAGCGGTTGTCTATGGCGCGTTGGTTGAAACTTATGCTGTCTTAGGACTTTTGGCCACAATCTTTTTGCTGATGGGGATTAAATTATAAGAAAAAATATGGAACTAAATAGACTGACCAGTAAGATAATCAGTGAAGCGGAGGCGGAATGCCACAGAATAAAACAGGAACATAACGCACGACTCAAAAAACTAAAAGAAGAGATTGAGCAAGAACGAGAAGCCCAGCACCGGCAAGAACGGGAGAAAATCAAAAGGGAGATGGATAAGATTAGAAGAAGGGAAATTGGCGCCAAAAAGATTGAAGAGCAAAACAAGGTGCTTTCTTACCAGTGGGAGAAAATTAAAGAGGTCTTGGAGGAAGCCAAGCAGAGATTCCAAAAAGACCCAGACTATCTCAATTGTCTGAAAAGCATCATTAAAGAATATGCGGAAGCGTTTGATACGGTAATCCTTTCCCCAGAAGACCTCCCTCGCCTCCAAAAGGAATTCCCAGACCTAAAGATGGAAAATAGCCAAACCTTGACCGCGGGCGTGATAATTAAAAAAGAGAAAGAGGAGATTGACTTCTCTCTGGATGCAACCCTGGGAGTAATCTGGGAAGAGGTTATCCAGGAGTTTAAGAAATACCTTTGATTAACCAGAATTAACGGTTAACGGACATCGGATAAACTCTTTTCATTTAGATAACCCTTTAAGCGGTTATTGAGATAATTTTCGTTATACTCCCAAGCCGCCTCCGCGGCATTCTGAATTGAACCCTGATAGAACCGAAGAAAAAGGAAAGAGAAGATTAAGATGGCATCCATCTTCCTCCCCTCTTTTAATGAGTAATAAATCCCATAGCCACAAAGACTATTAACCAAAAAAGATAATAACCCCGAGCGGTATTTTCCGGAATAAATCTCTCCCAGACCGGGGATAAAAGCTGAAAGAAGAGGCGCAAGTCTTTCACTCTTCGGCAATCTTATATCTTTCACGAAGGCTAACATTCCGGTATCCGCCGAAATTAGACAGATATCCTTTGCCTCTTTTATCCTACGCCCCTTTATTTTGAGGATACTTTTTAGTCGGTTGAGTTCCCGCGCCTTTGATTTCTCTTTGGTGAATAATAAAAAGTCGTCTATCTCTAAGTTTGCCTCCGAAAACCTATCTTCTCTTAGATAGTGCTTAATCAGTGAAATCCTTGCCCGCTCACCAATCTCGTCGTCTCGGGAGGCAAGTTCTTTTAATATCCCTTCTCCCTTTGATTTCTCTTTTTCTCCCTTGAGTTTAATATAAGACAGGGCTAATTTATATCGGGCATAAGGGAGCATAGGTGAGGCAAAGTTATAAAAGGTAAACCGTTGGTAGGTAGTGATTGCTTCTTTGTAATAACCCGAGGCAAAGAGGCTGTCGGCGAAATTTAGTTCTGCCTCATAAGCAAAAATTGATGAGAAAAGGATACCAAAAATGAGAAAAGTATGGAGATTCACCTTTTATTGGACCTAACGGAAAATGGCTTCTTTTACATCAATTTTAATCTCCTCACCAACCAATTTATTTTCCATTTGCTCTCTAAACCTTCTCTTCTCCCTTAGATTATAATCCCGGGCCGCTCTTGCCGCTCCGTAGATATTTCCCAAATGGAAGATAGAGGTTAAGGAGAAAAATGTCCAAAATTTCGCCTTTTCTCTTCGGTAATAAAAACTTATCCCACCAAATGTGCCAACGACCAGAAGTGAATAGAGACCGTCTCCGGCTCTTCCGGAATAGACCTGTCCGGCCCCGGGGAGAAAGAAGGAAAATAGCCCGGAGATAAAAGGATTTCTTCGGCTCGGAGGCTTTAGGTCTTTAATCTTAAAATGAGAGATTGCCTTAGCAAAATCCCCTTCATAAAGGTAGGAAAGACCAAAAAGGAAATCGGCTGTCTTTTTCAGGAGGCTGTCTTTTAGATAGTAAAATTGAGAGCGGGTGCTATCAAATCTCCCCAGAGCCAAAAGAAATCTCCCCCGGTTTAACATCCTTAATCCCTTATCACTAATTTTTTCCACTTCTTCCCTTGCCTTTAAGAAATCGCCCATCTGATAATGGCATTCGGCAATCATAATCCGAGCATAGTCTTTGATTCTTTCATCGGTAGAAAAGAAGACCGCTCGGTGATATTCCATCATTGCTGAGGAATACTCCTTTTCTTTATACAAAAAGTCGGCAAAACTGATGTCATAGGGTTCACCGGTAAAGATTGGTCTTATGGTATCAAATCCTATTTTATAGATTTCTAATCCAGGGAAATTCCCTATCTCCCTGCCGAAAGCCTTTTGCCTCTCAACCGGGTCAAAAATCCTATCCTCTTTTTTTCCGTAATAGAAGTCGTCGGCATAAACCGGGGCAAAAGGGTTACACCTTTCCAAACGGTCAGCGGTCATTATCACCCCAACAAAAAAGCCGTATCTATTTATCGCCTCCTTAGAATAACGGGAGCAGGTCGGAGAGAAAAAACAGACCCGACTCCCTTGTAAAGGAGAGATAAATCGCTTATAGCCATCTAAGAGGAGATTAGAAGTTAAGGTTAATGGATTGTAAAGAGAGAAAAGAAATAAGGCAATCATTGGTGGGAAAAAGAAAGCGGTGTTACAAGAGTAGCGTCCGGTAGATAAAGTAGGGAAAAGGATTTCCCAAACTTTTTATAACAGTAATCAATCGCTTCGCTAATACTCTTCATCGCCTTCATAAATATGGAATTAATGATATTATCTTCTATGGGCACGACCGTTAAGACTTCACAGTAGGATACCAGTTCGGCTAATTTTGCTGACTTGTGGGCCCCGAGGAGAAAATTCTTTTCAATATCGGAAATTACCTCCTTTGGCTTCTTACTCTTTTGTAAAACCCGGATAAATTCATCGTCGCCAATTCCCTTATGGCAGGCGGAGACAAGGATTATCACCCCACCTTCTTTTACCCCCAACTTGGCATTCTCCAGACCCTTTTGCGCCTGATAGAAATCAATATCATAAGGTGGCTGAATAATCGCCAGGACGCAATCGTATCGTTTTTCAATCGGCAGACAGAATACCGCTTTTGCCTCTTGGACACCTTCCTTAAAAGATTTCCGAAGGTCACCAAATTTAATATCTCTCAACTCCTTCTTCTGGTCAACTATTAACTGAATGGAAAGGACCGGGTGCTCAACCATCTGCGCCACCTCTTCCATATCCTGGCTCACCGGGTTAGAGGTTAAATTTAATGTCCGGGCCAAAGGTTTTAGGGAAAGTTTATGATTAGCGGTTATCGTCTCATAGCCGGCAACTCCCGGCAGAAATGTCTTTCTCCCTCCGGTCCAGCCGGCGAAATAATGGGGTTCAATGGAATTTATCGTGATAATCTTAGGAAATCTTATTACCTGCTCATTGAGCTTGACTGGTGTGCCGAAAGAAGTCTTCCCCAAAAATTTTAAGGAGGAGACCTCTTTTGCCTGATGAGCGGTAATTCTATCCTTAAAGGCATCGTAAAACCTCCCGAAGATTTTATAATACTCATCAGTTGTTGGCAAACGATGGGAGCCGAGGGCGACTAAAAAATGGGCTTCCTTTTTGTTAATCTCTTCTTCCAATAGGGATAAGATCTCCGCGGTTGGTGTCGGTCGGGTATAGTCATTAACGATAACCAAGAAGGCCGGGGTATCGGATAAAAATTCCCTCACTTCTTCCTTCAACCTCTCAATCACCCCTCTTAAATCGCTCTTAGTTCGGTGGACTTCTCCGGCCAGGATTTTAACCTCTATTTCCTTTCCCAATTTTATCGTCTCTGATTTATTTCCGTATCGGACAGCGAGTTCCATAATCATATTATCCATAAAATTCTTCCAGTGTCAATCCCCATAGGCTTGCCTTTTTCTAATCTTTCAATTATAATTAATGATGCTAATTATTCTATTTTTACTAAGCAATCCCCTCTCTGACTATGAGCAATTCTTCAAAGAGAACGCCTCACCTTTGTCCTTGATTACCGAAAAGTCTTCCCCGCCTCATCACTTCTTAACAATTCTCGGGGACTATAAATCATTTTCCCTCCCGGCCCATTCCGAAAATAATTTCGGTTTTGGCATTTTGCTTTCCTTCCCGATATACTCTACCCGGCTTGGCTTTGGTTATTCCTATTACCCAAAAACTGAGAGAAGTATTGCCAAAGATTTTCTCCATCTTTCGTTTTCTTACCCATTATTAAAGAAACCAGAATTAAATGTTGGGCTTCGTTATGGCTTAAATTGCCGGGAACTTTTCTTCCTACCCGGAAATCCCTATACAAGTTATAAGATAAACTCCTTTTATTCCTTTGGATTGGTATCAATGATTACTTATCCCATCTGGAAATTTAAGCCCTATTTGAATGCCGGAATCTCTTTAAGTCATCTCAAAGGGGAATTTATTGAAGACCTAAGGGAAAGGAAAACCTCTTACTCTCGGATTTTCGGTATCCCGAAATTAGAATTTGGTCTTCTCTTTTCTCGCCTCTCCCTCAGGATACAGTATGGGAAAAGACCAGGCGTTACCCTTGGGTTTCATTTGGGGAGATGAATAATCAGGTCTTCGCTCATTGGTTTTCCCTCTATTTAGTTTTTATTCTCTTTGCCGGACATTTCTCTTATTCCTTCTTCTCTCCGGGTGAGACTGGTTATAACTTTCTCAAACTCGGGATTGGCGCCCGCCCGGTGGCGATGGGCAATGCCTTCACCGCGGTTGGCGATGATGCCAACTCTCTATTCTGGAATCCTGGGGGTATGGGCATTTCGCAGTCCTGCGATGGCACCCTTATGATTATGAATCTCCTTTCTTCCGTTACCTATGGGGCAGTGGGTATAAAAAGTTCTATTGGGAGGCACTTTGCGACGGGAATTGGTGGCGCCCTCCTTTCGGCAAAAGATACCCGAAGAGATGAATTGGGTAATGAAATTGGGGAATATTACTTCAACAATTATCTTTTGTCATTTGGTTTTGCGGTAAGTCCCGGGCAAAGTTTATCATTCGGCGGGGCATTAAAAGGAGTGGGTAGTCGGATTGATACATTTTCTTCTTATTCCCTAGCGATGGATGCCGGGGTTATTCTTTCCCCAAATCGCCACCTATTTTTAGGAAGTTGCCTGCGTGACCTCGGGACCCCCCAGGAATTTATCCAGGAGCGTGACCCGATGCCGACCTCGCTCCGATTGGGTGCCGCCTATAAAATTCCAATTCTCATTCATCAATTACTTGTCAGCTCGGACCTTATCTTCTATTTAGACTACCAACCAATCTTTGCCGGTGGTGGTGAATTTATTTTGAAGGATGTGCCCAAAAAAGATGAATACTTTGCCATCCGTGCCGGCTATTCAAGTGGCTACCATTTCAGAAGTGAGCAAAGACTTTCCTTTGGTATCGGCTATGGGAAAAAGGTTGCTTACCGCACATATTTAGTAATTGATGCGACCTATTTTGATTATGGTTATCTTGGGTCACAGGAAAGGATTTCCGTCTCCCTAAAATGGGGCGCGGAATGAAGTCTTATCCTATTAACGCTGGCAATCTTTGTTTGACATCCGGTAATTATTGAGTTATAATAAACAAAAGGAGGAGTTATGAAGAAATATTTTAAGATAGTGGTGATTTTCTTTGGGATAGCATTTTTATTTGCCTTTCCCCCGGATACGGTTAAGAAAAAAGGAGTAGAGATGTCATTCGCTTCTCGTGGAAATGAGTTTGGTTTCAATCTCCTCTCAGAAGTTATTAAACAAGATAAAGAGAAAAATATCTTTATATCGCCTTTCAGTATATCCTGCGCCCTAACAATGACCTATAACGGAGCAAAAGGCGAGACAAAAGCGGCGATGGCCAAGGTATTGGGATTGGAAAAATTAAGTCTGGATGAGGTAAATCAAGCAGTGTCCGAATTACAGAAAAAACTGGCGAAGATTGACCCGAGGGTAAAACTTCTTATTGCCAATTCACTCTGGGCAAGAAAGGGGATAAAATTTAAAAATGACTTCTTGAAACGAACCCAAAAATCTTTTCAGGCCGAGATTACCGCCTTAGACTTCAAAAGCCCGAAGGCACGAAAGAGAATTAACCAGTGGGTAGATAAAAAAACCCAGGGAAAAATCAAAGAGATTATCAAAGAGATTCCTCCCTTAGCCGTCCTCTATTTAATCAATGCCCTATATTTCAATGGGAAATGGCAAAAGAAATTTGACCCGACAAAGACAAAAAAAGAAGCCTTCAATGTATTAAATAAGGGGAAAAAGGATGTCTGGATGATGACCCAGTCCGGACGGTTTCTCTACTACCAGGGAGAAGGATTTCAGGCGGTAAATCTGCCTTATGGCGATGGTCGGATAAGTATGTATATCTTTTTGCCCGATGCCAATTCTAATATCTATAAATTTCTTGAAGGGTTAAATACCAAAAATTGGCTTGCTTGGCTTGACGGATTTAATGAGATGGAGGGTGAAATTAAACTACCCAAATTCCAATTAGAATACGAAAATTCACTGGTGGCGCCTCTCTCTTCATTGGGAATGGAGATTGTCTTTGACCCACAAAAGGCCGATTTCACCGGGATGCGGACCGAAGGCGAATTATTCATCAGCGATGTTAAGCATAAGGCGGTTTGTGAGGTAGCGGAAAAGGGAACCGAGGCGGCCGCGGTTACCTCAATTGAGATTTCTCTTACGGCGATTCAAAAACCCGAAGAGCGGTTTACCTTTATTGTTGACCGTCCTTTCTTCTTTGCCATCCGGGATAATTCCACCGAAGCGGTTCTATTTCTTGGAGTAGTAGTAGACCCCAGTTAGAGATTTAATATAAAAACCGACAACTCTCTCTAATCAGAAAATCTTTAATCGCTCCTTTGCCTTTTCCATTTCCTCTCGGGAAGGGAATAAGACGACCTTAGCGCTCTCTCTTGGTCTCTCGGTCATCTTCTTAAAGCCCTCGGCAAATTCATCAAGGGTAAAGAGATGGGTAATCACCGGTCTGATATCTAATCTCTTTCCGGCGAGGAGATTCCGAACCCGATACCAGGTATCAAATATCTTTCGTCCGTTTATGCCGTGAATCTGGCAACCCTTGAAGACAATTCCCCCGGAATAGTCAAAGCCAAAAGGCAGGGGTGATTTTTCCGGAATACCAAAGGCAGTGACCCGACCAGCCCTTCTTACCATCTTAAAACAATCAAGGATTGAGTCCTCACTGCCGGTCATCTCCAAGGCGATATCAACCCCATTACCGTCGGTTAATTCTTTTACCATTTTTAGTCTTTCTTCGGGTGTTGTCTTATTTGTCCAGATTTGGTAGTCAGCACCCATCTTTTTGCCAATTGCCATATTGAAGTCATATTTGCCGAGGTGGATAATTTTTGCTACGCCGCAGGCTCGGGCAACACCAATGGCAAATAGAGAGATTGGTCCGTCACCGGTTATGACCATCGTCTTACCGGCCACATCATTATCTTCACCTAAAACCGCATAGGTAGCATTACCTAAAGGCTCTTGCACAGTGGCAAACTCTGGTGGAATAGATTTGTCATTAATCCAGCAGACCGATTCCGGAATAGCGAAGTATTCGGCGAAGGCGCCGTCGCAGTCAACCCCAAGAATCTTCATATGCTCCCCGACATGGAGTTGACCCAAGAGGGCGGTTAAGTCACTTGGGTCATAGATGTGGGTCTCAGCCGAGACATAGTCGCCAATTTTGATTCGCTTTACCGCTTTGCCGACCTCCACAACTTCACCGGCGACCTCATGACCTAAGGTTTGGGGAAGTCTCTTTTCGCCGATTCTCTTCTCGGCCCAATCGTCCCATTTGTAGATATGGACATCGGTTCCGCAGATGGAGGTAGCCCGGACTTTAACCAAGACCCAGTCGTCAGGGATTTTTGGGACTTCAATATCTACCAACTCTGCTCCAAGTTCGGGCTTTATCTTTCTTACTGCCTTCATAATCCCTCCTTATCTTTCATAAAACGATGACAGTGATGAAACAGATGATTACAGCGATGGTCTTTAGTGAAGGGATTTTTCTTTTAATTGCCGTAATCATCTTTTCCTTTTATTATAAAGAACGATGCCAGCGATATTCTATCTCGGTAATCAATGTTTTGCACTATCGTCGTAATCATTCCCTTAGACCAACTTTTGCTTCGGCGGCGATACCATCAAACGTCTAACTTCACACCTCCGATTACCAAAATTGACCAACAAACCTACATTTAACCCGGACGCTTTCAAATAAGAAATAACCTGAGATTCAAAAATTTTCGGCATCTTACCTTCCACCGCCTTTAGCTCAACGATTACTTTATCTTCAACTAAAAAATCAACTCTAAATTTACCTATTTTTTCTCCATTAAAAGCAACCGCCTATTCTTTCTCCATCTCATACTTTACATCATCCTTCTCAAAAGATACTTTAAGGGCATTCAAATATATCCGTTCAACAAACCCCGGGCCTAAAATGTTATGAATCCTAAAACAAATACCTATTATTTTGTTAGTTATTGGGTCTCTGTCGCTGTAATCGCATCTTTTCATCGCTGTAATCTTTTGCTCAAATATTCTTCTATTATTTTGATGCTACTGCTTGTGCCAATCCTTTCCGCCCCGGCGGAGATCATTTCAAGGCAGGTCTTCAAATCCCGGATGCCACCCGATGCCTTAATTTTCGGATAATCGCCCAAAACCTTTTTTAATAGTTTTATATCCTCAACCTTTGCCCCGGTGGTTAAAATTCCGGTTGAGGTCTTAACGAAATCCGCGCCACAATCTTTCGCTAAAAGGCTTAATTTTACCTTCTCTTCATCGGTCAGATAGCCGGTTTCAATGATGACCTTAAAGATAATTCCTTTTTCTTTTATCTTTATTATCGCTTCCATCTCTTTTCTTAGATAATCGTAATCTCCGGATTTTAGTCTCCCGATATTAATCACCATATCCAGTTCTTCGGCGCCATCCTCTAAGGCCTTCTTTGCGGAAAAGACCTTTGTCTCAATGGTCTCCATCCCAAAAGGGAAACCGACGGGGCAACCGAGTTTCACTTTACTCCCCTCTAAGAGTTTTTTCGCTTCTTTTGTCCAAGAAGGGGCAACGAAGACGGTGGCAAAGTTATATTTAATTGCCTCTTTAATAACCCTTCTTATATCTTTCTCGGTTGCCTCTGGCTTTAAGAGGGTATGGTCAATATATTTTGCGAGATTTTCCATAAGATTCATAACTTTCTGCCCGAAATTAGAGGTAGTTTACTCAAAATGAACCAGTACCTCTTCTCGGCTTTTTCCCCTTTTTTATATTAACAGGAAACAATCCGACTTCCTTCTTTGTCTCTATCTTTCATCTTACCCTCCCTATTACTATAAGATACCCGAGCACATTTCCGCTTTTTTCATTTATTTTTCCTTTCCGCATTCCGAGTTTTTTTGACTGCCCTATCCAGCAAATCAATTATTTCCGAAAGGTAGGACTTTTCTCTTCCTTTATCTAATTCTATCTCTTCCCTCAGTTCTTTCTTCAATTCTTCAATCAATTGGAGAGCAGATTCAAATGATTCTAAGTTAGGTGGTAAATCACGCCTTAAAATGGCGTCAGTTCCTTCTTTTGTATCTCGCAGTTCGTAGCCAAATTTTTCCATCACGATACGGATTTTATCTGCTATATCATATCTCTTATTTTTCCGGGCTTGCTCCCTTGCCTTAATTAACACCTGCTTGTCGGGAAAAGTAATAATCACTTCTCCTGTGGGGCGATAAGTAGTTTCAACTTCTTCTTTTATCATCCATCTATCCTTCTTTTCGGTCCTAAAGCCTAAAATTTCCAGGGCGGAGCGGACCAAAGAATAAAGACGTTCATTCTCTTCCTTAGAAATGTCCTCTCTTTTGAATCGTTCTTCCACTAACTTAAAGACTTCGCCCAATGCCTTTGACGTATTTAGGTCATCAAGCATAGCGGAGAGAAAACCATCTGGTGGATTTCCTAAAGAAAAATTTGGCTTTCCTTTTTCGCAGAGGTAAAAGAATTCCTCTAATCTTAGCCATTGACTTTTTGCCTCCTCTAATCTTTCAATTGTGAACTCATAGGGACTTTTGTAGTGGGCTTTCAGTAAGAATAGTCTTATGACATTCGGGTTATATTTTTCTAAGGCCGCGCGGGCTAAGAAGTAATTTTTAGTTGACTTTGCCATCTTCTCGCCCCGAAAAAGTAAGAGGGCATTATGAAGCCAGTAGTTGACAAATGGCTTACCAGTTGCCCCTTCGGATTGGGCAATCTCATTCTCGTGATGGGGAAAGATTAAATCCTCACCGCCGATATGGATATCAAATGTCTCACCCAGATAATGCATTGACATCGCCGAGCATTCTAAGTGCCAACCGGGACGTCCCGGACCAAAAGGGGCATACCAGTATGGTTCGCCTTCTTTATACCCTTTCCAGAGGACAAAATCTAAGGGGCTTCGCTTCTTCTCACCGATTTCCACCCTTGCCCCGGCGATTAAATCATCTAACTTCTTCTTAGATAGTTTGCCATAGGTAGGAAATTTACTAATATCAAAATAGACATCGCCATCTGAGATATAGGCAAGGCCATTTTTCAATAACCTTTCTATTAGTTGAATCATCTCTTGAATATGTTGGGTTGCTCGGGAATAGATGTCGGTCTCTTTTCTTATGTTCATCTTCTCCGCTACCTCCAAGAATTCGTCAATATAACGTTGGGCAATCACCCGATAATCTCTCCCTTCCTCTCTTGCCTTTTCCAAGACCTTATCATCAATATCGGTAAAATTCTGGACAAAGATGACCTCATGACCGAGGTATTCTAAGAATCGCCGCAAGACATCAGCGAAGACAAAGGTCCGCAGATGCCCCAGATGGGGGGAGTCCTGAACCGTCATCCCGCAGGTATAAATCTTAACCCTTTTATCTTCAATTAAAAGGAGCGGTTCTTTCTTTCCCGAAAGGGTATTAGTCAGTTTTAACATAAGTCTATACTATGGATAAAGAATAAAAAGTCAACATCCTCTTTTCAGGATTTTGCCCACTCATCAGCCACGATTTCCATTATCTTAATTAAAACCTCTTCCTCTGCCCCTTCTTTAATCTTCTTCTCTCGCCAGTCTCTAACCTTCTCTTCGGATACTTCTCCTTGGGCTTTATTCAATAGACCGAAGAACTCCCTGGCCACTTTTTGATAAAACTGCTGACGGAAAAAGTTCACCCCTTTCCTTGCAAAGAGAAACCTATTCACCTCTTTATTAACCCTATCCAATTTCGCCTGCTGGCGCGAATACCTCGCCACTTGTCTTTTCTGTTCTTCGGGTGAGACTGGTCTCTGGCAAATTGCCCGCTTCACCTCCCTCTTCCAGACCGCACGGGTGATTTGCATCACTTTAAGAATTAGCGGGGTTTTTAATCCCTTCGCCTCATACCTTTCTTTCATCTCCCTAAGTTGCTTCTCCTTGCCCTCTTCCTCTTGGGTCTTCTCTAAATAAGAGAAATACTCCTGGGCAAAGGTGAGGCAATCGGCAAGACTTTCTTCGGCCTTTATGGTAATCAGTTCCTTTCTAATCTTCTCTTTGGCATATTCCGGAAAACTGATGACCGGTGGTTTGAAATAACTTATCCCCAGGGCATACTTTCGGATTTTTTTCTTGGTCTTTACCGGCAGTTCCTCTCTTTCCATCCAGGGTTTAATCTCTCCCTTAAACTCCTCGGCCTCCAATTCCGAAAAGAACTTACTATAAGAAAAACCAACCGCCCGGAGATAGCGGAGGACAAAGAATAGGGGTGGGTCTTTGAATCTACCACTCTCTAATGCCGATATTGTCGGTTGAGACATCTGACACCGCTGGGCAACTTCTCTTTGGGAGAGACTGGCTCCTTTCCGATACCGCCTCAGGATTTCGCCAACTAACTTGCTGTCCATAAGCCAATTATACCCCAGATTTAGCCAAAGTCAATAGGAAAAATATTACTGACAGTAATATTTTTTAGACCCCGGTTTTTCATCTAAGTCTTTGATTTGACAATACTTATAGCATTTTCCGGGCAAGATAGGGGGTGGTAGAGGGGGTGCTATTGGGGATGCTATTAAAAGCCCTATTCTCTTTCCTATTCTCGGTTCTAATCCCTATCCTATTTAGGATGCTATTCTCTTGCCTATTGGGTATCCTATCTTCTATCCTACTGAGGGTTCTATTCTCCTTCCTATTCCGGATGCTATTCTCTGTCCTATTGGTAGTGCTATTCGGGGTGCTATTCTAAATCCTATTCTCTCTCCTATTCGGAATCCTATTTTGGGTGCTATTGAGTCGGTTCTGTTTACAGACATCGTGAACACCCCAAAAGTCAGAAGTAGAGATTTTATCCAAAAATACCGGAGGGAATAAAGAAATATAGGCATTATTGTTTTAAGATAACCCTCTAATGTCTTCCCATTAGTTCCTTACCAAAATGTGGCCTTATAATACCTAATCCAACCATAAGGTAGAAGAAATTGGCTCTTTAAGTCTTTTATCTTCTCCCGATGAGGAATATAAAAGTATTTGTCATCCGTCCGATGACTCCTCTCCACATAGCCACTTTCTTCCCTTCTCTCTCCTCGTAATCTCCGCATTCAGAGAAGAAAGCAAATGAGTTAGCCACTTTAATTTCCGCTCACTCCTCCCACCAAATTCCTCTCCCCAATCACTCTGAAAGATAATCGATGATCTTGGTCTTTATCCCAGACGAGAGCGAATATCCAGTGTGGAAAACTGGTAGAAAGGCAACCCTTTCTTTTTTAGGTTCAAGAAGTGATAATAGACCTCCTTTGGTAAAGTATCACAATCAATTACATCTTTTCTGTCAAGATGACACATTTCAAATGGCTGGTAATCCAAGGGGTTGTAATAGCGTCTACCGGTTTTCGGACGTTTTAAGGGGAGAGGGTTTGGGGCGACAGGATTTATCATTAAGTCCCTCAATTCCTTCTTCTATAAAGCGATTTACTACCTTCCGGACGGTATTAGGAGATACTTCCAAGAGTTTGGCGGTTTTTGAGATATTTTTGCCCGTTTGGAAATAGGTCTCAAGGTTTCTTCCTCGGGCTAAAATTGGCTCTTTTCTCACTAAAACTCGGTATTCAACGAGCCTCATAAACTCCTCCTTCTTAGAGACAATTTTAACCACAAATTAACCCTGATTCTACTTAAAGAAGTGGCTTTTTAAAGTTTTTGGGAAGTCCGTCTGCTTTAAAAGCATCTAGTAATAGCTTGCAGTTGACTTATCGGGGCATTAGTGTATAATATTATATGGCAGTTAAAACGCACATTATAAAAATTCCGGTCTGGGTTTTTAAGACCGCCGAATCAAAGGAAGATATTGAAGAATGGCTTCTAAGCCGGAACAAAAAATTTATCCGCCAGATGCGTAAGGCCCGAAAAGAAGACCTCTCTGGTAAATGGGTAACCCTCAAAGAACTACGAAAGGAATTGGGTATCAAGTAGTAATTACCCATTCGGTTCATAAGTAGATTCTAAAACTTGATTTGGCGATAGCACGAAAGGTCTAATGTAAAATTAGAATGGCTTGGTGAGAATGCTCACGTCCTTGTTCACCATCAATTAACATCTTTGCCTGATGACCTTAAAGGGTTGTGCCGGTTACATTCGGGAGACTGGCGGATTCTTTATTGGGTTTATCACGACCGAAAACAGATTGTTGTCTACGGAGTTACCCATCGCTCCGAAGCATACAAGAGATTAAGGCGGCGAGGGCGCCGATTTGCTTGAATAGGTCAAGGGCTTAGTTAAAATAATTGAGGGCTTTCTCCTTTTTGCCTCTTTGCGCCGTTGTCCGTTTACCGGGTGCCGGTTACCGGATGCCGGTCAACGGGTGCCGGACACCGCTCGCAATAAATCCCACAGACCCCAAATTTCATCCTTTAAGGTTAAGGGAAAAGTTTAAGATGTCAACTCTCTAAGGCAAACTTGTCGGTTTGGGGATTATTATTTCTGGCTGCGGATTTAATTCTTACCGGTTCCGCGATGTATTTTAGGGTTTCTTTAGTCTTCATTAAGATTTCACTTTGCTTGGGCAAAATCTTTCTAATGGCGCAGCCGTTGATAAAAAATATAGTATAAAAAAACGAGAAGGAGAGCGAGGATAAGGGCGATTCCACCTAAATAGGCGATAATCATCTCCGTAATTTATTATTTACCTGACTTCTTAAAAAATCAATTTCGGCAATTCAAAGGTTTTATTTATGAGATGGTTTATAGGCATATTTGAGGTCGTAATTAAACCAATCACAATAAGAGATATGGGGTCTGCCTGAGCCATCAAGGGCAATTGAGGTATACCCGCCGACTTTTCCTTGGGCATCAACGGTCTGGATAATCCAGTCACCAGGTCCAGCAGAGATTGTAATCTGATGTCCGCTTGACCAGTTGGAAGTAGCGCCTTGCTTATCCTTTGCCTGCGCCTTGATAGTATAAGTTCCAGGGGATGCCCAGGATTTTGACATTGTTACCGAAGTTCCGCTTCGGACAAAACTACTCCAACTTGACTGTGTCCCATCTCCCCAATCAAACCGGATTGCGACACTATCGCCATCCGGGTCAGTTGCCGAAGATGAGAAGTTATAAGGGGTATTAACATTTCCGCTTGAAGGACCAGAAGGGATGGAAGGGATATTCGGTGGGTTGTTAGGTGGGGTGGTTGAATGGAGCAACTCCTTCCTCAAATCCAGAAATGTGTGGTAATAGGCCGCCAGTTCCCAAGAGAGTATCTTGACCTCAAATGCCAAGCCGGCTCCTAAACCAATCCCTAATCTAAAATCAAAGGGTGGATAACTCAATTGGTTATATTGATAGGACTTAAGGAAGAGAGAAGGACCGGCAATACCGTAAATTTTACAAGTAATGTCGCCTTTGAGTGAACCTTCGGCTCTGGCTGATATTGAGGCGGAAGGACTCGTGGTGAAATTACCATTGCCACTTAAATTCCACTCATTCACCGGAGTCCACGAACCTTCTTTGTATCTTGCCCCGATTTCGCTACCGGAAACAAAGTTGACATTGTCCCTAATATCACAGCCAACGGCAAGTGTTATACCAACATCTAATCCGGCGGAAATATCCAGTTTAAATATCAGGAGAATTGGAACAGGAGGGGTAGTAGGAGCCCAGATAACATACTTTCCAAGGGGAACTGATATTAAATGTTTGGCTATCTCTTTGGTTATTGACATCTCAAAACCAACCTGGCAGTTTTTAAAATCTACCTTACTGGTATCCCGAAGCGTCAGGTGGAACTCTTTTAGATCGGACCGATCAATCTTTATCTCAATATCGGGCTCTATCCTTTTAGTCAGGATAATTGTATCGCAGGTAAGGAAAGCAGCTAAATTACCGGCTTCGTCTCTGATTTCCACTCGGACATTAACCAAAGGGATTCTAAACTCCAATAATTCCGGATGAGGCTCAACCAACATCTTTTTAACCTGGATACTCATTTGATATCTTTTGCCTTTTTCATCAACGAAGGTTGTATCTTGCCTGATTTTCTCAAACTGCTTTTCTTCGGGCATCAAGGCAAAGGTCGTTTCCACCTCGCATTTCTTTATCGCCTCAGTAAGGCAGGCCTGCTCAGTAAAAACAATGAGGGTATCACCCGAGATATTTGTTGAGACTACCTTCTTTAAATATCCTTCGCCGGTTTGTCCGACGAGAATATCACCTGGTTTATAAGTCGGTTTTGGGGCATCAGGGGTGTAGATAAATTTTAAGGTGTCAGCCGTGATAACGACTTCCTTTAAGGAGGTGTCGGTTTCCGGGAGTTTTGTCCTTTCGCCGATGATATTCTTCTCCGCCTCTTTTTTCCGGCAGGTAAGGAAAAGGGCGGAGGTTAAAAAGATGGCAAGAACCCCGATTATTAAACGAAGTTTTCTCATATCGCCCTCCGGCAAAGTTTTTTCATACTTCCCTCTTTAATAATACAACCATATAAGTATAGCAAAAAATGATGAATCGGTCAATAGGAAGTTTTTTTGCAAGCGTTAACAGAAATATCCCTGTAGTTCTAGAAACAATAATGCCTATATTTCTTTATTCCCTCCGGTATTTTTAGATAAAATCTCTACTTCTGACTTTTGGGGTGTTCACGATGTCTGTAAACAGCACAATCTCTTTATATCCGTCTCGCTTATTCGGTGAGAACCGTCTTGATGGTCATTGATTTCTCTGGTGTCTTTATTCGATAGAGGTAGATTCCTTTGCTCATCTTTCTCCCGTAATTATCCTTACCATCCCAGTAAAGCGAGTATTCGCCAGCGGCCAATTTCCTCCGTAGGAGTTCGCGCACTACCTTTCCGGCCACATCATAGATTTTTATCTCACAGTCGCCTCCTTTTGACAAGGTGAAGGAGATAATATTCTTATTATGAAAGGGATTGGGATATACTCTGAGCGGCAAGCGTTTGGCGATAAGTGGTAGGCGCTCTTCTATTCCAACCCAAGGTTCGGTGGCGAACTTTATCGCCCGACCCGGAACAATCGTTGTAGCGGTCTTGTGATAATTATTATTGTAGAGGAGATTTATCCCCCGATTGTTGAGGTGATTTTCAATTCCCACGGTCACGCTTGTGTAGTTATTAGCCGAGTAATACTGGAACAGAATGATATTGTCACCGGTTGGCGTTGGGATGGTGGTATCATAGACGATAATCTGAAACTTATCCCACTGGGTATTCGGGCTATAGTAATGGACCGAATCCCATTCTAAGATGAAACGATGAGAATCCGGTTCATATAAATACCAAATCTTATTACCGTATCTTGGGTCTAAGTCATCCCAGCAAGGACAAATCATGGCACTCGGATTGCCACTTGACGGGTCAGGTAAGGTTCGGTTAGTATAAACGGTTGAGGTCGTTCGGATTGGTGAAATCCAACCATTAGAACAGACCGAGAGGGAATCGGTATATCTCTGACCATAGAACTTAAAAGTAAATGGTAAAGGAATTCTTATCGTCTGGTCATTATTCACTATCGGTAATTGGGTCCCCCGACCCCGCAGTTCAATCCAGTTATAGACCGGTCTTGCTGGATAGGTGCTGTCAACATCTTCAAATGCCACATAATAGGATGAAACTGGGTCGTCCGGGGTTGGGTCAGTATTCTGCAACTGACCGATGGTGAGTGTGAAGCGAAACCCTACGCTATATCCACCATCGGCTGTAAGATATAGACTGCAGGGGATTGGTGTCTCTGGTGGGATGGAAGGAAGGGCATAGACGGTAAACCTATCGCCTTCATTACCCCTTACCGAATCAACCGGAATAAATCCATAATCACCGGATGGGTCTAATATGAAAAATCGGGAATCAAGGGAGTAGAGTGTGCCGCGCACATTATAGCCGTGCCCCAGACCGTTATTCTTCACCTCCACCACCAGATTGGCCGCCTCTCCTGGGTCAACCCTCTGGTTATTATTACCGGTTGAATCAATCACCCGCAGGCTGTGATAAACCAGAGAAGGTGTCCCAACCAATAATGAAAATTGGGAATTCCAGACCGAATCGTTAGCATCTCTCATCTCCAGGGTGAAATTAAGCGCGTAGCGATTTGGGCAAGAAGGAGAGACATAAAATTTGTAGCCATTGGCACCGGTGAAAGCCGAATCGTTTGCCGGGATATTGCCAAAGGTCTTCAAAGAATCGGTGATGGTAATCAAGGGGTCGGTTGTCTTTATCTTTCCCCGGCAATTATTTGCCGCGGCACCACCCAGATTTCTTACCCAGGTTGGAAGATTTATCCGCTCTCCCGGATTTATTATACCATCGCCATTGCCGCCCGGTGGGGCATCATCTATTATAGACTTCTGATATACTAGATAGGGTCGGTTGCTGGTTGCCGCCATAGCCCTCCCCTCAAAGGGCAAAATTTCGTGTCCGGTGACCGTAACCAAAAATTCACCCGGGGTTTGCGCGTTGATATTTAAGTCAACCAAACCCTGGTCATTGGTGTAGCCGAAGGTATAGAATTCTCCCCCTTTCCAGGCGCAGACCAAGGCATCTTTGTAAGGATTCCCTTCCTTTCTCACCTGCACCCGAAAGGTATAAGGACCAACCGGGACAACTGGTTGGTATTGAACCGAAGGAGGTGCCGGTATTCCGGTCCAGATTTCTAATGCCGGGTCACCAAGCCAAAAATACATCTTCACATTTGCCTGACCACTTGAGCCGTGTTTTAATGCCATATGGGCATCACCGAAGAGTAAAAGCCAGCCTAAATCCCACATCGGTGCCTTATAAGTTCTGGCTGGTGTCGGTATGGAGATGGTATCACCCAGACAGCGATAGAGCATAGAATCAAGACCGTGATTGGGAATGGTATAAGATGGGTCAGATGCCCCAAGCGAAGCAACCGCGCCACCGGGATATTTTTTTAACCAGGCCTCACCCAGGCAATCAGCGGTATAATCAATCTTATGGCAGTAACAAGCGATATTAAAAACGACCGGTGTCTTATCACCATTAGTGAGGGCATAGACATCGCTATTTGACCAACTGCCGGTCGCTCCCCAACTCGCCCATATCTGCTTGTCACCGTGTCCCCGATAATTGACCACATTTCTTCCCTCGTTAATCGCGGCGGCCACTGCGGGATTTCCCAGAAACTGCCCCATTACTGTATCCATCACAAAACGGTAATAGGGATAGGTATGAAAATAGATTCCCCTTTTACAGCCCGAGTATTTTCCGGGATATTGCTCTTTATGGGCAACTAAGACCGATTTCGTCAGCCACTCATCAAGAGGCGGGTTTTTCTCATATTTTAAGGTCTTCTTTATCATATTTTCCAGGTCAGTGACACTGTCAACCGAAAATCGGCCAATACCAACTTCACCATAAAAGTCATTGCCCAGTAAGTCACAGTACCAGAAATCCGAAGGGAAATTGGTTGAGTAAGCATAGGAAGGGGGAAGTCGGTTAACATCGCCCACTAAGAGAACCCATCTCAGAACTGGCGGTGAGTTCCGATTATATTCCGCAGAGATTGAATCCTTTATCTCCTGGGCGGTAAAGGAAGATTTGGCTATCACCCGAGTTTCAATACCCCTTTTCTTGTGCCAGAAGAGTAGACTATCAAGACCAGAGACAAAGTCCGTATGAGTAATCACTAAATATCTAATCCCTGGTGAATCAAGATATCGGCAATCCCAGGGATAATAGTCATAATTTAAGAGGGTTCGTTTATAAATCCCGGCGAGCCAGGGTTCTACGGTCTTGGTTTTGAAAGAATTGGTCCAGGTGATTTTTATCTTTAAGTAGTCAAAGAAGAGAAGCCTTCTCTCCTTTGGATTATAAGTAAAGGGGACAATATCAAGATTAACTAAATTTACCTCCCGCCACCAGGCCCGATGAGCAACTAAGGCATTATTTTCTGGATAAGAGATGGCCTTATTATAGAAATCTCTATCTATTACGAAATCAGCCAGGGTTTTTGCATCGGTCGTTGGTGGTTGGTAGGGATAGAGAAGGATATTTTCATAGGTTCGGAAATGCCTCTCTAAGATTTCCACTTTCACTTCCGCATTATCCGGTATCCCAAGGGAACGGGCAATTTTTGGTAGTTGCGGTCTGCCAATCTCCTGAGTTGTCCCTTCTTCTCCCGGAAGCGAAAGCAAAGTATAGGTCTCATCTTCAACCTTTACCTCTTCTACGGTAAAATCCTTTGCCCTTACCTCCAAAACCAAACCCTGGGGTAAAGGGTTTAAGGTAATCTCCGAAAAAGAAAAGGCAGCGGAGATAAGTCCACCCAAGGCGACTAAAAAGATAAGATATCTCATATTACCTCCTTACACACCTCAGCCTTAATTTTTGAGAAGCCCTTACATAAGACTCTCCTTTTATCATCATTATTTGGTTTTATTATATCCAATAAATCTCTTTTTGTCAATACCCATTTGGAAACTGGAAGGGGAAACTTAAAATTCCAATTTACGGCTCCGCTACTTTTTGGTAAGCAGATAGCGGTAGGCACCAAGCGCGGCCTTTGCCCCTTCACCGCAGGCAATGATTATCTGCTTCGCTGCCACATTTGTCACATCACCACAAGCAAATATACCTTCTTGTGAGGTCTCGCAGTTACTGGTCACAATAATCTCTCCCAACTCATTTGTTTTGACTAATCCCTTTAAGAAATCGCTATTCGGTATAAGCCCGACCTCAACAAATACCCCTTGCAGAGGAATTTTCCTCTCTTCTTCGGTCGCTACATTCTTTATCACAATCCCCTCTACCTTTGACCTTCCCTCAATCGCCTTTGGTATAAAACCAATTAACTTTTCTATCTTTTCGGTCTTATCCAATTTTTCCAAAAGGACCGGGTCAGCCCGCAGCTGACTCCTGACGATTAGATAAACCTTATTTGCCACTTTACTTAAATCCAATGCTGCGCTGACTGCTGAATTGCCGCCACCGATAACCGCGGTATCTTTATTAACAAAAAGCGGGGCATCACAAGTCACACAATAGGAAACCCCTCTTCCGGTTAGTTCTCTTTCTCCTGGCACATCTAAACTCCTTGGTCTTTTCCCGGTTGCGACAATCACTGCCTTTCCTTTATACCTTCCCTGAAACTTCGTTTCAACAAAAAAGAGACCTCCTTCCCACTTCAATGATATTACCTCATCCGGCACGCGCAGGGAAATCGGAAGGGAACGAAGATGTTCGGTAAATTTCTCCGCCAGTTCCCGGCCGCTTATATATTGATAACCGATGAAGTTGCCGATTTCGGAGGTGAGGAGAACCTGCCCACCCAAATCAAGTGAGATAAGAAGTGTCCTGAGGTTCTTTCTTACTGCATAGATACCAGCGCTTATTCCGGCTGGACCACCACCAATAATCAAAAGGTCGTAAATCTGACTTTTATCCTCTCGGTTCATCGCTAAGAAGGATTATTAATTACGGTGAGATTTTTCTTTATATCTCTTAACTAATACACGTCCCCTGCGGGCAACCGCCGGAAAATTCTTCGTCAACGGTCATAAACTCATCTCGTGGTTTAATGTATAAGACCTGCTCTTCTTTTGAGCCATAACGATAAACAGTAATCCCTTTACAGCCTAACTGCCAGGCAAGGAGATAGGTCTGGCGCACGCTCTCGGGTGATGCCTCATAAGGTAGGTTTATTGTCTTGGAGACACCATTGTCAATATACTTTTGAAATGCTGCCTGCATTTTGATGTGCCATTCCGGGGTAATATCTAAGGCGGTAACGAATAGCCGTTTTATATCTTCGGGTAGTGACGGCTGGTTTTTCACTCCGCCTTTTTCCGCTATTTCTCTAATTAGGTCCGGGGAATATAGACCGCGCCGACGCATAACCTCTTCAAAATATTCGTTTGTCTCTAAGAGCCGATGCCCACCCATCGCAAGCCGAATATATGAGAGGGCAAAGAGCGGTTCAATTCCCGAAGAGACGCCAGCGATAATGCTTATTGTGCCCGTAGGGGCAATGGTCGTTACCGTTGCATTTCTGATTGGTTCTCCATCTTTATAAATACTTTTTGAGAAGTTTGGAAAAGCACCCCGGCGCCTTGCCAGCTCGTAAGAGGCCTTTCTTGCCTCTTCGGTTAAAAACTTAGCAACTTTTTCAGCAAAGTCTAAGCCTTCCTCGGAATCATAGGGAATGCCTAATCTTATAAGGCAGTCGGCAAATCCCATTATCCCTAAACCAATCTTGCGGTTCGCCTTTGTTATCCTTTCAATCTCGGGCAGGGGGTATTTATTTATATCTATCACATTGTCAAGAAAATGGACCGCTTTGTGTATTGTTTTTCTAAATTTTTCCCAGTCAAATTTATCATCCCTTATCATCTTTAAGAGGTTTATTGAGCCGAGATTGCAAGATTCATAGGGGAGAAGCGGCTGTTCGCCGCAAGGATTGGTTGATTCAATCCTTCCTAATTCAGGTGTTGGGTTCGCCCGATTGATGGCATCTATAAAGATAAGCCCCGGGTCGCCATTAGCCCAGGCATTATACACTATTAAATCAAATACCTCCCTCGCTTTTATTCTCCTGACCACGCTCCGATTCCTTGGGTTTATAAGTTCATATTCTTCATCGCTTTCTACCTTTCTCATAAATTCATCGGAAACCGCAACCGAGATATTGAAGTTATTAAGCAGTCCTTTCTTTCCCTTGATGGTGATAAACTCCAAGATATCGGGATGACTAACATCCAAGATGCCCATATTGGCGCCGCGTCGCCGACCGCCTTGCTTCACCACCTCGGTCGCCATATCATATATCTTCATAAAGGAGAGCGGACCCGAGGCAATCCCTTTCGTTGATTTGACGATGTCACCTTCTGGTCTAATTTTAGAGAAAGAGAATCCAGTCCCGCCACCCGATTGATGGATGAGAGCGGTATATTTTAGGGTGTCAAATATCCCAGGAATAGAATCCGGAACCGGCAAAACAAAGCAAGCGGATAATTGCCCGACCGGGGTATTGGCATTCATTAAGGTTGGTGAATTGGGAAGGAATTCCATATTGACCATCATCTCATAAAACTCCCGGAAGGAAACGGTCCAGTCTTCATTATAAAAAATGTCAGCACGGCTGATTGCTTGGGCGACCCGTTTGAACATATCCTTAGGGGTCTCGGCAATCTGTCCGGTCTCATCCCTCAATAGATACCTTTTCCTTAAAACCGTAACCGCATTTAGATTTAACTTTAAGTCATCTTTAACCCCTAAGAGATATTTCGCCTCCCGTAATTCCTGGCGGGCCTTGCGATATAAGATATAAGCCTTAGCAGTATCGGAGAAGCCTTCCTTGATTAAAACCTTCTCAACGATATCTTGAATATCCTCCACCCCGGGAATTTTCTCCTTAAATAATGATTTTAAGTTCTCTTCGACTTGAAGGGCAAGCCTATTGGCCATCTTTTGGTTATCCACCCCAGTAGCAAATAATGCCTTATGGATGGCCAGTTCAATCTTGGTCCGGTCATAATCAACAATCCGCCCATCGCGCTTTTTAACTTTAGTAATTGCCATAAAAGATGATAATCAAAAAAATCCATTTCGTCAAGGGAGCGGTATTTTATCCAACTTAAAAAATCGCAAATTTCTCTGCTCTATCCCTCAAATAAGGGAGAGGGCTTAAAGAGTATTATTTTTAATCCCAAAGGCCACAAATTCCTCTTCTTTCTTCTTCCCTTAGATAAGATAACCCCATTAAAAAATCTCCCGCGGAATGGATAAGTAAGAGAAAGGATCTATATAAGTTATTAAATTTCAATAATTTAATAAGAAATGGATTATTGGCTTTTTAGCCGAAGGATTATCCTTTCAATCCTCTGGCCAATTCCGGAATTATCTTTTATCATTTTTTCTATCTTCTCACAGGCATGAATAACGGTTGTATGGTCTTTACCACCAAAAATTGAGCCAATTTCTTTTAATGGGAGGCATAAAAGCCGCCGCATTAGATACATTGCCACCTGCCTTGCCAAAGCTATCCTTTTTGTCCTCACCGGCGAAAATAACTCCTTTTTGGAGACAGAAAATTCACTCAGGACCTCTTGAATTATCTCCTCTCCCCTATATTCCTCCTTTGGTGGCAAGAGGTCTTTTAATATCTCCTCAACTGATTTTAATGTTAGGCTGTTGCCAAATATTGAACGGTGAGCAATGAGGCGGATGAGGGCGGATTCTAAATCCCGAATATTTGTTTTTATCCTTTCCGCAAGAAAGTTATATATCTCCTGAGAGAAGGAACAATCTTCTTGTTCGGCCTTCTTCTTTAATATGGCAATCCTCGTCTCTAGGTCCGGTGGTCCAATATCGCAGACCAAGCCAGAGCCCAGACGAGAACTTAACCTCTCTTCTAAGGTCGGTATCTCTTTGGGTGGACGGTCTGAGGTGAAGACTATCTGTCTCCCGGCGCTGTGGAGGTAATTGAAGGTATGAAAGATTTCCTCCTGTAGGCTTTCTTTGCCAATTAGATAATGAATATCATCCAAGAGTAATAAGTCTATTTGCCGGTATTTGTTCTTAAAAGCTATCGTATTCCCATCCTTTATTGCTTGGATAAATTCAATGAAGAAGTTTTCACAGGATGTGAGATATAGGGTAGTATTCGTATTTTTACTCTTTCGGTAGTTACCAATGGCGTGCAAGAGATGGGTCTTACCTAAACCGACCCCTCCATAAATAAACAGGGGGTTAAAAGAGCCTGGCTCTTCGGCTACTCTTTTTGCGCAAGCCTGGGCAAAGCGGTTAGATTCGCCAACCACAAAGTTTTCAAAGGTGTATTTAGGGTTGAGGGAAAAGGGTTTTTTAATCCCGAATTTCTCTGAGTTTTTCGGTAGGGGAGACGGCTTTTTGCCTTCGTCTTTCAGTTCTCCATCTTTCTTAGGCTTGAAAATAACCTCGGTATTTGCCGTCTCTGCCCATTTTAAGCCTTCGTTTATGAGGGAGCGATAATATTCCTCTATCCATTCAACGAAAAAGAGATTTGGTGCTTCAATTATTAATTTTCCCTGCCTTATTTCTTTAGGAGCCAATGGTATAAACCAGGTATTAAAGGCATCTTCGGCGATTGTGGCTTTGATGTATCCTAGGATTTTATTCCACAGGTCAACCGGGTTAGACATTTTTACCTTTAACCCCTTTTTTATTCCCCGCAACACTAATATCTCTATAAATCAGAGGCAAATAGCGTGGAATTATTAAATTATGTTTAACTTTCCACATAGTTATCCACAAACTATCTTCTACTAAGTAATTTATTTACAACAGGTTATATCTTTCAAGCAGTTATCCACAAAACGATACCCTATTTTTGGGCTAACTTTAATCTTAATTAGAATTTTCCGGGATGTCAATATATACTTATAGAACTAAGAAAAAAAATTCAAAGACAAGACTTAAAATTAACAATTTGCTTTGAATTTTGAGTTTTAAGTTTGAGTTGTTAAAATGTTTCACATGAAACATTTTCCAAAAAAATTAGATGCGTGCTCAGGTGAAATTATTCTTAAATAATTTTATAGAAAGGAGGTGATCCAGCCGCACGTTCCCGTACGGCTACCTTGTTATGACTTCGCCCCAGTCACTCGCCCTGCCTTGGGCTCCCAAAGGAGACTTCGGGCATTGCGAGCTCCCATGGCGTGACAGGCGGTGTGTACAAGGCCCGGGAACGTATTCACCGCGGCATGCTGATCCGCGATTACTAGCGATTCCATCTTCACGCAGGCGAATTGCAGCCTACGATCCGAACCATGCCCACTTTTCTGGGATTTGCTTCTCCTTGCGGAGTTGCTGCCCATTGTAGTGGGCACTGTAGGACGTGTGTAGCCCTGGGCATAAAGGCCATGATGACTTGACATCATCCCCACCTTCCTCCCGGTTGCCCGGGCAGTCCCCTTAGAGTGCATTCGCAAAAGCGAATTAGCAACTAAGGGCAGGGGTTGCGCTCGTTGCAGGACTTAACCGTACACCTCACGGCACGAGCTGACGACAGCCATGCAGCACCTGTGCCAGCTCCGGAAAAATTCCGGTCGCCTTCCTTTCGGAAGACTACTACTGGCATGTCAAGCCCAGGTAAGGTTTTTCGCGTAGCATCGAATTAAACCACATCCTCCACCGCTTGTGCGGGCCCCCGTCAATTCCTTTGAGTTTTAGCCTTGCGGCCGTAGTCCCCAGGCGGTGGGCTTAACGCGTTAGCTACGACACTGGGTCTCCCCAATGTCTAGCCCACATCGTTTAGGGCTGGGACTACCGGGGTATCTAATCCCGTTTGCTCCCCCAGCTTTCGTGTTTCAGCGTCAGGGACATTCCAGAGGGCTGCCTTCGCCATCGGTGTTCCTCTCGATATCCACGCATTTTACCGCTACACCGAGAGTTCCACCCTCCTCTCCTGTCCTCAAGATTCGCAGTATCTATCGCCGTTCCCCGGTTAAGCCGGGGAATTTCACGATGGACTTACGAATCCGCCTACACACCCTTTACGCCCAGTAATTCCGGACAACGCTTGCCCCCTACGTTTTACCGCGGCTGCTGGCACGTAGTTAGCCGGGGCTTCTTCCGACGGTACCGTCACCTGGTATAAATTATTAGTTTATACCAGGCATCTTCCCGTCCGAAAGAGGTTTACAACCCGAAGGCCTTCATCCCTCACGCGGCGTCACTGGGTCAGGCTTTCGCCCATTGCCCAAATTTCTAGACTGCTGCCTCCCGAAGGAGTCGGGGCCGTGTCTCAGTCCCCGTGTGGCCGGTCACGCTCTCACGCCGGCTACCCGTCATCGGCTTGGTGGGCTATTATCTCACCAACTACCTGATAGGATAAGGACCCCTCCCTAAGCGGTAGCATGCAAAGCAGAGGCCACCTTTCTTCACTGAGGCATCTGCCTCAATGAAGGTATGGGGGATTTTATCCCCCTCTTAGGGGTAGGTTATCCTTATATTACTCACCCGTTCGCCACTGACTGCTATGTATTGCTACATAACAGTCCGTCCGACTTGCATGTCTAAGACACGCCGCCAGCGTTAGTCCTGGGCCAGGATCAAACCCTTCAATCGAAAATCTTTTTCTTTAGCCTTCCTGAGCACGCATCCGAATTTTCAAAAGAGCAAATAATTTTATATATAATAATAATAAAAAATTTTAGTTTGTCAAGAGGGAATTTTAATGGAGTTTCCCAAAAAATTCACCGAAGAAAATGATAACAGGACAATTTAATACCATCCTCCATAGGATTAAGGGAGAGATACAAGGCACAGAGGGAACGATACTATAAAAGAAGGGAAAAATCCAATAAGCCCTGTAAAATCAAGATGTTAGGGTTAAAATAGGGCATTAAAAAGTTTAGTATTACTAAACTTTATCCATTAGAATCACTGGATATAACCTTTGCTACGATGAGGATGAAACCAATAATAAGATTCCGAATAGGGCTCTTTATAGGAAAGAGAATAGAACCCCCAATAGCACTCCCAATAGGACAGAGAATAGGACATCCAATAGGTAAGGGAATAGAACGCTCAATAGGATAGAGAATAGGATTACCAATAGGCAAGAGAATAGAATACCGAATAGGCGAGAGTTTAGAACCGAGAATAGGGTATAAAATAGGGCATTTAATACCATATCCAATAGCACCCCCTGTAGCACTCCCCCCTTCAAAAAGAAAAATCCCCTCTTATGCTGGGTGGGTTGGTTAAAATAAAAGCGGTTAGGTCTTTTTAATTAGTTATCCTCTCATTTTTACCTCCCAAGTATAAATTGTTAAAAATATAAGTTATTGATTTAACTATACTTAATAAAATTAGCCTTTTTCCCATATCTAAATATAGAGTAAAAATCGGCGCAAAGTGTTTCCCTAAATTTTAATTACATCCGAAGTTCAAAGTGGGGAGATAATTTTTTAGTAAAACCTATGGAAATTTATTGATTCTGGCTGATTTTTATAATTATTTAAAAATTTTACTTGACAAATAGAAAGTTTTTTTGTATAATATATGTTATGAATATGAGAGACCCTATCGTGGAGAGAAGGCCCTTTAGGGTTGAAACATAAACACGGAGGTGCCCTATGTTAAAGAGAAAGGGCTTTACATTGATTGAGTTATTAGTCGTAATTTTAATCATCGGTATCCTCTTAGCCCTCATCATTCCGAACTTCGCCTTATTCCAGGAAAGAGCGAGAAGGTCTTCGGTCAAAAACAACATGCATGTGGTTCAGACCGCTCTGGAGGCCTGGGCAACTGACCATGCCGGCAACTATCCGAACGCGGATGTCGCCTGGGATACTCCTGAGGAAGGAATTGGTCCTTATTTCCCAGGCGGTGATATCTATGGAATTGGCGGCGAGGTAAAACCAGGCAATTTCCCAACCAACCCCTATACAACGAAGCGATACAATATGGGAGATTATACCGACCTGAATTATGAAGATTTCTACGGTGAATTTGAACCAGGACAAAATGCCCAAATCCGAGGTGACGATGATAACTGTCCTTATCTTGACTGGGAAGGGGTCCCGGAGGTTGCTGGTTCAATATTCATCGGCACCTATATCAATGAAGCGACTGAGGTTGCCGAAGAATACGGAATGGCTGGTTGGGGAAGAGATGCTACCTTTGTGCCGATGTATGAATTAGACCCTGAGGCTGACGACCCAATGTCCGAAGAGTACTGGATTTTCTTCGTCCTTCACAACTAATACCGACCTAAAAATAGAAAGGGTGGGAGTTAACTCCTGCCCTTTTTTATTTTTTAAGGGGAATAGATTACCTTAAAGGTGACGGGTTATTATATTTAAGTGAGGTTATTACGGTAGGTAGGCTTTGGTCTTTACCCCGGTTTTCCTTTCAATCTCTTCGGCTAAACTTAAAAGGGTTCTATTATCCAGCATCTTTATACCCCCTTCGGCAACCGGGCGGTCAACGGAATAGATTTGAATAAAAGAAGGCTTAATTCCAATTATTGCGGAAAGCCAATGGTTAAATATCTCACCGGTATAATTTTTTACCTTACCATCTAAAAATACCGTTTGAATAGTAAGTTTTATCTCCCTGGCGATTTCCATCAGACCTTTAATTATATCTTCCAATTTAATCTCAGGGACCGGGCGGTTAATTATTTGAAAGGTCTCTTCATCACCGCAGTCCAACTTAAAGATTGGCAGGTCAATTAGTTTTAAGGTCTCAATCTTTTGGTCTTGGGTGATGATTGAGGAATTGGTCAAAAGGGCAATCAGGGTTTTGGGACGAAATCTATCCCTTAACCGCTTCACCTCCAAGGTGATATAATCAAAATCCGGATGGAGAAGCGGTTCGCCATTTCCCGAAAATGTTATGTAATTAAAGGCATTATCGGATTTTAAATACTCCTCTAATCTCTTCAATACTAAATCCGCCGCCGGTAAGATAATGCCCGACGGAGAAATGGTCTTAATCCCTGTTCTCCCGTAGTGGCAATAGACGCAGTCAAAGGGGCAGACCTTTTGGGTTGTGGGCAAGAGGTTTATCCCTAAGGAAAGCCCTAACCTTTTGGACTTAATCGGTCCGTAAAGGACATCTCTCTGGAGGGGAAGAGGCGCCATTTATAAAAGTCTAAGGAATTAAGGACAAGATAGACCTTGATTTATTTAGGGAGGACAACGACTACCCGACAGCGATTTAAGAGTTTGAGATTATGCGCAGAGGAATGGAGTCGTTTGGCATCAAGTGATGAAATAATAATATCAGACCTGTTTTTTCCGGAGGACCGGAGTGGGTTAATGACGAGCGGAAGATTACCGGCCCGCTCATTATCGTATGCGGATTTTAAGGAATAAGTATATTGAACAATACCATTATTGACCAGTTCATCCTCATCAACGAAACCCGGTCCATAGACCTCCTTATTCTCTTCATCCAGAACCTTCAAAAAGAGACAGGGGTTAAGGTTGATTCTTCGGGCATCAATAATTATCCCGGTGTATCGCGGTAGGGTGTTATCTTCTTTTGGAACAAGGGTGACACCTTCCGGGATTTCTTTATTTTCCGGCCAGGGTTGACCGCATAAGGGACAGCAGACACCACCTAATGGCAGACCGCCGCCGGTCTTTGGGGCAACCAATCTTAGAAATTCCCCAAGGAGGGGGATACGAAATTCCACAACACTCGTCCCATCGGATAACAACTGTTTTTCTTCGGAAGAGAGACGGGGTCTAAAATAATTGAATTTTCGCTCAACTCTGGGGTTGGCCATAAGGAAATCCCTTATGGTTATTTCAGAATCGTAAAAATAGTCCTTTAGGATTTCCTTCCCTTCAAAAGGGATATCCTGAGACGAGATTAGAGCTTCTACTTTGCCGGCGCGGGAGATAACCACTTCCCACCTTTCAAAGTCAAAAAAACCAGAGCCAAGTATTACGGCTGAGGTTAAGAAGATTAAAAGTATCGCGCGCATAAACTCAAAAGCGGGAGACGGGACTCGAACCCGCGACCACCTGCTTGGGAAGCAGGGACTCTACCTTTGAGTTACTCCCGCATAAACTTAATTTTATCAGGAATTTAGAGAAAGTCAAGATAAGATGAGAGATAAAAGAGGTCTCTGATTTGATTAAATCCGCAACCACCCAAAAGATTTTAGACTTTGAATTAAGGTCTTGCATTTTTGATTTGGTTAGGTATTATATTATTGTTCGCTAATATATTTGCCGGCGTGGCTCAGGGGTAGAGCAGCGGTTTCGTAAACCGCAGGTCGGCGGTTCGAATCCGCCCGCCGGCTTTTTCCCTAATCCACAACGATTGATTTCAAAAAACATTCCCTCCCGGTAATAATCTTAATCTTATCTCCCTGACATTTGGGACAGGCAAAGGTCGGAAGCGAGAGGTGAAATACCGGGTCATCTCTTATTTTCATCTTACCCTGATAATTACACTCCTCACATCTTATCTTTGGTTCAATAACTTCTATGGCGATTTCCGGTGAAAATTTCTCCTTTAGTCCTTCTCTTATCCAGAAACTTAACTGCTCTGTCTCCAAAAATGTGAGTTCACCAACCACTAACTCAACCCGGTGGAGTTCTTTTATCTTCTCCGCGTTAATTATCCGCTTAATGGTGTTGATAATTGATTGGGCGGTGGTGAATTCGTGCATCGCTAATCAAACACCAAGCGCCAAAGCCTCAATTACCTCTTTTATCCCTTCGCCTTTGCGGGCTTGGGTGAGAATTACTTTTGCCTGGGGCCTAATTGTTAGAATCTGTCTCCGTAATTTGGCAAATGCGACCCTCATATTTCTCGCTAAATCCGATTTATTGACCGCTACGACATCACTTTCGGTAAAGATATAGGGATGCTTTACGACAATAAACGGACCCTCGGTAAAGGAGATAACAACCAGCCTCTTATGTGTTCCTAATGGGAATTCGGCCGGGCAGATGAGATTACCAACATTCTCAATAAACAGAAGGTCAATTTTGTCTAAGGGGAGAGAAGCCAATGCCTTTTTGACCAGATGGGCATCAAGGTGGCACTCCTTGCCGGTATTTATCTGAATTACCCTCGCCCCGGCCCTTTTCAACATCTGGGCGTCAAGGGTCGTGGTTAAATCACCAGCGATAGCGGCTATCTTATATCGCCTCTTCAAACGAATTATCATCTGAGAAATAAGCGTCGTCTTTCCGGAGCCGATTGAACCCATCACATCAATTCCGGTAATCCCTTTTTTTGTCAAAAAAGCCCGATTCTCTTCGGCTAACCTCCGGTTTTTTTCCAAAAGGCTCTCTTCTAACTCAATATCAAATGCTTCACCCTGCGCACTTTTGATTATTTTCATACTCTAATCTTATGGAAAAGAATAAAAAATGCAAGTGTTGATTTCCGAACTCAAATAGCATCCGATGTTGCGTTTTTATTGCCTTTACAGGCACTGACGCACAAACCGCAGATATATTGGGAGACATATCTCTTCTGAAACTCTTTCAAAAGTGAGAAGCATTTTAGGTAATCAAAATCCTCTTGCCTCTCTTTTATCGCCCCGACCGGGCAAGAAGCCAGGCAGGCATAACAATCACCACAATTGAAATTCAAAACTCGGGGTTCGGACTCCAACCCGCCCACCGCCCTCCTGCCTTCGGCAGGCACCTGCGAAATCACTAACGGAAAATCGGTCAGGATTGTGGTAAGTCTAACCTGGGCTCCGTATTCCGGTGTAACCAAGAGATTATTCCTCCCCAACCAACCCAAACCCGCGGCGACCGCTACCCTCTTATGCGATAGATGACCCTTCTGTCTCTCCCAATCAATTGTCTGAGAGGCAGGCAGGGGTAAGGCATTCTTCCCCTTATTTAGAATAAAATTGGTAATTCGTAAGGCGATTGTATCTAAGAGATAGTTAACCACCTTATAATGATGGAAATATAACTTGGTCGGGTGGTCTTTTATCTCAGCCAAAACCGCCGGCGAGAGGCGGACGCCAATCGAAATAGCAAAAGGAAAACTGGCAAGCATCTCCTCACTCAGAAGAAAGTCGCCCTTTTCCACCTTGCCAAAATCACAAACCCCAAAGAGTGACGCACCGAGGCTTTTGGCAAAATCCTTTAAGAGGGAATAATTATCCGTCATCTCTTTTTTAGATAAATCATTAGGTTAAGAATCGCCGAAGGGGTAATCCCAGGAATTCGGTAGGCCTGCCCCAAAGAGGTTGGTCTTATCTTGCTCAACTTCTCCTTCGCTTCATTGGAGAGCCCTTTCACGGAATTGTAATCAAAATCCGGAGAGATTTTAATCTCCTCCAACTCGCAAAACTTCTCAATCTCTCTTTTCGTCCTTTCAATATAACCATCATATTTCACATCAACCTCTACGGTGTTGGCTACTTCGGGGTCAACCTCCAAGTTAAAATTGGTTAATTCAAACAATTGGGGAAGACTAATCTCCGGTCGGCAAAGAAGGGAATAGAGTGTAGTTACCTCTTTAATTGGTGAGGTCTGCCACTCCAGCAACTTTTTATTTATTCTTTCTTTCGGATAAACCTTGGTCTTTTTTAGCCAAGCGAGTAACCGTTCAATCTTTTCCTTTCTTTCTCTGACCTTCTTATATTGTTCTTCCTTTAAGAGACCAATCTTATAGGCTTTTTCCGAGAGGCGCAGGTCCGCATTATCACCCCGCAAAAGTAGTCGGAACTCAACCCGGGAGGTAAACATCCGGTAAGGCTCTTGTGTGCCCTTTGTGATTAAGTCATCAATTAGGACACCGATATAACCATCAATGCGCGAAAGAAAAAAAGGTTCTTTTCCCAAAGCCCGATGCGCCGCGTTAATTCCGGCAATAATCCCTTGAGCGGCTGCCTCTTCATAACCGGTTGTGCCATTTATCTGCCCGGCAAAGAAGAGATTGCAGTATCGCCTTGTCTCAAGGGTTGGTTTTAACTGGGTTGGGTCAGAGTAGTCATGCTCAATTGCATAGCCCGGTCTTAAAATCTCCGCGAAGGTTAACCCTTCAATACTCCTCACCATCTTTATCTGGACATCAATCGGTAGACTGGTGGAGATGCCGTTCGGATAAAACTCAAAGGTATGGAGTCCTTCTGGCTCTAAGAATACTTGATGCCTCTCCTTATCCGAAAACTTCACCACCTTATCCTCAATTGATGGGCAATATCTTACTCCGGTGCCTTTAATTATCCCTTGGTATAAAGGCGAGCGGCAAAGACCCGACCTGACAATCTCGTGGGTCTTGGGATTGGTATAGGTGATATAACAGGGGAGATAATTCTTCACGGGAAAGGGGGTCCAGAAGGAAAAAGGAGAAGGTGGTTCATCACCACTTTGTGCCTGAAGGCGAGAGAAGTCAATCGTCCGACCATCAAGACGGGGTGGGGTTCCGGTCTTGAACCGACCAATCCTAAAACCTAATTCCGATAAATTCTTAGACAAAAGATTAGAGGCGTTCTCACCAATCCGACCGCCAGGAAAGCGAGTCAACCCGATATGGATTAAACCCGAGAGAAAGGTCCCCGGGGCAAGGACACACGCCTTGGCAAAAAACCTCTCGCCCAATGCGGTCTCAACCCCAATCGCACAATTCCCACGGGTCAAGATTCGCACCACCTCCCCTTGTTTAATCAACAGATTTTTTTCGCTTTCCAGTGCCTTTCTCATCATTATCCGGTATTGGAGTCGGTCGGTCTGCGCCCGCAAAGAGCGGACCGCCTGCCCTTTCTTTGTATTTAGAAAACGGAATTGAATCCCGGATTGGTCGGTAATCAATGCCTGTGCACCACCCAGGGCATCAACCTCTTTGGTCAGTTGTCCTTTACCGATACCACCAATCGCTGGGTTACAGGACATAGAAGCGATTGTCTCAAGGTTTAAGGTGATAAGCAAGGTTCGGCAACCCAAACGGGCCGAGGCGAGCGCGGCTTCACAACCGGCATGCCCTCCACCGACCACAATCACATCATAACTATTCTCTTCCATCAAGCACATTTTACTCCTTAAAATCCGCGTGGTCAAGTCCGCGGTTTTTGCCGAAAAACTTCCAATTTTCACCCCACTTTCCGGCAACAATTGGCTCAGCCCTAATTAACTCCTGATAACCGAAGTAGTTGATTTTTTAGTTTTTTAGTGTATACTAAAATAGATGAAAAAGAGTAAGTACCATCAAGAAGCGGCGGCACTGTTTGCCGCGCTGGGCGCCGCCAGCCGTCTGCACATCCTGCAACTGCTGAATAAAAATAGTCTTTGTGTCGGTGCCCTTTCCCGATTGACCGGCATTTCGGCGGGTGCGGTCTCCCAGCATCTGCGGATTCTCCGTTCCGCCGGACTGGTGGTTGGGGAACGACGGGGATATTTTGTCCACTACCGCTTGGCACCAACTGCCCGGCGCCGGCTGACCTCAGTAGTAAAACAACTACTAAATAAGCCGAAAGGAGGGAAAAATGTGTGGTAAAGGGTCAAAATGCCAACAGCCAAAAAAACTAAAAGGTAAGCCGGAAAATTGTTCACCAAAACAGGTGCGCCAGTGTCACGGCACGGTTAAAAAGCACCCCTGCGTAAAGAAAACGACCCGCAAATAGGCAACGGAATGACCGTAAGCTCCGCGGCGATTCTTGCCCAGGGTATCGTTAAGCGCTTTGGCAAAATAGTTGCTCTTAACGGACTGAACATTGAGGTGCAAAGTAGGGAATTGTTTGGACTCCTTGGTCCAAATGGTGCCGGTAAAACTACCACCATCAACATCCTTTCTGGCCTTGCCCGTCCTGACCAAGGGAAAATCGTTGTCGCCGGCATTGACTGCACGCGCCGGCCGCGGCAAGCCCAACATCTCATCGGCATCGTGCCTGATGAAAACAATTTGTATCCGGAACTGACTGGGCTGGCGAACCTCTGTTTCTGTGCTGCGCTCTACGGTATCCCGAAGCAGGAGCGGATTGATAGAGCAGAGAGGTTACTTGCTGATTTTGGGTTAAAGGAAGCCGCCCACCGTCGGTTTGGTGAATATTCCAAGGGGATGAAGCGCAAATTGATCATTGCCGCCGGTATAATCCACCAGCCACCAATTCTTTTTCTTGATGAACCAACTAC
>Ga0209102_1000238_pt1 | contig 38124 bp, 49 predicted proteins | sample ConPoolayeHmetaG_FD_185483 | JGI IMG/M metagenome (GOLD analysis project Ga0209102, IMG submission 185483) | Hot spring microbial mat communities from California, USA to study Microbial Dark Matter (Phase II) - Cone Pool mat layer H metaG... ...
AAAGAAGGAGGGTTTGAGCCATGTCAAAGCCGAGGTTTGAGAGGACGAAGCCGCATGTGAATGTGGGGACGATAGGGCATGTGGATCATGGGAAGACGACGTTGACGTCAGCGATTACGAGGGTATTGGCTTCGAGGGGGTTAGCGCAGTATATGCCGTTTGATCAGATTGACAAGGCGCCTGAGGAGAAGGAGCGGGGGTTGACGATTGCGATTGCGCATGTGGAGTATGAGACGGTGAGGCGTCATTATGCGCACATCGATTGTCCTGGGCATGCGGATTATATTAAGAATATGATTACTGGGGCGGCTCAGATGGATGGGGCGGTGTTGGTGGTGTCTGCGGCGGATGGGCCGATGCCTCAGACTCGGGAGCATGTGTTGTTAGCGAAGCAGGTGCGTGTTCCTTATATTGTGGTATTTTTGAACAAGGTGGATATGGTGGAGGATCCGGAGTTATTGGATTTAGTGGAGTTGGAGGTGAGGGAGTTATTGACGGGTTATGATTTTCCTGGGGATCAGGTTCCTGTGGTGAGGGGGAGTGCGCTGAAGGCGTTGGAGTGTGGTTGTGGGAGGGAGGAGTGTCAGTGGTGTGGTGGGGTATGGAGGTTGATGGAGGCGGTGGATACGTTTATACCGGAGCCGGTGCGGGAGGTGGACAAGCCGTTTTTGATGCCGATTGAGGATGTGTTTTCGATATCGGGTCGTGGGACGGTGGTGACGGGTCGTGTGGAGCGTGGGGTGATTCGGGTTGGGGATGAGGTGGAGGTAGTGGGTTTGAGGCCTACGATTCGGACGGTGTGTACGGGGGTGGAGATGTTTCGTAAGACGTTGGATCAGGGTCAGGCTGGGGACAACATAGGGATTTTGTTGCGTGGGGTGAAGCGTGAGGAGGTGGAGCGGGGTCAGGTGGTGGCGAGGCCTGGGACGATTACGCCTCATCGGAGGTTTAAGGCGGAGACGTATATATTGACGAAGGAGGAGGGGGGTCGGCATACTCCGTTTTTTAGTGGGTATCGGCCTCAGTTTTATTTTCGGACGACGGATGTGACGGGGGTGGTGACGTTGCCGGAGGGGGTGGAGATGGTGATGCCTGGGGACAATGTGCAGTTGATGGTGGAGTTGATTACGCCGATTGCGATGGAGAAGGAGTTGCGGTTTGCGATTCGGGAGGGGGGTCGGACCGTCGGAGCAGGCGTCATCAGCGATATCCTCGAATAGAGGTAGGGAGGAGGAGATGACGACACAGAAGATCAGGGTCTGCCTAAAATCTTATGATCACAAACTTCTGGATAAGTCCACCGCTGAGATTGTGGAGACGGTTCGGCGAACAGGGGCAAGCGTGGCAGGTCCAATTCCCCTTCCTACAAAGATCAGCAGGTATACCGTATTAAGGTCCCCTCATGTAGATAAGAAATCAAGGGAACAGTTTGAAATTAGAACTCATAAGCGATTGATCGATATTTTGGAACCTACACAACAGACGGTGGATGCACTCATGAAACTTGAGCTGGCCGCCGGAATCGATGTGGAAATCAAATTATAAGGGATGGCGTGATGAATCAGAGATTAGGAATCCTCGGCAGAAAGATCGGGATGACTCAGGTTTTTCAAGAGGATGGTTCTCCTGTCCCTATTACAGTGGTCGAGGCAGGTCCTTGTTGGGTGATTCAAAAGAAAACCCGTGAAAAGGATGGCTACGAAGCCATTCAACTGGGGTTTCTTCCCAAGAATTCAAAGAGAGTCAATCAACCTCTTCTGGGCCATCTTAAAAAGGCCGGAGTGGGCGGAGTGGCTTATCTCCGAGAGCTTCGGGTAGAGGATGCCTCAGGATTTGAATTGGGCCAAGAGATCCGGGTCGATATGTTTAAAGCGGGTGAATATGTAGATGTGACAGGATATTCTAAGGGAAGAGGATTCTCGGGGGTGATGAAACGTCATGGGTTTCATGGAGCCCCGGGATCCCATGGAACCCATGAATATTTTCGTCACGGAGGATCGGTCGGTTCAGCCACTTACCCTCACCATGTGTTTAAAGGAAAGAGGATGCCGGGTCATTATGGGAACAGTCGAGTGACCCTTCAGAATATTCAGATCCATGAGGTGAAGGCCGATCAAAACTTGATCCTTCTTAAAGGGGGAATTCCCGGGGCCCGCAACGGGCTGGTGCTGATTCGAAGTGCTAAAAAGAAAGGTTCAAGGAAAGCCTCGGGTTAAGGAAGAAAGAGGATGACTGCATTTCCAGTATTTAATATTCAACGGGAGAAGGTCAGGGAGATTGAACTGGACGATCGAATCTTTGATGCCAAGATAAATCCCTCCCTCTTCTATGAGAGTGTGCGGTTTTACTTGGCCTCGCAGAGGAAAGGAACCGCAGCGACCAAGAATAAAGCCTTGGTTCGCGGTGGTGGGAAGAAACCCTGGCGACAAAAAGGGACTGGAAGGGCTCGTGCAGGGTCTCGACGATCTCCTCTCTGGAGAGGTGGGGGGACTATCTTTGGACCCATGCCAAGAGACTATTCGATCTCCCTTCCCAAAAAAGTGAAGAGGGCCGCCCTTCGAGCCGCCTTGACTCTGAAGCGTCAAGAAGGGAAATTGATCCTTCTCGATCAGTTTCCCTTAAATGGATTTAAGACTCGACAGGCTCTTGAAATCCTAAAGAAGTTTGATCTCTCCAATGCCCTTATTGTGAGTGCCGAAAAGAATCCCTACTTAGAACGATCCATTCGGAATATCCCCGGAATAGAGCATGTGAGACTTGAGAATTTACAGACTTACGACATCCTTAACCATGACCATCTGGTTCTCTTAAGCGAGGCGTTGGAGAAGATTCAGGGAGCACTCCTATCATGAAGGAACCTCAACAGATTATTCGAAGACCTCTGATCACAGAGAAAAGTACCCAGCAGAAAGAGGAGAGCCGCCAATATGTTTTTGAGGTGGATCCAAAGGCCAATAAGATTGAGATTAAGGCAGCCGTTGAACAACTATTTAAGGTGAAGGTGATAAAAGTTCGGACCCTCAATGTCCTGGGAAAGATAAAGAGGCTTGGAAGGAGATATGGAAAGAGACCGGATTGGAAAAAGGCTATCGTCACATTGAGAGAAGGGGACCGGATTGACTTTTTCGAGGGGGCATAATGTGTTTAATTGAAAACGGAATAAGGGAGTTTGAAATGATGGGTTTCGTTTTTTCATGTTTCTGGTTTGCTGAGGAGTGAAACGATGGGACTGAAGAGCTTTCGACCGACCTCTCCTGGCAGACGGTTTATGACCGTTTCAGATTTTGAAGAGATCACTTCTATAGAACCCGAGAAGAGTCTTCTGGTTCCTTTAAAAAAGACCGGAGGCCGAAATTGCTATGGAAGGATTACCGCATGGCATCGGGGGGGAGGTCACAAAAGGTTATATCGGATCATCGACTTTAGAAGGGATAAGAGAGAGATTCCAGCTAAAGTGGTCTCGATTGAGTATGATCCCAATCGTTCTGCCAGGATCGCCCTGCTCGTTTATAAAGATGGGGAGAAACGCTATATCCTTGCCCCTGACCAGTTGAAGGTAGGGGACGAGGTCATTGCCAGTCCCAATGCAGATATTAAACCTGGGAATGCTCTCCCTTTGAAGAATATTCCGACAGGGACACTCATCCATAATATTGAACTAAAGATTGGGAAAGGAGGTCAGCTCATTCGAAGCGCGGGAGCGGCTGGGCAGTTGATGGCCAAAGAAGGGAAGTATGCACAAATCAAACTTCCTTCTGGTGAGGTTCGATTGGTCCTGCAGGAATGTTATGCGACCATTGGTCAGGTGAGTAATATTGAGCATGAGAATATTTCCTTGGGAAAGGCCGGACGCTCACGATGGTTGGGAAGACGTCCAGTGGTTCGAGGAGTAGCGATGAACCCCATTGATCATCCTCTCGGAGGGGGTGAGGGAAAGAGCTCTGGAGGAAGACCCGCTTGCACCCCATGGGGTGTCCCGGAAAAGAAGACAAGAAGGAATAAATCGACAGATAAATATATTTTAAAGAGGAGAGATTAATGGCCCGTTCGCTCAAGAAGGGACCCTTTGTCGATGAGCACTTACTGAAAAAGATCGAAGAGGCTCGGAGGTCCAAAGAGCCAAAGGTGATCAAGACCTGGTCCAGACGCTCCACGATCATTCCTTCGATGGTGGGTCTGACTTTTGCTGTCCATAATGGGAAGAAATTTATTCCTGTCTTTGTGACCGAGGAGATGGTGGGTCATAAATTAGGAGAATTTTCTCCAACCCGAACCTTCCATGGGCATTCGGGGGATCGTAAAACAAAAGTAAAAGGGAAGACAGGATAGAGGGAAGGGAAAAGGAATGGAAGTCAGGGCGAGGTTGAGATTTGCACGATTAGCTCCGAGGAAGGCAAGGTTAGTGGCTAACCTGATTCGAGGGAAGGGCTCGGAGGAGGCGATCAATATTCTCTCTTTCACGAAGAAGGCGGCTTCACGGGTGATTCTTAAATTATTGAAATCAGCGATTGCTAATGCCCAGCAGAAGAAGACCATTGATCTCGACCGGCTCTATATCAAAAGAATCACGGTAGATCAGGGGCCTACTTGGAAACGTTATATCCCTCGTGCCCTCGGTCGGGCTACCATGATCCGGAAAAGGACGAGTCATATTACTATTATTCTGGATGAGAGGTGAAAGGAGGAAGCGCCTTGGGTCAAAAAGTTCATCCTATTGGGTTTCGATTAGGATATATCAAGGAGTGGAATTCTCGGTGGTTTGCCGAGAAGGATTACCCCCAACTGCTGATCGAAGACATCAAGATTCGAGACTTTCTGAAGAAAAAGCTTTACCATGCGGGAGTCTCAAGGATTGAGATTGAACGAGCTGCGAGTAAGGCGAAGAAGGTAAAGGTAACGATCCATACGGCGCGACCTGGGATTATCATTGGGAAGAAAGGAGCAGAGGTAGAAAACCTCAAGAATGAGCTCCAAAGGATGACCCAGAAAGAGGTGTTTATTAATATTCAGGAGGTCAAGCGGGCCGAGCTTGATGCGCAATTGGTTGCAGAAAATGTGGCCCTCCAGCTCGAACGGCGAGTCGGATTTCGAAGGGCTATGAAGAGAGCAGTGACCTCTGCGATGAAATTGGGAGCCAAAGGGATCAAAATCGCTGTATCGGGAAGACTGGGAGGAGCGGAGATGGCCAGAAGTGAGTGGTATCGCGAGGGACGAGTCCCCCTCCATACCCTTCGAGCAGATATTGATTATGGACTCGCTGAGGCCAAGACAACCTATGGGGTCATCGGGGTTAAAGTTTGGATTTTTAAGGGAGAAGTCTTCCCCACCCGAGAAGGAGAGGAGCGAGCTATATAGAATGAGGGAATTTTAAAACCCGACAGTCCATTTTTGATTAAGGGAATATATCGTTATGTTGATGCCGAAGAAAACAAAATATCGAAAGATGCAGAAAGGAAGGATGAAAGGAGCGGCCTATCGTGGAAACACCCTCAATTTTGGAGACTATGGACTTCAGGCCCTCGAATGTGGTTGGTTGACTTCGAGACAGATTGAGGCCGCACGAATTGCGATTACTCGATTCATCAAGAGAACAGGACGGGTTTGGATTCGAATCTTTCCTGATAAGCCCATTACGAAAAAGCCGGCAGAGACTCGGATGGGAAAAGGAAAAGGACCCCCTGAGGATTGGGTGGCGGTTATCCGACCAGGACGAATTCTCTATGAAATGGAGGGAGTTCCAGAAGAGAGGGCGAGAGAGGCCTTTCTTTTGGCATCCCATAAACTCCCCATCAAGACAAGATTTGTAGCCAGGGGGGTCCATTCATGAAAGCCAAAGAGCTCAGAGCCCTGAGTGAAGGAGAACTGTTAGAAAAAGAGAAGACTCTTCGAGAGGAGCTTCTTAATCTTCGATTTCAACATGCCACAGGACAGCTCGAGAATGTGGCAAGAATCTCACAGGTCAAGAAGGAGATTGCTCGTATTAAGACTATCCTTCGTGAGAAGGGCTTAGGGAAAGGGAAGTAAGGGATATGGGAGAACGAGGAAAGAGAAAGACATTGATCGGAGTCGTCACCAGTGACAAGATGGATAAGACTGTCGTCGTCATGGTGAATCGTTTGGTACTTCATCCTGTCTACAAAAAATATATACGGAAGAGGAAAAAGGTAAAAGCCCACGACGAGAGGAACGAATGCCGTGTGGGAGATAAAGTCCTGCTAATTGAGAGTCGGCCTCTCAGTCGAGAAAAGAGATGGCGAGTGAAAGAGATATTGGAAAAGGCCGCTTGAACAGGAGTGGATGATGATTCAGATGAGGACCATTCTTGAAGTTGCTGATAATTCGGGAGCCAAAAAGGTAGGGTGCATCAAAGTCTTAGGGGGAACTCGCAGAAAATATGCTACCCTTGGCGATGTCATCGTGGTTTCGGTAAAGGATGCGCTCCCAAATTCTAAGATTAAAAAAGGGGATGTGGCCCGGGCCGTGATTGTGAGGACTAAAAAAGAGGTGAGACGTCCTGATGGTTCCTATATCAAGTTCGATGACAACTCAGCGGTCCTCATTAACCCTCAGGGAGAACCCATTGGCACTCGAATCTTTGGCCCGGTGGCCAGGGAACTTCGAGCCAAAAAATTTATGAAGATCATTTCATTGGCTCCAGAGGTTCTGTAAAAGTGAGGAGAGAGGATGATCGGTCCTAAGTGTCATATCAAGAAGAATGATCTGGTCATGGTCATTGCTGGAAAGGAAAAGGGGAAAAGCGGTCGGGTATTACGAATCCTACCCGAAAAAGAGAGGGTGATTGTTGAGAAGATCAACTTTGTAAAACGGCATACCCGTCCTCATGGTCGACAGAGGCAAGGAGGGATTCTTGAGAAAGAAGCGCCTCTTCATCTCTCTAACGTGATGCTCCTTTGTGAAAAGTGCAATAAACCCGTCCGAATTGGTTATCGGCTCATTGAAGAAGGCAAAAAGGTTCGATTCTGTCGAAAATGTGGAGAGCTATTTGATAAGTAGGTGAGAGTATGGCCAAGTTAAAGGAGATCTATCAGGAGAAGGTCGTTCCTGCTTTAATGAAACGATTTAATTATAAAAACAGGATGGAGGTTCCCAGACTTGAAAAGATTGTCATTAATATGGGGCTGGGAGAAGCGATTCAGAATATCAAGATTTTAGATTCTGCCGTCCAAGAGCTGAGTCTCATTACAGGACAGAAACCGGTGATTACCAAAGCGAAGAAGTCCATTGCTCAATTTAAATTGAGAGCAGGAATGCCGATTGGGGTGATGGTGACCCTTCGGAAAGATAGAATGTATGAATTCTTTAATCGCTTGGTCAATGTCGCTTTGCCGAGGGTAAGAGACTTTAAAGGGGTATCAGGAAAATCCTTCGATGGGAGAGGAAATTATGCCTTGGGAATTCGCGAACAGCTCATCTTTCCCGAGATCCGGTATGATAAGATTGATAAAGTGAAAGGGATGAACATTGTGATCGTCACCACGGCAAAGACGGATGAGGAAGGCAAGGAGTTGTTGAGGCTTTTAGGGATGCCGTTCCGGAATTAACCATCCTAATGGGTGAAATCTTTGGAACGATTGAGGAGGAGACGCCTTTGGCTAAACTTTCTTTAATGATTAAGGCTCAGAGACCCCAGAAGTTTAAAGTTCGCCAGTACAACCGATGCCCGCTCTGTGGGAGACCCAGGGCTTTTTTACGAAAGTTTAATATGTGTCGGATCTGTTTCAGGAAACACGCCTCCCAGGGAGATATTCCTGGGGTCATTAAGGCCAGTTGGTAAAGAGGGAGCCCTTATGTCCATGACTGATCCCATCGCCGATATGTTTACCATTATTCGCAATGGTTCGAAAGCTGGGTTTGAGAAGGTAGAGGTTCCTTACTCCCGGATCAAACACGAGATCGTCAAAATTCTCAAGGGAGAAGGATTTATTAAGAACTTTAAGGTCCTTTCGGGAGAGAATCAACATCGAAAGATTCAAATCTTTCTAAAGTATGATGAGAACCGCAAAGGGGTCATCCATATTCAACGGGTCAGCAAACCCGGTCGCAGGGTTTATGTCGATACGGACCATCTCCCCTCTGTAAGAGGAGGCTTGGGAATTTCCATCCTTTCTACCTCCAAGGGAATCCTTACGGATCAGATGGCAAGGAAATATCATGTAGGAGGGGAGGTTCTCTGTTACGTCTGGTAGATTACTTTAGGAGTGATTATGTCACGCATTGGAAAGATGCCTATTATTTTGCCAAAAGGGGTCACCGTCAGCTGTGATCATTCAAAGGTAGAGGTCAAGGGCCCCAAAGGACAGCTCCTCCATCGTCTTCCTTCAGGGATTTCTGTCTTCGTGGATGGAGAGAGGCTCTTCGTTCAACGTTCCAATGATCAACGTTCCTTAAAAGCCCTCCATGGGCTGACCCGTAGCATCATTGCCAATATGGTGACAGGAGTGTCACAGGGCTTTGAGAAGAGACTTGAGATTGTGGGGGTTGGATTTCGGGCCGAGACCCAAGGAAACGATCTTAAGCTTTCCCTGGGTTTTTCCCACCCTGTTCTTTTTCCATTACCAGAAGGAATAAAGGCGGAAGTAGAGAGACAGACCCTTATTACCCTGAAAGGGATTGATAAACAGTTATTGGGAAATGTGGCAGCCAAACTCCGTTCCATTAAACCTCCGGAGCCCTATAAAGGGAAGGGAATCCGTTATCTTGGGGAACGGGTGCGTAAGAAGGTAGGGAAGACGAAGGCGTAAGGGGAAGGTTGGGAAACCCATGAAGAGCAAGAAGCTGCTGGCAAGGATGAAAAGAAAGAGGAGAGTTCGAGGTCGGATTCAAGGCACTGAACAGCGACCCCGTCTGAATGTCTTTCGAAGCTTAAAACATATCTATGCCCAAGTCATTGTGGATTCAACTGGAAATACCTTAGTTTCAGCCTCTACCCTTAGCCCTGAAATTAGAGGGACTCTCCGATCGACCGGCAATGTGGAGGCAGCCAAGAAGGTAGGGGAGTTGATCGCGAAGAAGTGTCTGGAAAGAGGGATTCAGAACGTGGTATTTGATCGAAATGGATATCGCTACCATGGAAGAGTAAAGGCATTGGCGGAAGCTGCAAGGGCCGCCGGCTTGAGTTTTTAGGGGAGGACGAAACCTTGGCGAAGATTGATCCCAATACATTGGAATTAACAGACCGAGTAGTTCATATCAGCCGAGTGGCAAAAGTGGTCAAGGGAGGGAGACGCTTCAGCTTCAGTGCCCTTGTGGTCGTAGGAGATGGGAAGGGTCATGTAGGAAGCGGTTTAGGAAAGGCCAATGAAGTTCCAGAAGCCATCCGGAAGGCGATTGAGCAGGCAAGAAAGAATCTGATCAAGGTTCCCATTATCAACAAAACCATCCCTTATGAGGTCATGGGTAAGTTTGGGGCATCAAAAGTCATTCTGAAACCGGCCTCTGAAGGGACAGGAGTGATCGCCGGTTCGATCGTTCGGGCCCTGGCAGAATCTGCGGGGATTGAGAATATCCTGACGAAATCTTTAGGTTCGAACAATCCTCACAATCTGATCAAGGCGACCTTTCAAGCTTTTAACCAATTGAAATATCCAGAAGAGGTTCTCAGAAAGAGGCAAGAAAGGGAGTCCGAGAAGAATGGTTCGAAAGATGAAGACCATTGATCCAACATCCCCTGTGATTACGGTGAAGTGGGTCAGAAGCACGATTGGGAGGCCCGAAATTCAAAAGAAGATAATCAAGGCCATGGGATTTAGACGACTCCATCAAACCCTCGTGCTACCGAATCGGCCTGAGATTCGAGGGATGATCACCCAGGTGCGCCATCTGGTAGAAGTCTTGGAGTGAGGAAAGAAAAATGGTTTTAGAGAGGTTGAAACCTCCAGAGGGATCGAGGAAGAAGAGGAAACGGGTTGGAAGAGGGATCGGCTCAGGGCACGGGAAAACAGCCTGTCGCGGACATAAAGGTCAGAATGCCCGTTCTGGAAGGGGGACAAAAGCTGGATTTGAAGGGGGACAGATGCCCCTTCAACGACGTCTTCCCAAGAGAGGATTTAAGAATCCTTTTAAGGAGAAAGTGAGCCTTATCCACCTCAGAGATCTTAATCGTTTTCCTCCCCATAGTGTCATTGAGCCTCAGACCCTCTATGAGTCAGGCCTTTGTAAAAAAGGGGAAAAGATCAAACTCCTTTCGGATGGAGAACTTCAGCACCCTTTAACCATCCGCGTTCATCAGGTAAGTGAAGAAGCCCGAAGAAAAGTGGAGGCAGCCTCTGGAAAAATCGAGGTGATCCAAACATGATCTCAGGGGCTCAAAATATTTTTAAAATCCCGGAGCTGAAGCGAAGAATTCTCTATACCCTCTTCTTCTTAGCGATCTATCGGATTGGAGTCCACATTCCAACCCCTGGGGTCAATGGAGATGCCTTGGCTTCTTTCTTTGCCCAGGCCAAAGGAACCCTTTTTAGTCTGATCGATATGTTCTCAGGGGGTGCTTTGGAGAGACTCTCTGTCTTTGCCTTAGGGATCATGCCCTATATTAGTGCCTCCATTATTCTTCAACTCCTTACCGTGGTTATCCCCTATCTTGCCCAACTCCAGAAGGAGGGGGAGTTGGGAAGAAAGAAGATCATTCAATACACTCGATACGGGACCGTTCTTCTCAGCATGATTCAAGGATTTGGGATCGCGGTTGGGCTTGAGAATATGCGGGGTGCAGCCGGAGAGATGATTGTCCTTACTCCGGGCTGGTCCTTTCGGCTCATGACCGTCATCACCCTGACGGCAGGGACGGCCTTCATCATGTGGCTGGGTGAACAGATTACGGAGAGAGGGATTGGCAATGGTATCTCCCTTATCATCTTCGCAGGGATTGTAGCCAGAATGCCGAATGCCATCGCAAGCACCTATGAGCTGTTTCGGGTCGGCCAGATGAGTATCATTACGATTCTTCTGATTATCCTCCTCATGATCCTGGTGGTGGCCGTCATCATCTTTATTGAAACGGGGCAAAGAAGGCTTCCTGTTCAGTATGCCAAGAGGATTGTTGGACGGAGAGTCTACGGAGGCCAATCCACCCATCTCCCTTTAAAGTTAAATACATCAGGAGTCATTCCACCGATCTTTGCTTCTTCTATTTTGATGTTTCCTCTTACCATTGCGAATTTTTTACCCAAACCCTGGATCGAATCCCATGGTTGGATTCAATCCATTCTTCGCCATTTAGGACCGGGAGAAATCCTTTATAATCTCCTTTATGTGGGCTTTATTATCTTCTTCTGTTATTTTTATACGGCTGTAACTTTTAATCCAAATGATGTGGCCGAGAATATGAAAAAATTTGGGGGTTATATCCCAGGGATACGTCCCGGGCAGAAGACGGCGGAGTATATCGATAAGGTCCTTACCCGAATCACCCTCGGAGGGGCTATTTATGTCTCGGCGATCTGTGTCCTTCCCACCATTCTGGGGGGTTATATCCCAGGGATACGTCCCGGGCAGAAGACGGCGGAGTATATCGATAAGGTCCTTACCCGAATCACCCTCGGAGGGGCTATTTATGTCTCGGCGATCTGTGTCCTTCCCACCATTCTGATTCGAAAATTCAATGTCCCTTTCTATTTTGGGGGGACAGCCTTATTAATTGTCGTCGGAGTCGCCTTGGATACGGTACAACAAATCGAAGCCCATATGCTCTCCAGACATTACGAAGGGTTGATGAGGAAAGGGAGGCTGAAGGGTAGGAGAGGATAGAATCTCTTAAGAAAATAGGGAGAATCTTTGGATGAATTTAATTTTGTTAGGCCCTCCTGGGGCAGGGAAAGGGACGCAAGCTCAGCTCTTGGTGAACCGATACCATATCCCCCAAATTTCAACCGGGGATATCTTGAGGGAGGCTGTAAGAAGGGAGACAGCCTTAGGGAAAGAGGCTAAAAGGTTTATGGAAAAGGGTCAACTCGTTCCCGACGAGGTGGTCATCGGAATCATTGAAGGGCGACTGAAGGATTCGGATTGTCATTCGGGATTTATTCTGGATGGTTTTCCGAGAACGATCCCTCAGGCCGAAGCCCTCCAAAAGATTCTTCAAAAGATGGAAAGGGCCCTCGATCACGTGATCAATATCGAGGTGGAGACCGAAGAGCTCGTTCGGAGGCTGACCGGTCGAAGAACCTGTAAGTCGTGCGGAGCCATGTATCACATTATTTTTTCTCCTCCGAAGAAAGATGAGATCTGTGATCGGTGTGGAGGTCCTCTCTATCAGAGAGAAGATGATCAAGAGGAGACCATCCGGATGCGCTTAAAGGAATATGAACGCCAAACCGCTCCTCTCATCCAATATTATAAAGAAAAGAGCCTCCTGCGGTCGATCAATGGAATAGGCTCACAGAGTCAAATCTTTGATCGAATCGTTCAGGCGATTGAGACAAGGTCCCTTTAAGAAAGGGGAGGAGAGGGAGAGTTCCAATGCCAAAGGAAGAGGCGATCCAAGTTGAAGGGAAGGTCGTTGAAACCCTTCCTAACGCTATGTTCCGGGTGGAATTGCCCAATGGGCATAGAGTGCTCGCCCATATCTCCGGGAAGATGAGGATGCATTTCATTAAAATCCTTCCCGGAGACAAGGTGACCGTGGAGCTTTCTCCTTACGATCTCACCCGGGGAAGGATTATCTTTAGAGAAAAGTAGAATAGAGGGGATACTGGGTCTTTCCCCTTTGGATTTTTTCGAGGGGAAAGGTCTTTCATCATAGGAGAAACCCGTGAAAGTGAGAGCCTCCGTTAAGAAGATTTGTGATAAATGTAAGATTGTGAAGAGAAAAGGGGTGGTTCGAGTCATCTGCGAAAATCCCAAACATAAGCAGAGGCAGGGCTGACCCCGATCACTCATTAAGGAGAAATTCTATGGCACGAATTGCCGGTGTAGACCTTCCAAGGGATAAAAGAGTGGAGATTGCTCTTACCTATATTTATGGGATCGGGAGACCCTCGGCGAATAAGATTCTTGAAAAAGCTGGGGTGAACAAGGATACTCGTGTCCATCAATTGACCGAAGCAGAAGTGGTTCGAATCCGAGATATTATTGAACAGGAATACAAGGTCGAAGGGGATCTTCGAAGGGAGGTTGCCACTAATATTAAACGATTGATGGATATTGGATCTTATCGGGGGCTTCGGCACAGGCGAGGCCTTCCTGTTCGAGGTCAACGGACCCATACCAATGCAAGGACAAGAAAGGGACCTCGAAGGGCCATCATCGGAAAGAAGAAAGAGAAGGCGTAAAGGAGGAAGGTTATGGCCACCGGGCCAGGAGGAAAAAAGAAGAAGGTAAAAAAGAATGTTCAGACGGGAATCGCCCATATTCAAGCGACGTTTAACAATACGATTATCACGATCACCGACATGGAAGGGAATGTGATCACCTGGTCCAGTGCAGGATCACAGGGATTCAAGGGATCCAGAAAAGGTACCCCTTTTGCAGCTCAAATGGCTGCGGAGGATGCAGCAAAGAAGGCGATGGAACATGGGATGCGGACCGTGGACGTCTATGTGAAGGGTCCTGGAGCGGGGAGGGAATCCGCCCTTAGAGCCCTTCAGGCCGCAGGCCTTCGGATTCATATGATCAAGGATGTCACGCCCATTCCCCATAATGGTTGTCGTCCTCCAAAGAGAAGACGAGTATAAGGAGGGTCCATCTTGGCAAGATATAGAGAGTCAACGTGTCGGCTTTGCCGAAGGGAAAATCTGAAACTCTTTCTGAAAGGAGAGAGGTGCTATACGGAGAAGTGTGCCTTTGAGCGGAGAAACTATGCCCCCGGGCAACATGGCCAGAACCGACCGAAGGCTTCCGACTACGGGCTTCGACTTCGGGAAAAACAGAAAGTGAAAAGGATCTATGGTCTCTTAGAGAAACAGTTTCGAAATACTTTTGAGAAGGCAGAGCGTCAAAGGGGAATTACAGGTGAAAATCTCCTTGTCCTATTGGAACGGCGATTGGACAATACCGTGTATCGCCTGGGGTTTGCCAACTCCAGAAATGAGGCCAGACAGCTCGTTCGGCATAGTCATTTCTTGGTCAATCAATCCAAAGTGAATATCCCTTCTTACCTGGTTAAACCTGGAGATGTGATTGAACCTAACGAGAAGAGTAAGAAGATGGTTCGAATTCTGGAAGCCCTGGAAGGGGTCGCCAGGAGAGGAATCCCTGCCTGGCTGGAATTGGATAAGGAACAGATGAGGGGGACTGTAAAGGCGATGCCAACTCGGCAAGACATCGATTTTCCTGTCCAGGAAAAGTTAATTGTGGAGCTTTATTCTAAATGATCCTTTTTCACACAGGAAACCCAAATGTTTAACCCTTGCTTAAAGGGGGAGGTTATATGATTCATAAAAGTTGGAAAGGTCTCATTCGACCCAAGCGATTAGAGGTGGAAAAGGAGACATTGACCCCTTTCTATGGGAAATTCATCGCGGAACCTCTTGAAAGAGGTTTTGGAATCACCATCGGGAACTCTCTCAGACGGATTCTCCTTTCCTCTCTTCAAGGGGCAGCGATCACCTCGGTGAAGATCGAAGGGGTCCTCCATGAATTCTCCACGATCCCCGGAGTCCGAGAAGATGTGACGGAGATCATCTTAAACCTTAAAGAGGTTCGGTTGAAACTCCATACCGAAGGGCCCAAGTTGATCCGGGTGAAAGCAGAAGGGCCCAAAGAACTTAAGGCTGGGGATATCATTACAGGGGATGCCGTGGAGATCCTTAACCCGGACCATCATTTAGCGACTCTTTCCAAAGATGCGAAGCTTTCGATGGAGATGATGGTCAAGATGGGAAGGGGCTATGTTCCAGCGGAACGAAACAAGGATGAGTCTCAGCCCATCGGAACCATCCCTATCGATGCGATCTTTTCTCCCATTAAAAAGGTGAACTATACAGTCACCAATGCCCGGGTGGGTCAAATTACGGACTACGATCGATTGACTCTTGAAGTGTGGACGGACGGAAGCATCGATCCTGAAGAGGCGGTCGCTCAGGCGGCCAAGATTTTAAAGGATCAACTCTCTATCTTTATTACTTTCGAGGAGGAAGAAGAGGAGGAGACCTCTCAAACCGAAGAGCAACAGGAGATGGAAAAATTTAATGAGAATCTCCTTCGGAGCGTCGATGAACTGGAACTTTCCGTGCGGTCTGCAAACTGTTTAAAAAATGCCAATATCAAACTCATCGGAGATCTGGTTCAAAAGACAGAGGCAGAGATTTTAGCGACCAAGAATTTTGGTCGAAAATCTCTTAACGAAATTAAGGAGATTTTGGCCAGTATGGGACTCAGCCTCGGAATGAAATTGGAGAATTGGCCTCCCAAGAAATTGAAGGGAGAAGAAGAGATGAAGTCCGAAATGGTCGGATAGGGAGACGAGGATGAGACATCGAGTAAAGGGAAGGAAATTGAGCCGGCATACCAAACATCGGGAGCTCATGTTTAGAAATATGCTCGTCTCACTCATCAAGCATGAGCGAATCCGAACGACCTTGGCCAAGGCCAAAGAACTTAGAAGCTGGGCCGATAAGATCATCGGATTAGGAAAAAAGGGAACCCTTCATGCTCGAAGACAGGCCTTTGCCCTCCTTCGGAATGAAAGTATCGTAAAGAAACTCTTCGATCAAATTGCTCCCCAGATGAAAGATCGAGAAGGTGGCTATACTCGAATTTACCGATTGGGCTGGCGTCAGGGAGATGGAGCCCCCCTCTCCATGGTGGAATTGGTCACCTATTCGTCAGCCAAAGAGAAGAAATCCACGATTGAGAAAGCAAAAGAAGTCATCGAGAAGGTGAAGCCCAAGAAGAAGGGTGAAGAAAAAGAGAAATAATGCTCTTTGATTCTCGGCGAACCGCCGAGTCTCTTCAGGCTCAGGAGAATCGGGTAGACGGAGAAGGGCCACAAGAAGAAGGGGACTCTTTTCCTTTAGAAGAGGAGAAGCAAGAGAGAAGTTTTTCAGGATTTCCCTCTCCGCACTGAGGACAGAAGACCGTATCAGGCCCTTCGTTCCATTTTTGGATCTTCTCAAAAATCTTTCCACACTTTCGACATTGATATTCGTAAATGGGCATCTTTTTCCTCCTGAAACTTATATCCTCTCAATCCAATCTCATATTTATTTCAAACCAAACAGGATCTCTTTTAAAGATAATCAAATCCTTTCCAATTATCAAGGCCAAAGAGCTAAGTTTCGTAATCCCTCACTCAGATGGGGAATAAGCCCGAGAGGGGTATTGGAGAAACCCAAAGTGCGGCTACCTTAAATGGTCCATAGAAATCCTTACTTTGGTTGGTTTTAATCAGAAGCCCATTTCCACGATAGATCGATTCGTAGGATCTATTTATATTCAATCCATCCGCGTTCTATGGGTTTCGGAAATACTCCTGTCGGGCTTAAATGATTTCCCCGCTTCAGTGAGGCATTACTAAGTTTCTTTTAAAAACTGTTTGACAATTAAGAAACTTTACTCAAAAATAGGGGGTCAGGGAAGAAATGAGAATGAGTTTTGGATGGAGACGATGATGAACTGGGTGATGGTGGGAATGGTCTTCTTGGCTGGATTCCTGTTAGGTTTGATAGTTGCCTATCTCCTCGGGATCATTCAGGGAAAAACAGCCAAGGAATTAGCTGAGGAGATCTTTCGAAAGAGCGAATCCGAGCGCCAATCCCATATTGAAACCCTGATGGAGAACATCAAGGCCAATTTTGGGAAGCTTTCCCTCGAAGCCCTTGCCACTTCGACTGAGGAGTTTTTAAAACTGGCCAAGGCAAAGTTAGAATCGGAAAGGGAAGTCAGTTCCAAGGAGCTGGAGGCCAAAAAGGGCCTCATCGATCAAGAGTTAAAACGGATGGCAACGGAGTTGGAGAAGGTTTCGAGTCTCATCAAAGAACTCGAGAAGGACCGGGCTGAAAAGTTTGGAGAGCTTTCTCATCAGTTAAAGATGGCAAGTGAACAGACGACTCTCCTGATGCAGACCACCCAGACCCTCAGAGAAGCCCTCAGTAGCACAAAGGCAAGAGGTCAATGGGGGGAGCGGATGGCGGAAGATGTGTTACGATTGGCTGGTTTTATTGAGAATGTCAATTATTTAAAACAGAAGGCCATAGAGGGTCCTGGCTCGAGACCCGATTTTACCTTTCTTTTACCTCGAAACCTGAAACTTCATATGGATGTCAAGTTCCCTTTGGATAACTATCTCCGTTATCTCGAAGCGAAGTCTGAAACGGAAAGGATAAGGTATCGGAATGACTTCTTACGAGACGTCAAGGCAAGGATCAAAGAAGTGACGACCCGGGAATATATTGATCCTGAACAGAATACCCTCGATTATGTCCTTCTCTTTATCCCCAATGAACAGATCTACGCCTTCATCCATGAACAGGATAGTTCCCTTCTTGACGAAGGAATGAAACATCGAGTCGTCTTCTGTTCTCCTCTCACCCTCTTTGCTGTGTTGGCCGTGATTCGACAGGCGGTTGATCATTTTGCTTTGGAACAGACTTCTAATGAAATCCTTTCCCTGTTAGGGGCGTTCCGGAAACAGTGGGAGGAGTTTTTAAAGAGATTCGAGCAATTGGGGAAGAGGATAGGAGATCTTCAAAGGGAATACGATGCCCTCATGACCACCCGAAGGGCTCAACTCGAAAGACCCTTGAAAAAGATGGAACTCCTACGGACCCAACGAGGAGTACCCGTAGCCTCCGAGGAGGCCGAAAAGCCATTCATGAATAGCGAAGGGATGGAGGAGTAAAAAGAAGGTGAATCAAGAAACCTTCATTCTTGACTTCAAGATGTTATTCAATTATTATGAAAATTATTAAATTTTCTTTTTCCGGGGGTAGCATGATTTCGGTGGGTTGGGGGCAACATCATGGATCCTTCTTTAGTAAGTAATGAAGAGAGAGAAGCTATTTATAAGATTCTTCAGAGAGTCCTCGAAAAATGGCGTGAGCAATTGGGGACTAAAGAAGGAGAGTTAGAGAAGACTCTGGTTCTTTCACCCAGAGTCTCCCCTCAAGAGAAAGAGACCCCTTCTTCCGTTAAAGAAGTTTTTAAAGAGAAGAGGATTGAAGAAGAGATTCTTCCCGAGACGGTGATCATCGCTCCAACGGAGAAAAAAGAACGAATATCTATAAAATATGAAATGCCAAAATTGGAGGAGAAGGAGCTGAAACCTTCAGTGGAAGAACCTCCTCAAAGTGAGGAATTTCTGGAGGAAACCGTCATCCTGAAGCCTAAAAGGATTCGGGAACCCAAGGGGCATGAATAGTCATCTTCTTAATTTAAAAGAAGAGATTCTAAGAATTTATCAATCCAATCCTAAAAGGGCTGAAAGATTGGTGGAGGATTATCTTGATGAGACATTAAAAGATTACCCTCTTTCTGAGAAGATCTCCCTCCTCGAAGATCTCCTTCGTCAATTTGAGCTTCCTCCATCCCAGGAAGTTCGTAAAGAGATTCCTTTTGACTCTAAAGAGTTTTCACGTCTCTTCTCTCTGATCTTCGGAGAGAGACTTGCTGAAATTGACTTCTCCTCTCCACAACTCTTAGAAAAATTAGCCCAATCCCTCAATACGATATTTGATTCCCTCAATGAAATCATCCAGGTCATCAACCAAGCCCTTTTGGGGAAAAAGCCCGAGCTTGAAACCATTCGTCACATCATTGGTTCTCAATTGGAAGGAGACGAAGGGAGAGATTCCCTCCAAAACTATCTCTCTCGAATTAAAGAGGCCTTTCTTCTCGCCCACAAGGCTTTTCAAGAGGCAGCTCATATAAAAATGCTCGAGATTTTAAAAGAGTTACATCCAGATACTTTTGAATCAGAAGGGACGAAGGGATTAAGATTTGGTCCTTTTCGAAAAGCCGAACTTTTTGAAAGATATAGAGAAAAATTTCAATCTTTAAAGAAATGGTTTGATTCAGGGCGATTTGACGAGGAGTTATTAAGGGAGTTTGAGAAAATTTGTCAAAAACGATATCCTCTTGTTAGGAGGTGAACAATGAAAAAATATCCTATCCAATGGCCTCTTCTTATTCTTTCTATGTTCCTATTATCCACCTGTGCTGGGCCCCCGGTGGTCATTCCTCCAAGTTGGGATTATGAGCCTAAAGCCATTCATATCCATCTAAAAAGCGATCCTCAACTTAACCTTTACCAGGGCAAATCCCATACCATTGTTCTCTGTCTCTACCTTTTGACTGATCCCAATGAGATCAATCAACTGGTGGATGAGAAGGGGGGTTTAGAAAGACTCTGTGAATGTAGTAAGTTTCATCCTAGTGTCACCGCTGCGAAACGATTTATCATCCATCCTAACAAAGAATATAGGGAAACCATCGATCGTGCAGCGGGAGCAAAGTATGTGGCCGTGGTGGCAGGATATTTCAATCTTAAAAAGGAAAATATGTATCGCCTCTATACGATTCCAGTGATAGAGGAGAAAAAGAAGAACACGATCTATCAAAAACCAGCTCCCCTTCAAATCAATCTCTTTTTGGGAGCCCAACAAATAGAAGACTTAAAGGGGAAGTAACACGTATGGACATCGAACGACCACTTTACTGGCATCAAGGTCTTTTCCTTCAACCTCAACATTTTCAGCTCTTGGAACTCTCATTTCGATCCCTCCTCTCTCCATTCTCTCAATTTCTTGAACCCTATTTTTGGGGAATGGCCGAACTTGAAATTCAAAAATCGGCCCTGGGAATGAAATCCTTTCGGATCTTAAAGGGAACTTTTCTTTTTCCGGATGGAACCTTTGCCGTCTTTCCAGGGAATCTGATTATTGAGGCTCGCCCTTTTGATGATGCCTGGGTAGAGGGAGGGAAACCCTTCACCATCTACGTTGGCCTTCGAAAGTGGAATCCTTCGGGAGAGAATGTTACCGTGGTGGAAAAACTGGAAAATCTCTCAGCGATTACTACTCGTTTTGTGACCACCCCAAATCCCGAAGAAGTCAAGGACCTCCATTCTGGAGGACCTGTCGGACGAGTCAAAAAACTTTATTACCTCCTTAAAATCTTCTTTGAGACAGAGCGAGAAGAATTGGGAGAGTATGCCCTGATTCCCATAGCTCAATTGGAGAGAGTGGGGGAGGAGATTAGAGTTTCTCAGCGATTTATTCCTCCGTGTTTAACGATTTCAAGCTCTGAGGCTTTATTTCATATTATCCGAGAAATCAGAGATCAGGTGGCCTCGCGGGCCCATCAATTAGAAGAGTATAAAAGCCAGCGAGGAATTCAGACTGCCGAGTTTGGTTCCCGAGATATGGCCTATCTGCTGGCCTTGAGATCTCTCAATCGGTATGTCCCTCTTTTCTTCCACCTGACGGAAGTGACCCAAGTCCATCCTTGGGCTGTCTATGGATTATTGAGGCAGATGATTGGAGAACTCTCCTCCTTTTCAGAAAGGGTAAATGTGATGGCTGAACTTCAGGATGGAACTCGTCTCCTTCCCAACTATGATCATTTGAATCTTTGGGACTGTTTCTCCACGGCCCAATCCTTAATTACCCAGCTCTTGGATGAAATTACAGCCGGTCCGGAATATGTGATCCGTTTGGTCTATGATGGCACCTATTTTGCTGCCACCCTTAAGCCGTCTATTTTTGAGGGTCGAAACCGATTCTATCTGGTTTTTAAAACGGAGGAAGATCCTAAAATCGTGGTGAAATCGATAGAGAGCATGGCCAAGCTAAGTTCAAGAGAGCATCTCCCCATCCTAATCGCCCGTGCCCTTCCTGGAGTGCCCTTAGAACATCTGTCTATTCCACCTCAGGAGCTGCCCCGGAGGGCTCGCTCCATCTATTTTTTAATTAACCATCACACCGATCAATGGAATCTCGTTCAGAAAAATAATAATATTGCTCTCTATTGGGATAATGCTCCAGAGGATTTAGAAGTCGAATTAATGGTGGTGGGTAGATGAGAAGGGGGATGAGGTTGAAAGATTCGAAATTCGAATCTCGAATTTCGCGTTTTGAATTTCATTGGTAGAGAGGTTTAACATGCATCTGACTGACGCATTTATGGAATTGGTGGCTTATGTCGTCTATTTTGTTAAGACCGTAGAAACCAAACAGCCTCCCTATGAACAGGTGAAAGCCGATATCCTTCGGCTCCTTAGCCAGAGCGAGGATGTGGTCAAAAGGGGTCTTTTCTCCCAGGAGGATTATGACCTGGCCCGCTTCATGATCTGTGCTTGGGTCGATGAGGCTATTCTTAATTCGTCATGGAGAGAGAAAAGCCAGTGGCAAAGAGAACAACTCCAACGTCTTTATTACCATACCCTGGATGCAGGGGAAGAGGCATTCGAGCGTCTGAATGCCCTGGGTCCTCATCAAAGAGAGGTTCGAGAGGTCTACTATCTCTGCCTTGCTTTAGGATTTATGGGCCGCTATCACCATAAAGGAGATGAATACCTTCTCGAACAGGTAAAGACCTCCAATCTTAAACTTCTCATGGGAAGTTCCATTGGACTTCCCTCTCTGGAAAAGGTGGAACTTTTTCCTGAAGCCTTTCCAGTCGAAACGGAAGCCATCCGACCTCAGAAGCAGAGGTTTCGATTTTCACCCTTTATGATCGCCTGTCTCATTGGACCCGTGATTCTCTTTGGCATACTTTTCTTTATCTACCGATTCGCCCTCAGTGGAATCGGAGAAAATCTCTTAAAGGTGGTGCCATAGATGAAAACCGTCTTTTTAAAATATCTCAAATATGCCCTGATCGGGGTAGCGATCCTTTTTATTATCGTGTTGGCGTTTGGATTAGCCCTTCTTCTCAACTGGCCTTTATGGATGGGAATCTTCATTCTCCTTCTCTTCATGGTGATCGGGATTGGTGTGTTCATGGTGAGAAGAATATTTCTCAAACGAAGGGAAGAGAAGTTTGTCCAACAGGTCATCGAGCAGGATGAATCTAATTTAAAAACCCTCACTGGGAAGGAGAGGGACGAACTCAAAGAACTTCAGAATCGATGGAAAGAGGCAGTGGAGACTTTAAGAAAATCCCATCTGAGAAAATATGGGAATCCCCTTTATGTCCTTCCTTGGTATCTTGTCTTGGGGGAGAGCGGGTCAGGCAAGACCACAGCCATCCAGAGCGCCCGTCTCTCGTCCCCCTTCGCCGAGGTGACCCGAACCTCTGGCCTTTCCGGAACCAAAAATTGTGATTGGTGGTTCTTTGAGCAGGCCATCATCTTAGATACAGCAGGAAGATATGCCATTCCGATTGAGGAAGGTCGAGACAAAGAGGAATGGCAGAGGTTTTTATCCCTTCTCATCCGATATCGAAGGAAGGAGCCTATTAATGGTCTCATTGTGACCATCGCCGCCGACAAACTTCTTCAGGGTTCTCAGGAGGCCTTGGAAGAAGAGGGGCGTCAGATTCGTCGCCGAATTGATGAACTGATGCGAGCCTTGGGGACAAAATTTCCAGTCTACGTATTGGTCACTAAATGTGACCTTATTCAGGGAATGACTCAATTCTGTAACCAACTTCCAGAGAAGACTCTGGATCAACCCATGGGATATATCAATCAAGACCTCTCAACCAACGTAGCTGAATTTCAGGAACGCGCCTTCCAAGCGATTGGTGAACGGCTTAGGAATCTTCGACTCCTGATGATTCATCGCCCAGGGGAAAGGGGAATAGATCCTGGACTCCTCCTCTTTCCGGAAGAATTCGAAAATCTGAAGAAAGGGCTTCAGGCCTTTATGAGTGGGGCCTTCCAAGAGAATCCCTATCAAGAAACCCCCCTCCTCAGAGGTCTCTTCTTTAGCAGTGGTCGCCAAGAAGGGAGTCCCTATTCTCATTTTCTCCAGGCTCTTGGGTTGATTGGGGAAAGAGAGGTTCTTCCCGGGACGAACAAAGGACTTTTTCTGCATGATCTCTTCGCAAAAGTCCTTCCAAAAGACAGAGGACTTTTTGCTCCAACCAAAAGGGCCATTCAATGGCAGATGCTTACAAGGAATCTTGGGTTGACGGCATGGGTGATCTTGCTCATTGCGCTCTGTGGACTTCTCAGTTTCTCCTTTGTCAAGAATTTAAAGGTCATCCGGGATGCAAGGGAAGAACTGTCCAAACCTTTAACTTTAAAAGGAGAGGTGATGGCCGATCTCCTGACCATGGATCGATTCTGCCAATCCATCCTAAAAGTGGAGAGAGAAAATCGGGGGTGGATCGTTCCTCGATTCGGGTTGAATGAAAGTAAGAAGGTGGAACTCGGTCTGAAAGAGAAATACTGTTCTCAATTCCAAAAAGTCTTTCTCTCCTCTTTCGATAAGAGGATGGGAGAAAAGTTAGCCACTCTTACCCTGGCCACACCTGATGAGGTGATTGTCCAATATGTGACCCATCTGGTTAGACGAATCAATCTCCTTAAGGCCCGGATCGAAGGCCAATCCTTTTCAGCCCTCCAGTCGAAACCTCAACCCTCTTATGAACCCACTCTCGAGACCGACGATTTGAAGAAGGCGTCCAAAGTAAAGGAAAAGTTTGGGGAGCTTTATCTCTACTATTTAGTCTGGCGTTATGATCCAGGGGAGATGAATAAAGAATTGACCACCCTCCAAGCATGGTTAAAGGAGCTTATAAGTAGCAAGAGAGGAAATCTTCGGTGGTTGGTCCTCTGGGCAGATAAACAGGGGATCCTTTCTCGAATCACCGTTCAGGATTTTTGGGGAGGAAGTCTTCCGTTGGGGGAGGAAAAGATCGTTTCAGGCTCATTTACCCGAAAAGGAAAAGAAGCTATCGATTCCTTTATCAAAGAGTTGGAATCCGCTATCAGAGATCAAAATCTCTTAGCCCAGCAAAAAAGCGATTTTGAGAAATGGTATCCCACCGTAGCCTTTGAAAATTGGCAAACCTTTTTGACATTCTTTCCAAAAGGAGCAGAAAGCCTCAAAGGCTTCAAAGAATGGCAACCCGTGGCCTCTAAAATGCCCACAGATCAAGGTCCTTATTTCGCCTTATTGAATCGAGTGGCTGTAGAGCTCGAGCCTCTGGCTCAGTCGGAAACTCTACCCCCATGGTTAAGACAGGTTTATCATTTCCAGATGGTCAAAACCCTCAGTAAGACAGTGAAAGAGGGAGGGCTTCTGGACAAGGCGGCCGAAGAAGCAAAAAAATGGATTACCCAGTTAGAGAAGATCGTTGGAAAAGAAGGGGGCCAGATAGAGGCTCAATCGCAGGCTGCCAAGGCTTATCAAGAATATCTCAAGGGGTTAACAGAACTCTCTCAAACGACCCATTCGAGGACTCAGGCATTCCAATTGGCTTCCCAAATCTTTAGTGAAGATCCAGCGACCAGTAAATCCCCTTTGATGATGGCAGCAGGAGCTTATCATCGAATGAAAAGCATCATGGCAAAAGGAAGGCCTGGAGAAGAGGTTTTCTGGAGACTTTTGGCCGGACCCCTCGATTTCCTTTGGTCTTTCATCCGGAAAGAAACAGCCAACTATCTGCAGACCCAATGGGAGGAGAAGGTTCTGGCTGAAGTCCAGGGAATGCCTCCTCAGCAAGCGGTTCAACTCCTTTTAGGGCCCGAGGGCCATGTCTGGAAATTTATAAAAGGGCCTGCCGCTCCTTTTCTTGCCAAAACCCCTAAAGGGTATGTGGCAAAGGAGATTCTTGGGGGAACGATCCCCTTCGATGCCTCTTTCGTTAATTTTCTTACTCGAGGAGCACCTGCCCCAACTTTAACCAAACAGAATTATACGGTGGTGATTAGAGGATTGCCCACCGCTGCCAATCCAGAGGCGAAAGTTCAACCCCATAGCACCAAATTAGAACTTCAGTGTGGAGGAGGGACTCAGACGATTATTAATTATAACTACCCAGTGAGCAAGACCTTTCAATGGTCCATGGAGAGCTGTGGAGATGTCCTTTTCCAGATTGAAGTGGGTCAGCTTGTCCTGACCAAAAAATATCTTGGAAACCAGGCTTTTCCTGAATTTCTTCAGGAATTTAAAGAAGGCCAAAGAGTATTTCTTCCTTCAGAATTTCCAAACGAGAGGGTGGCTTTGGAAAGTATGGGGATTAAACAGATTAAAGTGAATTATCAATTTGGGGGAGACTACCGAATTCTCGTAGGGCAGATTAAACCCATTCCGGGGCAGGCTCCTCCAAAGATCGTCAAGAGTTGGGAGGAATGAAGGCTGCTTCATTATGGCAATGGTCTATCTCGGGAAAACACCCTGTCGCTCCAGATTTCTTCAAATTAGGGGACGATCTCCCTTTGTTTAAACTCTTTTCGGATTGGGTTGAGAAGGGTTATCAAATGTTCCTGAAAGAAGAGAGCTCTCCACGGGCTCTTCATTCCTGGAGGTTTTGGGCAAGAGGCTCTCAGAAAGAGTATCTCGTGTGTGGAGTGGTAAGAGATAGTAGTGATCGAGTGGGTCGCCCCTTTCCTCTTCTGATTTTGGGCACAGGTCTTCTTCCTGGATGGGAAGAGCATTGGGAACTCCTCCCTTTAGCCTGTGAGAAGGTGTGGAATCAAATTGAATATCTTTCTGCTTTTGCAGGGAGTGATCTTAAAAAAATGAGAGAGGAACTGAGCTTCCTTAGGCCTCCTCACCCCGAATGGGAAGAGTGGGATAGAAAAGGGAGGGAGCTTATAGATCATTGGAGGAATTCCAATCCGATCGATTTATCTATAAAGGGAGTGAAAGAAGTCGTTTCAAGGGCTTCGGATCAGAATAAAATCTTTCTCCGTCTGGTGACCGATTCTTCCATAGACCAGTGGTCTCAAGTAGGGTTCTATCATTTTCTCATAAAGAAAGAAACAAATTGGATTCCAAATGCTCTCTTTATGGGAGGGGGCGGAGAGAATCTGTTTATCGGTCTTTTTAAAAAACCTCTTCAGGTGGCTGATTTTGTTCAACTGTGGACCATTTCAGCTCAGGAGACATTTTTTATGAAGAGTTGAAGAGAGGGTAGATAAAAAATGGAGCTTATCTCCTTAGGCAAACAACCCATCAGCTCAGAACAACCAGCAGGGGCAGACATTCGCTATGATCCTCTTTTTGAAGAACTTCAGACCGAGGTAGGAAAACTCTCCTCACCTCTGGGGGCAGGCTCGATGGACTGGGCAAAGGTCGTTCATCTGGCTTCTAAGATCTTAGGAGAGAAATCGAAAGATCTTTTGGTGGCAAGTTATCTTGCTGTGGGACTCATCTATACTCAAAAGATTGAAGGATTTTCTCTGGGATTAAAAATCTATCTCGATCTGATTGAGACTTTCTGGGATAACCTTTTTCCACCAAAAAGTCGAATGAGGGCCAGAGGAAGTGCTATAGAATGGTGGATAGAGAAGACAGAAACGGCCCTTATTCCTTATGAAGGAGTCACCCTTACTGAAGAGCAGGTGAACCAGATCAAAGAGAATTTAGAAAAGATCGAGGAGTTTATCAGAGAGCATTTTGAAGAACCTCCGGCATTTGGTCCCCTCTGGGAGAGAGTAGAGTCTTTTCAAACCCAGGCACCCCCTCAGGTCGCTGAGGAAAAACCTCCAGAAACCCCTCCTCCTTCTGAAAAGCCAACTCCCTCTGTGTCGAAACCTCCAGAAGTTACCGAAGTCATTGCCTCTTCTCAGGATGCCCAGAGAGTCCTCAACCAGCTCCTTCAGAAAATTCGAAATATAGCCACTTTTCTTTGGCAAGAGAATCTCTCGAATCCCCAGGCTTATAGATTAATGAGGATTGCCCTTTGGTCTCCTATCGAGTCCCTTCCCCCTTCAGAGGATGGAAAGACGAAAATTCCTGCCCCTCCAGATCAGATTAGAAATATTCTCAATGACCTCAAAGAGAAAGGGGATTATGAAAACCTTCTAAAAGCGGCTGAATCGAGACTCCCCCAGTTTATCTTTTGGATGGATCTTAACCGATTTGTCTCCGAATCGTTCACTCATTTAGGGGAAAACTATCAGAGGGCAAAGGAGGCCGTTCACCAGGAGACCGCTAATTTTGTACAGCGTCTTTCTGGAATAGAAAATCTCACTTTTATCAATGGCACGCCTTTTGCAGATTCATTCACCAAACAATGGCTAAAAGAGATCAGTCTTAGAGGAACTCCTCAGGCTTTCGAATCTCTCTCCACGGACTCGGTACAAAAAGAAGAGGATCCCATGGAGAAAGAGTTAGAGGAGGCAAATCAGTTAGTAAAAAAAGGTAGATTAATCGAGGCGGTGGACCGATTACAGCAAAAGCTGAACACCAGCTCCTCTCAACGGGAAAAGCTCCTCTGGAGGTTAGCCCTATCCCAGATTCTTCTTCAATCAAAACAATCGAAGCTCCTCATGCCCAATCTCGAAGAGATCCTTAGGGAAATTGAATATTATCGATTGGAAGAATATGATCCCCCATTAGCCCTGAGAGGATTAAAATTGGTTTGGCTTGGAATGGGATTACAGTCGGATCAGGCCTCGAAGGGAAGGGCGATGGAGGCTCTCCATCGTATTGCAAAACTCGATTTGGCTGAGGCCATCCGGCTCGGAAAAACTTAAAGCCTTAAACATTAAAAGAAAGGAGGGAACTTATGCCAAGAGAAGCATCGGTAGCACCAAGGGAAAGGGTAAATATTGTTTATCGTCCAGCCACAGGGGATGCTAAGGAAGAGGTGGAACTTCCCCTCAAACTATTGGTCCTGAGCGACTTCACCGGTCGTCCAGATGATCGTCCTCTTGAGAAAAGGGAGACGATCAATATTGATAAGGACAATTTTAATGAGGTGCTCAAGGCCCAGGGGATTTCCCTTAATCTTACCGTCCCCAATAAGCTTTCGGGAAGACCTGATGAAGAGATGAATGTAAAGCTCAAGATTGAATCCATGAAAGATTTTGAGCCCGAATCCATCGTGAATCAGGTACCTGAGTTGAAGCGTCTTCTGGAATTGAGAGAGGCGTTGAAGGCCCTCAAAGGTCCCCTTACCAATATTCCTGAATTTCGAAAGAAAATTCAGGAATTGGTTAAGGATGAAAGCGCTCGAAAACAACTCCTAAAAGAGTTAGGAATTGAGGAATAAGGAGGAAGACCTATGGCAGAAGAAAAAGAGATGGCAATGGCGAAAGAAGAGGAGGTCCTTGAAAGACCTTCTTTGATTGATGAGATCATTCAAGCGACCAAACTCAAACCCACCGATGAAGCCTACACCCTCACTCGTCGAGGAGTGGAGGCCTTTATTTCCCAGCTTCTTGAACCCGGGAAAGAGGCCCTCAAGGTTTCCAAAGCCGCCCTGGATGAGATGATCGCGGAGATTGATAAAAAGATGGGTCTCCAGATGGATGCCATTCTTCACCATCCCGATTTCCAGAAGTTAGAATCGACTTGGCGAGGGCTCAAATTTCTCGTCGATCGGACCGATTTTAGAGAGAATATCCGGATTGAGATCCTTAATGTCAGCAAAGAGCAGCTCCTTGAGGATTTCGAAGACTCTCCAGAGGTGGTGAAGTCCGGACTCTATAAGATTGTCTATACCGCCGAATACGGGCAATTCGGTGGGAAACCCTTTGCTGCGATGATCGGAAACTATGAGTTTGGAGCCGGGCCTCAGGATATGAAACTCCTTCAATATGTAGCCAGTGTGGCAGCAATGGCCCATGCCCCCTTCATCACCGCAGCGAGTCCCACATTTTTCGGGATTGTCGATTTTAATACCCTTCCTCATTTAAAAGATTTAAAGTCTATCTTTGAGGGTCCCCAATATACTAAATGGCAGGCCTTCAGGGAAACCGAAGATGCACGCTATGTGGGTTTAACTCTACCGCGTTTTCTCCTTCGTCTCCCTTATGGCCCCGAAACCCAACCCGTAAAGGCTTTCAATTACCAAGAGGATGTCTCGGCAAGTCATGAGCATTATCTCTGGGGGAATTGTGCCTTTGCCTTTGCGACGAGGTTAACGGATAGTTTTGCCAAGTATCGGTGGTGTGCTAACATTATAGGTCCAGCTGGAGGAGGAGCGGTCGAAGACCTTCCCCTTCATCAATACGAGGCGATGGGAGCCATTCAGACCAAAATTCCTACGGAGGTATTAATCTCTGAGAGGAGGGAATTCGAATTGGCAGAGGAAGGATTTATCGCCTTGACCATGCGAAAAGGGAGTGACAACGCTGCCTTCTTCTCTGCCAATTCGGCTCAAAAACCCAAATATTTCGGAACCAGCAAGGCAGGGAAAGAGGCCGAGTTGAATTACAAACTGGGACTCCAGCTTCCCTATCTCTTCGTCATTAGCCGTTTAGCCCATTATCTTAAAGTCATCCAAAGAGAAAACATTGGAACTTGGAAAGAACGGGCAGATCTGGAAAGGGAGCTCAATGAGTGGATTCGTCAGTATGTGGCAGACCAGGAGAATCCATCCCCCACCGTGAGAAGTCGAAGACCCTTACGGCAGGCACAGGTCACCGTCGAGGATGTAGAAGGAGAGCCTGGCTGGTATCGCGTAGGATTGAAGGTGAGGCCCCATTTCAAATATATGGGAGCGTTCTTTACCCTTTCCTTAGTGGGCAAATTGGACAAGAAATAAATCTCAATAAAGAAAGGAGGAAAATGTTATGCCGATGCCGTTTCATATGTCACTCACAGGAAAAACTCAAGGACAAATTGCCCAAGGATGTTGTACGATGGAGGGACGGGAAGATACCATCCTTTGTCAAGCCATGGAACATGAGGTGTATATTCCTCGAGATCCACAGACCGGGCTTCCTACCGGCAAGAGGGTGCATAATCCATTGACCGTCACCAAGGTGTTTGACAAATCGAGTCCAAAACTCTATCAAGCTCTCGTGACAGGAGAGAGGCTGTCGGATGTGACATTAAAATATTACCGAATCAATCCTTCTGGAAATGAGGAGCATTATTTCACGATCAAATTGGAGGATGCCATCATCGTTTCGATCAAACCCTGGATTCCCAATGCCTTGGATCGGACCAAAGAGAGTTATACTCATATGGAAGATGTTTCTTTTACTTATTCTAAGATCATCTGGACATGGGAGATCGATGGGGTCCAAGCTGATGATTCTTGGCAGAGACCCAAGTAATAACACCCCATAAGTGGATGGAGGAAAGGGGGGAGATCGGGTTATGTCCATGAATGTTCATGTGTGGATCAAAGGGGAAAGCTCAGGGGAGATCAGGGGAGACAGTACGGTCTCCAGTATGGGTCGAGAAGGATCGATCGAGGCATTTGAATTAGAGTTCGGAGTTCGGACCTCGCAAGATCCTTTTCGAGGATCGGCAGGAGAGCGAACCTATAGTCCTGTCACTATAAAAAAGAGGATTGACCGAGCTTCTCCCGATCTTCACAAGATGCTTTGCAACAATGAGCCTATCGAGGTCACCTTTAAATTTTATAGACCCAATCCAGTGGGAGATGGAACCACAGAACAATTCTATACCATTGAGCTCAAGCAAGCCCGAATCTCCTCTATAAAAACCATTTCCCCTAACTCCATAGATGATCGTACGGCAAGTCTTCCAGCCCTGGAAGAGGTTTCCTTTGTTTTTGGAGAGATCTCTTGGAGATATTCCAGTGGGGATGTGAATACCGAGCATCAAGACCAATGGAGAGTTCCATAAGGTGATCCATTTCCGTGAGAGAAGAGAGATTACTTGAAAGACTTCAAACCTGGGAGAAAGAACCTACACGGCGAGGGAAGGAGGATCCCAGAAGGATGGTAGACTCCATCCTTCGCCATCTCAAACGAATCCTCAATACGAAACAAGGAAATGCCCCGATTGCTGAGGATTATGGGGTTCCTGACTTTTCAGAGTTTATGAGTGCCCTCCCCCGCTCTGTGGGAGAGCTTGAGCGAAGTATCCGATTAGCCATCCAAAAATATGAGCCTCGGCTTACAGGGGTTCGGGTAAGTTTCATCCCCCAGGAGGAGGATCGTCTCTCTTTGCGTTTTCAGATTGTCGCTCGCTTAGCCGCAGAATCAAAAAATCCAGTCTATATTGAGACGGTGGTTGATTCTGACGGAAAAATAGAGATCAAAGGTTAGGGGAAAAAACCTCAAAGCGATGTTTAATCGTTATTATCAAGAAGAATTGGCTTATCTTAAAGAATTAGGAGTAGAGTTTTCAAAGGCCCATCCAGCTCTGGCCCCCATGCTCATTGGTCCAACGGCGGATCCGGATGTGGAACGCCTTCTTGAAGGGGTTGCCTTTCTCACCGCCCTTCTCAGGCAGAAACTGGATGATGAATATCCTGAACTCATTAATGAACTGATGCAACTCATCTGGCCCCACTATTTAAGGCCGATTCCCTCGACGACCATTGTTGCCTTCACTCCTAAACCCACCTTGAAACTGTCTCAGACCCTTTCGGCGGGAATTCAGATTGCCTCTATTCCTGTGGAGGGGACCTCCTGTCTTTTTAGCACCTCTTATGGGATGGAGATCCATCCTTTGACTCTTTTAGAGGCCGCCTTTTTTCAGCCTCCTGGACGTCCTCCCGGAATTAAACTCCTTCTCGAACTGGATGGATTAAAGCTCTCGGATTGGCAACCTCGGACCCTTCGTTTTTTCATTTCCGGAGACTACCCCACCGCTTCGGATCTTTATCTCCTTCTTCGACAACATCTCAAACAAATTATCTTCTCTCCTTTAGAAAAAGGGAAACCCACTCCTCTCTCTCCCGATTACCTGAGGCCTGTGGGTTTTTCCGATCAGGAAGTTCTTCTTCCTTATCCTTCCCCCTCTTTCCCGGGATACCGAATTCTTCAAGAATACTTCATCTCTCCCGAGAAATTCCTTTTTTTCGATCTTACGGGTTGGGATCGATGGCAAGAACGAGGAGAGGGCGTAAGATTTGAAATTACTTTCGAGTTGAAAGATCTTCCTTTTCCCCCTCCAAGAATCAAGAAGGATCATTTTACCCTTTTTGCCACTCCAGCCATCAATCTTTTTCCTCATGAGGCGGACCCCATTTTTCTGGATCATCGAAAGACTCACTATCTCATTCGACCTTCTGGATCGAATGCAAAACACTACCAAATCTATTCCGTGGACGAAGTTAAAGGATTCGTTCAAGGCACAGCAAAAGAAAGGCAATATGTGCCATTTGAACTTTTTAATCCCGATCCTCAATCAAACCCTTCTTTTCATGTAAGCTTACGGCCTTCTCCCATTCAAGCGGGGTATGATGTCTATCTTTCTGTAGCCTATCCTCCTGGTTCGGGACCTCCTGTTCCGGAGACCCTCTCCCTCCGTCTAACCTGTACAAATGGTGCTTTACCTGAGACCCTTCGCGTTGGAGACCTTTCTCAACCTACCAGTAGTTCACCGGAATATGCGGAATTTAAAAACATTACCCCTTTCACGATGACCCATTTCCCCCCATTGGGAACCAATCTGATGTGGCGACTTCTCTCTCATCTTTCCCTTAACTATCTTTCTCTGGCTAAGGCGGAGAATTTGAAAGCCCTTTTAGGAATTTACCTTTTTCCAGAGACTCGTGATCGTACGGCCCTTCTGGCAAACCAAAAAAGGATTGGAGGGATCGAAAAGATTGAGGTTAAGCCTTCCGATCGTTTGGTCTCCGGGATGATGATGAGAGGTCAAGAAATCCGACTCCATTTAAGACAGGATCAATTTGCAAGCCGGGGAGATATGTTTCTCTTTGGCTGTGTTTTGGATCATTTCCTGGGGGGGTATGCCTCCCTTAATACCTATACCCAACTGATCGTCCAGGAAGTCCAGAAGGGAGATCTTTATCAATGGCCAGCGAGGTTAGGGGATCATCCTTTAATTTAAAAGTGGATCTTCTTCAAAATGGCCATCAATTCTCTTTTTTTCAGGTGATGCGTCTTCTAAGGCTCTTTTGTCAAGAAATAAAGGGGGTGGAAGAGGAAAGTTTGGAGGAGAAGAATGTAAGGATTAGACCGGATCTTTCCCTTTCTTTTCCTCCTTCCGATGTGGTTCAAATAGAGGAACTCTCCACCGACCCACCCAGATTTTTGGTCACAGCCACCATGCTTGGCCTTTATGGCGCCTCCTCTCCACTTCCGACCTTCTATACAGAAGATTTGATGGAGGAGGCCTCTGAAGATATGTCGGTGTCAAGAGATTTCATTGACATCATCAACCATCGACTCTACCTTCTTCTCTTCCGTTGCTGGTTGAAATATCGTGAGTTTCTCCAGATCGTCGAAAGAAATGACCCTAAGGATTTAGAGAGGCTTTTCTGTCTTCTGGGACTTGGGGAGGAGGAGTTAAGGGAGAATCTTACAGAGGCCTACCGCCTCCTTCGTTATATTGGATTGTTTACCCAATTTCCTCGTTCCTCATTGGGACTCAAAACTCTCCTTCAGGATGCTTTGGGAGGAGTTCCTGTGAGAGTGATCCCTTGTGTCAGAAGAATGGCTACGATTCCACCCGATCAGAGATGTTCTTTAGGGGAATCGGGAAATCTCCTCGGAGAAAATAGTTGGATTGGGGAAGAGATGGAAGATCGAATGGGGAAGTTTTTGCTTGAAATTGGACCTCTCGACGGGGAAGATTTCCATGACTTATTACCAGGAAATTCTAATCATCGATGGATCTCTTTCTTAACGAAATTTTATCTGAATGAACCTTTGGAATATGAATTAATCCTGATCATAAAAGCTAAAGAAGCAAAAACGGTCTGTTTGGGAAGTTTCCTTTGGTCGAGGTTAGGATGGGATACATGGGTCTTTTCGAAAGAATGGATCGGAGAAGAGAGGATTATCCTTCCACCGGAAAAAATATAAAGAGAAATATGGAAAGTTGGAGAAAAACCATGGGTTATAAGGCAAGGCTTGTTTCCCAAACAAGCCCGAATTTTAACAAAGGAGAAGCCTGAGATGATTACTGTGGATATTAAAACCTTGTTGGGTCGTCTTAATCCCTACTGCACTCGAGCTCTTGAAGGAGCAGCGGGCCTTTGTGTTTCGCGAACCCATTATGAGGTCACCGTGGAACATCTTCTCCATAAACTTCTGGAAGATCCTCAATCGGATCTGCCTCTTATTTTTCGTCAGTTCGATATCGATCTCAGTAGAGCGAGGAAAGCTCTTGAGCAAACCCTCGAAGAGTTACGAACAGGGAATGCAGGGAAACCCGTCTTCTCACCCCTCCTTCTTGAATGGTTTCAGGACGCTTGGCTTATCGCTTCCATAGACCTCGGAGAGAGTCGAATCCGATCTGGCGCCCTTCTTCTTGCTCTCCTGACCAAACCTACCCAGTTTGCCACAGGCCGATATATTGAGCTTTTCAGAGGGGTGGGTCGAGAAGCCCTTCTTTCCCAATTTGCAATGATTGTGAAAGGATCGGTCGAACAAGCGGCCATAGGAGAAAGAATGATTCGGGAGGAAGCTCCCCAAGTGGAAGGAAGTGCTTTGGCTCGTTTCTGTGTCGATTTTACCAAAAGGGCTAAGGCCGGTGAGATCGATCCTGTCTTTGGTCGAGATCGAGAGATCCATCAGATGATCGATATTTTGGCTCGAAGGCGAAAAAATAATCCCATCTGTGTAGGTGAAGCAGGAGTAGGGAAAACCGCTGTCGTAGAAGGTTTAGCCCTTCGGGTCGTAGAAGGAGATGTTCCGGATATCTTGAAGGACGTCACCATTTTAGGGCTGGATATGGGACTTCTCCAAGCAGGAGCAGGAGTGAGAGGAGAGTTTGAGAACCGTCTGAAATCGGTGATCAATGAAATCAAAGCCTCTCCCAAACCGATTATTCTCTTCATCGATGAAGCCCACACCCTTATTGGTGCGGGAGGCCCTTCGGGGGGAAGTGATGCGGCGAATCTCCTAAAACCTGCACTGGCTCGAGGAGAACTCCGAACCATTGCTGCGACCACTTGGTCAGAATACAAAAAATACTTTGAGAAGGATGCAGCCCTTGCCCGTCGATTCCAGCTGGTCAAGCTCGATGAACCGACCGTAGAAACCGCTACTTTGATCCTTAGGGGTTTGAAGAGTAAATATGAAGAGGCCCACGGTGTCGTGATTAGAGATGATGCGATTGTGGCTGCAGCTGAGCTCTCCAGCCGGTATATCTCTGGAAGACAATTACCGGATAAAGCCGTCGATCTTTTGGATACCAGTGCGGCTAGGGTAAAAATACTTTTGACTTCGAAACCAGACCTCATCGAAGATAAAGAACGAACGATCCAGGCCCTTGAACGGGAGAAAAAGGCCCTTGAGAGGGATGCCCTTCACGGGATTGAGATCGACCAGCATCGTCCTCAGGAGCTTGAAAAGGAGATAGAAAGACTCACTCAGGAGGTGGAGGAACTCAAAGAACGCTGGCAGAAAGAACAATCCCTTGCACAACAGATCATTGGGTTGAGAAAGGAGCTCTATGAGAGGGTCAGTGAGAATGCTCCCGAGGAGGAAAGAGAGGTACTAAAGAACAAGATTGATCAACTCTCTTCAGAACTTCAAGCCTTACAGGGCGGTTCTCCTTTAGTTCGAATCGAAGTCGATCCCGATGTCGTCGCCAAGGTCGTTTCGGATTGGACAGGCATTCCCTTGGGGAAAGTCCTTAGAGAGCAGGCTAAGAATATCATCGATCTTGAGGACCGACTCAAAGAGAGGATTAAAGGACAGGACGAAGCCCTTCGAATCATCACTCAGGTGATTAAAGCGGCTAAAGCCGGGCTGAAAGATCCTCAACAACCATTGGGAGTCTTTCTTCTCGTCGGTCCAAGCGGTGTAGGGAAGACCGAAACAGGATTGGCTATCGCAGATCTCCTCTTTGGAGGAGATCGATTTTTGGTCACGATCAACATGAGTGAATTTCAGGAATCTCATACCGTTAGTCGATTGATTGGTTCTCCACCGGGATATGTAGGTTATGGAGAAGGAGGGGTGCTCACGGAGGCCGTAAGGCAACGACCCTATTCCGTGGTTTTGATCGATGAGTGCGAAAAGGCCCATATCGATGTGATGAATCTCTTTTATCAGGTCTTTGACAAAGGGATGCTTTCCGACGGAGAGGGTCGAGTGATCGACTTCAAAAATACGGTTCTCTTTATGACCAGCAATTTAGCCTCCGATGTCATCACCCAGCTCTGCTCAGGATCGGAAAGGCCTTCTGTGGAAACGATGATCTCAACCATTCGGCCCATTTTGAGTCATCATTTTAAACCAGCCCTTCTTGCTCGAATGACGATCGTTCCCTTCTATACCCTTGATCCAAAATATATCAAGGAGATTGTCATTCTTAAACTCAATAAATTGGCCAACCGACTCTTGGAAAATCAGAAAATCAAATTGACCTATTCTCCTCAAATCGTGGAACAGATTACCCAGCGATGTACCGAAGTCGAGACGGGGGCTCGAAATATCGACCACATTATGAATGGAACGATTTTACCCCAGATGTCTCAGGAAATTTTAGCTCGAATGGGAGAAGGGGTCATGCCATCGGAAGCCCACCTGGATGTCGCCGAAGGGGGTGGGTTTAGAATTACCTTTAAACCATAGACTTTTAAACCATAGACTTTAATGTTTTCGACTTAACTTCAGGAGGTTGATTATGCCTTTATCCACAGAACCAGGGCATGAAGCCAGATTTCTATTCGAGGTGATAGGAACTTCCTATGAGACTCGAGTGCTCAATTTTACCCTCTACGAGAGTCTATCCTCTCCTTTTGAGCTCAATATCTCTTTAGTTTCTGAAGATGAAATAAAGTTTGAGGACGTCGTAGGGAAAGAGGCGTTACTCACTCTCTTGGGGGAGGAGAATGATCGTTATTGTCATGGGATTATCAATAAATTTATCTTCACAGGAAGTCGAGATCGTTTCTACCTATATCAGGCTTGTGTCGTTCCGTCTCTCTGGTTTCTCTCCCTTGAGCGGGACTGTCGAATCTTCCAGGATAAGAATGTGGAGGAGATTGTCAAGCAGGTGCTTCAGGATGGAGGGATTACCTCGGATCGATTCGATTTTCGGCTTCAGAGTCCAACTCCTAAAAGGGACTATTGCGTCCAGTATCGTGAGACGGATTTAAACTTTATTTCTCGACTTCTTGAAGAAGAAGGAATTTTTTACTTTTTTGAACATAGTAATAATAAACATCTTCTCGTCTTTGGAGATAGTACAGTCCCTTACCAAACGATTCCGGGAACTTCAGAGGTGACCTACAATCCTAAACCAGCTGGGATGATTCCGGAAGAAGAGTATGTTTTCGGGTTTAACTTTTCAAAGAAAGTCTATTCAGGAAAAATTACCCAAAGGGATTTTAATTTTGAAAAGCCTTCACTGGATTTGAAATCTGAGGAGAAAGATCAAAATTATGATAAATTGGAGATCTATGATTATCCTGGAAGGTATCTTGATCAGGATCGGGGTAAGAAACTTACCCAGATCCGACTTCAGGAGTCGATGACTTTTCGAGAGAAGGCAGAAGGTCAATGACTTTTCGAGAGAAGGCAGAAGGGCAGAGTTCCTGTATTCGGTTTACCCCGGGTTTTAAGTTTAAACTCAAGGATCATGAGTGGGATACGCTCAATCAAGAATATCTTTTAGTCGAAGTCATTCACCAGGGAACTCAGCCTCAATCTCTTGAGGAACGAGGAGGAGAAGGAAGAGGAACAACCTATTCCAATGATTTTGCAGCCATCCCTGCCTCGGTAATCTTTAGGCCTGAACGGAAGACTCCAAAGCCGATTGTGGAAGGGATGCAGACGGCTTGGGTCACAGGTCCAAAAGGAGAGGAAATTTATACGGATGAGTATGGTCGGGTGAAGGTTCAGTTTCACTGGGATCGAGAAGGGAAAAAGGATGAAAAGACGACCTGCTGGTTGAGAGTGGCTCAATTCTGGGCAGGAAAGGGATGGGGAACGGTCTTTCTTCCGAGAGTAGGGGATGAAGTCCTGGTCGATTTTCTCGAGGGGGACCCGGACAAACCCATCGTGGTGGGAAGTTTTTACAACGAAGAGGCCAAACCCCTTTACAAACTTCCTGATGAAAAAACCAAGAGTACCATTAAAACCAAGAGCTATCCTAATGATCCTGGATTTAACGAGATTCGCTTCGAAGACAAGAAAGGAAAGGAAGAGATTTTTATCCACGCCGAAAAGGATATGAACGAGGTGATTAAAAATAATCG
>Ga0209102_1000239_pt1 | contig 38025 bp, 37 predicted proteins | sample ConPoolayeHmetaG_FD_185483 | JGI IMG/M metagenome (GOLD analysis project Ga0209102, IMG submission 185483) | Hot spring microbial mat communities from California, USA to study Microbial Dark Matter (Phase II) - Cone Pool mat layer H metaG... ...
TTCTAAGGTAGTTCCCCATTGGCACCTCCATCTTTTTTGATGGAGTATGCCAGATTTTCCTACCTTAAATGGCGGATTTTCAGGTGTCCCTCCCTGGCCCTTTTTGGGTGTCCCCTAACACTAATCTGATTGGATTATTGGATAGACGAGTACCGGGAGGGGAAAACCAAGGGGGTGAGGCGAATAAATTTATAAGCCTAGTTCCTTGGCGATTCCCTGCATCGCTTTTAAGCCCAGCTCAAGGAACTCGTCAAGCTCTATTCCCAGCTCACTACAGGTGGCGATATTCTCTCTACTGGCACCAGCGGCAAAGCTCTTTTCCTTAAACCTTTTCTTAACTGACTTAGCCTCAACGCTAGCCAGCTTCTTATCGAGTCGGACCAGAGCCGCCGCCGTGATGAGACCGGTCAGCGGGTCGGCACAAAACAGCGCCTTATCAAGCTTGGTCTGGCGAGGAATGCCATGCGCTTCATTATGGCACAGGATGGCGTGAGCCATAGCCTCACTGGCTCCCATTTCCCTGACCAGGTCAGCCCCCAGCCGGCTGTGGCTCGCCATATCCCCCTCAGTGAGTTCCATATCTATATCATGAAGAAGTCCGGTAAGTCCCCATTCCTCTTCGTCTTCACCCAGTCGCCTAGCCAGAGCCTGCATAATTGCCTCGGTAGCCAGCATGTGCTTTATTGAATTTACATTCTCCACATTAGCTCTAACGGACTCGAGTGCCTCTTCCCGTGTCATCTTGCGCCTCCTCCTAGCTGGTAGCGGCGTACTCAATATTCCTGTGTAACAGCCTGTTCAGATACTGCCCGGTAGCTGAATACTCCTTTTGAGCTACTTCCTCGGGTGTTCCCGTAGCTATTACATAACCGCCCTTGTCACCAGCACCCGGCCCAAGGTCAATGATGTAATCGGCATTCTTAATCACATCCAGATGGTGCTCAATGACGATTACTGTGTTGCCAAGGTCAACCAGGCGTTGCAGCACTCTCAGCAGAGCCGCGACATCGTCAAAGGATAGACCGGTGGTCGGTTCATCAAGGATATACAGTGTCCGGCCGGTAGACCGTTTTGATAACTCGGTAGCCAGCTTCACCCTCTGGGCTTCACCGCCGGAAAGGGTGGGAGCTGGCTGACCCAGCCGAATATAGCCCAACCCAACATCTCTCAGCGTCTCCAGCTTTGTCTTTACCTTGGGGAAATGCTCAAAGAAGGAGAGAGCCTGCTCCACCGTCATATCCAGCACTTCGGCGATGTTCTTGCCCCTGAATTTAATCTCCAGGGCTTCGCGGTTGTACCGTTTGCCGTGGCAGACCTCACAGGGAACGGTCACATCGGGCAGGAACTGCATCTCAATCTGGATAAACCCCTCCCCGCCACAGGCTTCACAGCGCCCACCTTTAACATTAAAGGAGAACCGCCCTGGAGCATAACCCATCATCCTGGCTTCGGGGACGGTGGCAAAAAGCTCGCGTATGGGGGTGAAGGTCCCCGTATAGGTAGCCGGGTTACTGCGGGGGGTACGACCGATGGGAGACTGGTCAATATTGACCACCTTATCAATATGTTCAATACCGACGATACCGTCGCAATCACCCGGTATCTCCCGCGACCGATACAATATCTGTGCGAGTTTCTTATACAGGATTTCATTGATAAGGGTGCTCTTGCCGCTCCCTGAAACTCCGGTGACACAGACAAACTTACCCAGAGGGATATGGACATCTATATTCTTGAGGTTGTTCTGTCGGGCACCTTTTACTATTATCTCCTCGCCCGACCCGGGGCGGCGCTTATGCGGCAGAGGAATCTGCTTTATTCCGCTGAGATATTGCCCGGTTATCGATTCCTTTGCCTTCATAATATCACTGAGCGTTCCGGTAGCGACAATCTCACCACCGTGCTCTCCGGCACCAGGGCCCATATCAATGATATAGTCAGCAGCCCGCATCATGCCTTCATCATGCTCCACAACCAGTATGGTATTACCCAGGTCCCTCAGCCTCTTGAGAGTCTTAATGAGACGAGCGCCATCGGCTGGATGCAGACCCACGGTCGGCTCATCGCAGATATAAAGCACCCCCATCAGTCCGCTGCCAATCTGGGTAGCCAGACGAATTCGCTGGCCCTCACCACCGCTCAAGGTGGCTGCGGGACGGTCAAGGGTGAGATAGTCCAGACCTACATCCTTGAGGAATCCCAGGCGGGCTTGAATCTCTTTTAGAATCTGGTGGGCTATCATTTGCTCACGCTCCGTAAGGATGGCTCTATTTCCATCACCACCAAGTTTCGCCACCCACTCCAGTGCCTGACTAACCGACATCGCACTAACGTCAACGATATTTTTATCACCAATCGTTACGGCTAGCGACTCCGGCTTAAGCCGCTTCCCCTGGCAGACCGCGCACGGCTTAAGCACCATATAGCGCTCAATGTTAGCCCGCGAGTTCTCCGACTCCGTCTCACGATAGTGGCGCTCCATGGTGGGGATAATACCCTCAAAGCCCTCGAAGTACCATCTCACCTTGCCGAAGCGGCGGTACACCCTTGCTTCGCCACCTTCCCCATACAGCAAGAGGTTAATCTGTTCCTCACTCAGCTCCCTCAGTGGTGTATCCAGGGAGAAGCCGTTGGCTCTGGCTAAAGACTCCACCTTATACAGATACCAGGTATGGAACTGCCAGGGACGAATGGCTCCCTGCCGGATGGAAAGGTCTCTGTTCAGCACCAGGTTCGGGTCTATCTCCTGTTTGAATCCCAGACCGGTACAGGCAGGGCAGGCACCGTGGGGGCTGTTAAAACTGAAGGTTCTGGGGGCAATCTCTCCCAGGCTGATCCCGCAGTAGACGCAGGCAAAGTGCTCCGAGAACATCAATTCTTCGCCGTCAACCACGGAGACTAGTACCACCCCCGCCCCCAGTTTAAGAGCCGTTTCTACAGAATCAGCAATGCGCTTTCGGTCGCCGCTTTTCCCCACCACCAGCCTGTCTACCACCACCTCTATTGAGTGCTTTTTATATTTATCAAGTTGAACCTCTTCAGACAGGTCATGGATACGCCCATCAACCCGTACCCTGACATAACCTGCCTTACGCAAATCGGCAAATACTGCCTGATACTCACCTTTACGGTCTCTAACCAGTGGTGCCATAATCATAATCTGGCTACCTTCGGTAATACCTTGGATAGCATCAACAATCTGCTGCACCGTTTGGCTGGCTATCTCCCGTCCGCACTTGGGGCAATGGGGATGCCCCACCCGGGCAAAAAGCAATCGCAGGTAGTCATAGACCTCGGTTATGGTGCCCGTGGTAGAGCGGGGGTTCTTACTTGGCCCCTTCTGGTCAATGGAAATGGCTGGACTCAGCCCCTCGATATAATCAACCTCAGGCTTTTCCATCCTGCCCAGAAACTGGCGAGCATAGGCAGATAGGGACTCCACGTAGCGGCGCTGTCCCTCGGCATAGATGGTATCAAAAGCCAGTGAACTCTTACCCGAGCCAGAGACACCGGTAATAACCACCAGCTTATCACGGGGGATAACCACGTCAATATTTTTCAGGTTGTGCTCACGGGCGCCCTTGACAATGATGGAGTTTACTGGCATAGGTTTTCTATCCTTCGATTTAATTCTAGCATCAAGCAGCTAAAGGTAACAAGAGCATATTGACGGAGCCCCACGGGGGGAAATAAACTCAAGCTATGCCAGACGGAGGTGAAGGATGAGACGCTACTACTGCTTTACTTATCTGCTGTGTTGGGTTACAATTCTGACGGTATCTTGTATTGGCTGCAGTAAACCAGTTACTACTCCATCAACCGGGCAGTCGCAGGAGCAGGCAATGGTTATAACACTACCCGAGCCAAGATACACCAGTAATGTATCTATTGAACGGAGCCTGCTTCGGAGAAGGTCAGTCAGGAGTTTCACCAATGAACCGCTAACGCTCCAGGAGATATCCCAGCTCCTCTGGGCAGCGCAGGGAATCACCGATTCTTTAGGCCGCAGGACCGCTCCGTCGGCGGGAGCTCTCTATCCGCTGGAAATATATCTGGTTGCCGGGAATGTCAAGAGTCTGGCTCCGGGTGTTTATAAGTATCAGCCGGAAGAGCATCGACTGGTGAGGGTTATGGACGGTGACATAAGAAACGGGCTGGCAGATGCTGCCCTGGGACAGGGCTCGGTGAGGGGAGGTGCCATTGCGTTTGTCATCACCGCGGTATATCAGAGGACGACGGTCAAATATGGCGATAGAGGCATAAGATATGTCCACATTGAGGTTGGACATGCGGCAGAGAACCTGTGCCTGCAGGCTACGGCTATGGAACTGGGAGCCGTTACCATAGGAGCCTTTGAGGATGAACGGGTGGCTGAAGTTCTGAAGCTGCCGGAGAATGAAAAACCATTGTACATAATTCCGGTAGGACATAAGTAACTAGTTCCATATTTGATTCTTTAGCAACCCTATCCCTGTGTTTCCTCTTCCCCCAATTAGGGGCAATTAGTTCCGAAAGAGAATCGGAGCCTCTCTTTACCTCTCTCAAAAATCTACGCAATAGAGTATTGACGCAGTTGCGTAATTCCGCTATAATCTCCTTTAGAGGTATCCAGTTTATGCCAGTTATCTGTATCGCTAACCAGAAAGGTGGTGTGGGTAAGACAACTACGGCCGCAGCCTTAGCACAAGGTCTTAGTGAATACGGCAAGCGTATTCTGCTTGTTGACTGGGACCCGCAGGCTAGCCTTACCATCACGATGGGCTTTGACCCTGACAACCTGAAACGCACCGGGTATGATGTTCTGGCCAGCACTATCAGGAATAATGGGAAAGTGTTAATCCGGGATGTAATTATCCCGACAAAGAACCCCAACATTGACCTTCTCCCGGCTAATATTGAATTGTCGCAAGCCCAACTGGACCTAGTGGGGGCATTTGCCAGAGAACTGATACTGAAGGAAATGATTCAACCGGTCCGTACCTCCTATGATTTCATACTTGTGGATTGTCTGCCCAACCTCGGTCTCTTGACCATCAATGCCTTGTCGGCGGCTGACAGCGTAATTATACCCCTGCAGGCGGACTTTCTAGCGATGAAAGGGCTGGCACTCCTACTAAGCACCATCATCCGGGTGAAGGATAAGCTTAACCCGGGTCTTGAGATCTGTGGCATATTGTTTACTATGACCAACCTTCGCACCTTGCACTGCAAGGAGGTGATAGAGGTTACCCGAAAAGCCTTTGATAGCAAGATAAGAGTCTTCAATACCCTTATCCCCAGCACGGTTCGTTTCAAAGAAGCCCCGGCCGCCGGCGAGTCAATCTTAACTTATGCCCCCAACTCTAGCGCGGCCAATGCCTACCGACTACTCGCAAAAGAGGTGATGAATGAAACGGGCTAAGGTTACCGAGGAAATTGCCTACGGGACAGTCTTGGAGCGCCTTACCGGTACTGGTAAGCTAGTGCAGGCTCCACCCGACAGGGAACTACCGGAGCGGTCGGCGGCTATGATTAAACTATCGGTATTTCTGAACCGGGAGGAAGACGCCTATTTGGAAAACCTGGCTTCGATAGCGAAGTTCAGCGGGGGGAAGAAAATTAGCAAGACCAAGCTCATTCAGAGTATGGTTCGGGCTTTCGGTACGACGGCACTGGATGTGCGGGGTGTTAAGACTGAAGAGGAACTCCTCCAGAGACTAAATGCGCAATTGCGTAAATGAGTAATCGGCTAAGGGTGCTCACTTCTCTATACTTTCTTGGTCTTCCATCTGCCCAGAACGAAGTATGTTGTGTAGGCGATTGCCCCAGTAAATGTATTGGCCACCATCGCCCAGCGCACTCCGTAGATACCAAGATTGCCAACCCGGGGTAGAAAGAAGGCTAAAGGCAACTGTACTGCCCAGACTGCGGTTATGCTAACGACCATGTTGGGTAGGGTATCACCGGCACCGGCGATGCAATTCTGCAGAACCGAGGAGAAAGCCATCACCAGGTAGCTTGCCGTTGCTATCCTGAGGAAAGTGCCGCCTAGCTCTATCAGGGCAGGCTCAGTGGTGAAAATGGCAATTATGTTCTCAGCCCAGAGTAGAATCACCGTGGAACAGGCTACCATAAAAGCCTCGACAAAACTTACCGCCAGCCAGGCACTTTTGGTGGCGCGCTCTGGCTGACCGGCGCCCAGGTTTTGTCCCACTAAGACCCCCGCCCCTGTACCCAAGCCCATAGCAGGCACGAACACGAACATCTCCATTCTGGCGGCTAGGCTATGAGCTGCCACGGCGAGGGTACCGAACGGGGCGATAAACCTCATCACTATGATGCTACCAAGGGCACCTTGCAGGCTCATAACCAGGGCAGGTACGCTGATCTTCAATATGCGCCATATGATAGCCGGGGCAAGGCGGAAAACTCTCAGGGTAAGCCGCAACCGGGTGCGACCTCTGAAAAGGACCCACAAGGCAATGCCCGCGCCCAAAGCCTGAGAAATGACGTTACTCAGAGCGGCTCCACTAACACCCAGGTGAGGAAACAGCCACCAGCCTAAGACGAGGAAGGGACAAAGACCCAGATGGACGGCTCTTATTAGGGCTTCTATTATCATAGGAGTTATCGTATCCCCTGAGGATTGGATAACATACAGAGACATTATTAGGAGTTCCATACCCAGCCAGCCAGCGAACATTATTCGCAGGTAGGCCATTCCTTCGGCAGTAACCTCGGCATTAACCCCGAATAAGCGCAATATCGCTCCTGCTAGGAGGCTACCTGCTAGCGTGACTAGCATACCCCAGGTAGCACTGAGAATGAGGGCTTGCCCGGCTATATGATTGGCACCCGGGAGGTCGCCCGCTCCTATATTGCGGGCAATCATAGCTCTCACACCCGTCAGTAATCCCATATCCACCGCCCATACCATCATAAGGACGATATTAGCGACCCCTACCCCAGCAATTGAGGATGGCCCCAGCCTCCCTACCCAGATTAAATCAACGATTTGACTGACCACCCAGAGGCTTTCCATTAGCACCATGGGCCAGGATAATAGCAAGAGGTTGCCAATGACGGGGCCTTTTGTCCAGTCCTTCTTAAAAGCGAGCGCTCTCCCGGGAGAACTCTCTGCCTTTACCATTGTGAATAGTCACTTCTCATTCGGTACTTTGCCTTCAGTGAAGTATAGCGGTTTGCTCTTTTCCCGTGCAAATCGCTGGTATCAGTCTCTATATTCCACCTTTCAATGGTTTATGGTATAGTGTAGGAAAATTATGTTAGCTAAGGTAATGAGCTGCGCTCTCGTGGGGTTGGAGGGGGCTATTGTTGAGGTTGAGGCAGATATTTCTCCTGGTTTACCCTCGTTTACCATTGTTGGCTTGCCTGATGCCGCTGTCCAGGAGGCCAGGGAGCGGGTGCGAGCCGCCATTCGCAACTCCGGCTACGCTTTCCCGATGAAACGCATTGTCGTTAACCTTGCCCCTGCCGACCTGAGGAAAGCCGGACCTGCCTATGATTTGCCCATAGCTCTGGGTATTCTCCTCAGTTCCGAGCAGGTATCCGCCGATGTTTCTCGGACTATCATTCTTGGTGAGCTGTCTCTGGATGGCAGCCTGCGCCATACCAACGGCATTCTGCCTATGGTTGCCCTGGCTCAGGAACGGGGATTTTCCACTGTTATCGTGCCCGAAATTGATGCCAGAGAAGCATCCTTAATAGAAAAGGCGAAAATCATCCCCATCAGTTCCTTACCTCAATTGGTTAGCTACCTAAGGGGAGAAATACCCGCCCCGGAGTATAAGCCTGACGGAGTTGAGGAATATATTCCCCCTGCTTCATCAGTTACCGACTTGGCCTATATTAAAGGGCAGGAACATGTCAAGCGGGCGCTGGAGGTGGCGGCGGCTGGAGGACATAACGTAATAATGATGGGTCCCCCGGGAAGCGGTAAAACTTTGCTGGCACGCTCTCTTCCGTCAATACTGCCACCAATGACTAATGAGGAAGCGTTGGAGGTGACCAAAATCTATAGTGTCAGCGGGTTGCTGCCCCCGGGCACCCCTTTACTCAGGCAACGCCCCTTCCGTGCCCCTCACTACACCATTTCTAACGCCGGCCTGGTGGGTGGCGGGCACTGGCCAAAGCCTGGTGAAGTAAGCCTGAGTCATCGGGGAGTCCTCTTCCTTGATGAACTTCCTGAGTTCGGGCATTCACTGCTGGAGACCTTACGTCAGCCTCTGGAGGACAAGGTAATCACCATCAGCCGGGCTCAGGGGAGTGTGGTGTTCCCGGCAAACTTTATGCTGGTAGGAGCAATGAACCCCTGTCCCTGCGGCTACTATGGCGACCCTTTTAGACAATGCACCTGCCCGCCCAGTCTGGTTTCGCGGTATCAGAGACGGATGAGCGGACCGTTTCTTGACCGGGTGGATATCTTTGTTGAGGTGCCCCATATTGACTACGAGAAGCTGGCTGACGAAAGAGCGGCAGAGAAATCAGAGAAGGTTCAGGCCAGGGTAATAGCTGCCCGTTCCCTCCAGCGGGAGCGCTTCAGCGGGACAAGACTGACCTGTAATGCGGAAATGACACCGGCTGAGGTAAGACAGTTCTGTCAGGTGGAAGAGCAAGCCCAGAGCCTCTTAAAAGCGGCGATGAAACAACTCTATCTATCAGCACGTGCCTTCCACCGAATACTTAAACTAGCCAGAACTATCGCCGACCTGGAAAATAGCGACATAATTAAAGCCCATCACCTGGCTGAAGCCATCCAGTACCGTCCGAGAAGCCAGTTATAGCCTGGCTTGGCAGGGAAATCAATAGCGCTCATGCTGACTCGGTTTTTTTCTCCGGCTTTTCGTCGGTCTTTTTGTCGTCTTTCTTTTTTTCTGGTGAGTAGTCGCGCAGCCAGCGGTGAACCTCGTCCAGTGCCGGGGGAGCCACGCTGAAGACTTCTATGTCAGAGGGGAATTGCACCCCGTGACCTTCCCGGATGAAGAGCATTGCTGCCTCGTTATCCTGAAGGGTCTCGTCTATTCTCCTGGCGATGTGCTCATACCTTTTCTTCAAAGTTTCAGTAAAGAAATCGGTGACCATCCTAGCCACTTTTCGGCTGATAAACCCCACCAGAAGGTGTCTTTCCCAGTCCAGGCTTTCCTCAACCAGCTCCGCATCTTCAACCACCTCGACCTGGGCTCCATTCTGGCACCTATCCCTGGCAATCTCACAGCTGGGAGGACTCAATTTCTCCAGCATCTTCAGGCCCTCTTCTCCGGCCAGGGTGATTGATTCGTGGTAGATTCTCTTCACCGCTCCTATTTTTGATTCCAGGTTAGCAATGTGCTCCCTCACCTGCTGCCAGTAGAGGTTGAACCTTTCAACATACTCATTGGGAGCGCTCTCCCAAGCGTATAAGAGAGGAACGAGATATAGCTTTCTCTTATTCTGGAACTGTTTTGCTTCCGGTTTCTCTATTCTACCTAGTTCCTCTGCCATTTCTACCTGAAACTCAAGCTTTGTTGAAGACCTTTCTTATATTGGCATTGAGTTTATTGCCTAATCGAGCAACGGCTTCGTATCTGATTTTGTTAAGTTCCCTTTGTTTTTCCTCAAATTCGCTGCTGGAATAGACCTTTTCCGGGTGCAAATAAATGTCATCAACAACCCTGATTGCCCTTGGCACCTGAAAGCCGGTAGGTGAATCCACCCAATCTTCAAGCCCTCCTCTCAGTAAGGAGTCCAGTATCCCCATGGTAGATTCCAGTCTTATGTCCCGGTAGTGCTCTCCTTCGCCGATTCCCCCGGTATTCAGCAAGTAAAAGTTCAAGTGAGGAAGTCCCTTTATTATTTCGTAAAAGATATTAGCGTGCTCGGCTAGGTCACCAGCGACAAACGGGTCGTAGAAAAACTCACTTCTGATTTTTCCCGCCTGAGTTGGGTCACCGGCTGAAGATTCCATCGCCTGTCCCAAGACCATCAGAGCCGCCGCCTGCTCCCTTGTTAACTTTGATATTGCTGGAATTAACGGACCTCTGGTGATGAGAATAAGATTATCAATCCTGTCCACGTCAATGTAGGGGCTGGCATGCATAAAGTCTCTTCTGAGTATCACGGCTCTGCCGTTTGATGTCCTCTGGAAATTGTAAAAATCGAAATCTCCGTCTTCATTTACGTAGACATTTTCGCAGACAGTTTCGGGCTTTAGCAGGCCATAATATATTTCAGGTTGCTCGCCGGGATTGACCCCCTCTGTTTTGACAAACACGCCGCCGGCTTCAAACCCGTGGAAAGAACCGTCGGGCATCAGGGTTCCCCCGTCATCCTGAACAAGCCAGGTCCTTTCCTTTCCCTTTCTTGCCAGTATCCGGCAGGTGGTGGTTGTTTTCCCGTTGGCACTTAAGGCGACGAGTAATGTCCTTACCGTGCGATAATCGCCGTGCACTGATTGAAGATAGTCTTCTCGACAGCCGGCGTGTAGGAAAATACCTCCCCTTCTGGTCTTAGCCGCCCAGTCTTCAGCGGCGAACACACCCTTCTTATACTCACCTATATAGTTGCCGTTCCTGATTATCTTGACATACCTCCCGTCAGGCAGCATGGCTAGTCTTATGGTGATATCTTTCTCGGGCAGTGGTTTGGCTTTATTGGCCTCAAAGGCTTCGTCAGCAAAAAATAAGATTTGGTAATCTGGCTCTTTCACCTTTCTCTTAGGAGGTATAAAAAGGTGTCCGCCGCCATAAGCAACATGGGCAAAACGCTCCGGGACGATAAGTCTCACGGTGATGTCACTGGTCTCATTGCCCACGATTCTATCAATTGAAATAAGCCTTTCTCTGGAAAGGGCTGTTTCGCACTGAGCCAACAGCTCCAGTTCTTTCTGGCCAAAGGGATGGTCAACGCTGTTCTTGGTGAACATAGCCGACCTAGAGGTAGGTTCGCTCTCGGCAACATAATTTCCGTATATTGTTTTCCTCACCCCGGGTTGCTTTTCCACCAGTAACCTCAGTACCTCTTCAGACGGGTTATCGGTCAATCTACCTTCCTTTATTGCCTTTGCCCTGATTCTGTCCGCGGTCTGAACGAACTGTGTTAGGTCAAATTCAGTCACTTCACCTCTCCACTCTTGATAAATTTTATTTTGTCCTTTACTCCTCACCGGTTAAAGACTTGGACAGTTAATTATAACATCTTTTTTGGATGAGGTGATATAATTTACGGAGTAACGGAAGGAAGCCATGTTTCGTATCTGCCAGCCGAATGATATTGAAAGGATAAATTTTATCATCAATGAAGCCGCCAGAGCCTATGAGGGCGTTATACCATCTGACCGCTATCATCAGCCCTATATGAGTATGGATGAACTTAAGCGCGAAATGAAGCGCATGACCTTCCTTGGCTGGGAAGTAGATGGTGAGCTTGTGGGGGTAATGGGACTGGAGCCGATTAAAGATGTTACCCTTGTCCGTCATGCCTATGTATTACCCCGGTGGCAGCAACAGGGCATCGGCAGTAAACTCCTGAACCGCCTTAAGACCCTGGTTACTACTTCCCGCCTGCTGGTGGGGACATGGGCTGACGCTTACTGGGCGATTCGCTTCTATGAAAAACACGGCTTTACCCTTCTTCCCAACAAGGATAAGCTCCTTAAAACCTACTGGGATATCCCCCAGCGCCAGATTGAAACCTCAGTGGTTGTGGGCATAGAGATGAGGGCTAGCCGGATGCCCAGCCCTTAGCCGGGTATTCTGTCCCTTTTGGCTCAAAAACCCTATAGCTCAGCTTGTAGGAGTGTCGTTGTATCTTGGACACCCTGAATACCACGAACTTCGCCAACGACTATCTTCGTCAGTTCAAAGAGTGTCTTAGCTTCAGCGATAGCGATGGCATCCCACTGTCCGAAAACAAGGTTTACATCTATGACTCCGTGGGTGGCGCGAATTTGGGATAAAGCCTCAGGTTCCAGCCCTGGGATCAGCTTGATAAGAAGATAGCCTTTCACCATATGGCAGTATTATATTCCTTGTTAGGTTTTCTTGGCAAGTCTAACCTCACCCATAACCCCATCCCCATAGACCTTCAATAGCTTTGCTGGCAGAATCTTATTCCTTAAGTCCTCATTGCTTCTGGTATAAACTTTTATATAGTTACCAGTGCGACCGGACCAAAGCCCAGCGCTCGACTGCCTCTCCCATAACACAGTCATTGTCCTGCCTAAAAACCTCTGCCTGTAGTTTTGGTCACATTTGCGGGCCAAAGCCCCTAAATTTTGATTTCGTTGCGTCCTAGCGCTATTGGCGGAGTGGGGCGGCATTCGGGCAGCCTCAGTTCCCGGACGTGGCGAGTAAGGGAAGACGTGAATGCGGGCAAACCCTGTCTTTTGGCAAAAATCGTAGCTTTCTTCAAACTCCTCGTCAGTCTCACCGGGAAAGCCGGTAATAATGTCGGTAGTGATGGCGGCATCGGGCACGATAGCCCGGATTAAAGATAGTGATTTCTCATACTGGGTGATGGTGTAGCGCCGCTTCATCCGTTTGAGCACGGTATCACTGCCGCTCTGGAGGGGGAGGTGGAAGTGGGGGCACAGCCTCGGGTCACGCCACAGGTCAATGAGTTCCGGGGAGATTTCCTGTGGCTGGAGGGAGGAGAGCCGCAGCCTGATGATATTGGTCTCAGTTAAGATTTTCTCCAGTAACCTCCTCAGATTAATGCCGTCATAGTTGTAGGAGCCAATCTCGGTTCCAGTTAATACTACCTCTTTGGCGCCGCTGGAGACGCAACGCCTGACTTCATCAACAAGTTGGGCAGCAGGCAGACTTTTCTCCCTTCCCCGTACCAGGGGCACAATGCAGTAGGAGCAGAAGTTGTTACAGCCATCCTGAATCTTGAGGAAGGCACGAGTTCTGAACCGAGGTTCATCATTGGTAGTGTCGTCTCCATTACTGGAGGTACTGGAGGCTGATTTGTCCAGGTATCCTGCCTCGTATAGCAATCGCAGTAAGTTCGGTTTTTCCTGATTGCCCACGACAAGGTTAACCCCGTCAATCCTGGCTAGTTCCTGAGGTGCCCGTTGGGCATAGCAACCGGTAGCCACCAGCCGGGTGTCGGCGTTTCGGCGATGAGCCAGTCTAAGCAGATGGCGGGCTTTGGCGTCGGCGATATGAGTAACCGTGCAGGTATTCAGGATATAGACATCAGCCTCATCTATTGAGGCTACTAGCCTGTGTCCCGCCTCAAGGCACTGCCTGGCGACAAGCTCCGTCTCGGCTTGATTCAGTTTACAACCTAAAGTTTCTAGGGCAATCTTCATAACTATTTGGTTGACTATTTGACCGAAAATACATTATAATACCAAGTCTAATCAAGTGCTAGCAAGCTGAGGAGTTAAGTTTGGTGGATAATCCCAATAACAGGGTGGTGATATCCGGGATCGGTTGTTTATGTCCACTTGGTCTGGATTTGGCCAGTGCCTGGGAGAATCTTGTTGCCGGCAGGTCCGGCATTGACTACATAACCCTCTTCGATGCCACGAACCTCGAGACGAGGTTCGCCGGGGAGGTAAAGGGGTTTGAGCCTACCAACTATATGGAACGCAAGGAAGCCCGGCGGATGGACCGCTTCGCCCAACTGGCAGTTGCGGCCAGCATGCAGGCGGTAGAGCAATCCGGGCTCCAGATCAACTCCTCCAACCGGGACCAGGTCGGTATCATCATAGGCAGCGGCATCGGCGGTTTAACTACCCTCTTCCAGCAGGCGAGAGTCCTATTGGAAAGCGGACCGGATAGGGTAAGTCCATTCACGGTTCCAATGATGATATCCGATATGGCGGCAGCGCAGGTATCCATTATCCTGGGGATAAAGGGAGTGAATCTCTGCACGACTTCAGCTTGCTCCAGCAGTTCCGACGCAATTGGGGTTGCTTATGAACTCATTAAGCGAGGCGATGCCCAGGCAGCGATTGCTGGTGGTAGTGAATCAATACTCAACCCGATAGGTGTTGCCTCCTTCAACGCGCTCAAGGCACTCTCAACCAGGAACGATGCGCCTGCACAGGCGTCTCGCCCCTTTGATGCTGAACGTGACGGTTTCGTCATTGGTGAAGGAGCCTGCATCCTTATTCTAGAAAACCTCGCCCATGCCCAGCGGCGGGGAGCTAATATTCTCGCTGAGATTATGGCCTACGGGGCTAGTGGTGATGCCTTTCACATCACCCAGCCGGATGAAGACGGGGACGGTGCCGCCAGAGCAATGCAACAGGCACTGCGTAAAGCGGGCTTGGCACCGGGTGATATTGATTATATCAACGCTCATGGCACATCCACGCCCTTAAACGACAAGGTGGAGACCATGGCGATAAAGAAGGTATTCGGTGAATATGCCTATCGTGTCCCGATAAGCTCTACCAAATCAATGACCGGGCATCTCATTGGCGCCGCTGGTGCTCTCGAAGCCGCCGTATCCATCATGGCTATTCAGCATGGCATAATACCGCCGACGATTAACCTTACCCATCCTGACCCGGAATGCGATTTGGACTATGTGCCTAACGTAGCCCGCAAGGCTGAGGTGACCACGGCTCTCTCTAACTCCTTTGGCTTTGGCGGTCACAACTCAGTTCTGATTTTCCGAAAATATAGCGAGGGTTCCTAGAAAATCCTCGATTTTTCTGGGTGAAGTGAGGCATAGGCTTGAGCCATAGCCGCTGGAATTTGCTGCCCTCTGTCCCCGACCGATGCTTGGGTGGCATTCCGGGTTTCTCACGGCTGATAACTCAACTCCTCTATAACCGTGGTCTCACTGAACCAGCTCAGCTGCAATCTTTCCTCGCCGCTGACGAAAGTCTAGCCGGTGACCCAAATCTACTGCCGGGTATGCATCAGGCAGTAGCCAGGCTTTACCGGGCTTTGCTCTCTGGCGAAAAAGTTGCTGTCTATGGTGATTTTGATGCCGATGGCATAACGGCTACCGCCCTATTGGTCCAGGGGTTATCGCTCCTGAGTTGTAAAGCTACCCCCTACATCCCTCATCGCCTGACGGAGGGCTATGGGCTTAGAACGGCGGCTTTAGAGGCTCTCTACCGTCAGGGTATTAGCCTGGTTATTACGGTTGATTGTGGAATTACCGCTTTATCCCAGGTGAAAAGGGCGAAAAGGCTGGGGCTTGATGTGATTATTACCGACCATCACACCCCCACCGACGAAATCCCACCCGCCAGGGCGGTGATTAATCCCAAGTTGCCTGACTCAGACTATCCCTTTTCGGAGCTGGCTGGTGTTGGCGTAGCCCTCAAACTCCTGCAGGCTTTGTTCCGGGGTCTGGGCAGAGAGGAGGAGCTAAATAAGCTGGCAGACCTGGTAGCCCTGGGAACTATCGCTGACATGGTGCCGCTACTGGGCGAAAACCGATACCTGGTTAAGCAAGGACTGGAACTACTGAGCACCTCCCCGCGCCTCGGCATAAAGGAAATGCTCCTCCAGGCTGGGTTAAGTACCGCCGCCCTTGACAGTGAAAGCATTTCCTGGGTTATCGCTCCACGCTTGAACGCTGCCGGCAGGCTGGAACACGCCATGGGCAGCTATCGGTTGTTAATGACAGACTCCCCGGAAGAGGCGCGGGAACTGGCTGGATGGCTGGAACTGAAAAATGCCGAACGTCAGAGGTTGACCACCAGGGCTCTGGCTAAAGCCAGAGAGCAGGTACTGGCTCAAGGGGATTCGCCGCTCTTAATCGCTAGCGATAGTGATTATCCGGCTGGGATTATGGGGCTGGTAGCTGGCAGACTATGTGAGGAGTTCTATCGCCCGGTAATAGTCATCAGGACCGGGGAGCAAATGAGCGGGGGTAGCTGTCGTAGCATCCCCGAGTTCGATATCATCCGAGCCCTGAGCCGGTGTAGCCGCCTGTTTACGAATTTTGGCGGGCACTCCCAGGCTGCCGGTTTTAGCTTGCTAACTAAGAATTTACCTCGTCTGAAGCAGGAGCTCATAGAGTTAGCGGCTACTGAGTTAGAGGGGGTTGACCTTCGTCCCAGGATAGATATTGATGCCGAAGTCATGCTTTCCGACCTGGGTGGGGATACCTTCTCCATCATCCAGAAGATGGCGCCTTTTGGTCAGGGTAATCCCGTCCCCACCTTCCTCAGCCGCAGCGTGGAAGTCGTTGACTGCCGCACCATGGGAGATGGTGGTGAACACTTAAGAATGAGACTCAAGCAGAATGACCTTGTCTGGGACGGGGTAGGGTTCGGTCTGGGCAATTACCTGAGTGAAGTAGTCTCCCCCCTCGATATCGTGTATAATCTGGAGGTAGACCGCTGGGGGGGACAGGAGAAACTCAGGCTCAATATCCTTGACTTTAAGGCTGTTAGGTAGTACTTTCCCTGGATTTCCTTTCTCTTTCCTCCCCGACCTTAACCCATCGCGTTCTCAAAGCCAGCAATGGAGTAACGATGATAAGGACAATTATAGATATAACCTGAGCCTGGTGTAGACTGAAGAGGAAGGGTGTACCATCGCGCAGGAAATCAATGCCTAGACGCCACACTGAATATAGACCGAGGTAAACAAGAAACAGAGAACCATCCGGCTTGAGCCGGTCTTTTAGCTTCAGGAGAACAGCGAAGATTATCGCTAGATATATAATCTCGTAAACCGTGGTGGGGTGAACGGCTGTCCCGATAGGGCCAAGGCTATCAGGATGAGTATAGACAATCCCCCAGGGTAAGGATGTTGTTGTACCATAGCAGCAGCCGTTTATGGTACATCCTACCCGACCAACCATCTGCGCCAGTATAAGCCCGGGTACTACTAGGTCAGCCAGGTAACCGAACCGGAACTTGCTGAACCTGCTCAAGACCCAGATGCCCAGAGCCGCCCCCAAGACGGCACCCCAGATAGTCAGGCCGCTGCCGCCGATAATCTGCCGTAGGTGCTGGCTGTAGTATTCCCACTGGTCAATAACGTGGAGCAACCTGGATACCACCACTCCCGAAGGAATGCCCACGATAGCCGCCGTAAAAACAGTATCATACGAGATTTTAGCCCCCCTTTTTACCTGCCGCGCCACCCACAGGACTATCAGGGCGATACCCAGGGCAACGAAAATACCGTACCATCTAACGTTAAAAAAAGCCATCGGGTTTATGTTTATACTAATCAACCTTACTCCCTTAATCCCCTCTCCTTTCTCCCTTAATCAACCCCTCCAGCAGTATCTTGGCGGCCTTTTTGTCCAGGGGTTTATTATTATTACCACACTTTGGCGATTGAATACAGCTTGGGCACCCATCCTGGCAGGGACAATCGTTAATTGCCTCAAGCGTTGCCTGCCATAGTTTTTCTACCAGCTCAAATCCTTTCTCGACAATGCCGATGCCCCCGGGGTGAGCGTCATAGATGAATATCTCGGCTTTGCCAGTGTCGGGGTGAAGGGGAGTGGACACGCCGCCAATATCATTGCGGTCGCACAGGGTAAACAAGGGGAGCATGGCGATGGCGGCGTGCTCGGCGGCGTGTAAGCCGCCGGCAAAGTCCAATTGAGCCCCATCCACCCGGGCAACAACCTCAGAGGGCAGGTCAAACCAGAGGGCGACAGTGGGAAATCTGATCGGCGGCAGGTCAAGCGGCTCCTCACCAATTACTTCCTCAGTGTACTGTGCCTTTTTCTTGAAGCCGACCACGTTATTCGTCACCTCCACTTCACCCAGATATACCTTGACCGGCCCACAAGTTCTGTCCCGAATTAATTTGATAATACGCAAGTCCTCGATTTCCTTGGTCTGGGTGTAGTAGGAAGCATCGGTGGGCACGGCGTAGGCGGTATGACTAGCTAAGTCGAGTTCCCTGATAAGATAGGACTCACCCTGGTGGAGGTAAATAGCTCCGGGATGTATCTGGAAGAAAGCCACGCTAGCCTCCACCGTCTCCAGCAGGGAACCGGAGGAAGTATCAATAACGGCGTAATTCACCCCGGAGGTAGAGCGGATATTGATCGCCTGAGCCGGGTAGGAGATGGTCGGGGAAAGGTACCATTTCTGATGACGCTCCCTGAGCAAGCCTTCCTTTTCCAGTTCAGCTCTTACCTGAGTGAAGAGAGGGCCAAAGAATTTTTCATCCTCGCTACTCAGGGGTAATTCCCAGGCGGCGCATAATAGGTGGGCTCTCAGGATATAGCGGTTATCGGGGTTAACCAGCGCATTCTCAAAGCTCTTCCGGAAAAAGGACTCGGGGTGGTGCATAAAGTACTGGTCGAGGGGGTTATCCAGCCCGATAAGAAAACTTATGGACCCCTCCCTGCCTCGGCCGCTCCTGCCTGCCTGCTGCCAGGTGCTGGCAATACTCCCCGGGTAACCGGTGAGCACGGTGGCGTCCAGGTCACCAATATCTATGCCCAATTCTAAAGCGACGGTAGCTACCACTCCCAGAAGCTGGCCGCCGAATAGCTCTTTTTCTATCTGGCGCCTTTCCTGAGGAAGATAACCAGCCCGGTAAGCCTTGATGCGTTTTGCCAGGGGCGGGTTGGCTTCGAGTAACCTGTCCCGTGAGTAGGTGTAGATAAGCTCGGTCAACCGCCGGGTGCGGGCAAAGGTCAGAGTGCGAATATTCTGAGCGACCAGTTCAGTGAACAGGTTGGTCGCTTCGCTATTAGCACTGCGGCGAACACTTTTTGCCCTGTCGATAATCGGGGGCTCCCAGAAGACAAAGTCCTTGCCTCCGTGAGGGGAGCCATCGTTGTCAACTACGGTAAAGGGCAGGCCGGTCAGCCTTTCCGCGTGTTCGCCGGGGTTGGCGATGGTGGCGGAAGAGCAGATGAACTGGGGCTTTGAGCCATATAGCTGAGAGAGGCGGCGCAGGCGGCGCAGCACGCCGGCAACGTGGGAACCGAAAACCCCGCGATAGATATGGGCTTCATCGATGACCACGTATTTCAGGTTCCGTAGCAACCTTGACCAGGTTCGGTGGTTGGGCAGGATGCCAACGTGGAGCATATCCGGGTTGGTGAGTATAATTTTGGCTCGCTTTCTTATCTCAGCCCGCTCAGCCTGAGGCGTATCGCCATCAAAAGTAGCAAATTCCTCCACTCCGAAGACAGCCGGAGAAAACAGCTCCCTTAGCACCCGCAACTGGTCTTGAGCCAGGGCCTTCGTCGGGAAAAGGTAAAGAGCCCGACCATCCGGTTCTTTCAAGAGGGTCTCAAGCACGGCGATGTTATAGCACAGGCTCTTACCACTGGCGCTGGAAGTTGCCACCATGACATTTTTACCCTGTCGGGCGTTATTCACCGCTTCCGCCTGGTGGGTATAAAGGGAGGATATGCCGTGCTCTCCAAGGCAATCTTGAAGGATGGCTGCCAGGGGCTCGTCTAATCTGGCATATTCCGCCTCGCGGGGTGGAATATGCTCGATATGGACAATCTGGCTACTGTAGTCGGGGCGAGCCTTAAGATAGTGAATGAAAGCCGATGTGTCCATTGTGATTCTCGTCAAATGTACTCTCGGGATTTCTTACCGCCTAAAGGTCAAAAACAGGCAGAATCTCAATACTGTAGTCAAGTATCTCTAGTTCAGACCTAGCCTCGGTAATGTAAGCCACCACTTTCGACAGGATTTCGTTAGCGTGCCGTTTATCATTGCTGACGCAGGAAATGCCGAGCGTAGCCAGTTGCCACAGGTCCTGGTCATCAACCTCAGCTACGGAAACTTTGAATCGGTTGGTCACGCGGCTGGTGATGGACTTGAGAATCCGTCGCTTGTCCTTGAGAGACCCATTCTCCGGTAATCGAAACCTGATGCGACAAATACCAACGTGCATGACTTATCCAGTCTCCAATATACACTCTGCTATCGGTGAGGTCAAGAAAAACTAAACGGGCGTCTGAGGAGGGCGGCAGGACTTTCTTTCCTTCCCCTCTCCTGTTATGGGGCTGTTGCCGAAGTCAGAGCCGCGATGACACAGGTTGAGAAGGGGCTTTTTATCTGCCGGGTGAACTCAGGGGAGCCGTCTGTGCTTTTGTTGAATACTACAACTTTTAGGGTTTCAACATGGGCGGGAGCACTTCTTGTTCCTTACCTAGTCTGGGTCGCTATTGCTTCCTACCTGAATATCGGCGTCTGGTGGCTGAACAGACCTGCCAGACAAAGGGGGTCTGTTTAGCTACCTTAGTTGCTCGCCTCTAATCTCAAACAGCCGGCTTGAGTTTGAAACTTCATTTGACATGTGCTTTTTTTTCATGGTATTATTATCAATAATAGGATTTATTATTGATAACCAAGGGCATTAAGAGACAGACAAAGCAGCGAGAGGCAATATTGAGGTTTCTGAGAGGTACCTATTCCCACCCCACTGCCGACCAGATATACGATGAGGTCAGGAAAGAGATACCCAATATCAGCAAGGGGACGGTGTACCGCAACCTTCGAGTACTTCAGGAGATGGGGCTAGTTGCAGAACTGGATCTCAACGGCACCGTCAGCAGATTTGAGGCGAAGCGGGAGAGCCATTACCATTTCAGATGTGAAAAATGCGGCCGGGTATTTGATGTTGATGTACCGGTGGACGAAGAGCTGGACCGCAAGGTCTCTAGCCGAACCGGGTTCAGGATTTCCTATCATCAGCTCGAGTTCCGCGGGCTGTGTCACGACTGTCAGCAAAAATAGAGGGAAAGGAGAGGAATATGGCAGTTAGAAAGATTGGCGAGAAGTACCGGTGCAATATCTGCGGCAACGAGGTCACTGTGACCAAAGCCGGAGGGGGTACCCTCGTGTGCTGCGGTAAACCCATGGAGAAAATAGGTTAGACAAACAATTTTGTAGGCTGTGTATCGGCCAAGATAGCTAAAGTCCAAACACAAAATTAGCAAAGAGGAAAAATGGAAGAAACGAAAGAAAAAGTAATCAGCCTGCCCAGAATAGGCGAACCGGCGCCAGCATTTGAAGTGCCGACCACTCACGGGGTGCTGAAACTCGAGGACTTTAAAGGCACCTGGCTTATCCTTTTCTCCCACCCGGCTGACTTCACCCCGGTCTGCACAACCGAGTTCATAGCCTTTGCTGAAATCTACCCTGAACTCAAGAAGAGAGGGGTCGAGTTACTAGGCTTGAGTGTGGATAGTATTAGTTCTCATATCGCCTGGGTACGCAACGTAGAGGAGAGGACCGGGGTGAAAATACCCTTCCCTATTATCGCCGACCTGAACAAAGAGGTAGCCACGGCTTACGGCATGATTCATCCCGGGCAGAGCAAGACGGAAACGGTACGTTGCGTTTTCATTATCGACCCTAATCAGATTATCCGCACCATACTCTACTATCCGCTGACCACCGGCAGGAATATGCAGGAGATATTGCGAATCATAGACTGCCTGCAGACTACCGATAAATATCAGGTAGCCACGCCGGCCAACTGGAAACCGGGTGATATGGTGGTAATACCGCCGCCCAATACACAGGAGGGGGCTGAGGAGAGGCTCAAGCAGGGGTACGAATGCGTTGACTGGTATCTCTGCAAGAAGAAGATCTAGTAAGGAGGAGACGAATATGGCATGTATCAGCCCTGATGGCAAACCGACCGAATCCGGGACAAAGATGCTGCGTGCCCTCAAGTCAAATCTGGCGACTCCTGAAGACATTGCCCGAGAAACCGGCTTGCCACTTTTCCGGGTCAGGAGCGGGCTCCGCGAGCTGGTTCAGGCTGGTGTGGCTGAACAGGATGGCAATACGTACCGGATTACTGAAAAAGGGGCTAGTCTCATAGGCTAGCGCGTACAGCCTGAACGAAAAGAGTCGTGAGGTCTCCTATGAATAGACTTTCGGTAAACACCTAGAGTCTAAAGGGACGCCTGACTACAAAGGAGGTCATAGCTGTGGAATTGCCTGAGTATGTATCAAAAGAAGAAGTAAGACGAGTATGTAGAGAACTTGGCTTCAGGGACTGGACCAGGCTCAGGGAAGCTGCCGTTACCAAAAAAGAAGCCTCTGAGATTCTCAAAATAGTCAACGTAAAAGATATGGCAATACCTCTGGATGACTTCAGGCAGGGGCTCGAAGTGGAGCTTGAACATGGTATCAGGTATGATGATGCCAACGTAACGAACAATCATCCTATCCTTACGGGTAAAATTGTCCTGGCACATCTGAAGGAAACGATGGACTATTATAAACGGCTTGAAGTTGCTGAGGTTGAAGGGGACCTGCTTAAAGCAATCACACAGAAAGACTCAGCCAGGATTCAGTCAAAGTACAGGGCACTCATCAAGGCTCAGGGGCTGTTGCTCAAGACAATTTCAGAGCAGCTCAAACAGGATTACCTCGTCAGTTAAATCTATTTATCTATTTATGCAATGCGGGCTGGTATAAGGAGGTGCGACTATAGCTGCAAGCAAAAAACCCGACTAAAAAGCAATAGAAACAAACTTAAGAAAAGGAGTTAAAAAATGGCTAAAATAGCGATAGAAATTGTACAAAAAGCCGGGATCAATGTGAAGGAACTGCTTGAATTACTGGTCAACAATGCCGCTGCCGAACTGACCACCTATTATTACTACACCATACTCAGGGCAAACCTGATAGGGCTTGACGGAGAGACTATTAAAGAGATTGCCGAGACAGCGCGGATAGAAGACCGCAACCACTTTGAAGCCCTGGTGCCCAGGATATATGAGCTTGGTGGTAAGCTGCCGGAGAGCATGGTAGATTTGCATAACTGCTCCGCCTGCCCTCCGGCTACTCTGCCGAAGAACCCGAAGGATATCAAGGCGATGCTCACTGTTCTGGTGGAGGCAGAAAGATGCGCCGTCAGGGGATACACCAACATCTGCAATATTACCGCAGGCAAAGACCATCGTACCTATGACCTGGCTCAGTCCATCCTCAACGAAGAGATAGAGCACGAATCGTGGTTCTCCGAGTTTCTGGGTGAAGGCCCTTCTGGTCACTTCCTGAGGCGTGGCGAGACTTCTCCTTTTGTCTCCAAATTTCTGAAATAAAGGTAAGTATTCTATCAACAGGGGGGAGGTCGAAGGGAATTCGGTCTCCCCCCAAGACTCTGGGCAATAGCTGACAGAGAAAGAATGATTGATGTCTGGCAAGGTCTACACCCAGTAATGCAGGCACTTCTGGCGACCTGTTTCACCTGGGCAATGACGGCCGTCGGTGCCGCTACCGTTTTTGGGGCTAAGGACATAAGCCGCAGAGTCCTCGATGCCATGCTTGGCTTCGCTGCTAGTGTGATGATTGCTGCCAGCTACTGGTCGCTCCTCGCTCCGGCAATCGAGATGTCAGAAGGCAAGAGCATACCTTTCTGGGTGCCCGCTGTTAGCGGCTTTCTTGTCGGTGGCGTGTTTCTGCGGCTTTTTGACAAGCTGTTGCCCCATCTCCACATTGGTTTCCGGGCTGAAGAGGCCGAGGGTGTGAAAACAAGCTGGCGTCATGATATTCGTCGTTATTGAGGAACTGGTGCCTGAAGCTCAGCGTGGTGGCAACACTGATTTGGCTACTCTGGGCGGTATGGTTGGTTTTGCCACCATGATGTTGCTTGATGTCGCCTTTGGCTGAGATGAGGACGTTTACCGAAGAAGAACTTAAGCAGTATGATGGCAAGAATGGCGTTGCCTATATCGCCTATCGGGGCAAGGTCTATGATGTCTCCGCCAGCTATCACTGGAGAGGAGGCATTCACCATGTGGTGCACCGTGCAGGTTGCGACCTGACAGGGGCATTGGAGAGAGCCGCGCCTCATGGTAGCGGTCTTCTAGAGAAGTTCCCGGTAGTGGGAGAACTTGTCAAATAGCGGTTCCTTTGACAAGACCCCGTGCCAGTGACAGCCACATTCATGGCAATCTCAGCTCTGGCTCTCTGCTAATTCAGTGACAGCGCAGCTTTACTCACCATTTTTCGGCACCAATGCCTGTATGATACTTCCAGCTGCGTATTCGCCTCAGTTCAAAAACGTTGTTAACTTCGGCATCAGGACAGGATGCCTGAACGACATCCGGGTCTTGCTGCCAGGGGAACGTACCTCCATACTTAAGCACCAGGGCAAATGGGTAAATAGCGTTATAAGCCAGCGAACACATACCAGCCGGTGTCTTATAGTGAAAGACCCATTCGTCGCCTATCTGGTGACCTATGTGGCAGGGTCTCTGGTTGCCAACCAGTTTGATGACCACATCATACTCTTTTCTTTCCATATTACTTCTCCTCTCGCCACTTATCTAATTACCGTCTCCCCTACGAAGTCTTGGAGGACTTCAGGGACTTGGATGCTGCCGTCGGCTTGCTGGTAGTTTTCCATTACGGCAATCATAACTCTGGGCAAAGCCAGCCCTGAGCCGTTGAGGGTATGGACGAACTGAGGTCTGGCGTCAGGGTTAGGGCGGTAGCGGATATTAGCCCGCCGCGCCTGAAAATCGGTACAGTTTGAACAGGAGCTGACCTCAAGCCACTCCTCAATGCCCGGAGCCCACATTTCAATGTCATAAGACTTGGTACAGGCAAAGCCCAGTTCGGCGGTACAGAGCTGTGTCACTCGATAAGGGAGCTCCAATCTCTGGCAAACTTCCTCCGCATCGTGTACCATTTTTTCCAGTTCTTCGTTAGAGGTATCTGGTTCGGTGAATTTATATAGCTCTACCTTATCGAACTGATGCCCCCGTTTCAGTCCCCGGGTCTCTTTTCCCGCCGACATCTTCTCCCGGCGGAAGCAGGGAGTGTAGGCAACATAGTATAGGGGTAGAACCCCCGGCGGGATGATTTCATCGCGGTGGAGGTTGGTCATTGGCACCTCAGCGGTGGGCACGAACCAGAAATCGTCCTCTTCATCATGATACAGGTTATCGGCGAACTTGGGCAGGTTGCCTGAGCCTATCATGCTTTCTCTCTTGACCATAAAGGGCGGGTATACCTCCAGGTAGCCGTGCTCTCTGGTGTGGAGGTCGAGCATAAAGGCGATAAGAGCTCTCTGCAGGCGTGCCCCCAACCCTTTGAGCACATAGAAGCGGGTGCCCGATAGCTTTACCCCACGGTCAAAATCAATAATGCCCAGAGACTCGCCCAAGTGCCAGTGCGGGGCTGGCGGAAAATCAAACTTTGGCAGTTCTCCCCACGAGCGCACCACGACATTATCGCTTTCACCCTTACCTACGGGGACTGAGGGGTGGGGAATATTGGGTACCTGTAGCAGCAGGTCGTTCAGTTGGCTTTCCAGACTCTTCACCTCGTCCTCAAGTCCCTTTATCATAGTGCGCAGGTCACGCCCCTCTTCTTTAGATTCTTTGTCTCTTCTTCCGGCTCGAGCAGCCTCTTTCCTTTCGTGTCTTAAGTCTTCCAGCTCGAGTATCTTCTGGCGACGCTCCGCGTCAAGCTCCAGAATCTCGTCCAGCGGGGCACTATCCTGCCGTTTCTTTAACGCCTCCCGCACCAGGTCTATATTTTCGCGGATAAATTTCAGGTCAAGCATGGTTTTCCTCCTTTAACCCTATCCCCTTTGTCCCTTTCCCCTTAACAAGGGGAAGTAGTTTAGAAGAGGGGCAGAGCCCCTCTTTAACTCTCCTTACGGCTTCTCCCTTAGCTGGGGGAATAATATGACCTCTCTTATTGATTGCTGGTTGGTGAGGAGCATCACCAGGCGGTCAATGCCGACCCCCAGCCCGCCCGTAGGCGGCATCCCATACTCCAGAGCCAGCAGGAAATCTTCGTCAATAGTCCACTTCTCTTCATCTTCTGTCTGGCGCTCTTTAAGTTGCTCCATAAACCGTTCTCTCTGCTCGATGGGGTCATTGAGCTCAGTGTAGGCATTGGCAATCTCCAGCCCACCGGCAAAGGCTTGAAAGCGCTCTACTACCCGTTCTTCACCGGGCTTGTTCTTGGCTAATGGCGACATCGAAACCGGGTAGTCACAGACAAAAGTCGGCTGGACTAGCCTGGGTTCAACGAAGGTCTTTAAAAGCTCGTCAACCAGCTTAGCCCAGTTCTTTGCCGGGTCAACCTCAATATTCATCGAGCGCATCTTTTCTCGCAGTCCGTCGGCAGTAGGGTATTTGACGAAGTCAATGCCGCTGTATTCTCTAACGGCATCCCGCAGGCTGATTCGTCGCCAGGGTGGCTTGAAGTTTATGGTATTGTCGCCGTACCGCACCTCGGTGGCGCCCAGAACCTGCTGACTGACTTCGGATACCATCTCCTCCAGCATCTCCATGACATCGTGGTAGTCGGCGTAGGCTTCATAGGTCTCCAGGAGGGTAAACTCCGGGTTATGCTTGGTATCGATGCCTTCGTTACGAAAAGCGCGACCCAGCTCATACACCTTATCAAAGCCGCCGATAATCAACCTCTTCAGGTGAAGCTCGGTGGCAATGCGGAGGTAGAAATCCTGGTCAAGGGCCTTATAGTGGGTGATGAATGGCTGCGCCAGAGCACCACCCGCCGAAGGCTGCAGCAATGGTGTTTCAACCTCTAAAAATCCTCGCCGGTTGAGGAATTGCCGTATTGCCGCAATAACGTGACTGCGTATCCTGAAGGTCTCTTTGGTCTCAGGATTGCTGATAAGGTCAAGGTAGCGCTGCCGGTACCTTATCTCTACATCGCTAAGTCCGTGCCACTTTTCGGGCAGAGGTCTAAGCGATTTAGCCAGTAGAGTAAAATCAGCTACCCAGACCGTCGGCTCTCCAGTTTTTGTCCGAAACAGTGAGCCCTGAACCCCAATGAAGTCGCCAATATCCAAATCATTAAATAGCTCCAGATTAAGGCCTTGTTCAGCGAAGCGATGTATGTCTTGGAATAACAGTTGAATCTTCCCTGAGCCGTCACGAAGGTCAAAGAAGGCAGATTTGCCCATTCGCCTGATTGCCGTAATCCGCCCAGCAATATTAACCTGAAGCTTCCCAGCAACGCGGTCAGCCTCTTTCTCTTCGTCAGTTTTTGATTCCCATTGTTTAAGTAGCTCGACCGTTTGTTGCGTAGTATGACTGCGGCGATACTGAGTGGGATAGGGATTAATGCCCAGGGCACGAATCCGCTCAAGCTTTTCCCTCCGCTGTTGAGCGATACGTTCTAATCTGGATGTCATTTTTATACCTATTACCTATTCATTCAGCTTCGTGTTGTTTTTTACTCCTGATTCTCTCAAGAACTTCAAACCCAATGCCGATAGCCAGACCGACCCCCCCAACGATAGCTATCCCTCGAAAATACCAGGTCGTGGCATATTTAGGGAAATAATCGCTAACCACTCGATAAAGTGCTAGACTGGCTAAACTAAACCCCAGACCAAAACCAATAAGTCCTCCATTCATTAGCGCGGTGGTTCTCATGTCCCGTCCTCCTCGGTGCATATAGCTACTTTATGGTAGGCTACTTTGTCTGGCTAGTCAAGACTGAAGATGTGGGTCTATTTTGCCAGTCTCGCCCTTTAAGGTATCCAGCCAGGCGGCTGACTTTACTTCTCGTTCCAGGAGGTATCTAAGGTAGGCTCTCATCACCCCTTCCAGCTCACGGGATAGTTCCGGGTTCATTTTCAGCCTGCTGACAGTTTCATAGTCGCCACCCTGTAGTAGTCGTAGCACCTTCAGAGCGTTAACTGAGAGGGAGTAAGTCAATGGCTGGCTCTGGCGGCAATCAGGACACAGCACTCCACCGGCACTTGGGCAGAATGAGTTGGTGATAGGCTCCAGTATCGCCCGGCAGGAGACACACTGCTGAAGCTGGGGACGGTAGCCAACTTCGTTGAGCAGGTGGATTTCAAAGTAGCGCAAGACCAGCTCGCTGTCGTCAGCCTGGCACAGTTGCTGCATCGTCTCCAGCAGTAATTGGAACAGGGGATAGTTCTCAATGTGCTCAGCAGTGAACCGGTCAACCAGCTCAATGGCATAAAGGGCGTAGGAGGCAAGCCGTAGGTCGCTTTTCAGGGGCAGGAAGCTATTTATTGTCTGACTGCCGGTTATGGTATCAAGGTTTCGCCCCCGGGCCAGTGACACGAGGCTGTGAGTAAGCAGTTCTAGGTGCCCGGCAAGCTTACTTTTTGGTTTTCTAAGACTCCTGGCGAAGCCCTGAATTTTGCCCAGGTGGGGGGTATAGAGGGTGAGGATGCTGTCTGCCTCCCCCAGTCTGGTCTTCTTAATAATGATGGCTTCAGTCTGGTAGGTTCGTGGCTTGGACATTTTAAACAACCTTGTGTTTAACGTTTCCCGTATCGGGCGGAGTGCCCACTGTCAGAGTTGCTTCCAGTACTTTCTTTTCCAGCCGTCGGACTCCCGGTATCTAGAAAATTCATACCGCCAATCAGGCGAGATTAAGCGGGAGTGTTTATATTCTTCGGTTTTTTCTTCTTCTGCTGTGCCCGGACAGTGGATAATGAAGCCGCCCCTTCTGGTCACTCGCTCAAATTCCTTTAATTCATCCTCCAGTTGCCAGCCGAGGGCGTGAGACGTGATGAGGACATCGGCGAATTCGTTGGGTAGGGGGATGGCATGCAGGAAGCCATCAATGACGAACACATTATTCAGGCCGGCTCTTGAGGCTTTCTCCCGGATGAACTGCCTCAACCGCGCCACCGGCTCTACAGCGAAGACCTGCCGGGCAGTTCGGGCGGCTTCAAGCGCCACCCTCCCTGTCCCTGCCCCGCCGTCAATAACTACCTTCCGGTCAAGGGGCGTAATCATGGTAATCTCACGGAAATCCCAGTGGTGGAATTCTAGGGTATCGTAAGCCTCGGGGCATTTATTGTAAACGAGCAGGTCAGCAATAGACCAGACAACCTTATCGCTACACGCCGCCAGCTCCTGCTCGTTGACTGCTGGTCCATATCCTGCCATAACACGCTCGACAAAGTCAGCGATTGGGGGGTATTTCTTCTCCAGGAAGACCTTGATGGGAGGATACGCCCACAGGACGGCGGCAAACTCCCGCACTGGCACATAGCCCGGCAGGTAGCTTATTTGAAAGGACTCTAAAAGGAATAAATCTTCAACTTTAAGAGACACCCCTCTGAAGATGCGTTTAAACATATCAAGCGTCATTTGGGGGCTAAAACTCCTGTCTTCCTTCAATGGCTCGGGTGAGGGTAACGTCATCGGCGTATTCCAGTTCGGTGCCGAAGGGCAGTCCCCGGGCAAGGCGGGTAACTTTGATACCGAGGGGTGAAATTATGCGGTTCAGATAGAGAGCTGTTTGCTCCCCCTCAAGATTAGTGTTGGTAGCCAGGATGACCTCGCCCACTGGGCTATTCTTGAGTCGCTCCAGAAGCTCTTTGATTCTTATATCCTCGGCTCCTACCCCCTCGGTGGGGGAAATAGCACCGTGGAGCACGTGGTAGAGCCCTTTATAAATCCTGGTATGCTCAAGAGCTAGGATGTCCTGTGGCTGCTCTACGATGCAAATCTTACTCCGGTCACGCTCGGCGCTAGAGCAAATGCGGCAGGGGTCAGAGTCAGTAACGTTAAAACAGGTAGAGCACAGGGTAATCTGCTGCTTTACCGATAGTATCGTTTCAGCTAGAAGTCTAGCCTGCTCTTCGGGGGCGCGGAGTAAGTAATAGGCAAGTCGCTGGGCGCTCTTTGGTCCGATGCCCGGCAGCTTATTGAGCTCCTGAATGAGTCTGTTTATTGGCTCAGCCGTTGGCAGTAGAGCCTGACTGATGATTGTTTTTCCTTTCAACCCTATCCCCCTTTAAGCACCAGAAAAATCAAAGACTTTTCTGGGAACCCGCTTTATCCCCTTCCCCTTGGTAAGGGGAAAGAATTTTATAGAAGAGGGGCTTTGCCCCTCTTAAACAGCCCGTTTTTATCAAGCAAGGCCACTTAGGTTAAGCCCGGGATTTTAAGGCCGGCGGTTAGTCCCCGTAACTGCTTAGCCGCCAGTTTCTTAGATTTTTCGGTGGCTTCGCTTATCGCTTTTAAAATCAGTTTTTCCAGACTTTCTGCTTTGTTGGGGTCTATCACCTCTGGTGATATTTTGATGGAGAGTATTTTCTGCTGGCCGTTAATAGTGACCTTAACGGCACCCCTACCTGAGTCCGCTTCGATAATAGTTTTACTCAACTCTTTTTGAGCCTTATCCAGCCTGGCTTTAAGTTCCTGAGCCTGTTTCAGCATAGAAAGATTCATTTTTCCTCCACGTCAATAATTTTACCCATCTTTAACGCTTCCTTCAGCAGGTGATTGTCTTCTAAGACACAGTTCACATTACAGGGACGCCCGAGGAAGTTGCTGATGATTTTTTGAGCTACTTGTAGGTTTTCTATCTTTTCAATCAATTCCTTGTGATTCTTATACCTGAAAGCCAGGACTACCGTATCATTTTCAAATGACACTGGTGTAACGCCAGCGCTTCTAAGAATGGCAATGGCTGGCGTTCTTTTGGTATCCGGTGGGGCCTGTTCAATAACCTGCCTCCAGTTCAGTCTGAGCCGTTCAATTTCACTACCGGATTTGAGCGGCCGGGCAGTAGCGGCCGTCACCGCTGGTGCGGGAACGGTGGCTCGACTTGGTTCGGCAGTGAGTTGTTCGGGGTGAGGTGGTAAAGAAGATGAGGTAGCCACTTTCGGGGGCTGAGGAAATGCGTATTCGGTTGGTTTGGCGGGACTTTCTTTTGCCCCCTCCGGAGTAAGGGCACAGTCGACCAGCGCCAGCTCCAGGGGTAAGGTGGGGTAGCTATCAAAACCAAGCTCAATTTGACTGAAGAGCCGGACTGCCCTCAATATCCGTTCGAGGGGAGCCCTGGCGGCTAGAGCCTTTAGTTCAGTTATGTCCTCAGCAGTTAGGTCTATAGCCTCGTCGGAGCCAGTCTTTATCAAGAGCAGTCCTCTTAGGTATGCCACCACTTCCCGATTGAACTGTCTCAAATCCAGACCATCACTATTAACGCTGTTTATCGTTGTCACCCCGGCAGAGACATCATTATTGATAATATGTTTCACCAGTTCTCTGGCTCGCCAGTCGCCGGTGATACCCAAGAGAGCTTGAACCTGCTGGAGTCCAATCTCCGAGCCATAGTAGGTGGTCAGCTGTTCCAGCAGATTTTCGGCATCTCGCAGGCTACCGGTGGTGCTCTTGGCAATAAGCCGCAGCGCCTCCGGCTCTACTTGAATGCCCTCTTTCTGGCAAATACGGGCTAGTTTTGAAATTACATCTGCCTGAGAGAGACGTCGGAAGTCGAAGCGCTGGCAGCGCGATAGAATGGTCGGCAGGATTTTATGGACTTCGGTGGTCGCCAGGATAAAGATAACGTGTGGGGGTGGTTCCTCCAGGGTCTTGAGCAGGGCGTTAGCGGCGCTGGTGCTGAGCATATGGACTTCGTCTATGATATAGACCTTGTAGCGGGCTTGGTTGGGGGCATAATTGACCTTCTCGCGCAGGCTCCGAATATCATCAACCCCGGTGTTACTGGCGGCATCAATTTCTATAACATCTAAAGCCCTGGCTTCGGTTATTGCCTGGCACATGGCGCAGGTATTGCACGGCTCACCTTTGCCATTGGTGAGACAATTCACCGCCTTAGCCAAGGCGCGCGCTGTGCTAGTCTTACCCGTGCCTCGGGGACCGCAAAAAAGATAGGCGTGAGATATCTGGCCACCAGCAAGGGCATTGCGCAGCGTCCGTGTTACCGGTTCCTGACCAACTACCTCGGCTAGGGTTTGGGGACGCCATTTACGATAAAAGACTTGAGGAGCCATTCCTGCGTTTCCAAATTCGGGAAAACATTCCTTAAAGAATTTGACATTGTTTATTATACTCCATAATTACCTGCTTTCCAATCAGACCGGACAAAAAGGCGTTAATTTTTTGTCTAGCCTCTTGACATTATATTAAGAAATAGTTTATGCTTTCTAACCAAAAAGGAGGTAGACCGATGCAAGCATATTGTGTGAAGTGCCGGGCCAAAAGGGAAATGAGGAATCCTAAAGCCATCGTCATGAAGAATCGCAAGCCGGCAACTCAAGGTGTGTGCCCCGTATGCGGCACTAAGATGTTCAGAATAGGGAAGAGCTAAAGCCAGTATCATAATATTACGTTCTATAAAAGGCTGAATATACGTAAAGAGCGTGTATTCAGCCTTTTGTGTGTTTTTTCAGGCACAACCGTAGATTGAGCGGGCTTGACAAGGTTAAGTGACCAATTCAGAATAGGTTATCTCAATCTGAGGTTAACGAAGGAGGGTCCAAAAAATGGCGGAATTCGGCTATGCCGGAGAAATTCTAAAGGTAAATTTGTCCGACGGGAGTATTACCCGGCTGACAACCGCCGATTATGCCGACAGATTCATCGGTGGAAGAGGCATTGCCGCCAAGCTGTACTGGGATATGGTTCCTCCTCAGACCGGGGCTTTTGACCCGGATAATTGTTTCATCTGTGTTACCGGTCCTGCCGCTGGTTTTACCGGACTGGCTGGCTTCAGATGGCAGGTCTGCGGGAAATCAGCCGCCGGGGAGCCGGAAGCGTTTTCCTACGCAAATCTGGGGGGGAGCTGGGGTGGGTTCCTCAAATATGCCGGCTACGATGGCATAGTAGTTCAGGGGAAATCAGACAATCCGGTCTATCTTTTTATCCATGATGGCTCGGTTGAAATAAGGGATGCTTCCCTCCTCTGGGGTAAATCTACCTTTGAAGTGAGTGATTGCCTGAAAGCGGAACTGGGGGAAGGAGTCAGTGTCTTGACGGTTGGCCCAGCCGCAGAAAACATGGTCTCCTTTGCGACCGTATTTGCCGATGAAGGCTCGTCGGGCTCTTCAGGTCTTGGTAGTATTGCCGGGTCAAAGAAGCTAAAAGCTATCGCCGTGACTGGCAACAAGAAGCCGAGAGCCGCTCACCCGGATAGACTTCAGAGTATTGTTGACCGCCTGTCTCAACAGGCACCGGCGGCTGGTCAACCATCCCTCTGGGCAATATCCAGCCGGAGCCAGCCCCAAGTCTGCTACGGGTGTGACCTGGGCTGTTCAAGGCAAGCCTATACGGACGAAAATGGCAAGCTCTTCAAGTCTTTTTGCCAGGCCACTGAGGTGTATCAGAGACCGGCCAGGGAGTACTATGGTGATGATGATGGGAGGGAAGTTCAGTTATTTGCGACAAGGCTTTGCGATAGCTACGGACTCGATACCGTTACCATGCAAGCTATGATTGAATGGCTTATTGAATGTCATAAAGAAGGTCTGTTACGGGACAAGGATACCGGGCTACCGCTATCAAAGATTGGTAGTACTGAATTTATCGAAACGCTTACCAGAAAGATAGCGCTCCGAGAAGGATTTGGCGATATTCTGGCTCGGGGCACCATAAAAGCGGCCGAGTCAATCGGAGGAAGGGCTAAGGAGCTATTAAACAATATCATCGCTACCAGAGCGAGTGAGAAGAAGGACTACGACCCCAGGCTGTTTATCACCACGGCGCTTCTCTATGCCACCGAACCGAGAAGGCCCATCAATCAACTTCATGAAGTAAGCACGGTCTTATTTGCCTGGCTCGGGGGACTGAGAGGGGGGATGGCTTTCTCTTCCGAAGACTTTCGCAAAGTGGCTGAGAGGTTCTGGGGTGGTGAGATAGCAGCGGACTTCTCTACCTATGAAGGGAAAGCGCTTGCCGCCAAGAAAATTCAGGACCGTGAGTATGTCAAGGAAAGCCTTATTGTCTGCGACTTCAAGTTTCCCATGACCATATCCAGGTCTTCCGAAGACCATGTTGGTGACCCTACCCTTGAAAGCCAGATTTTTTCCGCAATTACCGGTAGAGAAACTAATGAAGAAGGACTATATAGGGTAGGAGAGAGAGTCCTGAATCTTCAAAGGGCGATACGGCTCCGCCAGGGGTGGGGAGGTAGAAATGGGGACAGGCTGCTGGATTATCTGCACACAGAGCCTTTGAAAAGGGGAGACATATTTTTTAACCCCGAGTGCCTGGTTCCCGGGAAAGATGGCGAAGTAATATCCAGGATAGGGGCAGTGGTAGAAAGGGCCGAGTTCGAAAAGATGAAGAGCGAGTACTATGAACTGCGTGGGTGGGATATTGAGAGTGGGCTGCCAACAAAAGTCAGGCTAGAAGAGCTTGACCTAGGCGACGTGGCGGCTGATTTAGAGAGAAGGGGGTTGGGGAAGTAAGGGCACTGGAGGTGAGAATTGACGAATATTATTAAGCTGCCACAGTACTCGTGGTATAACCCCAGGGAAGTCGAGTTCCCCCTGCCCGATAGCTGGCGGGTAGTGGTACATAATATCGCCGGCTATAATAGACCGGCGATGAAAGCAAGTGAAATCAGGAAAGCTATCACCTCCCCGATCGGTATGCCACCCCTGCGGGAGCTGGCCAGAGGAAAGAAAGAGGTGGTCATATTATTTGATGACCTGACCCGCAGTACGAGGGTATATGAAATTGTCCCCTTCGTCCTGGAAGAGCTGGCGGAGGCTGGCATCACCGATGACCGAATACGTTTCATTGCGGCTGTGGCTAATCATCAAGCCATGGACCGCATTAGCCTGGCAAAGAAACTGGGCGAGGGTATTCTCGCCAGGTTCGCTGTCTACAACCACTGCCCTTTCCTAAATTGCACCTATATCGGGACTAGCAGCTACGGAACCAAAGCTTACATAAATAGCGAGGTCATGCATTGTGACTTGAAAATTGGTATTGGTCAGATTGTCCCTCACCCTCTGTATGGTTTAAGCGGTGGTGGCAAAATAATAGTACCGGGAGTAGCTTCCTATGAAACGGTGGTAGCCCACCACGGCCAGACTCACGCTGCCTGGATGACTGAACGAAGGAAGGCTGGTTTACCAGCGACGGGGGTTATCGATGGCAGTCCGATAAATGCTGATGCTATGGAAATAGCCAGGATGGCAGGTCTAGATATGTTGATAAACTGCCTTGTTAATCTGTGGGGAGAGACGGTAGCCATTTTCGCTGGTGCCCTAGAACCAGCCTATAAAGCGGCGGTCAAGGAAGCTAAATCCCACTACCTTGCTATCAATACTAGCGATAGTGATATTGTTATTGCCAATGCCTTTAACAAAGCTGCTGAGTTTAACATGGCGCTGGCTAATGCTCTCCCGGCGGTAGGCCGCCAGGGTGGGGACATCGTGCTTATAGCCAATTCACCTTCCGGACAGGATGTGCATTACCTTTTTGATAGTTTTGGGAAAACGATTAGCGGTAGCTTAGGTCGCCCAATGACGCTGGCTCCTCATATCAATAGAGTTATCTTCTACACTGAGTACCCTGAGGCGAGAATTCTGGGCCGTTTTGCTAACCGGGATAAAGTTTTGCTGATGAGCGACTGGAGAGAGGTAATAAAGACGCTCGAAGAATCGCACGGTGCCGGTACCAAAGTAACGGTCTATCCAGGTGCTGATATCCAGTATTTCGCTGATTGAGCCGGCTTATTCGGTGCTTAACCTGATGAATTGTCCTGCCATGTAGCTACCGACGTCCGAGGCAAGAAAGGCTACTACCGGTGCCACATCTTCGGGCGTGCAGAGCCTCTTTAATGCTGAACTTTGTCGATAGCTTTCTGCAAATTCGTGAAGTGCTTTAGCTACTAGACCACTTTGTGCCTGACCAGGGAGTACACCGTTAGCAATTATCCCGCTCGATTATAGCATCAATCTAACGCTCTTTTTCTCAGGATTTGACAGTTCATGAATGAAGGGCTACAATCTTAAAGCCTGGTAAAGATTAGCAGCATCAAGGCGAAAAGTAGGAGGTAAGTAGAGAAATGAAAATGAAAGCTGCACTCTGTCGTGAATTGGGTAAGCCATTGGTGGTAGAAGATGGGGTAACCGTGGCTTCACCCAGGAAGGGTGAAGTGCTGGTTAAAGTCGATGCGACAGCCGTCTGCCGCAGTGACCTGCACGTCATTGAGCCGGGCTTTCCCTCTAGGTTACCCGGCATCCCCGGACATGAGACTGCAGGTCATGTGGTAGAAGTCGGGGAAGGCGTCAACAGAATAAAGGTGGGTGATGTCGTCTGCGTAACAACCTCAACGGTGGGGTGTGGATTTTGTGAAGCCTGTCTGAGTGGCAATCGCAGTTCGTGTACTGTTTATCCGATGATGGGACCGCCGAAAGAATCCGGACTTCAAACGAGCAAGGGTGAACCTATCTCTAAAATGGCGGGGACCGTCGGGGGGTTTGCCGAGTACGCTCTGGTCAATGAATACCAGCTGGTCAAGATTGCCGACGACATGCCAATAGACCGGGCTTGCATCCTGTCCTGCGCCGTCTCAACAGGCTTCGGCTCGGCTATAACGGCGGGTGTCCACCCCTTCAGTAGCTCCCTTATCATCGGTACTGGGGCAGTCGGTCTCAATGCCATACAGGGGTCTTACTTCCTGGGTGCCTGCCCCGTCATTGCCATGGACGTCCTCGATAACCGGCTGGAAGCAGCCAAGAAATTCGGGGCGACCCACACCATCAATTCCCAGAAGGTAAAAGACCCGATAAAAGCCGTCAAGGATTTGACAGAAGGGAAGGGTGCCGATTACGTGTTTATTACCGTCACCCTCTCAGACAATGACCTTCTGCGCCAGGCTATTGAAATGTCGAGTTCGAGGGCCGTAATCATTAGAATCGCCATGTCACGGATGCCGGCACCACCTCCAGGAGGGGGCGGGAGGGCTGGGGGACCTCCGGGACCGGGAGCAAGGCCTATGGAAGATATTGAGTGGATGCGTGGGCTGGTGGGCTTTGGCTCTTGGAGGAGAGTCATTAGCACTGCCATAGGTTCATCGGATATAATCCGGGACATCCCCAACTACGTGAGGCTGTATAAGGCGGGACGTCTTAAGCTAGATGAGCTCGTTACCGCCCATTATCCACTGGAAAAGATTAACGAGGCGATAGCTACTCTGAGAACCGGAGAAGCACTGCGTAATGTGATTATGTTCTAACTCTAAAGCAGTCTGGGTTCGGGTCGTTGCTGTAGCTGCGCCCCGAGTCCAATTTCTTTTTTGAATGGTGCGCAATATTTCCCCCCAGACGCCTGAGTCAATATATGCCTTGATTCTACTGAGATAAGGGCTTGACAAGGTGGGTTCATTCCGCTATTGTTTTAAATTAAACATAAAGCCTAATTGGCTAAGAGAGGAAAAATGAGAGTCGCAGTCATAGGTGTTGGTCAAGCGGGGGGAAGAATTGCCGACCTTCTCACCTATCATAGCCTTTATGGAATGGCTCGTGATAGTGTCCCCTTTTCCCTGGCGATAAATACGGCGCGGTCCGATTTGAGTGTGCTCAGGACGATACCCAAGAAAGACCGGGTGTTGATTGGGGAGTCACAGGTCAGAGGACATGGTGTGGGGTTAGTGCGCAGCGTGGCGGCCGCCATAGCCACCGATGCCCTGCCGACAATTATGCGTGAAATTGTGAGGAAGAACCTCGAGTACATTGACGCCTTCTGGCTGATTGCCGGGTTGGGGGGCGGGACAGGTTCAGGTAGCGTTCCCGTCGTTGCCCGCAGGTTGAAGGAACTCTATGAGCAGCCGGTATTTGTCCTTGGGGTGCTCCCGACCAGGGATGAAGGAGACCTAATGGCGGAAAATGCCACCCAGTGTCTGGCAGAACTATATCCTGTCGTGGACGGTATCCTTATTTTTGACAATGACATGTGGACGAGGGAAGGATTGTCACTCGAGCAGTGTTACAAGTTCATGAATTACGAGCTGGTGAGACCCTTCCCTTTGCTACTCGCCGCTGGGGAAGTTTCGGGCACTGACGTTGGAATAAAGGTAGTTGATGCATCTGACATCACCGCCACCTGGAGAAACCTGGCATTCATCGGGCACTGGAATCTCCAAGCCAGTGCCTTACGGCCCAGATTTCCCTTGTTCTTCTGGAGGAGAAAGGTAGAAGTTATTAGTCCCACACTGGCGTGTTCTACAGTGGTCAGGAATGCGGCTACCAAGATGAGTGGTCACTTCGTTGCGGAGAAAGCGAGGCATGTTCTTGTTGTTCTGGCGGGGCGGCGGGAGCACATTTCAATGGATGGTTATTCTGAAGTCAGGAACTGGCTGCGGGGCTACATGCCCAATGCTGAGATTAGGGGTGGTGACTTTCCTATTCGCAGGGCAAAAGA